>Ga0326726_10006436_pt1 | contig 10574 bp, 7 predicted proteins | sample MHFenrmetagenome_2_FD_207603 | JGI IMG/M metagenome (GOLD analysis project Ga0326726, IMG submission 207603) | Lab enriched peat soil microbial communities from Michigan Hollow, Ithaca, NY, United States - MHF15MN | ecosystem: Environmental > Terrestrial > Soil > Wetlands > Peat | place: USA... | reverse complement strand
AAGTAACCGCCATTCTCTCCCTCAAAGATTTTACCAAAGAGATGTTCATCACCTTTATGACCAAGAGAGGGACGATCAAGAAGACGGCCCTTGAGGCCTACAGCAACCCCAGGTCGGGGGGCATCATCGCCATTCACCTCGACGAGGGGGATGAGCTCATCTCCATCAAGCTGACCGACGGAAAACAGCATCTTTTCATCGGCACCAAAATGGGGAAAGCCATTCATTTCCCCGAAAGCCAGATCAGAGAGATGGGCCGCACGGCTCGCGGGATCAGAGGGATTAAAATTTCAAAACAAGATGAGGTGGTGGGTATGGAGGTGGTCGCCCCCCATACTCAGATCTTGACGGTCACAGCGAATGGCTATGGAAAGCGGACCCAGGCCTCTGAATATCGGATTCAGAATAGGGGGGGCTCCGGTATCTTTACGGTGAAGAGAACGCAAAGGACTGGAGATGTGATAGGTATTAAAACCGTTGTGGATGAAGATGAATTGATGGTCATCTCCAACAAGGGAAAAATTATTCGCTTGCGGGCCGTAGATATCCCCGTTCAAGGAAGGAGCACTCAAGGGGTGAGGCTCATCACCCTCGAAGAGGGGGAGAGGGTGGTCGCTGTGGCGAGATTGGCAGAGAAAGAAGAAATCTGATAAAAAAAGCTTGCTTTTTTTAAATAACGGATTTAATATTTAGGACGTGAATTCTCAGGAATTTTAATCCTCAAAATTTATCCCCTCTTTGTCTTTAATTTCATTTATCCACAGTTGTGGAAACGTTGTGCAAAGAGACTTATAACTAATTGAAAATGAAGATATTTTCTTTTTTGGGCCTGTCCTGCCCGTTCCATCGACACCCCTCGTCTGACACTTCAAATCATCAAGGTCGATTCCATGGAAGATTTATGGCCTAAGGCGATCGATGCCTTAAAGGAAAGAGTCGGTCAACAGAATTTCGACATTTGGATTAAACCGATTCACTTTCTCTCCAGGGAAGGAGAAAAGGTTGAGTTAGAGGTCCCGAACCGATTTTTCAAAGAGTGGATCAATGAACACTATTCCCTTGATATTAAAGATGTGATTTCTCTCTTCACCCATACGCCTTGTCAACTCCAATTCCGAATCAGAAGCGAAGGGATGAATGGAAAGGATCCGATCCCTCCACCTTCGCCAAGCTACGAACAGCCGGCGATCCATTCCTTCCAGCCGAACTTCAATCCCAAATACACGTTCGACCATTTTGTGGTGGGAGCCAGCAACCAGTTTGCTCATGCGGCCTGCCTGGCCGTGGCTGATTTGCCGGCCAAGAATTACAATCCCCTCTTTATCTATGGCGGGGTGGGATTGGGAAAAACGCATCTTCTCCACGCCATCGGAAACCATATCGTGCAGCATCGAATCCTTCCGGATGTGAGGAAGATATTCTACACCTCTTCGGAAGAGTTCACCAATGAGCTGATCAACTCGCTCCGCTATGAGAAAATGGATGAGTTTCGAAATAAATTTAGAAAGATGGATATCCTCTTAATCGACGACATTCAATTCATTGCCGGGAAAGAGAGAACACAAGCCGAATTTTTTCATACGTTCAACTCCCTCTACGAAGCACGGAAGCAAATTGTTGTCACCAGCGACAAGTTTCCAAAAGATATCCCTAACTTTGAAGAACGACTTCGATCTCGTTTTGAATGGGGTTTGATCGCTGATATTCAACCTCCCGATATCGAAACCAAGGTGGCCATCTTGAGAAAGAAAGCCGAGACCGAAAATATCGCTCTCCCCAATGACGTTGCTTTCTTTCTCGCCTCTCAAATTGATTCCAATGTCAGAATCTTGGAAGGGTCCCTCATTCGTATCGGTGCTTTTGCTTCCCTGACCAAAACACCGATCGATGTCCAATTGGCCAGAGAAGTTTTGAAGAATATTATCAAACCCAAGGAGGAATTTGTCTCCATCGACATGGTTCAAAAAGTGGTCTCCAATTTTTTTAATATTAAAATTTCAGATTTAAAGGTGAAGAGAAAATACAAGGGTTATGTGGTACCTCGACAGATCGCCATGTATCTCTCTCGAAAGTTAACCAATGCTTCGCTCCTTGAGATTGGAGATAAATTTGGAGGAAAAGATCATTCGACCGTTCTTCACTCCATTAAGAAAGTGGAGGAGAAGATGTCCAAAGAGACTTCCTTCAAGGAGATGATAGAGAATCTGCATGGTCGAATTAAATCGTGAGCCCTTCTTACTTTAAGGTCGGTGTTATTCCTCACAACGACATCTTAACATCGTAGGGTAAATGGGGTGGAAAGAGTGTGAATCGATGAGGAGAGCAAGGAAGAGAGAATCCATTTTCTAATAATGAAATGAAATTCCCAAACCTATAGGCTGGGTATTCAACAGTCAAACGTCTTTTCTTTTTTTACGTTAGGGTCTTTTTCACCATTTCCACAGACATAGATGACGGTGACGTATTAAGTAAGATAAAGAATACAATTAGGAGGCAGACACAATGAATTTTGAAATTGACAAAAAGGAGTTCATTAAGGGATTGGGTCTAATGCAGAGTGTCGCAGGAAGAAAAACGACTCTTCCCATCCTGTCCCATATTCTATTAGAGTGGGAGAAACACTTCCTCTATCTCACCGGGACAGATTTGGAAACAGGAATCCGGGAAGAACTAATTGCGAAAATTCATCAAAAAGGAAAGGCCTCCGTTTCAGCAAAGAAATTATTTGAAATTGTGAGGGAGTTGCCCGAGGAGACCATCCACATCGAGAAGAAAGATAATCAATGGATCACACTTCAATGTGGAAAATCCATTTTTAATCTTGCTGGCTTAGATCCGGAAGAATTTCCTTCTCTTCCCGCCTATGAAGAGGAGAATTTTTCCACGGTTTCGAGTCGGCTCGTTCGAGAGATGATCGAGAAAACCGTTTTTGCTGCTTCCAATGAAGAATCCCGGTATCACCTGAACGGGGTTCTCGTTGTACAGAGCAAACAAGCGGGGAAGGAGGTGTTGCGAATGGTCGCTACGGATGGCCATCGCCTTTCCCTGATCGATCGGGAGAATCAAAAAGTTCGCGGTGTTGAGGAAAAAGGAATTATTCTTCCCAAAAAAGGAATATTGGAGATCAAGAAAATCATCGGAGATCGAGATGGGGAAGAGGAGATGGGAATCTATTTCAATTCCACCCACGGGTTCTTTAAAATGGGAAAATCTCTGAGCGTGATTCGACTGATCGATGGCGAATTTCCAGAATACGAACAAGTGATTCCAAAAGGAAATGACAAAAAATTAGTGATGGCAAAGGAGAGAATGGTTAGCAGTCTGAAGCGCGTTTCTACCATGGCCAGCGAGAGAATGGAGGGAGTAAAATTTTCTCTTAAAACGAATTCGGTGGAGTTGTCCTCCACCCACCAGGACTTTGGAGATGCCAAAGAAGAGGTCGAGGTGGTTTACGAAGGACCTCCCCTTCAGGTCGGATTTAACGCGAGATATTTAATCGAGGCGTTCAATGTGATCGATACAGAAGAGGTTCTGATGGAGTTGAAGGATGAAGGAAGTCCCGGGATCCTCAGGCCTTCCTCTTCTGGCGTGGGGATCTCCAATCAAATTTCGATCGTCATGCCCATGAGGCTTTAAATCATACAGTGTGGGTGAAAGGGGAGGGTGTTCGTTTCAAAAAAAACTTCACTCGTCGCTATTACCCGTCTCGATCAAGTAGTTAAGGAGAAAGGATGAAAGACCAGCCAGAAAAATATACGGCGGAGCAGATCAAAATTTTGGAAGGATTATCGGCCGTCCGTAAAAGGCCTGCGATGTATATTGGAAACACTGGAATCGAAGGCCTTCACCATCTGGTTCATGAGTTGGTGGATAACAGTATTGATGAAGCCCTGGAGGGATATTGCTCAAAGATTGACGTGATCATTCATATTGATAACAGCGTGACGGTACGAGATGACGGCCGTGGCATTCCCGTCGATCTCCATGAGAAAGAGAATCGTCCTGCGGTGGAGGTGGTCATGACCAAGCTGCACTCCGGAGGCAAATTCGATAATCGCAGCTACAAGATCTCCGGGGGTCTTCACGGAGTAGGGCTCTCGGTGGTCAACGCCCTTTCCGAATTTATAGATCTCGAGATACGGAGGGACGGGAAGGTTTATCATCAGATTTATGAGAGGGGAGAGGTCAAGAGCAAACTGGAAGTGACCGGCAAGACCAAACATACGGGAACTCAGATCCGTTTCAAGCCTGATAGCCAGATCTTTGAAACCGTCAATTTCAGTTTCGACATCCTCTCTCAACGCTTAAGAGAACTGGCTTTTTTAAACAAAGGACTCTCCATCAGCATTGAGGATGAACGTTCGGAAAAGCGGCACGACTTCTTTTATAAAGGAGGGATTCTCTCCTTCATCGAATACCTCAATAAGAATAAGAATTGTATCCATCCGAAACCCATCTACGTCCAGGGCGCTAAGAACGGAACCGAAGTGGAGATCTCCTTCCAGTACAACGATGGATATGCCGAAAATCTTTTCTCCTTTGCCAACAACATCAATACCCATGAGGGGGGAACTCACCTTATCGGCTTTAAAAGCGCCCTAACCCGTACGATCAATCAATATGCGACCAGCGCCAATCTGCTGAAAGGCGCTAAAGAAAACCTCACGGGAGAAGATATCCGAGAAGGGCTGGCGGGGGTGATCAGCGTGAAAATCCCGGAGCCTCAGTTTGAAGGACAAACGAAGACCAAATTGGGAAATAGCGAAGTGAAAGGCTTGGTCGAGGCCCTGGTCAATGAAAAACTGGGGAGTTACTTTGAAGAGAACCCGGGCATCGCAAGAAAGATCATCTCCAAGGTGGTCGATGCCGCTCGGGGCAGAGAAGCAGCTCGGAAGGCAAGGGAGCTGAGCCGTCGAAAAGGAGCCCTGGAAGGAGGATCCCTCCCGGGAAAATTGGCCGATTGTCAGGAGAGGGACCCCGCGCTCAGTGAGATCTTCATTGTGGAAGGAGATTCAGCGGGAGGCTCAGCCAAGCAGGGTAGGGATCGAACCATCCAGGCCATCCTTCCCCTCAAAGGGAAAATCCTCAATGTGGAGAAGGCTCGATTTGATAAGATGTTGGCCAGCGAAGAAATTCGCCTCCTCATTTCCGCCTTGGGGGCGGGAATTGGGAAGGAAGACTATGATATCCATCGACTTCGTTACCACCGCATCATCATCATGACCGATGCAGATGTGGATGGGTCGCATATCCGAACCTTACTCCTCACCTTTTTCTATCGCCATATGCCAGAGGTGATTGAGCGAGGACATCTCTACATTGCCCAACCTCCGCTCTTCAAGGTGATCGAAGGAAAGAGCGAGACCTACATCAAGGATGAAGAAGCGTTCAATCGATATCTCATGAACCGGGCCATCAACAAGAGCGAGGTCATCGTCCAGTCCACCGGTAAAAAGATGACCGACAAAAGACTCGGCTTGCTTTTAGAAAAGATTTACACCTATCATGATTTGATTCAACGGATCCAGAAAAAAGGGTATTCTCGATCCCTCATCAGATTTCTCCTTGAAAATGGAGTTCGGAACAAGTCGACTTTTGAGGAGAAGGGGAAAATTGCCGATCTTCAGAAGCGATTGAGAAAGAGTGGGTTTGAAGTCTTCGACCTTTCCTGGGATGAAGAGCATAACCTCTACGGTTTCGAAGTTCAAGAATCCAATGGAAAAGATCTGCGAAGCCGAGTTCATTGGGAACTTATCTCCTCCGTTGAATATCGCCATCTCTATCAGATTCGTCAAGAGATCCAAGAAATGGCCCCCCCTCCCTATACCTTGGTGGAGAAGGGGAAGAACGTGACCATCGATCAAGAGGAGGGATTGCTTCAATCCCTGAATCAATTGGGAAGGGAAGGGCTGAGCATCCAGCGATACAAAGGGTTGGGGGAGATGAACCCCGAACAGCTCTGGGAAACCACGATGAACCCGGAGACCCGGACCCTTCTTAAGGTAAAGGTAGAGGATGCCGTTGAGGCCGATGAAATCTTCAGTATCTTAATGGGCGATGAGGTGGAGCAAAGGCGCCAATTCATCGAGGAGAATGCCCTCTATGTTCAACGCCTCGATATTTAATATTAGAAAAATTACAAGTGTCAAACCCCCTGCCTGCGGTAGGCAGGGCAGGCAGGTAAATGCCAAATCACTGTCAAGGTCCAAAATCTGGTAACTCAACCCTTCCAGGGGTGATCATAATCAAGGCGAAAGCCTTGAGCTACAGCGTCATTTCGCATTTGCGGTAAAATGAATGCTCATCGTCGGATTGACCGGAGGGGTGGCGAGCGGAAAGACGGCTGTCTCCCGAGTCTTAAGAGAAGAGGGCGCTTATATCATCGATGCGGACCAGATTGCCAGGGAGCTGGTTCAACCCCACAAACCCGCCTGGAATGAGTTGGTCAGGGCATTTGGCAAGGAAATCCTTCAAGAGGATGGATCCATTCATCGAAGAAAATTAGCGGATAGGGTCTTTACAGATCCCGAGCAGAGGAAAGTTCTGAACCAGATTCTTCATCCTCGGATCAAAGAGGAGATGGATCGAAGGACAAAAGAGATCGGGCAAAAGGATCCCGAGGCCATCGTGGTGATCGACGCGCCGCTCCTTGTCGAGCTTGGAGTTTACCGTAAAGTGGATCAACTGATTGTGATCACTTCGACCCAGATGCAACAGATGGAAAGGCTGAAAGAACGGGATGGGAGAAGCCCCGAGGAGGCCCTGAGGCTCTTCTCTTCTCAGATGCCCGTCGAGGAGAAGGTAAAACTGGCAGATTTCGTCATTCGAAATGAGGGATCCCTTGAAGAGACGAAGAAAAGGGCCAAAGAGGTTTTTAAAGAATTGAAAAAGGTTATGCTTCAAAAAAATAAAGGCCGGTAGGCCTGTCCGGCCTGTATGCCGGCCGGCAGGCACTAACCCCTGAACACCATGCGGTGCAGGGCTATGCGGACAGCGATAGAGGAGGGTAAAAGGAAAAAATATGAACATTAAAGATTTGAAGAAGTTGAAGATTAACGATCTATACAAAATCGCCAAGGAGCTCAATGTCGAAGGGGCGAGCGGGATGAGGAAGCAGGAATTGATCTTTGCTATTCTTCAAGCCCAGACGGAGAAAAACGGCCTGATCTTTGGGGAAGGAGTCTTGGAGATCTTGCCCGACGGGTTCGGTTTTCTGAGAGCCCCCGATTACAATTATTTGCCCGGGCCGGATGACATTTATATCTCCCCTTCCCAGATCCGGCGATTCAACCTTCGAACCGGCGACACGGTCTCGGGTCAGATTCGACCACCGAAGGATACCGAGCGTTACTTTGCCATGTTGAAAGTTGAATTGGTCAACTACGAAGACCCGGAGGTGGCTCGGGATAAGATCCTCTTCGACAACTTGACCCCTCTTTATCCCCAGGAGAAGATCCATTTAGAAGCGGGGAACGATTCTAAAAATTACTCCGCCCGGGTAATGGACCTTCTCACGCCCATTGGAAAAGGACAGCGAGGACTGATCGTCGCTGCGCCGAGAACTGGGAAGACAATGCTTCTCCAGGCGATCGCCCATAGCATTACCTCCAACCATAAAGAGATCACTTTAATCGTCCTCCTCATCGATGAACGTCCCGAGGAGGTGACCGATATGGAGCGGTCTGTCGATGCAGAGGTCATCAGTTCCACTTTTGATGAGCCGGCCTCGCGCCATGTTCAAGTGGCGGAGATGGTGATTGAGAAGGCAAAACGGTTGGTGGAACATCAAAAGGATGTGGTGATCCTTCTCGACAGCATCACCCGGCTTGCGAGGGCCTACAACACAGTCGTGCCGCCCAGCGGGAAGGTCCTCTCCGGAGGGATAGACGCCAATGCCCTCCAGCGGCCGAAGCGGTTTTTCGGTGCCGCCAGAAATATTGAAGAAGGCGGGAGCCTGACCATTATTGGAACGGCCCTGGTCGACACAGGAAGTCGTATGGATGAGGTGATCTTCGAAGAGTTCAAGGGGACTGGAAATATGGAGATCAATTTGGACCGTCGTTTGGTCGACCGGAGGGTCTTTCCCTCCATTGATATTCAACGCTCCGGTACCCGAAAAGAGGAGCTGCTCCTTGACCGCACCGATCTCAACCGCATTTGGCTCTTGAGAAAAGTCCTTCAGCCGATGAACACGGTCGAGAGTATGGAGTTTCTTTTGGAAAAGATGCAAGCTACCAAGAACAACCGAGAATTCCTCGACTCCATGAACCAATAACGGTGTTCGTGTTGACGATGGTGGTGAGAAATACCTTTCACTACCAATCACTATCACATGATTTGCAGAAATAGTTGAAAATTTGTGAAAAATCAGTAAAATAGGATGTTGGAGGCCATAAGATGAAGAAGGATATGCACCCCAAGGTTTTTGACACGGTGATCAAATGCGCCTGTGGAGCTACGTTCGAAACGAAGAGTACAGAAAAGGAGATCCATGTAGAAATCTGCTCCAACTGCCATCCTTTTTTTACTGGAAAACAAAAATTTTTGGATACCGCTGGAAGAATTGAACGGTTTCAGAAAAAATATGCGAAAAAAGAAAAAAAGAATGAATAACTCAGACTTTCCCAGATATCATGGCTCCTCTCAATCCATCACCTTTGGGCTAACCTCTCTCGATGGGACCAGAGGTTCGTCCTATACTCCTGTCTTTCTGCCTGTCATTTCTTTAGCGGGCACTCAGCATTAGTTCACCCTGTTCTACAATAGCGTCTCTTGAAGAGGATGGATGTTTTCAGTCTATCTCTGAGAGGTTTGTATTGTTTGTGCGAATCCAAAAAGGGCGATGGCGCCCAATCTTTTGACGACAGGGTTCATGGGAGGGTTTAAATGTTCCTTTGGAGAAAAGATCCGGGGCAGGGAGATTCTCTATCCTGTCCGGCTATTTCTAAAAAGAGGGAGGACCGGCTTCGGGTGGGCGGACAGGCTGTCATCGAAGGGGTGATGATGAGATCCCCCAATTCGATGGCCGTAGCGGTCCGGAGGCCCAACGGGGAGATTGTGGTGAAACGGGAAAGATTGGACTTTTTTTCCGAAAAGAAATTCTTCTCCAAACTTCCTTTGGTCAGGGGGGTGATCAACCTGCTCTCCGCGCTGGTATTAGGGATGAAGGCTCTCAACTTTTCAGCCAATCAGTCCCTTGAAGAAGAACAAGAGGTCAGCTCCTGGACCATGGGCCTTACCTTTACCTTTGCCCTCTGCTTCGGCATCTTCCTCTTCTTTCTGGTCCCTCTCTTTTTGACAAAGTGGTTGCGGTTCACCATCCCCATGGTTTCCACAAGCGGGATACTCTTCAATCTGGTGGATGGAATGATTCGATTGATGATCTTTCTGGCCTACCTGTGGGCCATCTCTTTTTTTAAAGAGGTTCGAAGAATCTTTGAATATCATGGAGCGGAGCATAAGTCGATCTTTGCCTTTGAGTCCGGTGAGCTGTTGGTGGCCGATCGGGTAAGGGACTTTAGTTATCTCCATCCCAGATGCGGAACGAGCTTCCTTCTCATCGTCATGGTGGTGAGCATTCTGGTGTTTGCCCTCATCCCTCATCAGCTTGCATTCGGGTATAAAGTGGCCTCTCGAGTGGTTTTCATCCCCCTCATCGCAGGACTCGCTTACGAGATCATCCGATTCGCCGATCAAAAGCGGGAGAGGAAGAGCATGCAATATTTCATCAAGCCCGGTCTTTGGCTCCAACGGCTGACCGCTCGCGAGCCTTCTGAAGATCAGATCGAGGTAGCGCTCCGTGCGCTTCATGAAGTCCTGGAATTAGAGGGACATCGATAAAAGATAAGGGATAATGTCAAATTTCAAAGCCCAAAGTTCAAATGAAAGCTAAAGCTCAAATAACAAAATTTACCAAAAAAGAAATTTTGACATTTGTCATTCTTTTAAGGGGAAAGAGATGTTTGAGAAATTAGAAGCAGTTGAGCGTCGGTACGACACCCTCTCGCACCTCCTTGGTCAAACGGAGTTGATTGCGAAACAGGATGAGTTCCAGAAGGCCGCCAAGGAATACGCCGAATTGGGAAAGGTGGTCGATCTTTACCGAAGGCTCAAGAAATTAGAAGAGGAGATCAAGGGAAGCCAGCACCTCCTTGATAACGAGGAAGATGAGGAAATGAAGCGGTTGGCCAAAGAGGAACTCAGTCGGCTGACCCAGGAGAAGGAAAAGGTCGAGGGGGAGTTGAAAATGGCTCTTCTCCCCAAAGACCCTAATGACCAAAAAAACACCTTGCTTGAGATCCGTGCAGGAACTGGAGGAGAGGAAGCGGGGCTTTTCGCGGGGGATCTCTTCAGGATGTATTCCAAGTTTGCGGAAAAACAGGGTTGGCGAATGGAGATATTGAGTCGCCATTACGCGGGTGTGGGAGGGTTCAAAGAGATCATCGCCCTGATCGAAGGAAAAGGGGTCTACAGTCGACTGAAATTCGAGAGCGGCGTCCACCGGGTTCAGAGAGTTCCCGTTACGGAATCTCAAGGCCGCATTCATACTTCGACCGTGACCGTGGCAATTCTTG
>Ga0326726_10006435_pt1 | contig 10575 bp, 9 predicted proteins | sample MHFenrmetagenome_2_FD_207603 | JGI IMG/M metagenome (GOLD analysis project Ga0326726, IMG submission 207603) | Lab enriched peat soil microbial communities from Michigan Hollow, Ithaca, NY, United States - MHF15MN | ecosystem: Environmental > Terrestrial > Soil > Wetlands > Peat | place: USA... | reverse complement strand
CGCGTCGCCGGCTCGGCAATCCGAACTCCCCTCGTGCGCCTCGCCGTCGATGCGCCCGGCGAGATCTGGTTGAAGCTCGAGTGTCTCCAGCCGATCGGCTCCTTCAAGCTGCGCGGCGCCGGCAACGCCATGGCGTCCGCGGCGCCGGACACGCTCTCGCGGGGCGTCTACACCGCGTCGGCCGGCAACATGGCCCAGGGCGTCGCCTGGAACGCCCGGCGGCTCGGGATCCCCTGCACCGTCGTCGTTCCGGATCACGCGCCGAAGACGAAACTCGACGCCGTCGAACGCCTCGGCGGCCGCGTCGTGAAGGTGCCGGTCGACCGCTGGTGGCAGGTGCTCGCGGAGCACCACTACCCGGGAATCGAGGGGCTCTTCATCCACCCGGTGTCGGACCGAACCGTCATCGCCGGAAACGGGACGATCGGCCTCGAGATCCTCGAGGACCTTCCCGACGTGGACACCGTCCTCGTGCCCTGGGGCGGCGGCGGGCTCTCATGCGGGATCGCCTCGGCCCTCCGGGCCCTTGCCCCCGCGGTGAAGACCTATGCCTGCGAGGTCGCGACGGCAGCGCCCCTGGCCGCCTCGCTCGCCGCGGGCAGGCCCGTCGCGGTCGAGTACACGCCGAGCTTCGTGGACGGGATCGGCGCGAAGGGACTCCTTCCCGAGATGTGGCCGCTCGCGACGTCGCTGCTTTCCGGCTCGCTCGTGGTCTCGCTCGCCGAGGTGACTGCGGCCGTGCGCCTGCTCGTCGAACGCGCCCGGGTGGTCGCCGAGGGCGCGGGCGCCGTGCCGGTGGCCGCCGCGCTGTCGGGCCGTGGCGGCCCGGGCAAGGTCGTCTGCGTGGTTTCGGGCGGCAACATCGACGCCGACCGCCTCGCGGCGATCCTCGCCGGCTGAGGGAGCAACCCGCGAGCGTTCCTCAAACCTTCTTGCGCTCCTCGAGCTCTTCGAGGGTCTTTGGCCAGTCGCCGCGCAGCAGCTGCGACAGGGCGCGATCGGCCAGGAGCTTGCCGCCCGTCTGGCAGGTCGGGCAGTAGTTCGACTCGTTCTCGGCATACACGATGCGCTGGACCGGGGTGCCGCACACGGGACAGGGCTTGCCGTAGCGCCCATGGACGGCCATCCCCTCGCGGAACGCGGTCACCCTTTCGGGGAACACTCTGGCCGCTTCGGCGCCGAGGCGGTCGACCCACTCGCCGAGCACGTCCCGGGTGGCGTCGTGGAGCCGGGCGCTCTCCCCGTCGGTCAGGCGCCGCGTGAGCTTGCCGGGCGACAGCTTCGCGCGGTGCAGGATCTCGTCCGAGTACGCATTGCCGATCCCGGAGAAGAGCCGCGGGTCCGTCAGCGCGCGCTTCAGGGTGTGGCTCTCGCGGGTAAGGGCCTCGCGAAAGCGCGACAGGTCCGCCCCGAGGACCTCGAGGCCGCCGCGGTCGAAGGCCTCGAGGGACGACCGGCCGCGCGCGACGTGGAGCGAGGCGCGCTTCTTCGTGCTGGCCTCCGAGAGCACGAGCGATCCGTCCGCGAAGTCGAAGGCCGCCATCGCGCCGCGCCCTCCAACCTTTGCTCCGCGCTTCTTCCAGTGAAGGCGGCCGGCCACCATGAGGTGCAGAACGAGGAAGAGATCGCCCTCGAGCGCGAAGACGATCCGCTTGCCGATCCGCTCGACGCCGACGACCGTCCGGCCGACCGCCTCGGACAGGGGCGGCGCGATCGAGCGCAGCAGGAACGGGTTTCCGAGCCGGACGGCGTCGAGCCTTTTGCCCGCGACACGCGGCACGAGGGCCGTGAGGTACGCCAGGATGTCGGGAAGCTCGGGCACGGCGGCCCAAGCTTAGCCCGATAGAATGAGCCCCCCGCCCTCGAGATCCGGCGACGGCGCGCAATGGAGGATTCGTCCGATGAGCTGGTACATGGCGGTCATGGTTCGCGGGGCGCACGTCAAGGGCGTCCTCGACGACGAGCGAGCCGGCGATCTGCTCTACCGCCTGATCGAGGCCAACGACGCCGAGAGCGCCTACGCGAGCGCGCTCGAGCTCGGCCGGGAATCGAGCGACGACTACGAGGACGAGGACGGCACGAAGGTGGCCCTCGCCTTCCTCGGCCTCGCCGATCTGATGGAGATCGGGGCCGACGAGCCCGGCCACGGCACCGAGGTCTACAGCCAGCTGCTTCCGGAGAGCCCGAAGGACATGGTCGTCGCGAAGGAGGAGCTGGCCGCCTTCGAGGAGGACGCGGCCGAGGACGAAGATCTCGACGGTCCCGCCTGAGGGCCTCGGCCGGGTTTAGACTCGGGGTTCACCAATGATCCTCGTCACGGGTGCCACCGGGCAGATCGGCCGCGAGCTCGTTCGCGAGCTCGGGAGCGCGCGAGCGAAGTTCCGCGCTCTCGTTCGGAGCTCCGGAAAGGCCGAGACCGTCCGCGCGGCCGGCGGCGAAGCCGTCATCGGAGACTTCACCGACCCCGCGGTCCTGCGCGGCGCCCTTGCCGGCGTTCGCGCTCTCTTTCTCCTCACACCGACGGCTCCCGACAAGGTCGCCAACGAGTCGCGCATCGCCGAGGAAGCCGCGTCGGCCGGCGTCGCCCACATCGTCAAACTCTCGGCCCTCGGCGCGGACGCCGCCGACGCCTACGTTTTCGGTCGGCTCCACGGGGAGGTGGAGCGCCGGATCGCGAACCTCCCCGTCGCCCGGACGTTCCTTCGGCCGACCTATTTCATGCAGAACTACCTGCTCTTCGCCGACACGATCCGGGGACACGGGGCCATCTTCGCGGCCGCCGGGCAGGGGCGCCACGCCGACATCGACGTGCGGGACATCGCGGCGGTGGCCGCGCGGGTCCTGACCGAACCGGGGCACGACGGCCGGACCTACGAGCTGACCGGCCCCGAGGCGCAGTCGTTCGCCGATGCCGCCCGCAAGATCGGAAAGAGCGCCGGCCGCGAGGTTCGCTTCGTCGACGTGCCCCCCGTGGAAGCCCGCAAGGCCATGGTCGCCGTGGGCGTCTCGGAGTGGATGGCCGACGGCATCAACGACCTCTATGCCTGGTACCAGCGCGGCTCCGGGACGACGAACGGATCCGCCGTCACCCTGGCCGTGGAGGAAGTCCTCGACCGCCCTCCCCGCGCCTTCGAGCCCTTCGTCCGCGAGAACCTCCAGGCCTTCGGAGGTTAGCAGGTTGCTGAAAAAGGTTGTGGGATGGCGTTACGAGCGCCGCGGGGTCAGATGCAAGGAAGCGCGACGACGGCGATAGCCGCCTACGCCAGCTCCGCGGGGGGCTTGGTCAGGAGTCGGGACCGGCGCTCGTGGCGCTCGAGGGCGAGACGGATGAGCTCGTCGAGCAGTCGCGGGAGCGCAAGGCCGCTCGCTTCCCAGAGTTTCGGGTACATCGAGATCGCCGTGAAGCCGGGCAGCGTGTTGATCTCGTTGACGAGGACGCGGTCGGTGCCCCTCTCGAGGAAGAAGTCCACGCGCGCCATCCCCGACACGCCGCACAGGCGGAAGACCTCGACGGCGAGGCGCCGGGCCGTCGCCGCGACCGCGGGCGAGACGTCGGCCGGGATCAGGAGCTTCGCCTTGTCGTCGCGGTACTTGTCGTCGTAGTCGTAGAACTCGTGGCCCGGCACGATCTCGCCCGGGATCGAGGCGCGCGGCTCGCCGTTGCCGAGCACGGCGCACTCGAGCTCGCGGGCGTCGATGCCCTCCTCGACGAGGACGCGCTCGTCGTAGCGGAAGGCGAGCTCGACGGCCGCGGCGAGGTCCCCGGCCCGCTTGACTTTCGTGACGCCGACCGAAGAGCCGCCGTTTGCGGGCTTCACGAAGACGGGAAGAGGCAGGGCCTCGGCCAGCGCCGCGTCTTCGGGCCGCGAGAGGGTGACGCCGCGCGGCGTCGGAACACCGGCGTCGCGCAGGAGCGCCTTGAAGATCGCCTTGTCCATGCCGACCGCCGACGCCGTCACGCCGGCGCCGACATAGGGCACGCCGAGAGTTTCGAGAAAGCCCTGGAGGGCTCCGTCCTCCCCCGTCGTCCCGTGGATGATCGGGAAAACGACGTCCACGCGTCCCGGAGCGATTTCCGCCGGCACGAGAGCGGTGCCGTCGCCCCCGGCCGCGCGAAATCGCGCCGGCACCGTACCCGCGGAAAGGAGCGCCCCCGATTCGGACGGCGGCAGGAACCGGCCGCTCTCGGTCACCGCGATCGGGATCACCTCGTACTTCGCCGGGTCGAGCGACCCGGCGATCGTTCGCGCCGAGATCCGCGACACCTCGCGCTCGACGGATTTCCCGCCGAAGACGACCGCGACGCGGACACGGCTCACCAGCTCACCACGCGGACCTCTTCCACGGCCGCGAGGCCGCGCAGTCGCTCGAGCGCCGCGTCGGGCGGCGCCGAGTCGACGGCGATGACGGCCGCGGCCCGCTCGCCGCTTCCCCGCGCGAGCGAGAAGTTGGCGATGTTCACGCGCGCCTCGCCGAGGATGGTCCCGACGCTGCCCACGACGCCGGGGACGTCGCGGTTGCGCAGGTACACGACCGTGCCCTCCGGACGGAATTCGAGAGGCAGGCCGTCCACCTGCACGACGCGGGCGTCGCGTCCGGTGAAAAGGGTCGCATCGGCGCTGGCCGCCGCGCCCGCGCCGGACAGGGAGAGGCGCAGCGAGCGCGCGTACGTGCTCGGCTCCTCGTGGCGCGTCTCGGACACGGCGAGCCCGCGGTCCTGCGCGAGAAAGAGCGCGTTGACGAAGTTGACCGTCTCGGGCGTGTTCTTTTCGAGAGCGCCCTTGACGGCCGCGACCGCGACGGGCCGCAGCATGTCCTCGGGCAGGCCCCAGGTCTCGACCGCCAGGCGCGAGAGGCGCCCGCCGAGAAGGACCGAAAGAAAGTGCGCCGTGCGCTCGGCCAGCCGCATCCACCCCGCCGCGCCCTCGGCGTCCTTGGGCCCGCGAAAGGGCAGGTTGACCGCCGGCACGTACGCCGCGCCGGAGAGGGCCGCGAGCAGCGCCTCGACCGTCTGGATCGAGACGCGCTCCTGCGCTTCCACGGTCGAGGCTCCCAGGTGCGGCGTCGCGACGACGTTCGGCAGCTTCAGGAGCGGATCGGCCGGGTCGGGCGGCTCGGGGTCGAAGACGTCGAGGGCCGCTCCTCCGAGGCGCTTGCCCATGAGGGCCGCGTAGAGCGCTTCGCGGTCCACCAGGCTTCCGCGCGCGACGTTGACGAGGACGGCGCCGGGTTTCATGCGCGCGATCTCCGCCGCGCCGAGCAGCGGCTTGCCCTTGCCCACGGCCGTCGAGTGGAGCGTGACGACGTCCGACTGGGCCAGAAGCTCGTCCAGTGGCAGCAACGGCACGCCCATTTCGCGCGCCTTTTCGGCCGGAAGGTACGGGTCGTGGCCGAGAACGCGGGCCTCGAAGGCGCGCGCCCGCGACGCGACGCGGGAGCCGACCTGCCCGAGGCCGACGATGCCGACCGTCTTGCCCGCGAGCTCCGAGCCGACGAACTTCGACTTTTCCCACTTGCCCGCGGCCATCGAGCCGGCCGCCTCGGGAATGCGGCGCAGCAGGGCGAAGAGGACGGCGAACGTGTGCTCGACCGCCGACACGACGTTGCCCGTCGGGGAGTTCAGGACCAGGACGCCCCGCGCCGAAGCGGTGGCGACGTCGACGTTGTCCACGCCGACACCCGCTCGGCCCACGACCGTCAGTTTTGGCGCCGCCGCGAAGAGTCCGGCGTCGACCTTCGTGGCGCTGCGTACGAGAAGCGCGTCGGCGTCCGCGAGGGCGGAGAGAAGGTCCTCGCGACTCGCCCCCGCCAGGTCCACCACCTCGTGCCCCGCCTTGCGGAGCAGGTCGAGGCCCGCCGGGGAAACCTTTTCGGCGACGACGACGCGGCTCACGCCGTCGCCTCCGCCGCGCTCTCGTCGAGGGCGGCCAGAAGCGCGTCGAGCGACGCGAGGTCCACGTCTCCCATGTGCCCGATGCGAATCGTGGTCGGCTTCCACTTGCCGTAGCCGCCGCCGATGGTGAAGCCCCGTTCCTTGACCTTCGTCACGAGCGCCTCGGCCGATACGCCGGGGCGAGGCTTCAGACACGACACGGTCCACGACCGCCCCCCTTCGGGCGGGGCGTAGGCGTGCCCGCGCTCCGCCGCCCAGGCGGCGACCCGCGCGCGCAGCGCGTCGTGGCGCGCCCAGCGCCCCTCGACCGTCTCCGCCAGGATGTGGTCGAGTTGCACGTCGAGGGCGAAAAGGTGCGGGGTCGAGGGCGTGTAGGGCGTCTGGTGCTTCTGGGCGAAGGCCTCGGCCTCCGACAGGCGCAGGTAGTGGGCGCGGGAGCGCTCTTTTGCCCGCGCGCGGAAGCGAGCGGACGCGAAGGCCAGGCCGAGGCCCGGCGGCAGGGCAAACGCCTTCTGAGACCCGGAGAGGGCAAAGTCGAGCCCCCACGCGTCGCATTCGACGGGCGACCCGGCCACCGAGGTCACCACGTCGGCGAGCACGAAAGCGTCCGAGGCTTCGCGCACGGCGCGCGCGATTCCGGCCAGATCGTTCAACGTGCCCGTCGAGGTCTCCGAATGAATGACGGTGACGGCCTCGTATTTCGCCTTGCCGAGGGCGCGGCGCACCTCGGCCGGGTCGACCGGAACGCCCCACGGGACCTCGAGGACGTCGACCGGAAGCCCCAGGTCCCGCGAGCAGACGGCCCAGCGCTCCGAAAACGCGCCCGACGCGATCGCGAGGACCCGCGCGGGCATCAGGTTCAGGAGGGCTGCCTCCCAGAGCCCGGTCCCGGCCGACGTCGTCGTGAAGACGAAGCCCTCGGTACGGAACACCTTCGCCAGGCGCGGCGGGATGCGCGCGTAGAGATCGGCGAACGCCTTGCCCCGGTGCCCGATCGCCTCGTGGGCCATGGCCTGGCGCACCGCGTCGCGAACCCACACGGGACCGGGGAGAAAGAATCGGACCTGGCCCGGCTTGCCGCCGGTCGAATCGAAGTTGGAAGTCATGAGGGTCGCGATTCTATCCTTCACCTGTCATCCCGAGGGGCGAAGCGACGAGGGATCCCGTACTCGATTGCCACCGCTGCTCGTCGAGTCCGGGATCCCTCGCTGCGCTCGGGATGACAGGCAGCCTCCGCCGCGCGTCAACGATTCTGGAGCCACGCCGGCAGCTCCGCGATCGTCTCGAGGAAGGCGTCGGGCTCGACCCCGGCGAGCTCCTCGCGCGTGCGCGAACCGCCCGGGATGAGCACGACGCGGCAACCCGCGGCCCGCGCGAACTCGAAATCGACTTCCATGTCGCCGACGACGAGCGTGTCCCGGGCGCTGGCGCCGACCAGCTCCATGAGCCGGACGAGCATCGTCGGGTCGGGCTTGGCCGGCGTCACGCCGTCCGGACCTCCGATGCCCCGAAACCGCCCGGCAACGCCCTTCGCCTCGAGGATCATCCGCGAGAAGCGCTCGGGCTTGTTGGAAGCGACCGCCATCGGATGGCCCCGCCGGTCGAGGGCCTCGACGGCGTTCGAGACGCCGGGCAGCAGGTGCGACTTCTCGACGGCGACCTGCGGGTAGCGCTCGCGAAAGAGCCGGACTCCCTCGGCCGCGCGTTCGGGTCCGACGGCCTTCTCGAGCAGGCGCTCGAGACCATGGCCGACCATGCCGCGGACCGCTTCGGGCGACGGCGGCGGCGCGCCGAGCCGAGCCATGGCGTAACCGAGCGCGTCGCCGATGGCCGCGTACCCGTCGATGAGCGTTCCGTCGAGGTCGAAGACGACGAAGGCCGGCCGGCTCACGCCGTCTTCCGGCTGCCGTTGCCCGATTCGCGGTTCTCCCGATCGAGGCCCGCCGCGTGCAGCACGGTCGCCACGATCGCGTCCCAGTCGCCGAAGGACAGCGTCGGCACCGAGCCCTGGAAGGGCCCGTCCGAGATCCGCGCGATGGGCTCGACGACCTCGGGCCGCGCGATCCCGGTCCGAATCACCTCGATCTTCGGGATCGAGAGCGACTTGTAGCCCTCGATGAGAACGAGGTCGCAGCCGCCGAACTCGCGCCGGAGGACCTCTTCGAGCCTCTCCTCGTCGCCGAACCGGCGCGACGTCGTGCGCCCGGGCGTCACGAGCGTGGCGACCGCGGCCCCGGAGGCGGCGTGGCGCTGCGAGTCCTTGCCCGTCGTGTCGTCTTCGACGTCCCGGGTCGTGTGCTTGATCGTTCCGACCCTGAACCCCCGGGCCTTCAGGCGCGGCACGAGCTCGACCAGGATCGAGGTCTTCCCCGAATCGTGGCCGCCGACGAACGCGACCACGGCGGGTTTCGTGTCGGGATACAGGAGGTGGGCTTCGCGGCGCGTCCGGAACTGCCGGGCGCCCTCGTAGTGCCGGGAGATCTCGGCGCGAAGGCTGTCCCCGGCCTCGACCGCCTCGCGAAACCAGGGCGAACCCGTCAGGAGGTCGATCGCCGGCCGGTCGTCGAACTCGTACGGCTCGGTTCTCCACCGAAAGTCGAGAGGACCCGCCTTGCGCGCCGTCTCGATGATGCGCAGTCCCGTCTGGAAGGGCCGGAACGTCGCGCGGTCGGTGACGTGGAGCCGCGCTCCCCCGCACTGGCGGCCCGCGAACTTGTCGAACATCGGCCGGAACTGCGTCGGGAAGAACGCGGCTCCGGGCAGGGCGAGCGCGTTCAGCGCATCGGCGAACGCCGCGCCGTCGAGCCACGGGGCGCCGAAGACCTCGAACGGGCGCGTCGTGCCGCGCCCCTCCGAAAGGTTCGTGCCCTCGAGCAGGCACAGGCCCGGGTAGACCAGGGCCGTGTCGGTCGTAGGCATGTTGGGCGACGGCGGGACCCACGGCAGCCCGGCGCTCTCGTACGACACGTCGCGCGCCCAGCCGGCCGCGGGACTGACGACGAGGTCGAGGTCGAGCCGCCGCTCCGCCGCGAAGAGCCGCGCGAGCTCGCCGGCCGTCATCCCGTGGCGAACCGGAATCGGATGCAGGCCGACGAAGGTCAGGTAACCGGTCGAGGCCGGCGCGCCCTCGACCTCCCCCCCGATCGGATTCGGGCGGTCGCAGACGACGAAGCGCAGCCGGGAGGCGGCGCACGCCTCCATCGCGAGAAGCATCGTCCAGATGTAGGTGTAATAGCGGCTGCCCACGTCGGCCACGTCGAACACGATCGCCTCGAGGTCGGCGATGTGCTCGCGCCGCGGTTTCAGGCTCTCCGCCGTCGAACCATAGAGCGACACGACGGGCAGGCCCGAGGCCGCGTGGATCGAGCCCTGAACGGCTTCCATGTAGACGGCGCCGCCCTCCAGCCCGTGCTCGGGGCCGAAGAGGCGCACGAGACGAACGTTGGGTGCCGCGCGCAGGGCTTTCCAGGTCGGCACGCCCTGCGACGTCATGCCCGACGCGTTCGTGATGAGGCCGATCCGCTTGCCGGCCACCGGCCACGGCTTCTCGAGAAGGACGTCGATTCCGAACCGAACGGTGCTCATCGCGGGGGGATCTTAGCCTGAGGAGGCGGGATGCTCGGGCCGGTTCCCGCGCGCAAGCGAGACGGCGTGGGGCACGAGCTCGAGGATCGCGGCCAGGCAATCGGCCGCGCCCTTGGGCGAGCCCGGAAGGGCCACGACCAGGGCGCGCCGGCGTACCCCGACCACCTGGCGCGAGAGATACGCCGCCGGAAAGCCCGGGGAGGTGTCCGCGCGCATCTTCTCGGCCAGGCCCGGCACCTCGAAATCGAGGACGGCGCGCACGCCTTCCGGTGTCCGGTCCCGCGGGGCGACCCCGGTTCCGCCCGTCAGGACGACGAGATCGGCCTCGTCGGCGTCCACCCGCGCCCGGATGGCCCGGGAGACCTCGTCCGCCCCGTCCGGAATGGTCTGGCGCGCGACCACCCGGTGCTCGATCCCGGACCGAACGAGCGCCTCCTCGCAGGCGGGCCCTCCCCGGTCGGGGCGAGCGCCCGCCGCCACGCCGTCGGAGACGGTCAGGATCGCGACGCGGATGACCATGCGACTAATATAGACCGCCCATGGCGACCCAGGACCGCTTCGGCCGGCCGCTCGGCAACCTGCGCCTCTCGGTGACCGACCGGTGCAACCTGCGCTGCGCCTATTGCATGCCGGAGCGGGACTACGTCTGGCTGCCCCGCGAAGACATCCTGCATTTCGAGGAAATCGCCCGGCTGGCGGACGTCTTCGGCGAGCTCGGCGTCGACCGGGTTCGCCTGACGGGCGGCGAACCGCTCATCCGCCACGACCTGCTGGCGCTCGTGCGCCTGCTGGCCGTCAAGCCCTGGCTGCGCGACCTCGCCATGACGACGAACGGCGTGCTCCTCGAAGAGCACGCGGCCCCGCTCGCGCGGGCGGGCCTCCACCGCGTCACGATCAGCCTCGACACGCTGCGCCCCGACCGCTTCCGCGAGCTCGCGCGCTTCGACGAGCTGCCCCGTGTGCTGCGGGGCATCGCCGCGGCGGCGGGCGCCGGGTTCGCGGCGGTCAAGCTGGACGCCGTCGTCATCCGCGGCGTGAACGACGACGAGATCGGCGACCTGCTCGCGCGCGCCCGGGAGTGGGGCGCGGAGGTCCGG
>Ga0326726_10006434_pt1 | contig 10578 bp, 5 predicted proteins | sample MHFenrmetagenome_2_FD_207603 | JGI IMG/M metagenome (GOLD analysis project Ga0326726, IMG submission 207603) | Lab enriched peat soil microbial communities from Michigan Hollow, Ithaca, NY, United States - MHF15MN | ecosystem: Environmental > Terrestrial > Soil > Wetlands > Peat | place: USA... | reverse complement strand
GCTGCCCTTTATTTTGCGCCGTTGTGGACTGGACCCAGCGAGCGCGTCCGCACCATTCGTTGCCACGATCGTCGACGTCACGGGGCTGATCATCTATTTCAGTGTAGCAAACGTCATCTTGCGAGGAGTCCTGCTCTAGCCAAACGAAGGCTCACCTTGCCAGCCACGTACGACTGACGCGGCATGGTCGAAGTACCTGCCGTGCAGAAAACAAACGCTGCAACTTTGTTGATTCGTCGGACCTCCGCGTATTTGTCAATCGCCTGCGCAAGAACGTCGAGCAAGAGCCAACAGCCTAGGTAACTATTCACCGAAGACCGGGTGGGCTATCGCCTGCAGATTCCGGCATAATTCTTTCAGACGATTCCCACCTGTTTACGAAATCCCAATTCGTCGTTTATGGGGTGTTTAGCGCCTCCCTCATAACATTACGGCCATGCTCGTGCCGCCATGCGAACTTCCCGAATTGCTCCAGATACTGACATTGGGCATGGTCTCGTGCTTGATGTCACAGACAGAGCCTCCTGTCAAACATCGCCCGACCGAGAGAGGGCGGTAGTGTCGCATCCGTGAACTGCCACATGCGTCTTCGGGGCTGGAGGTAACAATTGGAAACGCCCAGTATAAGCTTTGTCATTCCGACCTATCGCCTGCGCGATGTAAACGAAACCGTTGAATGCTACGACCAGCATTTCTGGAGGAACGGCCACTCAGTGCGAATCGTCGTCTTCGACGACTCGATCCCCGCAAATCAGGAGAAGTACTTCTCTTTGCTGGAGCGGACCCGCACGCACAATGAACTCTATTATGTGGGGCCGCGCGAAAAGGATCAATTCATCGCCTATCTGAATGGACGGCTTCGGGACGCTCGGCTCGAAGGAATCGTGAAGAATCTGTTCCGGCCTAGCTACGGTGGAAATCGCAACTGTGCGCTTATGTACACGCTTGGTGAGTTGGTGGTCAGCTCCGACGACGACATGCGGCCTTACGCATTGATGGAAGACAGCCCGGAATCGCTCGAAGTTAACGAGATTTGCCGTGGCCGCCTGCACAAGGCAGGCCAGGGCGATTATGTTCACAAGTCTTTCGACATCATGGCAGCCTTCATAGACGTACTAGGAAAAAGAGTTGATGAGGTGCCGGAAAATTACGAGCGCGGTCAACTACTGGTCGACACGGGGACACACCTGGAGACAAACGCCACTAAGGGCCTCGCGCAAGAGAATTCCCTGATGCTAGAACGAGGCCAGGTCTTAGACAGTGACGTAATCAAGATTGCCCAAACATTCCGGTCCGGTACCAACGATATCGACGCCATCGATTTTGTCGACATGTTCCTTGCTGACGAGCAACAGGTCGATCCCGACGCGCTGAACGACCTATATGTACTCGTCAACTTTCGGCCTGTTGTTACGAAACAGAACTGGCGGATGGATTGTGGTATCGCCGGCTATGACAATACATTCGGGTTGCCCCCATTCTTCCCAACTCGTTTGCGATTTGAGGACTACATCTACAGGCTCTGGATACAACAGGAGGGGATAGTCGCCGCGCACGTGGCTGCGGCGCAACACCACACCAGAAGCAGCTACATGCGCAATCCGCCTGCGGCCGAGATCTTCAATGAGGAAGTTGCGAACCTAATTAAACGGAAGATCAAGGCGAGCGTCGTGCGTCTCGGACCACTGGGAATTGAATTCGACTACGACGGCCATGTCACGGTCGACGACGCCCATGAGGTTCTCGATAAGATTGAATCCCTTCATCGCCGGGCGCTGGGTGCGATTCCTAAAGCCAGTACGCCTCAGCGGGCGGACGCATTATCGCATTTTGCGGGAAATCTGCAGAAGGCGTTTTATGGTTTCGAACCTGACTTCTTCCAGCAGAACTTGGTGCGGATTGTCGATGATGTGATCAGCGTCATCAGAACCTCGCTGGAATTATGGCCAACCCTGGTAGAAATCACCTACTTCCAGAAAGCGCGCCATGGCCTCCCGCAGCGCCGGGTACAAAACCAAGAGGCGTGAGCCGCCCTTTATGCGAATCGCTCAAGTTGCGTCACTGAATGAGTCTGTGCCGCCATCTCTTTACGGCGGCACCGAACGTATAGTCTCGTATCTCACTGAGGAGTTCGTAAGGCTAGGTCATGACGTGACCCTGTTTGCGAGCGGAGACGCGCAAACGGCTGCGAGACTCGTGAAGGTATGCCCCAGGGCCCTATGGCGCGATCCCCAGGTGCGCGAGGTCCTTCCTCATCATGTTCGAATGCTTGAACTCGTTTTTCGAGACTCAAGCCAGTTCGACGTAATTCACTTTCATTGCGATTATGTCCATTTCCCCTTGGTGCGCCGATATAACGTCCCTACGGTCACTACGATGCACGGAATGATGCATCCGCCTGATTTGTGGCAGCTTTTCGAGGAGTATCGGGAAGTGCCTCTGGTATCCATCTCGAACGATCAGCGCACTCCAATTCCACATGCCAACTGGCAACGGACTGTCTACCACGGACTTCCCCCTGACCTGTTCACGTTTAGCGAGGATGGAGGCGATTACCTCGCGTTTCTCGGGAGAATGTCTCCGGAGAAGGGTGTGGACCGCGCCATAGGAATCGCGAGAGAGACCGGAGTGACACTGAAGATTGCGGGCAAGATCTATCCTGAAGAACGGAACTACTTCGAAAGCACAATCGCACCGCTCCTGCGTGCGGCCGGACCGCTGGTCGAGTTCGTCGGAGAGTTGGGCCAGCGCGAAAAGAACGAATTTCTCGGCAAGGCGAAGGCACTCCTATTTCCGATCGATTGGCCTGAACCCTTCGGACTTGTCATGATCGAAGCCCTTGCATGCGGAACGCCTGTGATTGCCTGGCGGCGAGGGTCCGTCCCCGAAGTTCTGGCTGACGGTGAAACCGGCTATATCGTTGAGAGCATCACTGACGCAGTTAGCGCCGTCGGACGCTTAGACAAGTTGAATCGCCGCGATTGTCGCCGCATGTTTGAAGAGCGCTTCACAGACGAGCGTATGGCGCTCGACTATCTAAAAGTGTACGGGCGGTTGGCAAAGTTGGCGGATTCCGGAGCCTAATTTCAAGATGAACCTTTACCCGGATCGGCGGCATTGGTAGGCTTGGATCGGTCCGCTAACAATGCCGACAGAACCGCGCTCACCTGAAGCACTCCCCCGAACTGCCGGGCAGGACAGGCACGAGATCCAAGCGCTTGAGTCAAGTACCGCACGGACTAAGCAACTCGACGAGTTGGAGCGATTGCTGAGTCTCTGCGAAGTCCAATCCATCCGTTCTGGTACGCCCTTACCTCTTGGGGCGCGTGCCAGAGGCGATGGAGTGAACTTTGCGATTTTCAGCCGGCATGCTACCGGAGTTCGCCTCGATCTATTCGATCATCCCGAGGATTCCGTGCCAGCGCGGACTATCCTGCTCGACTCCGTTCGGAACAAGACGGGCGACATCTGGCACCTTTGGTTGGAGGGCATTCGTTCCGGCCAGCTTTATGGGTTTCGCTTTGCTGGACCGTACGCTCCTCACGAAGGGCACCGCTTCAATCCGGACAAGCTTGTGGTAGATCCTTACGCGACCGCGATCGCGTTAATTCCGGGATGTGACTTTCTCCCCGCTCTCGGCTATGATTCCTCATCGCCTCAAAAGGATCTGTCTCTCTCCGAAGCCGATGACGCGGCTACCGCGCCGAAGTGTATCGTCACCCATGTGGATTTTGATTGGCGGGGCGATCAGCCGCTCCGCCGATCCTGGGAATCGACGGTCATTTATGAACTCCATGTGCGGGGTTACACCGTTGATCCTAGCGCCGAGGTTTCATTTCCAGGGACGTTTCGCGGCCTAGTCGAGAGGATCCCGCATCTGAAGGATCTCGGGGTGACGGCAGTGGAGCTAATGCCGGTCCAGGAGTTTAACGAGAGACACCTCTTGCGGATCAATCCACAGACAGGCGAGCGGCTGAAGAACTATTGGGGGTACGATCCACTCTGCTTTTTTGCCCCTAAAGCATCCTATGCCAGCGTGCGGGAAGCGGGCGCGCAAGTGCTCGAGTTCAAGGAGATGATCCGGACCTTTCATCAGGCCGGGCTCGAGGTAATCCTTGACGTAGTCTTCAATCACACGGTCGAAGGCAATGAGTTGGGGCCTACAGTATGTCTCCGGGGAATCGACAATGCGATTTACTACTGGCTCGCTGACGATAAGCGCTTTTATCGTGACTTCACCGGCACAGGACAAACGATCAACGCGGCACATCCGGTGGTGCGTGATCTCATCCTGGACGCACTCCGTTACTGGGTGATGGAAATGCATGTCGATGGCTTCCGTTTCGATCTCGCCTCCGTGCTGGGCCGCCACCGCAGCGGCCACGTCCTGGCGGACGCACCTTTGCTGGAGCGCATAGCTGAGGATCCGATCCTGCGCGATGCAAAGCTGATCGCCGAGGCTTGGGATGCCGCCGGCGCATATCAGGTAGGAAGCTTTTCCGACCTCCGCTGGGCGGAATGGAATGGCCGTTTCCGCGACGACGTGCGCCGCTTTTGGCGAGGAGACGAAGGCATGACGGGCCACTTTGCCAGCCGGATCTGTGGAAGCTCAGATCTATACCATGGGTCGGGTAAGGGACCGGAGCGCAGCATCAATTTTGTCACTTGTCACGATGGGTTCACGCTAAGCGATTTGGTTAGCTACTCGCATAGGCATAATGATGCTAATGCAGAGAACAATAGAGATGGTTCACCTGAGAACTATAGCGCGAACTATGGCATCGAGGGGTTGACAGACGATCCGCTCATCGAAGCGGTGCGCGTCCGCCAGATCAAGAACTTCCTCCTGACAATGGCCATCTCCCGAGGCGTACCAATGCTGCTCGGTGGAGACGAATTCCGCCGCAGCCAGCGGGGAAATAATAATACCTACTGCCAGGACAACGAGATCAGTTGGGTCGATTGGTCCTTGCTGCAGCGGAACAGCGAAGTCTTTCAGTTTGCGCGTGGCGTCCTTGCGCTTCGCCGGGCGCACCCGGTGCTGCGGCGGGAAGCCTTCTACACAGACGACGACATCTATTGGTTCGATCCTTCCGGGAAAATCCCGGATTGGTTCGATCCCGGCCCAAAATGCCTAGCGTGCTTGATTCGCAGCCAGGACGTGGCCGACCTGTTCTTGATGTTCAATGCCGGAAGCGAAGCAGCCATCTTTGCTGTGCCGCCGGCGTGTTCCCCACGCTCCTGGCGCTTAGCCGCTGACACGGCTGAATCGTCACCAGTCGGTTTCTACAGCCCGGAGAAGGAAGTCGCGCTCGCGAATTCCGCGAGCTATCTTGTGCAATCTCGTTCCAGCGTGATTCTGATCGCGCGCTAATCGAGCACCACGGATCCCTTGATACCCCATATCTCGCGCGCGTACTCTCTGGCGGTACGATCACTCGAAAATTTCCCCATACCTGCCACGTTCAAAATCGCCATCCGTGCCCAGCGATCCTGATCGCCGAACGCGTCACCTGCATTCTTCTGCGCTTCGACGTAGGGAGCGAAATCTGCCATGTGGAAATGCTCGTCGTTTGCATCCAGAACGCTGGCAGAAATCCATGCGAAGAGGTCCGGTTCGTCAGGACAGAATAGATTGGATGAAAAACTATCGACGACTCGCTTCACGCGCGGATTACGAGCGCAGTACTCCCAGGGCCGATAGGACTGCTGTTCACGAATGGTCCGAATTTCGCCCACTTTGAGGCCGAAGATGAACATGTTGTCCCCGCCCACTTCCTCCAGGATCTCGATGTTGGCGCCATCGAGGGTGCCGATCGTGACGGCTCCATTCAGCGCCAGCTTCATGTTGCCGGTTCCCGATGCTTCTGTGCCGGCAGTTGAAATCTGCTCGCTCAGATCGGCGGCGGGAATGATCTTCTCCGCCAGCGAGACGCGATAGTCGGGTATGAATGCCACTTTGATCCACTGGCTGGCGCGCGAGTCGTTGTTGATCACCCGGGCGACGTTGTGGATCAACTTGATAATCTGCTTCGCGATCCAATAGCCGGGCGCGGCCTTGCCAGCAAAGATATAGGTCTTCGGCACAGCGGGTTGGCGGCCATCCTCGACCAGGGACAAGTACTCGTCAATGATGTGCATCACGTTGAGCAACTGCCGCTTGTAAGCGTGGATCCGCTTCACCTGAATATCGAAGAGGGAATCGGGGTCGACTCTCAAGCTAGCAGTGTCTTGGATGATCCTCGCCAGTTTTTCCTTATTCGAGCGCTTGACTTTCCGGAACTCTGCTTGAAAGCCTGCATTCGCCGAATGGGATTCGAGCTCCCGCAATCGATAGAGGTCGGTGAGCCAGCGTTCTCCAATGGTTGAGCTGATCAAGTTTGCCAATGCAGGATTTGCCTTTAGCAACCACCGCCTTTGCGTAATGCCATTGGTCTTGTTGTTAAACTTTTCCGGATAGAGCTGAAAAAAGTCCGGCGCTAGAGATGTTTTGACCAATTCGGTATGAATTCCGGAGACCCCGTTAATCGAGTGACTGCCAACGATCGCCAGGTTGGCCATGCGCACCTGTTTGGGTGCAGACTCCTCTATGATCGACATTCGCCTGATACGCTCGACATCCCCCGGATGGGTTATAGAAACGCGATCCAAAAAACGCCGGTTGATCTCATAGATAATTTGCAGGTGTCGGGGCAGCACAGACTCGAATAGGGAAACTGGCCACTTCTCCAGTGCTTCTCGCGCGAGCGTGTGATTGGTATATCCGAAGGTTGCCTGCGTGATTATCCACGCATTCTCCCACTCCAATTCCTTTTCATCCACAAGGATGCGCATCAACTCTGCCACCGCCAGAGCGGGGTGTGTGTCGTTCAGCTGAATCGCAACCTTTGCGGGGAAGTCCTGGAATCTGCCGTGATCCTGTTCGAACCGCCGTACGATATCCCTCATCGCACAGGCGACGAGAAAGTATTCCTGCACCAAACGCAGCTCTCTACCGGGGACGAATACGTCCGAAGGGTAGAGCACCTTCGAGATGGTCTCGGAAGCGATCTTTTGCTCGACGGCCTTGAAGTAGTCGCCGTTATTGAATATCTGCATGTCAAAATCGCGCGATGACCGAGCTGCATAGAGACGCAAGGGAGTCACGGTCCGGCCGCCGTAGCCGGAGATCAGCATGTCATGGGGAACGCCGATCAGGACCCTCCAATCCATCCACATAGGGTTGTAGCCGCCCTTGCGGTCGACCCCGTGCTCGATACGGCCATAGACGGGCACGAGACAGGCCTGCTCGGGGCGGGGGATCTCCCAGGGCGTACTCTGCGCCAACCAGTTATCCGGCTTCTCTACTTGATATCCGCTATCTATTTCCTGTTTGAAGAGACCGTACTCATAGTTGATGCCATAGCCACATGCTGGAATCCCGAGCGTAGCGAAGGAATCCAGGAAGCAGGCTGCGAGACGACCCAGCCCGCCGTTGCCCAACGCGGCGTCTTCTTCACACTCTTCAATGGCTTCCAGGTCCGCACCAAACTTGTTCAGCGCTTTCCGGTACAAGTCACGAATCCCAAGATTATGGAGATGATTTCCGAGTGATTGCCCGATGAGGAATTCAATCGAGAGGTAGTTGATGCGCTTGGGGTCGTCCCGCCGATATCGCTCCTCCGTTTCGAGCAGCCTGTCCACCAAGCGATCCCGAACCGACAAAGCGACAGCACTGAAAAGCTCCCTGCTGGAGAGGTCGTTCCAGGCTTTCCCTAACGAATATCTGGCGTGTCGGCAGATCGATTCCTCGATTTCGGATACCGAATCGATCGCCGCGACCGCGTGCCCGTTCATTTCGCTTTCCCACTCTGAGTCTTGAATGCTTGCACTGCCTCTTCTTTGGTGCCGAAAATCTCAAAGATTCGATGCATGCGCACGAGTTCGAAAAGCCCCCGCACCTGTTTCGACATGCCGCACAACTTCAGGTCCCCGCTCTTGGCGGTCAATTGACGGAGGCAGGAGAGCATGGCGCCGAGTCCCGAGCTATCCACGAAACGCAACCGGCTCAGATCGAGCACCAGCCTGGTATTGGCTTGTAGCACGGGCGCAATGTCGCGCTTGAACTCCCCGGCGTTGCTTGCATCCAGTTCATCCACCGGCACTGCGGCGACGGCTATGCTGTCTATCTTGTCGACTGCTATTTCCATCGAGACTCACTTTCCTCCCGCTTTGCGGGCTTTTACCAGCGCGATGCAGTTTCTGCCGCGTTCATCGCGATAATACCTCACTTCATCGACGCTCCTGGCGATGATGTAAGCGCCGAATCCGGAATCACGCGAGCCATCGAGCGGTGGGGGTGCCACTGTTGAGGGGTCAAAAGCATCTCCAAGGTGATGTAACTGGATCGCGAGGCGGCCTGGGAACGCTTCGGCCTCGAGATGGATCGACTGATCTTTCCGGCCATGATAGGCATGCTTCATGATGTTGCTGACCGCCTCGTTGACCGCCAGCTCGAGTCCGGCAACGCTATCTTCGTCCAGCGGTGGACCTGGAAGATTGCGGCAAAAGGCGCGCACGAATTCGCGCGCCTGCCTGAGTTGTTTGAGATCGCTGCCGATCTCCAGCTCCTGCCGCGCGATGGGGAGCTGCCTTTCTTGCACCCGGATTGCCACGCTGGTTAGGTCATCAGTCAGCCGTCCCGACCCGGTGAAGGTAGCGACGGCTTGGCGAACGGCTTCCACCAACGGCGCAGGATCCAATTGGCCGTTGCTCACAACACAGTCCTCCAGGCGCTGCGGCCCAAACAGCTCGCCAGTGGAACTTCGCGCTTCGGTGACACCGTCCGAATAAAAAAGGAACAAGTCTCCGGGTTCGAAAGGAACCGAGATCTGATCGTAGATCTCACCTTCCCGAATTCCCAGGGGCAGGTTGTCTCCGTGCAGAATCTTATGGAGCCCTGTCTTGCCTTGCAGATGAACGATCCCTGTATGCCCGCAATCGACAAGATCGAGGATGCACCTGCTCATGTCCAATCGCGCGTAACACAAGGTCACAAAACTGTCGAGATCGATCAGATGCCGCACCAGTTCCGCATGGGCGAGCATTACGATCTCTTTGGGCTCCGGAAGTTTACTATCCTTGGACAAGACCATCAAGTTGCTCAGGGCTCTGAGGAAATGGCTCTTGGTAGCGGCACCCAAGAGCGCTGCGGGAACGCCTTTCCCCATGACGTCTCCAACGATTACATCCAGTGACTCATTCGAGTGCCGCAGAAAGATGTAGAAATCGCCGTCGATTCGCTGGGAGGGAATAGTCAGCGCGGCCACTCGAAGTCCGGGAACGTTCACGGGCGGCTGATCGAGCAGTAGGGTCTGCTGGATTCTGAATCCGATATCGATTTCCCGTTCTCGGGCTTGTTCCAGTTCCTTGTTCGCTGCTTGGAGTTGGGCGGTTCGTGCAATGACGCGCTGTTCCAGGCTGGCATTCAGGGCACGTATTTCGGCTTCCGCACGCTTGCGCTCCGTGATGTCTTGAACGGTGCCGAGTCCCTCGATCGCATTGCCGTCTTGGCCAAACTCGACCTTGGCCCTTTCTCGAACCCATTTCACTTCGCCGCCAACAATAATCCGGTGCTCGACATCATAACGTGCCCCATGCAAGGCCGCAGTCCAGGCCTTGTTGACCGTTTCTCTATCTTCGGGGTGGACCGCTTCGAGGAACGCCTCATACGTGAGACTTGTGCTCTGGGGAGCTCGAAAGATGCGGAATACCTCCTCCGACCAAGTGAGGCGGTTGTGAACTGCATCCAGATGCCAGCTCCCGATGTGTGCAATCTTTTGCGCCCGGTTCAGGTTAGCCTCGCTTTCGCGCAGTGCATCGTCGGCACGCTGGCGCTCGATCATCATCCCGAGCACATTCGCTACGGCCTGGAGGAAGTTGACTTCGTCACTTGTGAACCTCCGGCGCCGCTTGGTGTGGGCCCCCAGGACCCCATAGGGGCCCTCGCTCGTCAGAATAATTGTGCTGATGCCGCTCACGACCGCGTGCTGGTGCAGCAGCGGCGACCCGCTGAATCGCTTCTCGGTCCGGAGATCCTCGACGACGACGGGGTCGTTCGAAAGCAGGGTGTGGCCAGCCTGAGAGTCCGAGCCGCTTCCAACGGTTGCATGCCCGACCAATCCTTCCTTCCAACCGATGCCGGATCGGAGCAGCAAAGCTTTCCCATCTGGAAGCAACTCCAGTACCTTGCAATACTCGACGTCGAGAGTCTGTGCTACCAGAACGACTGCTTCGTCCAGCACCTTGCTGGAGTGGTCGCTCCGAAGCGCCTTCTGACCGAGCTCCGCTACCACAGCCTGCAAGCGCGCGAGCAATCGTATTTCGTTTTCGGCCTGCTTGAGCTCAGTGACGTCTTGGACGGTGCCGCGCACGAGCACGACTTGGCCATCGGCATCGCGCTCCACTTCGCCTCGGCCGGTGACTGACCTGATGGCGCCGTCGGCACGGACCATCTCCAGGTCGAGTTCGTAAGGCGTTCCCTTCTGGATGGTGCTTTGTATGGCCGCATCGAGTTGCTCGGAACTCTGAGACGTGTAG
>Ga0326726_10006433_pt1 | contig 10578 bp, 14 predicted proteins | sample MHFenrmetagenome_2_FD_207603 | JGI IMG/M metagenome (GOLD analysis project Ga0326726, IMG submission 207603) | Lab enriched peat soil microbial communities from Michigan Hollow, Ithaca, NY, United States - MHF15MN | ecosystem: Environmental > Terrestrial > Soil > Wetlands > Peat | place: USA... | reverse complement strand
TACTGTCCTCCGGTTGCATCTGTTTTGATCTCTGTAGTCCCGCCAGTCTGCCCGCAGAAAACGGAAGCAGGGTTCGCAATCTGCGATGAAGCCGGTGTGGTTGCCACGACGGTTGCCGGTGGTGTCGCAGTCTGCTGGGTACATCCGGCTGCTAATACAACAAGCACGAGCAGCACACCAAGGATAAATAGTCCGGGAATGATCAGCCCGGAACGGCGTAAAGATATCATGCGTATCTAGTGCGAGCGGGTATGATAATAACATTTCTTTGACTGAGAACTTATTCGCACTCTGGGCGTTGTGCTGTCCTGCGCTTACCGGGATACTGCCGGATAACGGTTCAGTCTTCAGGATCAATCCAGTCACCTTAATGGTTACCGGAGGGAAATTCTCTGCAAACAGGATATCCTCATGAAAATCTGTGTACTGAACGGAAGCCCCAAGGGCAATGACAGCATCACCATGCAATATGTCCGGTTCCTCGAACTGGCGTTTCCTTCCCACACGTTTGTGATCGAAAACGTCGGCCAGAGGATCGCTGCTCTTGAGACTCAGGACGAGGATTTTTCCCGGGTGATCGAATCGGTATCCTCAGCGGATGGGGTCGTGTTCGCAACGCCGGTCTACTTCATGCTTGTCCCGGCTCAGCTGAAGCGGTTTATCGAACTGGTTTTCATACGGAATGCCGCAGCAGCATTCTCTGAAAAATATGCCGCCTCCCTCACGACCTCCATCCATTTCTTCGACCATACGGCAAACGCCTACCTTCATGCCATTGCCGAGGACCTCGGCATGAACTGGGCCGGTTCCTTTTCGGCAAAGATGGACGACCTGCTCTCTTTAAAACACCAGGAATCCCTTGTCCTGTTTGCGGAGGATTTTTTTGATACGGTTGTACGGAAACCGGCAGTACAGCGTTCCTTTCCCCCGCTTGCAAATGACATGCCGCAGTACCGGCCCGGTCCAATACCCCTGCCTTTCGATACAAAGGGAAAGAACGTAGTCATTCTTTCCGATGCAGCACCCGGCTCGAACCTCGAAAAGATGGTGACCCGGGCTGCATCCTGCTTCGGGCGGGCAGCCTCGATCGTCTCCCTTGACGAGGCGGGAATGAACGGCGGCTGCCTCGGCTGCTGCCGCTGTGCCTTTGACAATACCTGCATTTATACCGACGGGTTCTCTCTCTTTTTCGAAGAAACGGTCCTTTCCGCTGATATCCTCATCCTTGCCGGATCGATCCGGGACCGGTACCTTTCTGCACAATTCAAGCAGTTCTTTGACCGGAGTTTCTACCGCGGCCATGTGCCATCTCTGGCCGGAAGGCAGGTGGCGCTCCTTATCGAAGGCCCCCTCTCACAATGCTGTACCCTCCGGGAGGTCCTCACCGCGTACGTGGCAATGCAGGGAGCAAACCTTGCCGGTATTGTTACGGACGAAGGCCCCGTCTCCGGGGTTACGGACAGCCGGATCGATGCTCTCTGCGAACACAGTATCAGGTTATCTCAGAACGGTTATGTTTCCCCTGAAGGGTTTCCGGTTGCCGGTGGACACAAAATCTTCCGGGACGAGATCTGGGGTAACATGCGGGCTGTGTTCAGGGCGGATCACGCCTATTATAAGAAGCACGGCATGTATGATTTCCCGCAAGGCGATCTTCCCCGCCGCATACGTACTATGCTCCTCTCCCTGCTTCTCTCTGTTCCCCCGGTCAGGAAAAAAGCAGAGCAGCAGATGCACCAGCATATGATCCAGCCCTTTGCCCGTGTTTTTACCGAAAGCCCCTTCCTGAAACAACGTATAAAAAAGGACTGACAGCTGCGCAGGCAGCGGCACCGGCCACAGCACTCAGTGAACCCGGACCATCGTCCCGTTTTTCCGGTGCCCTGCTACGGACGACTTTCATCGGAAGGCCGATGGGGGTCATGGCATGAAAAAAAAATAATGGCGTGTCCTCAATCCGCAGTGAGGATCACAGAACACCGAGAATGTTGTCATTCTCAACAATTGTTGGCGGTGCAACGCGCCGCAGCACCAGGGGTTTACCCTCCTTCGGCTTCACTGAAATGGTGACTACCTGGTTCGGGACAACAGCTGCTTTGGGATTGATCCGTATGATATACTGTTCATCATAATCAAGCCGCATATTGGGGTTTCCCAGCTCGTTTACGACAGAAATTATGCCCCACTCTCCCGGGTGAGGGTTGCCCCGGTAGCCCTCAACGGGGGTGAGGATCTCTGTCCGTACCGCATCTGCATAGGCAATGGTCAGGTTATTCAGATCAACCGATTTTACGCCGGGTGCAAGACCGATGGCAAAGGTGATGGTATCAATCGTACCGTGAGGTACTCCCTGAAAAAAGATCCCCTGGCCGGTAACATCGCCGATATTCTGGATCAGGACACCTTCCTGTGCACTGCTCCCCCCAACGGGGGCCGGGGGCGGGGTATCCTCGCTGGTGCATCCGGTTGCAAAAACGCAAAAGACTAGGAAAAACGTCAGAATCAACCCGTACACAATTTTCATGCAGGTATGACCTTCTTATACTGTTGCAGGTAGGTTGTGACCGGGAACTACAAAAACAATTTGGTAAAAACAAATACCGGTAGAAAAAGAGCGATTGTATTTTTATTTTTTCATGAACCCGAGAACTCCTTTTTTCTGTGACTCAGCTTTCTGGCGGGATCCTGCTCCTCCCTTTGTTTTCATCTCATCGGCAACAAGAGGGAGATGGGCATAGCGTTTCTGGGGAACGTCAATCTGCTGGTCATGGTGCGCGGATTGTTTCGGCGGAGCAGATGCAGGAGATTCTGAAATCCCGGAGGCGGGGTGCATATCATTCCAGGGTTCCCAGTCAGTTTCAGGGACAATGACCTGGGGGGGAAGGGGGCTGACAGGTTTTCTCTGGGTGACAATTACCGGGGATTGTCCCGGCGGGTGTGCCGCCTGTACTCCCTGCCGGTTGAACGGTGCCCCGCACCGGTTGCAGAAGACCGACTGGCCATGCGGGTCCGGAGCTCCGCAGGAGGGGCAGGTTGTGTTCCGGGGCAGCGGTTTTTGTTCAAACGTGGTGCCACAGCGGGTGCAGAAGCGCGACTGGTTATCGATGGCCGGGCTGCCGCAGCTGCTGCATACGATCGGCACCGGAGGGATTCTTGCGCCGCACCGGTTGCAGAACTGTGCCAATTCGTCGGATACCACCGTGCCGCACCCGGGGCAGACCGGAAAGGCGGGCTTTCTCTCTTCGGGCACGGCAGCGCCGCACCGGTTGCAGAACTGCGCCTGGTCATCGAGCGCCGCGTGGCCGCATTTACCACAGGTTTTTGTCATGTTCTTCACTAGTGGATAATTCACACCGTAGTGGACTTTTTCTGGAAATTCTTATAAGATGCCGCGTTCATTATCTCGTATGGCGCGGATCGGGAATTTCTTGGAGCAATACTCAAAGAGTGCCACACAGGCCGGGTATCGGTCCGGTGTATTGGCCTTCCTCTCTTTCATTTATAATTTTAATCGGCAGTCAAAAAAGGTTTCCGAAAGCGAGATGGCGCAGCTGGAACAACTCGCCGACCGGTACTTCATTGAGGGGCGGGACTACGAGGCGGACCTGATCGCCTTCTCCAAAGAGTGCCAGGACAAATACGCCCCGACCACGGGCACGTATTACATCACCTCTGTTAAGGAATTCTTTATTTTCAATGACGTGGAGCTGACGCGGAAACAGGAGCGGAACCTGAAAAATAAGATCACCAGGGGCGGCCCGATATCGGAAGAGGAGGACCTGACAAAGGAGATGGTCCGGGGGCTGCTTACAGCCTGCGACCTGATGCTGCAGGCACTCATCCTGTTCATGCTGACCTCGGGGATCCGCATCAGCGAGGCCCTGAACCTCACCCTGGATGATGTGAAAATTAGCCCCGACAGTCAATATGCCATCATCACCCTCAGGGGCAAACGGAAAAAGACCGGCAGGGGAACCAAGAACGTTCACACCCGTACGACGTTCATCAACAAGGAAGCCGTCGAGCTCCTGAACCGGTGGTTGGACAAGCGGGAGGAATACCTGGAGAGCAAAAAGGGCCGGTTCGGACGATTCGCGGTTTCAGTTCCCGCCAACGATGCCCGCATATTCCCCTGCGGTAAGACGAACGCTGAGAACATCATCCGGACCGCCCTCAAGAACTCCGGCCTGCTGAAGACTGATGAGGATACGAACCGGGCCACGATCCACTATCACCTGCTCCGGAAATACTTCGTGACGCGCCTCACCTACGGCGGGGTGTCGGACAAATATATCCAGTTCTTTGTGGGGCATCTCGACACGCTTGATCGCGCGTATAATAAGCCGACTACTGACCAGCTGTTGGAGATCTACCTGCGGGGGGAGCCGTACCTCCGGATCTATGACGACAGCGCCGAAGAGATTGCAGCGACTAAGGAGGAAGTGAAAGAGACCAGGGACCGGGTCCGGGATATGCAGCTTGAGAACCTCACCACCCGGGCGAAGTTCGAGGACCAGATTAAGGTTCAAGACCGCACGATCGAGAAGATGCAGAAAGAGATGGAAACCCTTCGACGGATTATTGAGTTTGCTGAGAAGGAGCGGGAACGGGTTTAATCTTTTTTCGGTGGGCTCTCTGCCGGCATTGATCTCCACAGAAACGCTGTTTTTGGTTTCCCTCTATCACCCCTCCGCAGGTTTCGCAAGTACGAGTTGGTTTCTTCGCCCACGAATTTTTCCTCTTTCGCCATTTTATGTATGCCTTTTTCCGGCATTCGTTATTACAGTATATTTGCCGCGGATCGTCAGAATCTATCTCGTTGTCGCAATATGCGCAATAAAAAGAGGGTGGTCCTTCAATAATACCCAGGGCTTTTCTTTTTTCAGGATCCTCTATTGGCCGGCATTGACACCAGGTGCCGGGGGGTTCGTCCCGAGGATCGGGATATTCCCAAAATTTGATATCACTTTTTCTATTGAGAGAATTCTCTATTAATTTTTTCAGAAGCAGTCGCTCAGGAATCCTTCGGGTAGGATTTTTTGTATCTCTTTCCATCTCCCCATCAGGACCAAAAATCAATAATCTCCGCTCTGAAAAAAAGACATTCCGTTTTCCCGATCCCTTCAAAGTCAGTGTAATTGTGATGGAATGCGGTATTGTCACGATTCTCTGTTGAATATGTTGCGATTCCGGATTTAATATACCTTTTCTAGGCCTCCCATTATATGATAAACATGGCAAAAGTTCCTATCAGCATCACAATTGATGAAAGTTTACTGACTGCAATCGATACCGTCCGACCGGGGGTAATCTCACGATCAGCAGCGATTGAGGGCCTCATTAACCGCGCTCTTGAATTACCTCCAGATGGGACCGGAGGGCCGACCCGTGAGCACTGAGACCGGGTGGATCTCCCAGTCAACATATGACGGGTTGCCGGCACGATTCCAGGCTGCAGCCCGGGAGCTCGCCCGCCGCGGTGAGATTGTCATTGGGGACCAGTACGCACGTACATCACAGAACAGCAGGGGATCTCATGGCGCTGCCGTACTCGGATAAACTGATCCCCCATCACCGGCGCGGTTGCGAAGTCCTGCTGGAGTCGGTTGATTATTGCCCCGAGCTTTTAACAGCTGAGCAGCTGGCGGCCTGCCGCGCTTTATATTTCCTTGACGATCCTCGCTCGATCGCCGAGCTCGTGATCGCGGAGGTACTGCAGCCATGACGGTCCTTTATGGTTCCCGGATCAAGCGTAAGGAATACGATACGGAGGCGGGCCTGTGATATCCCTCGCTCAATGGGGCATCGGGTCCCAGGGCATCCCCCCTCAGAGTGAACTGGGGAGCCGGTGGATCCTGGTCCGGGAATGCGGATATGTTGAGGCGGTAGATCTGGCGATACAGTGCAGGAAAACCCACCCGGACGAGCCGATCGAGATCTGGCCGAAAGACGGCGATATCCGTCTCGTGGTCAGGGAGGTGGCGCATTGACCGCAAACACTCCGAAATCGCGGAAGGCAAAAGGCAGGGCCCTGCAGCAGCAGATCCGTGCGGACCTCATCGATCATCTTGGCATCCATGATCTCGATATCAAGAGCACGGCCATGGGGCAGAGCGGCTGCGACCTCTACCTCTCACCTGCTGCCCGGGCGGTCTTCCCGTATGGTATCGAGGCAAAGAACCAGGAGAGCCTCAACGTTTGGTCAGCGCTGCAGCAGTGCCAGGATAACGCGGAAGCCGAGGGACTCATCCCCCTGCTGATATTCAAACGGGCACGGTCCCCAACATACGCAGTGCTGCGGTGGGAAGACCTGCTGCAGTTGCTTTCGTCCAGGGGGGCATCATGACCGAGACCGTGCCGGCAGGGGCAGCGATCGCGGATGCGAAGACTCCCGGTGACTTCCTTGCTGCGGTGGACCGGGTAGCTGCAGAGCATGAGGCAGCACGGCCCGGGGAGGCAAAGCAGAACCCTCTGACGTATCAGCGGGATCTTATTTTGGGCCGGATGATTTTTTCCGACACCGAAGAGGCGAGGCAGAAGCGGATAAACCTTCGGTGCCGTGAGCTCCCTCGATCGGACCTGGGCAACTCCAGGAGATTCGCCCTACGGTTTGACCGGGATATCCGTTACTGTTTCCCGTTCAAGTCGTGGTACATCTTTGATGGGCAGCGATGGGCTCGTGACGATCGCGGGGGCGTCCAGGAATACGGGAAGGACTGCATCGAGCGCCTTGCTGATGAGGCGCCCCTGCTGGACTTCGGGGCCGATCAGGCTGCCGCTTTTAAGTGGGCTGCAGCAGCTCAGGCTCATGCCCGTATCGCAGGAATGCTTGACTTGGCAAAGAGCGGACTATCCCTCCCTCCCGATGACCTGGATAGTAACCCCGCTCTCCTGAATTTCCCGAACGGCACGCTGGACCTGAACACAATGCAGTTCAGGCAGCATGAACGGTCTGACCTGATATCGAAAGTGACCCGCTGCAATTACAATCCGGAAGCGGTGTGCCCTTCCTGGGAGAAGTTCCTGACCACGATTATGGACGGCAACCCAAACCTGATCAAGTTCCTGCAGCGGTCCGCGGGCTATTCCCTCACGGGTCATACCGGGGAGCGGGCTTTCTTCCTCTGCCATGGCCGGGGGGCCAACGGGAAATCGACTTTCCTTAATACCCTTCAATCCATCATTGGGGACTACGGGATCTCGGTCGAGTCCACGACGTTTTGCGTATCCCGTGGGGAGGCCGTCCGTAATGACCTGGCAGCACTGAAAGGCGCCCGGCTCGTGACAGCCACTGAGGCGGGGAAAGGCCGGCGACTGGATGAGGAAATTATCAAGAAACTGACCGGCGGGGAGGACTCTATCCGGGCCCGGTTCTTGTTTCAGGAGTTTTTCGAGTACAAGCCGGAGTGTAAGATCTGGTGGTCTTTCAACACCACGCCAAGGATCACAGACTCGACGGACAGCATCTGGTCCCGGGTGAAGATGATCCCCTTCTCAATCGTGATCCCAACGGCAGCGCGGGATATCCATCTTTCGGAAAAACTCCTGAAAGAGGGATCGGGAATCATGAACTGGATGCTCGACGGCCTCCGGGAATACCAGCGTATTGGGCTTGCTGAACCGGAAGAGGTACAGACAGCTACCTCCGAGTACCGGGAGAACGAGGACACTCTTGGGGACTTCTTCAAGGATCGCTGCCTCATCGAGACTACCGCAACCTGCGAGTCCACTGACCTCTACCTGGATTACACAAAATGGATGGGTATGGAGGCCCCTGACGAGAAAGTTAAAAGCCAGCGGATTTTCGGGTTTGAGATGAACGATCGCGGGTTCAAGCGGGACAGAGATTCCGCAACGGGACGGAAAATTTACCATGGAATCCGGCTCAAAAGGGGAGGTTTCTAAATCATGCCCCGTTTGGAAATTCGAACCATGGGGAACCATGAATTATCATTTCTGGTACATCCCCCTATTCATTTCTTTAAGGGACTTTCCGGAAATAACCATTCAAGGTTCTTCATGGTTCGGTTTGGCAATCAGAGCCTAATTCGGGATTCTCATTTTGGGGTGATCTGATGGTTCAAGTTTGCAGCGTATGTAGCCATCCGGACCGCAAAAAAATCGAAAAAGAAATCCTTCGCGGGACAAGCTTGCGGGACATCGCGGGACAGTTCAAAATCTCAAAAAGCAGCATTGCCCGGCACAAGGACCACCTCCCAACCATGGCCCTGGAAGCAGTGGGCCGCGAAAAGACAGAGCAACTCATCAGTATCGTTGATCAAGTCATTCAGGATTTTGAGGAGGTTAGGAAACGGTTCTACGCAATTGCCGACAAAGCGGCAGCAGTGGAGGATCTCGATGCGGAGATCACCGCGATGAAAGAAGTCCGGGCAACCATGACCGACACCCTCAAAGCCAAAGGTATGTGGGCCCCCGCGATCGCCAACTCCGTTCAGGTGAATGTCGGTCTTCAGTCCATCACTGCCGCTCCTGAATACCCGGTCCTGATCAAAGTTCTCGAGTGCCACCCGGAGATTCACGCGGAACTCATGGCGGCCCTCCAGGAGGCGGGCCTGTGACCCCTCTCATGTACGCCCTTGACCCGGTCCTGTGGGCTCGCGATGCCCTGGACTTCTATCCGGACGCATGGCAGGAGCAGGTCCTCCGCAGCAGCGGCAAACGCCAGCTCCTGAACTGCTGCCGGCAGTCCGGCAAGAGCACGACCGCGGCCCTCATCGCCCTGCACCGGGCCGTCTTCTACCCGCGATCGCTGGTTCTCCTGGTATCGCCGTCGCTGAGGCAGAGCGGCGAACTCTTCCGGAAGGTGGGCGACCACCTCAAGCAACTGGAACAGCAACCACAGAAAACGGAGGACAACAAGCTTAGCCTAACCTTAATCAATGACAGCCGGATCGTCAGCCGGCCCGGTACTGAAGGCACGATCCGGGGGTACTCCGGGGCATCGCTGATCATCGAAGATGAAAGCGCCAGGGTCGATGACGCTCTCTATTACGCGGTCCGGCCCATGCTCGCGATATCGGGCGGGCGGTTGGTCCTCATGAGCACGCCATTCGGCAAGCGCGGGCATTTCCACAAGGAATGGACTGAAGGCGGTGCCGGCTGGGAACGCATCGAGATCCCGGCGAAGGCTTGCCCCCGGATCTCTTCCGCGTTCCTGGAAGAGGAAAGGAGGGCCCTGGGCGACTGGTGGTACCGGCAAGAGTACGAGTGTCAGTTTGTCGAGACCGTTGACCAGGTGTTCAGCTACTCCCTCGTGATGGGCGCGATGGACAACCGCGTGAAACCGTTGTTCACTGGAGAGTTATCATGAAATTCTTTGTTGGGCTTGACCTCGGTCAGGCACAGGACTTTACCGCATTATCGGTGCTTCAGGTAGTCGGGACTGAGTACCATATCCGACACCTGCAGCGGTTCCGGATCGGTACTCCCTACCCGGAGGTCGTTACTGAAACCGGGAAGATGATGGCAACCCTGCAGGACTCGGTCCTCGTGGTCGATAATACCGGGGTCGGGCGGCCTGTTGTGGATCTCTTCCGGCAGGCCCACCTTAACCCGGTCCCGGTCTCCATCACCGGAGGGGATAAGGCAAACTTCGAGGACGGCATCTGGCGGGTCCCTAAGCGGGATCTTGTCGGGGCCCTGGCGGTCGCATTCCAGAGCGGCACACTCAAGATCGCCCCCGACCTGCCCGAAGCCAAGACGCTCATCGAGGAGCTGCTGAACTTCAAGGTGAAAATCAACCTGAAGACGGCGCACGACTCGTACGAAGCATGGCGGGAAGGCGTCCACGACGACCTCGTACTGAGTGTAGCCTTGGCACTCTGGTACGCAGCCCGGCCGCGTCCTGTAATTCGGGCAGCTGCCTACAAAAACGGGAAGAGGGTCTGATGAACAGGATGGGCGATGATACCGGGTTCCTTAATCCAAGATCCTTGACGGTGGAGCTCAATCACAGTTACACTAACCTCATAGAAGTGAAAGGAGTATAAAAATGCTTACCAAAGAAAATTCAGGAAAATACCTGTCCGGAGAATGGGCCCGGCGGAAAAATGCGGGAGAGCTGGACAGCAGCAACCTCACCGCGGAGGAAAAAGCATTCCTGGAAATTCAGGATGGCGAAGGACAGGCGAAGATAGACCTGGAGAAACTGCGAAGAAAGACGGACGATCCCCATTACGATGAGGATATTGAGTACATTTTAGAGCACAGATCATGACTTTCGTCGATGCAACAGCTGAAATGATTAAGGCAGGGAAAAAGGTCCGCTGCCTGATGGTACCGTTTAACGTCGAACCCCGCGAGCTCGGGCAGATCCGGACAATCGAGGACCCGCGGGCGAAGGACCTCATGGCAGATGCAGAACGCCGTGTCACTGCACTGGAACAGGCCCGCGGCATTGGGAAGACGGTGGCGTACGCTCCTCCGCCTCAGGAAACCACTCTCCTGCAGGATCTCATTGATAAGCAGCACTTCAGCCGGGGAAGTGCGGACCCACCAAAGAGAACTGACTGGAACCCAAAATCAGATGAATTTCACTGCAAGGTGGATCGCACCAAA
>Ga0326726_10006432_pt1 | contig 10578 bp, 7 predicted proteins | sample MHFenrmetagenome_2_FD_207603 | JGI IMG/M metagenome (GOLD analysis project Ga0326726, IMG submission 207603) | Lab enriched peat soil microbial communities from Michigan Hollow, Ithaca, NY, United States - MHF15MN | ecosystem: Environmental > Terrestrial > Soil > Wetlands > Peat | place: USA... | reverse complement strand
GTGTGTAGCTAAGAGGGCTTTATTAGCAGTAACGATATGCTTCTTTTTATGTATGGCTTCAAGTATAAGCGAGCGCGCAGGTTCATACCCGCCAATAAGTTCAATCACAATGGATATCTCGGGGTCCTCAAGGATTACTTTCGCATCAGAGGTTAACAGCTCTTTTTCGACGGTGACCTGTCTCGGTGACGTGATATCAATATCAGCTATTTTCTTAACAACAAGTTTTGCGCCGAGCCGCTTCTCGATAAGATCGATTCCTTCCTGAAGCAGTTTGATTACACCGGTTCCTATAGTACCGAAGCCGATTAATCCCAAGTTTATAGTTTTCATGAACTAACACCTGTATTAAATTTAATTTTAGCGCCTTCACAACCCTCAATTATACTAGTGCGTGTTGCGTTATTAATAGCTGCCACTTCTATAACAGTTAAAGTAAAATTGTCAAAACAAATTAAGCCAACAATTAGCCCGTCTTTGCGAGCTCAAGCCTCCCGCCCCATCTTCGCATGAGGACTTCTTTCAGATGTGCATGCTCCTCTTTTCGAAGCATGGGATCTCCTTCGATGAGGTAAAAGGCATCTGTCTTTGCCTGACTTAGAATTTGTACGTCTCTCAGGATATGAGCGATGCGAAAATCGGGCATTCCTGATTGCCTTGTTCCCATAAATTCACCCGGTCCCCTGATAGCTAAATCTTCTTCAGCGATTTTAAAACCATCATTCGTCTGTTCCATAACACGCAGTCTTTTAATTGAATCCTCAGAACCCTTATGATGAGACATTAGAACGCAGTATGACGGGATATCACTCCTTCCGACTCTTCCCCTCAACTGGTGCAATTGTGATAGGCCAAATCTTTCTGCATGCTCTATCACAATCAGCGACGCCTGCGGGACATCAATCCCCACTTCAATGACAGTTGTGGAAACAAGAATGTTAATCTCTTTATTTAAGAAGCCTGCCATTATCTTATCTTTTTCTTTCCCTTTCAGACGGCCATGAATAAGTCCTACCCTGTATTCTGGGAATATTGCTCTCTGCAAGTATTCCGCCATTTGCGTTGCATCTTTCAAGTCCAGATTTTCAGATTCTTCAACCAATGGATAAACAATGAAGACCTGGTTTCCCTTCTTTAACTCCATCTGTATGATTTCATAAACCTTCTTGCGCTGCTCTTCAAAAAAAACCTTTGTCCGAATCTCCTTCCTTCCAGGAGGGAATTCATCGATCACGGAGATATCTAAATCTCCGTATACAGTCATCGCTAGTGTCCTCGGAATTGGTGTGGCTGTCATAACCAAAAAGTCGGGATTTACTCCCTTTTGTCGCAGCGCAATCCTTTGGATAACACCGAAGCGGTGCTGCTCATCAACGACAACAAAACCTAGTTTGCCAAAATTTATATCCTCCTGGATCAATGCATGTGTTCCGACAATTATATGAGCATCACTTTTTCTTATCTTTTCAATTATTTTCTTTCGTTCCGGATCTTTCAAGCTGCTGGTGAGCAAAACAGCTTTTAAACCAAGCTGGTCTGCCCACTGTTTAATGCGGTCATAGTGTTGCTCAGCCAGAATCTCAGTCGGTGCCATTATTGCCGCTTGATAATTATTCTCACAGGCTGTAATCATCGCTGCCATGGATACTACAGTTTTACCGCATCCTACATCACCCTGAAGGAGCCGGTTCATGCTGTAGGTCTTTTTCATATCCGCTTCAATTTCTGCAATGACCATTTTTTGAGCAGTAGTTAGGCTGAATGGAAGAATATTATAAAATTTTTTAAGAATTTTACCCCCGGTCTTAAATTCTATACCTTTATCCAGTATGTTCCCTTTTTTTTTCATAGCCAGGCCTAACTGAAGGAAGAAAAATTCATCATAAATAAGTCTTCGGTGTGCCTCTGATCGCATTTCATTGTATGCGGCGATATCCTCGTCAAATTCAGGAAAGTGTATGTTTCTTATCGCTGTATGAATATTTTCAAGATTATGTTTTTGGCATATTTCTTCAGGTATGGGGCTTAAGATATATTTTGAATAGTTATCAATCACATGAGCCATGATCCTCCTGATATGTTTCTGGTGAAGTCCCTCCGTTTCTGAATAAACAGGTACAATCCTCTTGAAATGGAGTAGATTTTCTCCACTTCTATCGTCATCTAATACCTCGAAGTCAGGATGGATCATATCCTTGCCGAAAAGGTAACTTCTTACTTCCCCGGTCATTATAACTCTCATACTCTCTTTGAAAATATTTTTCAGGTATTTGTAATTCCCTTTGAACCATTTGGCTACGAGCAATCCGCTTCCATCATCTATGGTTACCTCATACACTTTTTTATTCCTGTATAGTTTTAGCTCTGCCCGGGTAACGCTGCCAATGATCGTTTCCCTGGCACCTGCCCTGACAGATTTAATCGTTTTGACGGATCGCCTGTCTTCATATTTCCGTGGTACAAAATACAGCAAATCCTCGACGGTTTTTAATCCTTTCTTCTCAAGCATAACAGAGATTTTTGGTCCCACTCCTTTTATGAACTGTACAGGGAGGGAAATTTTTTCAAGACCCTGCACAGCGCTATCCATCTTGCAGAATGCCTCTTCGTTTTTAAAGTCAGAATCTACAATTAAACTTGTTTCGGCAATTCGTTTCAGCTCATTCACAAGAAAAAGAGCTTTTTCTATACGTTCTTTTTTACGTTCCAGCGATAGTTTATCAAAGCCCAGGATTATTTCTTCGAATCCAGAAATCATATCTTTATACTTTATGTCTAAATCAGCCTGTATTGCAGACATTGACAGCACATTCTTAATTTGTTTTAAGAACATCGTCATTGTCGCTTCAATGTCCTTGATGAGGGACAGATGCCTGTAAGAATCTCTAGATGAAAATATTAATGGCGCTTCGATTTTCTCTAGAATTGTTTTAAGTGATTCCATGGGCTCAAATCTTTTAAGCAGAATATAAATATAATAATTTCAAATACAAAGATTGAACGCTGTTAACAGATATTTAGTTTTTTCACAAGTAAAGAATTGACATTTGGGATTAATTAGGCTAAAGCTGATCCCCATCTTACGAGCCAATTGGTAATAATATGCAGGAAAAATTTTCATATAAAGATGCAGGTGTTGATATAGACACAGCTAATCTTTTTGTAGACAGGATTAAACCCCTCATTAAATCCACTTATCGCAAGGAGGTTATGAGCGCCATTGGTGGCTTCGGGAGTCTGTTTCATCTTGACATCGGAAAATATACTAAACCTGTATTAGTTTCATCCACGGATGGCGTTGGAACAAAGTTAAAGATTGCTCAATTGATGGATAAGCATGATACTATAGGTATCGATCTTGTTGCAATGTCCGTCAATGATGTAGTGGTACAGGGAGCAGAACCGCTCTTTTTTCATGACTACATCTCTACCGGCAAGCTAGATGTAGAAAAAAGCATAAATATCATTGAAGGTATCGTCAAAGGATGCCGGGACGCAGGTTGTGCACTTATCGGAGGAGAAACGGCTGAAATGCCGTCGTTTTATAAAGAAGGTGAATATGACCTGGCAGGTTTTTGTGTCGGGGTAGTCGAAGCCGACAAAATAATTGATGGCTCGGAAATCCGTGTTGGTGAAAGGATCATTGGCATTGCCTCAAGCGGCATACACAGCAACGGTTTTTCACTCGCCAGAAAAGTCCTCATTGAAAAAGGAAAGCTCAGCGTTCATAAAATGGTAGATAATTTTGAACATACTCTAGGTATGGAACTCCTCCGTCCTACAAAAATTTACGTAAAACCTATCCTGAATCTGATCAAGAACTTTAGCATTAAAGGCATTATTCATATCACGGGCGGAGGATATATTGATAACATCCCGCGCATATTGCCCAGTCAATGCCGGGCGGTTATATTAAAAGACAGTTGGGATATCCCACCTATTTTTACTATTATCAAAAAAATGGGCAACATTGATGAAGCGGAAATGTACAGAGTCTTTAATATGGGTATCGGTATGATGATTGTCGTACCGGAAAAAGATACTTCTGAAGTGATCGAGCGCCTTGAAATATTGGGAGATAGAGCATACGCCATCGGTTTCATAGAAAAAAGAGAAACAGACCAACCATCAATATCATTTATCTAATACTAAGATAGAATTCATACTGAGGCCATTCAATTTTGCACCAAAAGCGGTTAGGAAATACTTGTACTAAAGGTCAGAATAAAAGGCGGCAAGCGAATTCCCGGAACGGGGTTGCGTAATCATATCCTGACTGTCTCTGAATGTGCCCAAAATCATGACCGGCTAATGTCTTTGGAATTATATGCAGATTCTCAAAGAAAGCTAAATCCAATAATAATATTCCTGGGTCTCTTTTTAGAACATGTATGATGCTATTGTTATCGGTAATGATTTAAGTTCGTTAATTGCGGCCACGACACTTTCCCATCATGGGATAAAAACGATTTTCATATCCGAAGGCAATGCTCAATATATATATACAGAATCAGGTTACACCTTCAATATTGATCCGTCACCATTAACAGGATTCGGCCCAACGCAGATATGCTCTCGTCTATCAGCGGATCTTGGAATATCCCTCACGGATTGCACTGGTCTATGTTTGCTGAATCCGGGTCTTCAAATCATCATGCCTGAACACCGGATCGATTTTTTTTGTGATCGAGAGGAGCTAATCAAGGAGATCGAAAGAGAATTTGCAGGTATTGGTGAAGATATTCGCAAATTATATACACCGGTTTTAAAGATAAGTGACTTTATCGGAAAGTGGATCATTGAAAAACCATATATATTTCCAAAAAGTTATAAAGAACTTATCATACTATTTAGAAATATTCCGACACTAATGGTGGAATGGTTGTCGCTTTTAAAAGCGTTTAAGAAAATCAAAACCAATCCTTATTTAAAAAGATTGTTCGAGGTGGAAAGCGCCCTACTCTCTAACTTTCATATGGATTCAAATATCGGCAAATTATCTGTCCCATCAGCATATACTCTTTCACTACCATTAAGGGGGCTTTATTATTGCGCGGGTGGCAATGAATTACTTCTGCGGTCAATCAAATCAAGGTTTGAGGATACCGGAGGTCAGCTAATAAAAAATTGTTCCGTTATCAGAATTAATGCAGGTCGAGGAATAGATGTCGATATTCAGATGCCTGGTACATTGTCAAAAATCGAAGGAAGGTATCTCATTGTAAGTACAAAATGGGAGAAACTGAAATTACTTCTCTTTAATGACCGCAAATATCGGCGTCTGGAACGAAGGCTCAAGTCAGTTAAATCGGTATGCTATCCATTTACTTTGCACATGGGAGTTCCTGATAAATGCATTCCCGAAAAGATGGCAACATACGTTGCCGTCTTTGTTGATCGTCAAACAACGATTATGGATAACAATTTCGTTTTTATTGAAATAAGCGCTGCGGGCGACACTAAGCGAGCCCCTCAAGGCAATAGGGCATTGAGTGCAACTGTCTACTTGAAAGAATCTCCATTAGTATTGAACGATGAAGACCTAAAAGACATATCTAAGACTGTCTTACATTCGCTCGAGCCATTTCTTCCTTTTCTTCAGGAAAATCTCGATTTCATTAATATCGATAAATCCATAAAACTTTCACGAGAATATCAGGAAATGATTAATCAGAAGTATTATATGCGATACTGTCCCTTTTTAGGTGTGTCAAGCATATCCAATAAGGCACACATACGTAATGTCTACATGACGGGAGGCATGCTGCTGGCAGGTCTTGGCTTCGAGGGAGAGATAATATCCGGCATTAACGCTGCCAATTCAATTATATCACGGGAGGGGAAAAAGCATGGACAAAGGATTAACTGATTTTACCATTCAGGATCTGGGTGAGAGAACCATACCATCCCCGGTAAATGTTAGCTACTACACGTCCGACAGTAAACGTATACTCTTCAACATCTACCTTGAACACTACCAGGACGCAACTACTCCGGAAGGAGTGCCACTGTCAATTGAAGTAGCGGGTCCACGGGAAATGATTTTTTTTGATCCTGTTCAAGCTAAGGCAGCGATTGTGACATGTGGCGGCCTCTGTCCTGGTATCAATGACGTCATAAGGGCAATTTTCATGGAACTCTTTTACAGGTATGGAGTAACAAACGTTGTGGGAATTAAATACGGATTCCAGGGTTTGATACCAAAATTCAGCCATCAGGCAATTGAGCTGAAGCCGGATATTGTTAAAGACATCCATACGTCCGGAGGAAGCATTCTATCTTCATCCCGCGGTATGCAGGATCCTGCTGAGATGGTAAATACATTGAAACGTATGAATGTCGATATTCTTTTCTGTATAGGCGGGGACGGTACCATGAGGGCTGCCAGATTTATCGCAGAAGAGGTAACAAAAAGAAAGATTAACATCAGTGTTATAGGTATACCGAAAACCATCGACAACGACCTAAACCTTATTCAGAAAACGTTCGGTTTCGATACAGCCATCTCCGAGGCGGTCAAGGTCATCCAGTGTTCTCATGTCGAAGCACAAGGTGCCCCCATGGGTATTGGTCTTGTGAAGATTATGGGCCGCCAGTCCGGTCATATTGCGGCTGGTGCTGCCCTGGCACAGGGAGATGTCAATTTCGTTTTGATACCAGAGGTGCCTTTTGATCTGGAGGGGGAAAATGGTTTTCTTAAAAACCTGGAGAAGCGCCTGAGAAAAAGCGGTCATTGTGTGATCCTTGTTGCGGAGGGAGCCGGCCAGGAACTCTTTCATAAAGATAATGAGATCGTTGAAAAAGACGCGTCGGGTAACATAAAACTGCTGGACATCGGTTTGTTTTTGAAAGCAAAGATAGAAGAATATTTCAAGAAAACAGGCACAGAGATAAATCTGAAATATATAGACCCAAGCTACACAATTCGCAGTGTGCCTGCCAATGCAAGCGATAGTATCTATTGCGGTGCTCTTGGCCAATATGCCGTTCATGCAGGTATGGCGGGTAAAACAAGCATGATGGTCGGTCTGGTGAAGGATGAATATGTGTACATTCCTTTCCGGATGGTCACATCTGGGTCGCAGGTCAATCCCGAAGGCAATGTATGGATGCGTGTTCTAGAGACAACAGGCCAACCACCTTCTATGAAAAATTAGACAGTGAAATTCAGTTTAGATCTGTCAGCGAATTTTAGTATTGACTTTTGCCTGATTTTTCATTGTATCATATAAAGGAATCATTAACATGCAAACGGTCGTTGTCTTTGCAGAAGAGTTTTTTTCTACAGCTATTATCATCCATTTCCTGATATATAAATAAGATATTTAACCAAAAGGATCAGGTTTTTGCCTATAGAAAAATAAGCCGGAAAAATATAATAATGCTTGCAAAATATTAGCTAATCCCTTTAATTGAAATAAAATTATATTAATATGAATCAGAAATATATTCGCATGTCATCCAATAGAAAAGGTTTCACGCTTGTGGAACTTCTCGTTGTTATGGTTATCATCGGTCTTATTGCCGCCCTTGTAGGGCCACGCCTTTTTCCTAAACTTGGTAAAGGCAAACAGTCGGCAGCGAAAGCGCAGATAGAACTTCTCGGCCAGGCACTGGACCAGTTCCGGCTCGACACCGGGAGGTACCCTATCACGCAGGAAGGCTTGAACGCCCTCATGGTTAATCCCGGCATCGACAAGTGGGAGGGCCCTTATCTCAAGAAAAACCTGCCCAATGACCCGTGGGGCAGACCATATAATTACCAGTGTCCCGGTACACACGGGGAATACGATCTTTTATCTTTCGGTAGGGACGGCTCTCCCGGCGGTGAGGGAGAAGATGCAGATGTAGTAAGCTGGAATTGATGAAGGTCATGCAATAAGACTCTGCATAAAAAATCCATGGAGGCATTTTGTATACCAGACGCCCTTATTTTATTTTATACATTATAATCATCCTGTCAATTGGCATTCTCATTTCACACGTGCTGTTATTAAGTACGGAAGTATGTTGTTGGGCGCAGGCACAATCGCAGGAACAGTCAAACGGCACGACTGATATTACACCTGTTACACCTATTACACCAGGGCAGCAGCCACAGTCTCCTTCACCGGCAATAGGACCCGGACGACAGGCCATATTGCCTCAGGTGCCTGACAAAAATTCATCTGAAATCCAGAATCGCGAACCAGCTATAACTCCCGAAAAGACTGATCTGCAGATACCTTCAGCTCAGCAGAAAATACCCCTCAAACCCGGTGAAACAGCATCAGGTCAGGCTATTGGCATTCCAGGACAAAAGGTGGAATCCTCACTACAGGATCAGCAGAAAAAACAAAATGAATCCGGTAAAACCGGGGATGTTCAGACCCCGCAGACTCTCACTGCACCGGGTTTGCAACCTCCGCAGGGACAGGTGCCACCGGCCAGTTTAAGGCGGCCGTTTGGCATGCAGCAACCCCAATTTCAACCAAATCTTCAGATGGTTCCCGGCCCGGCGCCCCGCAGAGGCCAATTCACTCTTAATTTTGATGATGCAGATGTATACATGATAATCCAGACTGTTTTCGGTGAGGTACTGAAGGTTAACTATATAGTCGATCCACGCGTCAAGGGAAGAGTGACTTTCAGAGCTGTTGCCCCCGTTCCTGCGGAGAATGTTCTCCCATTGATGGAGGTCATCCTCAGGCTCAACGGCATCGGAGTGGTAGAGGAAAGCGGCTTGTACAGGATCGTCCCTCTCAGCGACATTTCAAAAGAACCTTCGCCTGTCAGTTATGGCCGTGATCCTGCTAAGATCCCGACGACGGGGAAGGCCTTGCTCCAGGTAGTGCCGATTACATATGTCCAGTCTTCTGAAGTCCTCAAACTTATCGCGCCGTTTGCCTCGACAAATGCCGTCCTCATCGATGTACCTAAGGGGAACCAGATTATAATCGTGGATACAGATGCCAATGTAAAACGCCTGCTTAAGCTCGTTGAGCTTTTTGACAATGAAACTCTCAAGAAGAGAAAACCGCAGGTATTTGTCTATCAAGTCCAGAACAGCAAGGCAAAGGATATCGCCAACCTGCTGCAACAGATATACCTTGGAGGGAAAGCAACCACTACTGAACGTCCTTCGACCCCTTCGAGAATATCTCCTTCAACTCTGGGATCTTCCCAATCAACACCCTCTACCCTTCCAGCTTCTTCACTGCCACAGGTTTCTACTATATCCACCAGCGGAGAAATACTCGTTTCCGATTTCACAAGAATCATACCCGATGAGATCACGAATACAGTAATTATTATGTCCACACCGGAAGACTATACTGCCATCAGAAAAACCATTGAAGAGATTGATGTCGTCCCAAGACAGGTGGTTATCGAGGGCATGATAGCGTCTGTAGCGCTGACTGACAATCTCAGCTTCGGTATTTCCGCCCTTTTCAAGGGTAATATTTCTAATTTTGGTGGTAGTGCTGATATTGGTACTAGGTTTGCACTTAATCCTCAAAGTCTGGCCGTGGACCCTAATAATCTTTCTCTCGGTGGATTCACCTTTGTAGGTGTTGATACTGCCGGCACAGTCAGGGCCCTCATCACAGCACTTGCCACGGATTCTAAGGCCAAGGTACTGGCGGCTCCGCATATTCTTGTTTCGGATAACAGAGATGCGAAGATTCAAGTCGGTCAGCAGGTCCCCCTGATAACCACGGAAACATATGGATCAACCACTATTGCCCCCCAGCGAACTTTTCAATACCGGGACATTGGTATCATTCTGAAAGTCAAACCCCGGATTAACGCGGGCGGCCTTGTCTCTCTGGAGATATATCAGGAAATCTCAACCTTCGAAACCATCACACTATCAGGTGATCAGCAGATCCTCCTTGACAAAACCGATGTTACAACAGAACTCGTCGTACAGGACGGCCAGACGATTGTTATCGGCGGACTCATCAGAGAGGATACTACCAAATCCAGATCAGGCATACCGTTTCTGTCCAGGATACCCCTAATTGGCTGGCTTTTCGGCAACACGGAAGATGACATAAAAAGACAGGAACTCATCATCCTGTTGACACCTCACGTGATTAAAAATCAGAAAGAAGCAAAAGACATGTCCACAGAATTTGTCGACAAGATGACCGAATCAAGCGAAGGAAGGATAAAGAAGGAAGAGCTTATCAAAGAAAAACGACAGAAACAGAACGGCATCAATCACCCGGAAGCACCCGGGGGTAAAGTTAAATGATTCCCATGGGGCACTTTCCCATAAAATCAGGTTGGTTTAGATTCACGGTTTATTGTACCGGCCTTGTGGGCATGACAGAGGGTCTTCTACTCCTGGAAGCATTGTAAGGCGTCTGTGAATCACCAGGTCCTGTTGCCGTCCCGGGCGAAGTTAGGGCCGGCGCGGAAGGAGGTACTGCCGTGGGATACGCTGGTGAAGGAAATGCCGAAGGCAAAGGGGCAACAGGAGTTGACCGGGAAGTTCCCGTCGATGCCTGAGTTTCGCCCCCTTTTCTTTTTTCCCCGTCGTTCAGCATGACCACGATTTTATCATCTCCTTTAACAAGGACGATGCGGTTC
>Ga0326726_10006431_pt1 | contig 10579 bp, 9 predicted proteins | sample MHFenrmetagenome_2_FD_207603 | JGI IMG/M metagenome (GOLD analysis project Ga0326726, IMG submission 207603) | Lab enriched peat soil microbial communities from Michigan Hollow, Ithaca, NY, United States - MHF15MN | ecosystem: Environmental > Terrestrial > Soil > Wetlands > Peat | place: USA... | reverse complement strand
GTGCATGGCCCGCGGGTCCCCGACCGACATCGGCAGATGGGCGAGGCGGCTGGCGACCGTCCCCGCTTCGAAGATGATGATGCAGCCGGGGGCGTGCGTCTTTTGCGCCAGCATGACCCCGAGCATAGGCAGTCCCGTTCCCGCGAACACGACCTCGCCGTCCGCGACCTCGCGGGCCGCCACAACGGTCATGAGCTCCATGAGCGAATAAGGGGTGGTGGCCATGGGGTCACAGCCTCCGTTTCAGGTCCGGGCTGTAGCCGTAGCCGGGAGAAGCCTCGAGTCCGGCCAGCCGGGCCCTGCCGCCCACGGCTTCGAGGTAGGCCCGATGGTCGGGGACCCCATAGACGTACTTGTCAAGGTAGGCCCCGTAGGCCGCATCGTCCCGGGCGCTCTCATGATATTCTTTGAGCTGAAGGGGGTCGTAGTCGTAATAGCGATAAACCGCATAGGGATGCGCTCCGAAGGGGACGTGGCAGACGTGCGTGACGGCGAAGAACGGGATCGGATTGAGCTCCGGCGTCCGCCGCAGCTCGTCCTCCTCGACGATGTCTTCGGCCGTGACGATGACCGTATCGGCGCAGAGAGCCTGCGGGATGTCGGCATAGCTCTGCCCCTCGATGCGGACCGTCCCCGAGGCCGTCGCCTTTTGGACGTGGATGATGGCGAATTCCGTGTGGATGGCCGGCACGAGGACGACCTGGTCCGTCGGTTCGAACGGCGATGCCATGACGTGGGCCTTCTTCGTCGCCGTGCGCGGGTCGGCGGCCCTCGATGCGGACGTCAGCGCCTCCTTCCGGACGAGGTCGCTCCCCAGCAGGCTCCGGACAGGCATGAAGGGGATGCCCATGGCCCCGGCCGTGAACCGGGCGACCATCGAGAAGTTGCTGTAGTCCTCCCATTCGATCGTGCCTTGCTCAACCGCCCGGCGCCAGCGAGGGCCGACGGTGTTGAAGGCTTCGTCGGCCTCGTAGGCCAGCTCGACCCGTTTGACGCAACCGGCGCCGATGAGAATGTCCCAATCGCCGCCCGGCGAATGGCCGAACAGGTAGAGGTTCCGCCGCTTCAAACGAATGAGCTCATAGACGAAGGCCATCGGATGACGCTGCGTGGTGAAGCCGCCGATGGAGAGCGTCGCTCCGTTCGGGACGAGCGCCGCCGCTTGTCGAAGTCCGATCACCTTTCCCGGCATCCCCGGCCTCCCTGTCGTTACTCTATATCGCAGCTCTTTTAAAAAATCAATCCGTTTCGCCGCGCGGCCTGGCCCCGGGGCATGTCCTGCCGGTGAGATCGGTCCTCCTGTTGACTTGGATTCCGAGCCGGCGTATAGATAGAAGAAGAATGCCTCGCGACTCATTCGCGGTCGTTTTTCGGCAAGAAGCCCAAGAACCCGTATTTCTAGAGCGGCGGGGATCCTCGCGCTCTTAAGGAGGTCGAATGGCCGGAATCATCGGTTATGGGGCCTATATCCCGCGCAACCGGATCCGCGTCGAAGAGATCGCCAAGGTCTGGGGGGCGGACGCGCCGGGCTTCAAGAAAGGATTGATGCTCGAGGAGAAATCCGTCCCTTCCCCCGACCAGGACTCGATCACCATGGCCGTCGAGAGCTCCAAGCGGGCCCTGAGGCGGGCCAGGATCGACCCCCGCGAGATCGGCGCCGTCTATGTCGGTTCGGAATCGCATCCGTACGCCGTCAAGCCGAGCGGCACGGTCCTGGCCGAGGCCATCGGCGCCACGCCCGACGTCCACTCGGCCGACCTCGAGTTTGCCTGCAAGGCCGGGACGGAGGGCATGTTCATCGCCCTCAATCTCGTCGCCTCCGGAGCCGTCAAATACGCTCTGGCCGTCGGAGCCGACACGTCGCAGGGCGCGCCCGGCGACGCGCTGGAATACTCCGCCGCGGCCGGCGCGGCGGCGTTCCTCTTCGGGAACGACCGACTTGTGGCCGAGGTCCTCGAAACCTACTCGTACACGACGGACATGCCGGATTTTTGGCGCCGCGAATATCAGTACTATCCCCAGCACGGCGGCCGGTTCACGGGCGAGCCGGCCTATTTCGCCCACGTCACGGGGGCCGCGCGCGGCATCATGTCCCGGGCGAGGATGTCGCCGGCCGACTTCCAGTACGTCGTCTTCCACCAGCCCAACGGCAAGTTTCCCCTCCGCGTCGGCGAGATGCTCGGATTCACCAAGACCCAGATCGAGCCCGGCTGGCTCGTTTCGAAGCTCGGGAACACCTACTCCGGCTCCTCGCCGCTGGGGCTGACGGCGACGCTCGATATCGCCAAGCCGGCCGACAAGATCCTCCTCGTTTCCTACGGGTCGGGCGCCGGGAGTGACGCCTTCGTCATCCGCGTGACCGAGCGTATCGACGAGGTCAGGGACCTGGCCCCGCGAACCCGAAAGATGCTGGATTCGAACAAGGTCTATCTCGAATACGGCGTTTACGCCAAGTACCGCCGCAAGATCCGGAAGGCGGAGTAGGAGGCGGCGATGAGAGACGTTGCGATCATCGGCGTCGGCATGACCAAGTGGGGCGAGCTCTGGGACAAATCGCTCCGGACGATCTTTACGGAGACGGCCCTGCTGGCCATCGACGACGCGGGCGTGGACAGGATCGATTCCATGGTCGTCGGCTGCATGTCATCCGGACTCTTCACCGGCCAGGAACATTTGGCCTCGCTCCTGGCGGATTATCTCGGCCGGACGCCCGTCCCCGCGGCGCGCGTCGAGTCGGCCTGCTCGTCGGGCGGCCTGGCCCTGCGCCAGGGCTTCATCGAGGTCGCCTCGGGGATGAGCGATATCGTCCTCGTCGGCGGCGTCGAGAAGATGACCGACGTCACCGGGTGCGAGGCGACCTACGCCCTGGGCACAGCGGCCGACCAGGACTATGAAGGGTTCCATGGCCTGACCTTCCCCGGTCTCTACGCCATGATGGCCGTCGCCCACATGCACCGCTACGGGACGACGCGGGAACAGCTGGCCCTGGTGGCCGTCAAGAACCACGACAACGGCTCGCGGAACCCGCTGGCCCAATTCCCCTTCAAGATCACCGTCGACGGCGTGCTCAGCTCGGTCCTCGTCGCCGACCCCTTGCGGATCCTGGACTGCTCGCCGATCACCGACGGCGCCGCGGCGGTCATTCTCTGTCCGGCCGAGATGGCCGGGAAGCTGAAGAAGCCCGCCGTCCGGATCACCGGGAGCGGCCAGGCCACCGACACCATCGCCTTGAGCTCGCGCCAGGACCTCACCTGGCTCGAATCCACCCACATCGCCTCCCAAAAGGCGCTGGCCATGGCTGGCCGCAAGATCGGCGATATCGACCTCTTCGAAGTCCATGACTGCTTCACCATCGCCGAGATCATGGTCACCGAGGCGCTCGGCCTGGTCGAAAAGGGGGCCGGCGGGCGGGCCGTCGAGGAGGGATTGACGGCCCGCGACGGGCGGTTTCCCGTCAACCCGAGCGGCGGCCTCAAGGCCAAGGGACATCCCGTCGGCGCGACCGGCGTCGCCCAGGCGGTCGAGATCGTGAAACAGCTCCGCGGCGAGGCGGGGGATCGGCAGATCAAAGGCGCCAAGCGCGGTCTGGCTCAGAACATGGGCGGCACGGGCGGGAGCTCGGTCGTCCACGTTTTCGAGACCGAGTAGGAGGAGACGATGCCGACACCATCTCGAGATTGGCGTGAATTTCCCCAGCGGTATCGCCTCGAAGCCGGCGCGTGCCAGGCCTGCGATTTCGTCGCTTTCCCTCTCCGTCTCGTCTGCCCCAAGTGCGGGGGCCGGGAGTTCGTCCCGGCCAAGCTCGCCGAAGCCGGCCGGCTCCTCACCTACACCATCATCCGCGTTCCGCCTGAGCCCTTCGAGGACCAGGCCCCGTATGCCGTCGGGATCGCCGAGCTCGACGACGGCGTCAAGCTGACCGCCCAGGTCGTCGACTGCGATTTCGACGCCCTCGCCGTCGGCATGAGGGTCCGGCTGGAGTTCCGCAAGCTGTCCGAGGACGGGGCAGCGGGCGTCATCCATTACGGCTACAAGTTCGTCCCGGAATAGGACATGTTCAGGCTCGAATCCAAGGTCGATACTCGAGGTCCGGAATACCGGCGGAATTTCGAGGAGATGGGCCGCATCGTCGCCGAATACAAGGTGCGGCTGGCCGCTGCCCGGGAAGGCGGCCCGGCCAAGAACCGCGAACTCCACAGATCGCGGGGCAAGCTCCTCGTCCGCGAACGGCTGGAGAAGCTCTTTGACCCGTCGACGCCGTTCCTCGAGCTCAGCCCGCTCGCAGCCTGCGGCCAGTACGGCGACGAGGCTCCGGGCGCGGGCCTCGTGACCGGCGTCGGCGTCATCCACGGCCGGGAGGTCCTCGTCGTCGCCAATGACGCTACGGTCAAGGGCGGGACCTATTTCCCGATGACTATCAAAAAGCACATCCGGGCCCAGGAAGTCGCCCTCGAAAACCGGCTGCCCTGCGTCTATCTCGTCGATTCGGGAGGCATCTTCCTGCCCCACCAATCCGGGACGTTTCCCGACAAGGAGCATTTCGGGCGGATCTTCTACGACCAGGCCCGGCTCTCGGCGCTCGGCATCCCCCAGATCTCCATCGTCATGGGTTCTTGCACGGCCGGCGGCGCCTATGTCCCGGCCATGAGCGACGAGACGGTCATCGTCCGGCACGAGGGCACGATCTTCATCGGCGGGCCGCCGCTGGTCAAAGCGGCCACGGGCGAAGACGTCACCGACGAGGACCTGGGCGGGGCCGACGTCCATTGCCGCATCTCGGGTGTCTCCGACTATTACGCCGCGAACGACGCCCACGCTCTGGCCATCGCCCGGAATATCGTCGAAACCCTCGACCCGCCGCGCCGCTTCGAGCTCGACACGGCGCCCGCGGAAGACCCGTACTACGACCCGACGGAGCTCTACGGCATCGTCCCCCCGGACCTCCGGAAGTCCTTCGACATGCGCGAGGTCATCGCCCGTCTCGTCGACGGCAGCCGTTTCCAGGAATTCAAGGAGCTCTACGCCCAGACCCTGGTCTGCGGTTTCGCCCGGATCATGGGCTTCCCCGTCGGCATCCTGGCCAACAACGGGGTCCTCTTCTCCGAGAGCTCGCTCAAGGGGGCCCACTTCGTCACGCTCTGCGCGATGCGCAAGATCCCCCTCGTCTTCCTCCAGAACATCACCGGGTTCATCGTCGGCAAGCAGTACGAGCACCACGGCATCGCCAAGGACGGGGCCAAGCTCGTCCACGCGGTGGCCAACGCCGACGTCCCCAAGTTCACGGTTATCGTCGGCGGCTCCTACGGCGCCGGCAATTACGCCATGTGCGGCCGGGCCTATGGGCCGCGGCTTCTCTGGATGTGGCCGAGCGCCCGGATCTGCGTCATGGGCGGCGAGCAAGCGGCCTCGGTCCTGGTCCAGGTCAAGATCAAGAGGCTTCAAGAGCAGGGCGTCAAGATGACCGAGGCCGAGAAGGCCGACATGATGAAGCCCATCAAGGACGCGTACGACGCCGAAGCCAGCCCCTACTACAGCACCTCGCGGCTGTGGGACGACGGCATCCTCGACCCTCTCGATACGCGGGCGGCCCTCGGCCTGGGCATCGCCGCGAGCCTCAACGCGCCCATCCCGGACTACCGGGTCGGCGTCTTCAGGATGTGAGCGATGTACCGGACCATCCTCGCCGAGCGCGACGGCCGGGTCGGCCGGATCTGGCTCAACCGGCCTGACGTCCGCAACGCCTTCAACGCCGTCATGATCGGCGAGCTGCGTGACGCCCTGCGGAGCCTGGCCGGCGACGCCGCTGTCCGGGTCATCGTCTTGTCGGGCAAGGGGGCGTCGTTCTGCGCCGGTGCCGACCTCGCCTGGATGTGCGACTCCGTCCGTTCCTCCAGGGACCAGAACCTGCGGGAATCGCTCGATCTGGCCGAGTGCCTTTACGATGTCTATGCCGTCCCCAAGCCGACGGTCGCCAGGGTCAACGGCCCGGCCATCGGAGGCGGAATAGGATTCGTCTCGGCCTGCGATATCGCCGTGTCCTCGACCGGGGCGCGGTTCGGGTTGAGCGAGGTGAAGATCGGCCTCGTCCCGGCCGCGATCTCTCCCTACGTCCTGCGCCGGATCGGGGAGAGCCGAGCCCGCCAGTATTTCCTGACCGGCGAGCGCTTCGACGCCCGCCGGGCCGAGGAGATCGGCCTGGTCAACATCGCCGTCGAGCCCGGGGAGCTCGACGCGAAAGTGGAGGAGATCGTTTCCTCGCTTCTCTCCTCCGGTCCCGAGGCCCTGGCAAAAGCGAAAGAGCTCCTCACCCGGGTCCCGGGCATGGATTTCGCCGAGGTCAAGCGCTACACCGCGGAGATGATCGCCGGTCTCAGGACGAGCGCCGAGGCTCAGGAAGGCATGGCCGCCTTCCTCGAAAAACGAAAGCCGACGTGGTCTGACTAAGAAAAGACGGACAGCATGTTCCGCAAGATCCTGATCGCCAACCGCGGGGAGATCGCGGTCCGGGTGATCAGGGCCTGCCGGGAGATGGGCATCGGGTCGGTGGCCGTTTATTCCGAAGCGGACGCCGCGAGCCTCCACGTCCAGCTGGCCGACGAGGCTGTGGCGATCGGGCCCGCTCCTGCCGCCGAGAGCTACCTCGACATGAAGAGGATCCTGGCGGCGGCCCAGGCGGCGGGCGCCGAAGCCATCCATCCGGGCTACGGATTTCTCGCCGAAAACGCCGCCTTCGCCCGCCTCTGCGAAAAAAAGGGCGTCCAATTCATCGGCCCGAACTCGGCGGCCCTCGAGCTCGTCGGCGACAAGGTCCGGGCCCGGCAGACCATGGACAAGGCCGGCGTCCCGATCATCCCCGGGATGAAATCGGTCGCCGCGTCCCCCGACGAGTTCCAGGCGGCGGCCCGAGACCTGGGCTATCCGGTCATGGTCAAGGCCTCGGCCGGCGGCGGCGGCAAGGGCATGCGGGTCGTGGGCGCCGAGGCCGGCCTCGCCGTGGCCCTCGAATCCGGCCGGCGGGAGGCGAAATCCGCTTTCGGCGACGACTCGGTCTACCTGGAGAAATGCATCGAGGAACCCCGCCACGTCGAAGTTCAGGTCCTGGCCGACAACCGCGGCCACACCGTCCATCTCTTCGAGCGGGAATGCTCGATCCAGAGGCGCCACCAGAAGATCCTTGAGGAGTCGCCGTCGCCGGCCTTGGATCCCGCGCTCCGGGCCAGGATGGGGGAGACGGCCGTCCGGGCCATGCGGGCGGCGGGCTACAACAATGCCGGGACGGTCGAATTTCTCCTGGATCGCGAGCGCCATTTCTACTTCCTCGAAGTCAACGCCCGGCTCCAGGTCGAACACCCGGTCACCGAACTCACGACCGGCGTCGACCTCGTCCGGCAGCAGATCCTGATCGCCTCCGACGCCGACCTATCGATCCGCCAAGAGGATCTCTCCCAGCGAGGGCACGCCGTCGAATGCCGGATCTACGCCGAGGACCCGAAGATGAACTTCCTGCCCTCCGCGGGCCGCATCGCCTACCTCCGCGAGCCCAGGGGTCCCGGGATACGCTTCGACAGCGGGATCTATGAAGGCTTCGAAGTCCCGGTCTATTACGACCCGATCCTGGCCAAGCTCATCGTCTGGGCCGAGGACCGGGAATCCGCCTGCCGGAGGATGGCCGCGGCCTTGGACGATTGCGTCATCCTCGGCATCCACACGACGGCCGGTTTCCTCAAGGATGTCGTCGGCCACCCGGAATTCCGGGCCGGCCGGGCGACGACGTCGTTCATCGGGAAGTATTTCCCGTCGTGGGGGGCCGGAGAAGGGGAGGACGAGAGACGGCGGCTGGCCCTGGCCGCGGTCGCTTACGATTCGCTGGTCCAGCGGCCCGGGCGGAAAGATATTCCGGGGCGGGCGGGGAACAGAACGATCGCGACGCCCTGGGCGACTCTGGGCCGGTGGCGCATGGGCGGGAAGACATGAACTTCACGGATTTTGATTTCCTTGTCGACGGCGAGCCCCGGAAGATCTCCGCGGAGTCCCGGGACGGGACCCTCGTTGTCCGCGAGGCGGGCCTTGTCCTTGAAACCGAGGTCCGGAGGATCTCGGCGAACGAGATCCTGTTCCGCTTCGGGGGCCGGACGGCTCGGGTCCATCTCGTCCGTGACGGCGAGCGGACGCACGTCGCCGTCGACGGCCGGGAGTTCGTCGTCTCAGAGCATCGTCCCGAAACCGGACGTCCCGGCGAAGGCGACGAGAGGACCGCGGAGGCGGGACTCCGGGTCAAATCGCCCATGCCGGGCAAGGTTACCCTTGTCGCCGTCGCCGAAGGGGACGCGGTCCGCAAGAACCAGACCCTGGTCGTCGTCGAAGCCATGAAGATGGAGAACGAGATCAAGACCGCCATCGACGGGGTCGTCGCGAAAGTCCACGTGGCGGTCGGCGACCTGGTCGATTCGGAGAAGCCGCTCGTCGAAATTGAGAGAAGATCCCCATCCCCGTAGAGGAGGGCTGAGCCATGTGCACGGAAAGCGCCGATTCGTTGAAAGAATGCCGGGAGATGGTGAGCGACTTCGCCCGCGCGGAGATCGCCCCGCACGTCCGCGAATGGGACGAGAAAGCGGGTTGTCCAATCGAGATCTTCCGCCGTCTGGGCGGGCTGGGCCTGATGGGCATCCTCGTCCCCGAAGAGTACGGCGGCGTCGGCATGTCCTACCGCCACTATGTGATGATCCTCGAAGAATTGGGCGCGGTCGAGGGCGGGATCGGCCTCACCGTGGCCGCCCACAACTCCCTCTGCACGAACCATATCTTGAGCTACGGGAGCGAGGCCCAGCGCCGGATATGGCTGCCCCGGCTGGCCTCCGGGGAGGCCCTCGGCGCCTGGGCCCTGACGGAACCCGAGGCCGGCTCGGATTCCGGTGCGACGAAGACGACGGCCGTCCGTAACGACAAGGGGTGGATCCTCAACGGGACCAAGAATTTCATCACCCACGCCTCTGTGGGCGAGGTCGGCGTGATCATGGCCCGGACCAAGGCCGGTTCGGACCACCACGGCATCTCCGCCTTCCTCGTCCCCTTGAAAACGCCCGGCGTAGCGGTGGGGAAACACGAGGACAAGGTCGGCATGCGCGTGTCGGACACGGCTTCTCTTATCTTCGAGGATTGCCAGGTCGGCGCCGATGCCCTCCTCGGAAGAGAGGGGGACGGCTTCATCCAGGCCATGGAGATCCTCGATGGCGGGCGGATCTCGATCGCCGCGCTGTCCGTAGGCATCGCCCGCGGGGCCCTTGACGCAGCCGTGGCCTACGCCAAGGAGCGCCGCCAGTTCGGCAAGCCCATCGCCGCCTTCCAAGCCATCCGCTTCAAGCTGTCCGACATGGCCACCGCGGTCCACGCCGCCCGGCTCCTCACGGAGCGCGCAGCGGAGGAAAAGGACCGGGGTGGCAAGACGACGCTCCTCTCGGCCCAGGCGAAGCTCTATGCTTCGGAGATCGCGGTCAGGGTCGGGGAGGACGCCGTCCAGATCCTCGGCGGTTATGGGTACTGCAAAGATTATCCGGTCGAAAAGTTCTGGCGCGACGCCAAGCTCTGCACGATCGGCGAGGGCACGAGCGAGATCCAGCGCCTGGTCATCGCCCGAGAGCTCCTGGGCGGCTAAGGCTTCGTTTTCCGCCTCCGGCCGGCTTTCTTGTAGACGATGGCCACGACGGTCTTGTCGTTGCCGCCCATGTTAACGGACAGCCCGTAGGGGCGTTTCCGCGAGATCTTCAGCTGCCAGGCGCCGGCGTTCCCCGTGAGCTGCTGCCAGACCGTGACGGCCTGGCGGACTCCGGTCCCGCCCGTCGGATGTCCCCAGCCGATAAGCCCGCCCGAGGTGTTGAAGGGCACCTCGCCCTTCCGCGAGGTCTTGCCCGCGAGGACGTATTCGGCGCCCTCCCCATGGCCGGCCAAACCGATGGCCTCGACCGAGAGGATCCCGGAAATGGTGAAGCAATCGTGGCACTCGACCGTGCCGATCTGGTCCAGCTTGACGCCGGCGGCGTCCAAGGCTTTTTGAACGGCCCGCCTCGTCGTCTCGAGCTCGGTCAGATCGGATGGAGGGACCGTCAGGTCGGCCTCGACCTGGCCCCAGCCAACGACCTCGACGGCTTCATTCTTGGAGATGCCGCAACGCTCGAGCCCCTCCTCGGACATTACCGCGATCGCGGCCGCGCCGTCCGAGACCTTGGAGCAGTCGGAGACGTTGAGGTGGTCGACGAACGACCGGGGGTTGGGCTCGGCCAGGCCCACGGCTTCGAGGTCCGGACAGGTGTTGTGGAACTCCTGGGCCGAGTCGCACAGCCGGGCGTTCTCGACCGCGTTGCGGTACCAGCGGGCGAAGGCCCGTCGCGTCTTGTCCCGTCCGAACTTCTCGCAGTAGGCCCCGGCCCGGTCGCTGAAGAGCGAGGGGAAGAAGTAGGCGTGGCCCTTCTTGCGCTCGCCACGGTACCAGCCGGCCCCGCTCAGGATGTCGGCGCCGTAAACGGCCTTGACCGTGTTCTGGACCTCGACGCCGACAGCCAGGACCACGTCGGCCGTCCCGGCC
>Ga0326726_10006430_pt1 | contig 10579 bp, 9 predicted proteins | sample MHFenrmetagenome_2_FD_207603 | JGI IMG/M metagenome (GOLD analysis project Ga0326726, IMG submission 207603) | Lab enriched peat soil microbial communities from Michigan Hollow, Ithaca, NY, United States - MHF15MN | ecosystem: Environmental > Terrestrial > Soil > Wetlands > Peat | place: USA... | reverse complement strand
GGACGTTCCGGTGGTATGCGTTCTACGACCTCCTATGAAGCACAGCAAGTGCCGGCAGATGATAGCCGCGAGAGAAAGTTTACAGGACATCTCAACATTTACTACAATGCAGTCATTGCGTGTATTCGTGATGCAGAATCCATTCTGATATTTGGCCCTGGTGAGGCCAAGGGCGAGCTGAAGAAACGTCTCGTGAGAAACAAACTGGGTGGACGCATCGTGGGTATTGAAACAATTGACAGGATGACTGATCGTCAAATTGCGGCGAAAGTTCGACGGTACTTCCAAGAAAATATGGATAAGAAGGAGACATAGATTCTAAAACAACTTGACATAGGTTGCCCCTTTTAAAGAAGTGGCAAATGCGGAAAGTACCTTTTAATGTTTTAGATGTGTCCCTTCCGCTTCCCCTCCCCTTTTTAATCCAAGCACTTGACTTTTAGGAAATAAAGAGTGATACTGTACTACTGTAGGTTGTAAGAAGTAATCGTTTGGATCATAAAAGGTCACAAAAGTGCTTCCGAAACTTCTGTGGCCTTTTTTATTTGGGATCAAAGGCTATTACAACTTACTCAAGTTCATAAACGGAAGGAGGTGAGTTGTAATGGCTAAAGGTCGTGTAAAATGGTTTAATGAGAAGAAGGGCTTTGGATTTATTTCCAAAGACGATGGAAACGATGTTTTCGTTCACTTCTCCGCCATTAAAAGGGATGGTTTTAAATCCCTTGATGAAGGCGATGAGGTAGAGTTCGAAGTTTCCCAGGGTCCGAAGGGTCTGCAGGCGACGGATGTAGTCGTTTTGGGCTGAAATAGAAACACGTTAGGCTCAAAGGAAAGGGACCACAGGTTTTTTTGGGGGGTCTCTTTCAAATTTTGTATTGAACTTTAAGATGTAATCAGACCTATAATGAAATCGGCGTGACGCATCTCATTAGGAAAAGGAGACATGCGCTGGGCCTATAAAAGACGTCGAGAAGCAATTGAATGAGATCTTAAAGCAGATGACTCATACAGCGATAAGGAGAAGAAAGATGAAAAAGAAGTTATCCGAGGAAGCCAAGCCAAAGACTAAGAAGGTTCGATTTAATTTGTATGCCCCTGAAGCTGAGAGGGCATTTTTGGTAGGAGATTTCAACCATTGGGATATCGGTAATCTCCCGATGAAGAGAGATAATAAAGGAACCTGGGAGGTCAGCTTCGCCCTACCACCCGGAAGGTATGAATACCGTTTCTGGGTTGATGAAGTCTGGCATGATGACCCAAACGCCCAAGAAAGGGTTGAAAATCCTTTTGGAAGCCAGAATTGCGTCAGAATGATGAGTTAAAGTTGGAGGTTGTCTCAGTAATCCAAGGGTGCGTCTATTGGTCTCTCTGCTTCATTCTCATTTGTCACGGCTGGTCGGCATGACTATTTCTAAGAATCCGTTATGATTCCGTGGGAAGAGACCGATTTGCATCTGTTCCATAAATAGCGGAAAAAAATATTTCCTTGCTTTTAAGTACAAATTAGTATATACTCAATCCGTAAAATCAAAAAAGTTGGAAAGAGCCTTTTAGGCTTACCGTATATGCCCGCAAGAACTCTAAACGACTTCTTTGCGGGCTTTTTTTATGCCGGCTTCAGAGTCAGGCAGGAGGTCGCCTTGGTCATAACTTGCAAAGGTCAAGGGGATGATGATGTGGAAAAAATCGAAGTTGAAGGGGAAAAAGAAAAGGAGGTAATTGTCCGCCACGAAGATGTCCCCACGAAATGGAAGACGTAGAATGATGACAATATTTCACGTCACTGGAACAAGAAATATTCCGCCAAGGTAAGTAAATAAATTCAAAACAATTCAAAAAAAGGAGAATGAATATGAATATTTATGTGGGAAACTTATCTTATGAGGCAACAGATGTAACGATTCGGGAGGCTTTTGAATCCTTCGGTGATGTAAGTTCAGCGAGAGTGATCAAAGACAAGTATACGGGCCAGTCCCGGGGGTTTGGTTTTGTAGAAATGTCTGTACAGTCTCAGGCTCAAACGGCCATTAAGAGCCTAAACGGGAAGGATCTCCTGGGCAAACAGATCAGTGTGAATGAGGCCCGTCCGCGTGCCGACCAGGGAAGAACCGGGGGAGGTCGGATGGATTATAGCGGTCGAGGAAACCGTTATTAATCCTGTTATTGCAGAAAAGAGGCTGAACGATGATCCAGCGAAGAAGGCGTGGGAGGTTCCATGCTTCAAGACCGAGCCATTCAAGGCGTCCAAAATCCTATAAAGTTTTATGTTCGGGTTGCGGAAAGGAAGTTGTCACCTCGGTTCCCCCACCCAGTGACAAAACACTACTGTGCATGGATTGCTTCAGGAAATAGAGAATATCTAAGGAACATGGTGAACCGGGCACGTTTCATGGGGAAAAATTTGCTGGTGGAGCCCCACGGGCAGAGCGCGCGATTCCTAATTAACGCCCCTGTGGGGCGAGATCCCGGCCAAAAGGTGGCGCATTCGTCCTCCAGGCTAAAGCCGGGGGGTCTTCTGTTGCCGGGGTAAAAGAGGCAAGGGAAAGCCATGGCTTCCGAAAAAGATAGTCATGGGGATTTGAAAAATTCAGTTATCAGGATGGAAAGGAGTTATTATGAATAAGGAAAGGCTTGAGTGGGTTATGTCAGGATTAAGCCAGTATAAATTAACTAAGAGTGAAGACCAATTTATCAAATCTGCATCAGGGGATTTCGATCAAAAACAGATGTTAACAGAACGCCAGGAACAAAGACTCGAAACCCTTTATAAGGAGAAGTCAAAATCGAAACCCAATAAAAATTCTTCTGATTATTTTTCTTTCCAGGAATCTCCCCCAAAAAAGGCCAGGGTCCGGAAATCTTTTGCGAAAGATGTTTTGGTAGCATCCTAACCTTAGCGCCCTTCCCCTTTCTGAAGTTCTCATTCATGCAAGAAGGAAGCTATAGATGACCAGGAAAAGGGTTTGGCAAGTCGCGACGACCCAACCGTTTTTCAACATGGATTTGATATCTTTCGTCTCGGCAAATCCCAAGGAACTGAACATGTTGGCACCCGGGTAAATGAAATTGGTCACTCTTGTCGCGACGATCAATGCCACGGACCAGGCCAGCATAGAAACAGTCAGCTTCGTCAGCAATGGATCAAACATGGAGTGGAGCATTTTGAGCTCTGCCACCGTGGCTCCTGAAATGCCGAAGGCCCCAATGAGGCCCCCCAGGATAACGATGGTTGTCTTTCCGCCGAGATCGACCAAAGGTTTGAGAATGACGGTCAAGGCTTTAAAGCCTCCGGCAAGCTCTATAAAATTGATGAAGGGTTCAAGGATCAAGAAGAGAAAGAAAAGCCCAACATTTCCAGCCATCCCCTTGACGATCAGTTTAAGAACATGATCAAACTTCAATCCGCCAACCAAACCAGTTATAACGGCAAGTCCGAGCATGACAATAATCACATATGAGGTTGCCGCTTTGGCGATGATCCCGTAAATGACTGCCGCAAGAAAGAGAGCGGCAAAGGTGTTCGTAGCTCGCTTGCTCTGGCGGGTTGGGACAAACCGTTCTACCCCCTCTAAACGTTCATAGGGGTTGATTTTTTTTGTTCGCCGTTGGATCCGCTGGAGCATAAACCAGGTTGCGGTAAATGTGATCAGAGCGATAGGCCCGGCAACAAATAATATCATCTCGCCATAGCCAATTTTGGTTAAACCGAGAAGGGTTACGACCGGGGGTGTAAAGGGTCCGAGGATTAGGGCTTCCTCTCCCACGGCTTGAAAGATAACGGCCACAGTGCTCCGCGACAGCCCCACTGAAGCGGCAATGGGCAAGATGATAGGAGCAAGAATGGCATTACCTCCTGCCATTGTCCCCAGGAGACCGATGACAACCAGACAGGCTAACATGGTTCCAAGCATGGCCTTCTTTTCGGTATCGATTCCAATTCCAAAAATAATCTTATGGACAATGGTGTGACTGACCTTGGTTTCGGCCAGCACCTCTCCCAGCCCACGGCCAAGCATGATGATCAAACCAATCAATGCCAGAAAAGAACCCATCGCCTTGGCCAAAACTTCACCAAAAGAAATGAGACTCTGGTGCGTCAGGATCGCTCCGATTAAGACGCAAATCGCTGTGGCTGGAAGGGGGTCCACATCCCGGAAAACAAGAATGATATAAACCACGAGGGGTAAAAGACCCAATAAACCCCACCATACGTTGAATCCACCTTCTGTTCCCATCGGGTCACCCTCCTTTCATCAAAAAAGCTTTTATGAATAGGATGAAACCCCTCTTTTCCGCAAAACCCTTCCCGGGGTATTCCCTGTGATAATTCCCTCTTGAACGGTAGGGCAACCGTTCACCCATGTGTAGACCACACCGGTAGCGTATTGATGGGGATGATCAAAGGTCGATCGGTCTCGAATCGTGAGGGGATCGAACAACACCAAATCAGCCGAAAACCCTGGTCCGATGAAGCCGCGGTTTTTTAATCCCACTCGGTCGGCAACCAGTCCTGTCATTTTATGAATTGCTTTTGCCATGGAGAGGTATCCCTTTTCCCGTGCATAGACGCCCAGTATTCTGGGAAATGTCCCGTAGGAGCGAGGATGGGTTGATTTTCCCAAATCTTCCTCTGCATTCATCCCCATCCCATCCGAACCGACTGACACCTGATCACTGGAGAGAATGGTGGCCACATCTTCCTCCGATAATGAGAAATAGACCGCTCCCACGGCTGCCTTCTCCTCTTGGAGAAGTCGCATCACTGCTATTTCCGGTGCGCAATTCCAGAGTTCGGCGATCCGGGTAACATTCTTTCCGGAGAGCTCAATATTCTTTGCCGAACCTATCCCAGCAATGACAATCCGACTCGGACCGCCTCGTTGGTTGATTTCACGAAGAATCTCCGCCCGAAGTCGTTCTGCTGTCTCAGGAGAAGCAAGCCTCTTTAAAAGTTCACCGACACCACCCGCGTGAGCCCATGGGGGGGCCAAAGCGGTCAGCGAAGTGCTTGTCGCTTCATAGGGATATTGATCGGCGGCGATATCCACCCCACCCTGACGCGCTTTTTCTAATTTTAAAAGGGCTTCCTTGCCCCGGCCCCAATTGTCTTTCCCCATCGCTTTTAAATGAGAAACTTGCACTCTGACGCCGCCCTTTTTTCCGATGCGAATGGCTTCGTCCAAAGCTTCCATGAGTGTTGCCCCTTCGCCTCGGATATGGCTGGTGTAGAGGGCCCCATAATGGGCTACGATTTTAGCGAGGTCCACCAGTTCTTCTGTCTTCGCAAAACTTCCCGGTGGATAGATCAAGCCTGTGGAAAGTCCCCAGGCCCCCTGTTCGAGGGAATCTGTCAAGAGGTTCTTCATACTTTGAAGTTCTTTGTCACTGGGGATACGATCCTCCGTCCCCAAAATGGCGATGCGGAGTGCCCCATGGGCCACCAATGGAGCTAAATTTAGTCCGAGACCGATGCGGTCCAATTGGTCTGCATATTGGGTGAAATTATTCCAACTTAACCCGTAGGAAGGTAGATGAAATTCATGCATTTTTAGGAAGCCGATAAGAGCAGCCCTTCGCTCATGACTCACGGGAAAGGCACCAATGCCACAATTACCGATCACCTCAGTCGTCACTCCCTGCAATGCCTTACTTTCGGCAAGGGGGTGTTTAAAGATGGTGAGATCGGTATGGGAGTGGATATCAATAAAACCTGGGGCGACCACGAGTCCATCCGCTTCAATAACCGCTTTTCCTCCATCTTTTATCGACGGTGAGACCTCTGTGATCATTCCATTCTCAACGGCAACATCTCCCCTAAAGGGCTCTCTATTCGAACCATCGATCACCAGTGCACCCCGAATGAGCAATGAAGACATACAAACATCCTTGCTATTTCATTTGGTTTTTGAGACGCCTTCCCAAACCTGGATTTTGTCGTGAGAAGATCTCAAATTGTTTATCGAATTCCTGAAGGCTTTCATATTTCTCTTTCACAATCTCCCTTGACTGTTTCATGATTTCTGAAATCAATCCATTGATCAAGGCAAATCCTGCAATAAATAAAAGGAGGGGACGCATGTTCTAAAACAACTTGACATCGATTAGCCTTTTCTAAAGAAGCGGCAAATCTGGAAAATACCTTAATCAAGACAATTACAAATAATCCGCCTTTATCCCTGTGTCTTCATCCTGCTCGGCTGAAGTCGATGAATCCTCGCTCCACATCAGTCCCTATCAACTGAACACGAACTCGATCTCCGACATCCAGACCTTCAAATCCTCGTATCAGCTTTCCTTCGACCGGCGGGTGAAAGAGGCGAACCCAGGTTCCTTTTTCTGAGGCGCCAGTAACGATGCCATCGAATCGCTGCCCGATACTCGATTCCAGGAGCAGGGCGGCTGCGGATTTCCTCACCAGCCGCTCAACCTTGTTTGCATCATCCTCCTTTTGGGTACAATGTTGTGCGAGACCTGTCAGCTCATCGTTGCTGTAAGGAACCGGCTGCCCTGTCATGGCTGCCTTGAGAAGTCTCTGGGTAATAAGGTCCGGAAATCGTCGGTTAGGGGCGGTGGAATGGGTATAATCCTTGACAGCAAGCCCGAAGTGGCCAGGGGATGTATCACCGGGGAGGTCAACGGCGTACTCCCCTGAACCCATCAGCTTGACCACACTGAGGGAGAGATCAGGAAATCGAATCGGGTCGGCCTTCTTCTGCTTTGACAGAAACTCCTCCAGCGCACCTGAATCGGGCTCCGGGGGCAGATGCCCGCCCAGACTTGACGCTAACTCGACGATTCGCGTCCAGCGCTCCGGCGAGCGGAGAACGCGGCGCAGAGACGGAAACCCTCTTGCTTCGAGATATCTTGCCGTAACCTCATTCGCCACGATCATGAAGTTTTCTATCAACTCCTTGGCCTGATTGGTCCTCTCCACTTCGAGATCGGATAGGGAGTCTCCCTTAAACACCGGCCTCGGCTCAATGGTTTCGAGCTGGAGAGCGCCGCAGTCAACCCTGAGATTCTTCAACCTCTGGGCAACTTCATCCTGAATGCGGATCTGCCGGTCAAGGCCAGGCAACGCGGCGACCCGCTCCGGAACAGGCCCTTTGCCTTCAAGCCACGCGGCAACACCATGATAGGTGAGCTTTGCGCGGTTGCGCACAACGGCCCGGTAGAGATCCCATTTAACAATGGAGCAGTCCCCACCGATGACGATCTCGATGATAATTGCCGATCGTTCTTCGCCTTGACGAAGAGACGTGAGATCGGTTGAGAGCGCCTCGGGTAACATCGAGAAGATTTGCGCGGCGGTGTAGACGGAAGTTGTGTTGTACCTGGCGTGGCCATCGATGGCCATTCCTTTCTTTACGATAGCGTCGACATCGGCGATTGCGACCAGGAGCTTAACCGTTCCCCCGGACAGCGGCTCGGCCACTGTAAGCTGATCCAGGTCTTCCGAGTCGTCGTTGTCGATCGAGGCCCAAAGCAAATCCCGCAGATCTCGGATTCGAGGATCCTTTTCAATGCCAGGGGATGTGATTTTCCGAACTTCTGTCATCACTTCACCCGAGAAATCTGGTAGCAGGCCGCGGTCGATCATTGCCCGGCGGGCAATGGCCTTGAGATCAGCTCGATGTCTTCTACTGTCACGCTCCATTTAAGCCCTCCCCACTATGGGATAAAATAGATTAATTAATAGTACCCGTAATATTAATGTTCTCTATTGAGAGTGTCGTGCGTCAAAAGTCCATTTACTTTGATTGTCATTCCGGGCTTGACCCGGAATCCAGTATTTCTGTGCTGGATTCCCGCTGGAGTTTATCCCGGTGGAAATCGGGGCGGGATTGACGAAACCTCTGGCGTTCTTTAAGCAGCTTTCAATAACTGATGTCTTCTTAAAAATTCACCCTTTTGTAAAAGGACTTTTTTGCTATTTCTGCTGCAATCATGTAGAGCACCACAATCATGCCGATGACCAGAAGGATCGTTATTGGCAACGGTTGAAAACCTAAGAGTCCTGCAAGGGGAGTGAATGGAAATAGGATCGTTACCACAACAATCAGCAGAGTTGCCATCAGCAGATACTTCCCGGGTTTACTTCTGAAGAAGGACCTCCGAGTGCGAATAACGAGGACCATGACCGAAGCTGAGATCACAGATTCTAAGAACCAGCCTGTTCTGAATTGATCCGTAGTGGCATGGAGGATCATGAGAAGCACACCAAAGGTAAGATAATCAAATACCGAACTGAGTATGCCGAAGGTCAGCATAAAGTTTCGTATGAACTGGATATTCCAGCGTCGAGGTTTCTCAACCAGTTCACGGTCGACAGTGTCCGTGGCAATGGTCATCTCTGGAAAGTCCGTCAGCAAATTGGTGAGTAGAATCTGCTTGGGCAGAAGAGGAAGAAAGGGTAAGAAGAGGGATGCTCCTGCCATGCTAAACATATTCCCGAAATTGGCGCTCGATGCCATGAACACGTACTTCAACGTGTTAGCAAAGGTTCTCCTCCCTTCGCGCACACCTTGTACCAGAACGGCGAGATCCTTTTCAAGCAGTACAATATCGGCCGCCTCTTTGGCAACATCGACCGCACTATCCACGGAGATGCTAACATCAGCAATATGAAGTGCTGAGGCGTCATTAATACCATCTCCCATATATCCGACAACATGTCCGGCTTTCTTCAAAGCGAGAATGATACGTTCTTTGTGGTTGGGCTCCACCTCAGCGAAAACATCCACATCATTGACCCGTTTGAGAAGCGCCCCATCACCCATCTGGTGAAGATCTCCGCCTGTAAGGATGTGTGGATTCAATAACTCCACTTGTTGACTGACATTGGAGGCAAGCAGCCGGTTATCTCCCGTAATAATCTTCAATGAAACGCCGAGATGTTTCAGCTCTCTGATGGTCTCGATGATTCCGGGCTTGGGCGGATCAAAGAGAATTAGAAATCCCAAAAACGTCATGTCGGCTTCCTGCTCCCTGGTGATGACCGTGTCGGAGCCAACATCCTTATAAGCAACCCCAAGGGTGCGAAAGCCTTTGCGACTGAACTCTTCAAACTGCTGCTGGACCTGTTCCTTTATAGTAAAGATGTCCACAATCCTTTCTTCAGCAATTTCCGCGGAGGAGCAGACAGCAAGTACATTTGACAAGGCCCCTTTCGTTACCATCAGATGCGTGTCGCCTTTTGAAATCAAAATGCTCAATCGCTTCCGAATAAAATCGTAAGGGACTTCATCCCGTTTCTTATAACCAGACAGATCAATTTGGCGATGTTTGCGGATCGCTTCGTCGATCGGATTCATAAAACCCGTCTCATAAGAAGCATTGAGAAAAGCATAGAGAAGGACTTTTTCGCTCTCATGGCCGTCCACATTTAACGCAGAGTGTAATTTCACCACTCCTTCCGTCAGGGTGCCGGTCTTATCGGAACAGAGCACGTTCATGCTGCCGAAGTTTTCAATTGATGCCAGCCGTTTTACGATGACCTTATTGAGGGCCATCCGCTTGGCACCGTGAGCAAGGTTAATGCTGATGATCGCGGGTAAGAGTTGTGGAGTCAATCCAACTGCAAGCGCCAATGCAAAAAGAAAAGATTCTAACACCGGGCGCGCAAAATAGACATTGATGGCGAAGACGGCGATCACCAGCACCAGTGTGATCTCCATGAGGAGATACCCAAAGTGCTTGACGCCATGCTCAAACTCTGTCTCCGGGGGTCTGAGTTTCAGCCGTTCGGAAACCTTTCCAAATTCGGTCTCCTTCCCTGTTCGGATGACCACGGCCCTTGCACTCCCGCTGACCACATGGGTTCCCATGAAGAGCGAGTTTGTCCGCTGGCTGAGCGGTGTTTCCGGTGGTAAAATGCCAATCGATTTTTCGACAGGATAGGTTTCACCTGTCAAGGCCGCTTCATCGACAAAGAGATCTTTGGATTCGAGAAGAAGACAGTCTCCGGGGATGACATCGCTTGCCTTAATGAGCACGATATCGCCCGGGACAACGTCTTCGATGGGAACTTCTTTTGAGTCTCCATTGCGAACCACCGTCGTTTTGATCTGCACGATTGCATACAACTTCTCAACAGCATTGGCCGCTCCCCGTTCCTGCCAGAATCCGAGGAAACCGCTGACCAAAACAATCACGAGGATGATCGTGGCATCAATGGGATTATGGAGGAAGAAGGATAATCCCGCTGCAAAAATAAGGATGAGAATAATCGGACTCTTAAATTGAGCAAGCAGAAGTGTCAGCGCGTCTGATTTCTTTTTAGGCTTTAGGAGATTGGATCCATAGCCCAAGAGTCGTTGTTGGACCTCATCGCTCATCAAGCCTTGAGGGGTGGTTTGAAGCTGCCGAAGCAATTCAAGAGATGGGATACTCCAAAAAGGGGTTTGGTTGTGATTCATATCTTGTCCAGTTAGTGCGTATCTAAAATTGCCATTTCATTTAGGCGAAGGCTTAAATCTCAAAACAGATAAACAATAACAACACAAGTTTAAGGTTGAGGTTAAGGTTAAGATTTGAAGGAAAACCCAACCCAATCTCAAGAGTTAGAAGAAAATCC
>Ga0326726_10006428_pt1 | contig 10582 bp, 6 predicted proteins | sample MHFenrmetagenome_2_FD_207603 | JGI IMG/M metagenome (GOLD analysis project Ga0326726, IMG submission 207603) | Lab enriched peat soil microbial communities from Michigan Hollow, Ithaca, NY, United States - MHF15MN | ecosystem: Environmental > Terrestrial > Soil > Wetlands > Peat | place: USA... | reverse complement strand
TTCGGGCTCGATGGCTATCTCTACTTCGGACTGGGTGATGGTGGCTCGGGCGACGATCCCTGTGGCTCGGGCCAGGATCTCGGATCGTTGCTCGGCAAGATCCTGAGGATCGACATCGATGCCCCCGCGGGCACCTACCACGTGCCCGCCGACAATCCCTTCGTCGGCATGGCGGCGGCCAGGCCGGAGATCTGGTCGTACGGTCATCGCAATCCGTGGCGGTGGAGCTTCGACAAGGCGTCGGGCGAGCTGTGGCTCGGCGAGGTCGGTCAGAACACGTGGGAAGAAGTCGATCGCGTCGTCAAGGGCGGCAACTACGGCTGGAACGCCTGTGAAGGCTTCCACAAGCGCGGCAGCACCACGCAGCTGTGCAACACACCCGGCCTGATCGATCCGGTCGTCGAGCATCCGCGCAGCGAGGCGCAGTCGATCACCGGCGGCTACGTCTATCGCGGCAGCGCGATGCCGAGCCTCGTGGGCACGTACATCTACGGCGACTACATCACCGGCAACATCTGGGCGCTGCTCTACGACGCCGACAACAAGCCGACGCCGACGATCATCACCACCGTCGACCCGAGCACGCTGGTGTCGTTCGCGCAGGGTAACGACGGCGAGATCTACACGGTGCAGATCAGCGGCGTGCTGTCCAAGCTGGTGCCGTCGGCACCCCCACCACCGGATACGTTTCCGCAGCAGCTCTCCGAGACCGGGTGCGTCGATCCGCAGGATCCGACCAAGCCCGCACCCGGGTTGATCCCGTACGCGGTCAACGCGCCGCTGTGGTCCGACGGTGCCGAGAAGCAGCGCTTCCTCGCGCTGCCCGACGGCGCGACGATCACGATCAACGCCGACCAGGACTGGGACCTGCCGATCGGCTCGGTCGTGATGAAGCAGTTCTCGGTCGGCGGCGTGCGCATCGAGACGCGCCTGTTCATGCGCCACGACGACGGCGGCTGGGGCGGCTACACCTATGAGTGGAACGACTCCGGCACCGACGCGACGTTGTTGCCGGCCGGCAAGCTGAAGCAGCTCGATAGCAGCGCGTGGACGTACCCGAGCCGAACCCAGTGCATGCAATGCCACTCGAAGGCGGCCGGCGGCACGATCGGGCTCGAGACCGCGCAGCTCAACGGCGACGAGGTCTATCCGTCGACGAACCGGATCTCGAACCAGCTCGCCACGTTCGATCACATCGGCCTGTTCTCGGCGCCGCTCGGCGTCGATCCGGCCGCCGAGCCTCGGCTGTCGGATCCGGCGGGCACCGATCCGGTGGAGGCTCGCGCGCGCAGTTATTTGCATTCGAACTGCTCGCACTGCCACCGGCCGATGGGCGGCGGGCAGGGCACGATGGATCTGCGCTACACGCAGCTGCTCGCCGACACCAAGACGTGCAACGCGATGAACACCCAGGGCCCGGTCGCCGGCGCGACGACGCTCGTCCTGCCGGGGGCGCCACAGAGCAGCATCCTGTCGTTGCGGCTACACGCGACCGACTCCAAGCGCATGCCGCCGGTGGCCGTGAGCATCACCGATCCGCTCGGCACCATGGTCATCGACGACTGGATCAGCTCGCTGACCGCCTGTCCGTGATCACTTGAGCAGCTCGATGATCGCGGTCTCGATGTCGTCGGTCTCGGCGTAGGCGTCGACCCGGCGAACGATGCCGCGCTTGTCGATGACGACCAGGGCCGGCAGCTCGGTGCGCAGGTAAGCGATCGCGAGCTTGTCGTCGGCATCTCGCGCGACGGTGAAACCGACCTGGTTGTAGCGCGCGTAGTCGGTGATCGTGGCCAGCTCGTCGCCGGACACGAAGACGATGCGCAGCCCTCGTGCGCCGTACGTGGTCTGCCAGGTGTTGAGTTGCGGGATCGCCGCGGTGCACGACGCGCACCCGCGCGAACCGAACGCGAGCACGATGACCTTGCCGGCGAGGTCTGCCCGCGTCGCCGGGTAGGTGCCGGTGACGACCGGAAGCGCGAAGTCGGGTGCCGGCTTGTCGAGCAGGCGCTCGCGGGCGAGTTGCTCGAGATACGGTCGATTCTCGATCACGACCACGACGTCGAGCGTCGCTCCCCCGCGGCGGATCGTCAGGATCGGGCGCGCCCCGATCCGGGCCTGGACCACGCGGCTCGCGACGTCGGAGGCCGACGGCGTTGGCTCGCCATCGATCGCGGCGATCTCGTCACCGGCGACGAGCTTCGCGCGTGCGGCTGGGCTGCCCTCGATGACGTATCTGATGCGCGTCTTGCCGCCTTCGCCGAACGCGACACCGATCCACGGCAACTCGGGGCCATCGGGCAGCGGTGTGGCGAGCTTCGCCGGGTCGACCGGCTGGCCCACGATCGGCGCGAACGTCGCCGTCGCGACCGCCTCGAAGCTCCGGTTGCGATGATGTTCGACGACGCGCCGGATCGCGTGCGTGCGCTGGTCGATCCACAGCGCGATCGTCTCGTCGTGTGCCGTGAGGCCGTTCAAGCGCCAGCACGGCGCGCCGTCGATCGGTTCGGTGCCATCGATGCGCAGGCGGAGGGTCGTCAGCCACGACGCCCCGGCGTCACCGCGCAGCAGCACGCTCGGGATCGCGAGCGACACGCCATTCGAGACCGCCTCGGCCTCGCGCAGCGCGGTCACGACGTCGGGTTCCATGTGGATCCCCGGCCCGGCGCTGTGTCGCCATCGCGAGTACGTGTGCTTGCCGTCGTTCCAGACCGTGTACGGGCTGCCAGCGGCGACCACGTCGAAGCGAAACCGACCACCACGCACGAACGCCGTCTCGAACGTCCGGTGATCGTCATCGATCCGGTCCATCGTGTTGCCGTGAAACGTGGTCGCGAGGTCGCCGCGATCCGCGTACGAGGCCACGCTCGCGTACATCGCGACCGTGTCTCGAACGATCGCCTCCGCCGTCGGCGGCACCGGCGTCGCGACCGAGCCCGCGAAGCATCCTGCCACCGCGACGAGCCCGAGGCACCTCATGCCGTGGAGCTTACTGCTCGACACCTCTGATCCAATACGTCTGTTTGTGTCCTCGCGCCTCGTAGGCGCGCACGAGCGCATCGGCCTCGCAGCGGTTCGTGACGCGCTTGATCTCGGCCTCGATCCCGTTGTCGTCGACGCGCATGACGACGAGGGCCGGCGGCGGGATCACGGCCGCCGCTGAGCCGCCGGAGCTCGTCCAGACTGTCAGCGACTCGACGGGAACTCCGACGTGGAACGCGATGTGGGCGAGATCGCGCGGGCTGTTGGCGTGGACCTCGTAGACCGACGGCTCGATCCGCGGATCGATCGTGCGCAACCCAGCCCCGAGATGAAACCGCCACAGCGCGATCTCGAGGCCGCACGCGAAGCGAAGACAGTGGCAATCGAACGGCCCGATTCCGTTCGAGTCGGCGTCGCGCACCGACGGCGCTCCGAAGCGGGCCTCGATCGTCGAGGCCATGGCGTCGAACGTGGCGAGCGGCGGCGACGTCCAGTCCACCGCCGGGAGCACCACGACGTCGCTCGCGTCCATCGTCCATATGATGCCTCGAACCCAAGTCCGAGGTTCACGGACACGGCTCGCTCGTCACGGTGACCGCGGCGCTCGAACGATTCGCTCGAGCTCGTCGAGCGCTTCGGCTGCGGTCATCCGCCGCCGAGATCGCGGTGCAGGCGGCGGCGGATCAGGTGCTCGTCGTCTTCGACGAAGCGGCGGCCGGCTTCGCCGAGGGCGAGGTCGTCGGAGGTGATGCCGAGGACGAGCGACTCGACGAAGTGGAGGACGGACAGGCAGTAGTGGCTGTTGGTGCCGTAGCTGTCGGTGATGTCGCGGAGCTGGGCGGCGAGCTCGGCGAGACCGCCGAGCGCGTTCTGGAGCGGAGCCTGGGCGTAGGCGAGCGCGAGCGCACGCGTGAGCTCGAGGCGGACGGGCAGGACCATGCTCTCGCCGAGCGCGGCGCGGGCCTGATCGAAGATCGGAAGGGCGCGCGCCGATTCGCCGAGGAAGGCGAGGCCGGCGGCGAGCGCGAGGCGACCGCGGAGGGCCTCGACGCGGTTGGCGGGCATCGCGTGCTCGGCCTCGGCGAGGAGCTCGGCCATCTCGGCACGCAGACCGATGCGGCGCAGGGCGCGGAGCGAGTGCTGGAGGACGCGTTCGAGGTCAGCACCGGCGACGTTGCGGATGGCGACGCCGAGGGCCTCGAGCATCGCGGGGACGAGCTCGGTGCGCCCGAAGTGACCGGCGACCACGAGGGCCTCGGCGTAGAGCACGGCACGGCGGGCTTCGGGGACCCGCGCGATGAGCGGCCACGTGCGCGACAGGATCGGGACGGCACCGGACTCGGGCAGCTCGAGGAGGACGTCGAAGATGCCGTCGATGAGGCGCTCGCGCTCGGTCTCGTTCGCGGCGGCGGTGTCGACGAGCTTGTCGAGAGCCTTCGCGCGCTTGATCGGATCGGTGATCTCGCGGAGCGCGGCGAACTCGGGACCGCGCGAGTCTTTCTGGTGCTTGATCCACGCGCCGATCGCGTCGGGACGCTCGAGCGGCTCGAGGATGCGCGACGCCTCGCGGAGGCGATCGACCTTGTAGCGCGCGACGCGATCGAGGCCGGCGAGCTGGGCGCCGAGCTCGTCGGGGAGCGGCGTCTCGGAGGCCATGCCGGCGATCGCCTGATCGACGCGCGCGCTGTAGGCGGCGATGAGGTAGTCGTGGACGGTGAGGTGTTGGCGCGCCTTGGCCACCTCCTCGGCGTTCGTGCCGGCTGCGCCGAGCAGCTTCTGCGCTTCGCCGGCAAGGGTGCGCTTGGCGTCCGCGACGAGCGCACGGGCACGGTCTTGCTTGCCGATGCGCGCGAAGCCGTACGCGAGCTGGAAGTTGACGTACGCGCCGGTGAGCTGGGGCGGGGCCTCGAGCGGCGTGCGCTTGCGGCGCGTCTTCTCGATCCGCTGCGACAGCTCCTCGAGCGCGGTGCCGAGGTGCTCGCCGCTGGCGTTGCCGAGCGCGCCGCTGCGACCGGCGAGGCGCAGGAACGCGGGCAGCTCGCGCTCGACGGGCAGACCACCGGCGAGGCGCGCGAGGATGCGATCGCGGGCGTGCGCGAGCAGCAGCGGATCACCGCCGGAGAGGCCGGCGAGGCCGATGCGCGACAGCCACAGCGTGCGGGCGTCGAGCTCGCCGTCGTGATCGTCGAGCCAGCGCGTGACCTTGTGCGGATCCTTCGCGACCGCCGGCACGACACGCGCGGTGAGCGCGGCGACCATGCGGACGTCATCGCCGCCCGGCATCTCGAGCGCGAGCGCCTTCTCGAGCGCCTTCGTGGGAGGCGTGGCCTTGAGGTCGGCGGCGATCCAGGTGTCGAGACGGGTCTGCGCCTCGTCGGCGGGCGATTCCCATACGGCGCGCGCGAAGCACAGGCCGGCATCGCGGCGGCGATCGAGGCGCGCGTACGTGTGACCGAGGCGATCGAGCAGCTCGATGCGCTCGGGAGCATCGCCGGGCGCGTCGAGCGCGATGAACTCGGCCTCGAGCGCGGCGAGCTCGGCATCGATCTGGACCTGCGTCTGCGGCGCGTCGGACTGCTGCGCCTGTTGCGGCTTCGGTGGCTTCGGCGTCGCGGGCTTCGGGACGGGCGCCGGCGCCGGTTCGTCCTCGACCACCACCGCCGGTTGCCGCTGCCCGCGCTTCTTGCGCTTCTTCTCGCGCTCGTCCTCGTCGTCGATGCTCGGGGGGCGCTCGCTCGCCCACTCGAGCCCGGTCGAGACGTACGACGCGAAGTCGAACACCGACGACCGCATCCACGGCACGATCGACGGCGCGCTCGCATGGAGCACGTAGTCGGCCCACTCGGATAGCGGCGCGAACGCGTCGTCGGCGATGCGCTCGACGCGGAACTTGTTGTCACCGGTGCGCGCGAGCCACATCACCTCGCGCGGCTCGATCCCGAGGATCGACCGCAGCCGCTCGCGGCGCAGCGGCGGCTCGACGATCGCGCCGGCGGGCGCATAGACGTCGGGCATCTGGTTGAGCGGCGCGTATTCCTCGGCGCCCGTGCCGAGTGACAGATCGGGCGCGGGATGGCGACCGGTGCGCGCGCGGATGATGATCGTGGGCTTGGCGGTATCGCCGGAGACCGCGAACACGAGACGACCCACGATCTCCTCGGGGAGGTACTCGAGCAGCTTGTCAACGATGGCAACCGCGCCGTCGCGCAGGACCCACAGGCTCGGCACGTCGCGGCGGCCGGCCGACAGCCGCAGCTCGACGCGGCGGCGCTCCGGCATCTTCGACGGCACGTGCGGGCCGGCGCGACCCGGCACCGCGAGCTCGAGCGCGGCATCGAGCGGGAGCCAGCCCTCGTCGCGGACCGCGCTCCAGACGCCCTCGCGCGAGACCAGGAGCAGCGTGCCCTTGTCGGCGCGCAGATGATCGGCGAGCGGGTGGCTGTACCCGAGCTCGACCCACACTTGCTCCTGGCCCGACGGATCGGGCGCGAACACGCGCATGCCGCGATCGTGATCGATCGCGCGCACCACGGTGTACGTGGGCGGATCGACGACGCGCACCACACCGTGATCGCCGGAGACCAGGAGGTCCTGGCGATCGCAGCCGAGTCGCACGAGCTCGGCGGCGAGGTCGATGATGTCGGAGACGCGCTCGGTCACGAGCAGGACCAGCGACGGAATCTCGCCGACCGCGCTCGCACCCCAGGTGCCGGAGCGATCGCCGACCTTCGCGTGCACGGTGGCGGCCTTCCGCGGCGCGAGCGCCTCCGCCCAGCACCGCACGGGACGCGCGGCGGCGGGGAGCTGCGCATCGACGCGGACGCCGGCGCCGCGCAGCTTCGCGAGCACGGCCGACGGCAGCGGCTTATCGGGCTCGAAGATCACCGCACCGGTCGCGGCGTCGCTGGCCACGCGTCCGCCGCCGGCGGCGACCTCGTGCGGGCACAGCCCCGAGCGAATCGCGACGAGGAGCGCCTCGCTATCGTTGAACCCGAGCGCCACCGATCACCGTTTCGTCGCGGTCGGCTCGGCCACCGCGGGTTGCTCGGCGGTCGGCAATTCCTGGAGGTTCTCTTCGGTCTCGCGCGTGACCTCGACCTTCTTGTTCCCGCGCAGCCCGCCCTCGATCACCTTCTCGGCGAGCGTGCGGTGATTCTCCTCGTGCTCCTGGGGCAGCGCGTCGGAGTCGCTGATGTAGTCGATCACGATCTCGCGCCGGCCGGTTTGCGGATCGACACGCAGTCTCAGAGTGAGGTCAGCCATCTAGGTCACCAGGTGGGAGAACGACGCGCGGTCCAGGACTTTGCGCTCGAGGAGGAGGTCGCGCAACGCGATCAGGAGCGCACGCTTGTCCTCCAGGATCTTGCGGGCGCGCGTCCGTTCGATGTCGAGGATCTTCGTGATCGCGTCATCGAGCCGGCCGCGGGTCTGCTCGGACAGCTTGGTCTCGCGATCGCCGGTCCATCGGCCGGGGCCGAGGTCGGCCGCGTCCTCGCCATACTCCTCGACGAGCGCGCGCGCGATGCTCGACGCGTTGTGGAGGTCGCTCGCGGCGCCGATCGAGATGTCGTCGAACAGCAGCGCCTCGGCCTCGCGACCGCCGAACATCGTGCAGATCGTGTCGCGGAGTTGCGCGTACGTGACGACGTAGCGGTGGGCGCGGTCGGCGTGCTGGACGTAGCCGAGTGCGCCGCCGATATCGCCGCGGATGCTGATGCGGTCGATCGGCGGCACGTTCTTGCAGCCGAGCGCGACGATCGCGTGACCGGCCTCGTGCGACGCGACCACCAGCTCCTCGGCCTTGGTGAGCTTCGGCAGATCGAGGTACTGCTCGATCGCGCGATCGATATCGCCGGGCGTCGTCGGGGTGCCATCGGTGGCCTCGCGCAGCTTCGTGCGCGCGAGCTGGCGACACAGCGCTTGCAGGTGATCGCCGGAGTAGTTCGTGCCGCCGCTCGGGCCGGGCACGTGCTCGGCGCTGCGCTTGACCGCGTAGTCGAGCGCGGGCTCGGTCATCTGCAGGCCGAGGCGCTTGTCGTGGACGTTCAAGATCGCGCGGCGATCGTCGGCATTCGGATACGGGATGTGGAGCGCGAACTCGAACCGGCCCGGGCGCAGCAGCGCGGCATCCAGCGACTCCACGAAGTTCGTGGTGCCGACGACGAACACGAGCTCCTCGCGACGGAACCCGTCCATCTCGGTGAGCAGCTGGTTGACCATCGAGTGCTCGACGCCGGAGCCCTGGTAGGTGCCACGTGCGGCGGCGAACGAGTCGAGCTCGTCGAACACGATCACGCTCGGCGCACTCTGGCGGGCGCGCATGAACACCGCGCGCAGGTTCTCTTCGGACTCGCCGACCCACTTGCTCTTGAGCTCGGGTCCCGACACGATCTGCACGGCGGCGCCGAGCGCGGTCGCCATCGCCTTCGCGAACAGCGTCTTGCCGGTCCCGGGCGGCCCCCAGAAGATCATGCCGCGCGGCACGAGGCTCTCGAGCCGATCGATCGCGCCCGGATCACTGAGCTTGTCCTTCGCCGCGAGGATCGCGAGGATCTCGGACTTCAGGCGCTCCTTCACGGTGCCGTAGCCGCCGATGTCGTTCTCGAGCGAGACGTTCGGCAGCTCGACGTCGTTCGTCAGCGTGGCGGTGCGCAGCTGCTGGATCGCCGGCGCCGGATCGGTCGGGTAGTCCTCGCCGGTGAGCGACGCGAGCAAGCGCCGGAGCCGCACCGCGTTGATGCCGGAGACGTGCTTGTAGAGCTGGTACGGATCGAACCCGCGCCCGAGCTTGCGCGACTCGCGCTGGGTGATGAGGTGCTGGAGGCGATCGCGCGGGATGCCGACGATACCCTCGCGATGCGGGAACAGGTTCTCGATCGGCTTCGGCAGCGGGAACGCCGGATCCTTGAAGCCGAGCCACAGGACCTCGGGGTTCTCGTACAGGAGCGGGATGAGCTCGCGCGCCTCGGCGCCGAGGCCACCACCGGCGCTCGCGCCGAGGATGTCGAGGTGTGGCAACACCACGATGCGCTCGCCGACCGCACCGCGCACGACCTCGCGGATCTGGAAGATCATCGCCATCACCAGGCCGACGCCCTGCGGCGGCGGCGGCAGATCTTGCGACGCGCGGCCATCGAGGTAGAGGCAGCGCGTGCCGTCGGTGCGCAGGCGATCGCGCAGGCTCCGGTAGACGTACGGCGCCAGCTCCTTCTCGCACTCGATGAGCACCGGCAAGCGACGGCGCAGCGCCTCGAAGCAGCGCGTCAGCTCCGCGGGATACGCGGCATCGACCGCCGCGAACGGCGACAGATCGACCGGCAGCTCGGACTCGGCGAGCGTGCGGCTCATTGTTCCCTCCGCTTGCTCCTCCGGACCTCGCTCATAGCTTCACTTTGATCGTGACGTTGCCGGCGTCGTCCTGCACCAGCTCCTGGATCGAGCCGAGCTGTGCCGCACGCTCGGTCAACGCGGCGACGGTCGCGCGCCCGATCGATTGATCGAGCTCGCTGCGCAGATCGCCGAGCTTCTTCTCGAGCTTGCCCGTGACCTCGCGGCGCAGCGCCTCGGTCTTCTCCTCGAGCCGCTTCTCGAGCTCGCCGATCGCGGCATCACGGAGGCGCTCCTCGGCTGAGGCCTGCGTCTCGACGGCGACGCGGGTCTCGAGGTTGACGGACTCCTTGACCTTGGTGTCGCCCGACAGCTTCACCGACACCGTCGCGCCCTTGAGGTCGACCGTGATCTCGACGCCGTCGGGATCGACGCGCCGCGCGGTGTCGCCATCGCGGACGAAGCCCTGCGCCTCGAGCTCCGCGGCGAGCAGATCCGCCATGCGATCCGGCGCGAGCACCGGCAGCATCTCGAGCGGTGACTGCACGCCGTCCTCGACGTGGACGGTGCGGACGACGGACTCGGAAACGCGGACTTGGATCGCTCGGCTCACGGTGCCTCGATGGTAGCCCGGTCGGCGGGCGTTGGGGTGGTGGGTGCCAGGGACGCGAGCTCGGCGAGCCACTGCGCGTTGCGGTCCGCGCCATGACGGCCGATCCGTTCGAAACGGGATAGCAGAAGTTGGGCCGCTTCGTAGTCGTCGTCGAGGAAGCGCACGCCGCGGTGGCGCTCGTCCCACGTGCTCCACAGCTGCACGGAGCGCAGCAGCGCGCCGGCGGCGAGCCGGGCGGCGGCACGGACCGACAGCGGCTTCGTCAGATCGAGGTCGCTCGGGATCGGCGCGATGTTGCGATCGAGCAGGGGCAGGGCGGCATCGATCACGAACGACGCGAGATCGCGGCGGCCGGCCTTGTCACATGCGGCCATGAAGCCCTGCAACGTCGCGTCCTGCACCGCGCCGAGGCGAACCAGCGCCTCCGGTTCGGTCGTGGTGCGCTTGCCGAGCTCGACGGCACGCCATCGTGTTGCGAGCTCGAGCGACAGCGCCTCGACGACGACCGCGCCCGCGCCGGTCGCGAGCGAATCGAACGCCGGCGGCGTGCCCTGCATGAGGTGCGCGAACCCGAGCCACGCCAGCGGCGCCTCGCGCACCATCGGCTGGGCCGCGATCGTCGACTGCGCGGGCCCGGTCGCGAGATCGAGCGCGAGATAG
>Ga0326726_10006427_pt1 | contig 10585 bp, 3 predicted proteins | sample MHFenrmetagenome_2_FD_207603 | JGI IMG/M metagenome (GOLD analysis project Ga0326726, IMG submission 207603) | Lab enriched peat soil microbial communities from Michigan Hollow, Ithaca, NY, United States - MHF15MN | ecosystem: Environmental > Terrestrial > Soil > Wetlands > Peat | place: USA... | reverse complement strand
CTGGCCGCAGCTCTCGGGGGGAGGGGTCGGTTGCGTCAATGGCGGGCAGGAGGTGCTGGAGGGTCGGCTCACCCAGACCTCCGACGGAGGTTACACCGGACAGCTGGTGCGGAGGGCGACGATCCGGTTCTGCGGCGTACATGGGGCGGCGCTCGAGGCCTGCGCCCTCACTCTGACCAGCGCCGGGACTGTGACCGCCCGCGGGGCGGTGACTCCGGCCGCTCCGGGGTGGAGCACACCGGAGATCGCGCTCCGGTGGTACGCAGCGGAGGGGGCATCCGATGCGGTGGTCGACGGTGACTGCTCCACCCAGTTCAATGACTCTGTGCGCCGCTTGTACCTGGGAGCGTCCCACTCTCTGGAGTTCCCGTTGCCGGCGGCCGGCGAGGGGCGGATGACCAGGCGGCTGGATGACTATGGATGGATCGTGGATGTGAGGTAGATCAGGGCTGAAGCCCCTGCTCGGCTGTCAGGGGCTAAAGCCCCTGCTCGGCACTGCCAAGCCCTGAAGGGCTCGGGTCGCTCGAAGATCCGATCGCCCGGAAACAGCGTTGACTCTCTGGACGACTTTCACCGGGGGTGTATATGTCTCGAGTTGGTCTCTGGGCCCGGCTGCAGGGTCCCACCGCGCGCAGGTGTGAGCGTCGGCACCGGCGTGCTGACGCCCGCCTGCCGCGGTCGCCCCGCATCTGGTGGCCAGAGCACCCGCGAAAGCCCGGCCGTCGGCCCAACGGCTGAGGCCTCCGTCAGCCTGCCGCCGTGCACCGGCTGCACCTCGCCGACCGATCTCGCGCACTGACCTGGCGACTTCGGCGGCTGGTCGTTCTCGTGATCGAGCTGTGCGCCGGAAAGGCATGGACTCAGTGACCAGTCCGCGCGATCCGCTGGCTCGTTAGCGCGCCGAAACAGCCGAAGCGACGCGAAATCCCGCCGCTTCTCCTGCTTATTTCCGCCCGTCCGCCGGTTCCGCCCGTCCGCCTTCATTGACGGCCCGACAGGAAACATCATCTTGTGATGCCTCTCCTTTCGGAGCCGTTTTTTCATGCTGTCCGCCCGGGTTGTGGCTGCGCTCGCAGTCGCCGTGGTCGCCGCGGAGCCTCCGACGGCTCTCCAGGTGCTCTCCTCGTCTCCCGCCGTGGAGGCGACCCTTACCGCTTCCATCCAGATCATCTTCGACCGGCCGGTGGCGGGGTCGCTCGACCGGACAGTGGATCCGGCCGCGATCCTCTCGATCGACCCGAAGCTCACCGGCCGGGCCGAGTGGCGTGATCCGGTAACCCTCCGATTCCTCCCGGCCGAGCCGCTCAAGCCGGGCCAGAGCTACACGGTAACCGTCGCCAACAGCTTCGAGGCGATGGACGGCAGCCGACTGGAGAAGCCCTACAGCTACACGTTTGCGGTGACCGGCCCGCGGCTTTTGACCGGCCTCCCCGTCTCCGAGGGGGAGCGTCCGCACTGGCTCACCCCGAAAACCACCTTCGATCTGGTGTTCGGGGCCGAGCTGGACCGGAACACCCTTCGCGGGCTTGCCTATCTGGACTTCAACCAGAGCTGCTCCCGCCCGGGGGTGATCAAGCTCAACCCCACTGCGCAGCGGCCCATCAGCGATAAGGACCCGTGGCAGTACCGTGAGGCGGGGGGCTGGGAGAGGGATCGCGCCGCCGACAAGTACCGCAGGGTGGTGACCCTGGTGCCGGAGCGGCCGCTGCCGCTCGGCTGCTCGGGCGATCTGGTTGTTCCCACCGTCGTGGATCCAGAGGGTACCAAGCCGTTCGCCCGCTGGGGCTTCTCCACTTACGGCAAGTTCGAGCTGGTCCGGGCGGAGTGCGCCCGCGAGGCGAGTAACTGTCCCGCGGGCGGGATCCGGGTCCACTTCACCACTCCGGTGAAGGGTGCGGAGGTCCAGCGCCGCCTGACGGTGCTGCCCGCGGTGCAGTTCACCATCTCCGATACCACCGAGGAGTCGAGCGAGTGGTACCTGGAGACCCAGCTCACGCCCCACACTGCCTATGCGGTCATCGCTGACACCGCGATGCGGGATGTCTTCGGACAGCCCCTGACCGGCAATCCCGCCTCCGGCTTCCGTACAACCGGGTACTCACCACTGGTGGAGCACGAGTACGGCCGGATGACCGTAGAGCGGGCCGGTTTCGGGACACTTGCGGTGAAGCACGTCAACGTCGACACCCTCACCATCATTACCGCGCCGGTGCCCGATGCCCTGATCCCGGGGATGCTCCAGTACAGCCGGTGGAACCGGAATGACAGCGCTCTGGCGCGGGTGCTCAAGGGCGCGGTCACCCGCAAGGTTGCCGTGCCCGGCCTGCCCGACCGGGTACGGATCTATGGGGTGAAGCTGCCGGTCTACAACGCCCAGCGCCCCGGCTCACCGGTGCTGCAGCTGGTGAAAGTGACCAGCCCGACGCTGTCGCCCGAATGGCAGGAGAACCAGCCGTTCGCGGTAGTGCAGGTGACCGATCTCGCCGTGCACGCCAAGATCGGACTCACCGAAGGAGTGGTGTGGGTGACTGGAGTGAACGACGGGCGCGCCCGGGCCGGGGCCCAGGTGACCCTGTACGACACCCGAGGCCGCATCCGCGCTTCGGCCCGCACCGGCACGGACGGGACCGCCCGCCTCACCGGGTTCAAGCCGGACAGCGGCCGGCAGGAGTATGGCTTCGAGGGTTACGTCGTCGGGAAGCTGGGGAACGACAGGGCGCTCACCAGTATCAGCAGCTACGACCCCGATCTGAGCCCCTGGCGGTTCAACGTCCGGTCGGGCTACGGGACCGAGCGCCAGCCGCTGGCGGCGGCGGTGTTTACCGAACGGGGCATCTACCGCCCGGGTGAGCCGCTGTATGCCAAGGCGATTGTCCGGACCGGCACCCTCGGCGCGCTCACGCCGCCGGCGCGGACCGACAGCATCCATTGGGTGTTCAACGACCGCGAGGGCGGCATCCTCAAGGAAGTCACCACCGCCCCCTCGGCCTTTGGCACCGCTGATCAGACGCTGCAGCTCCCCGCCGACCTTCCCCTCGGCTACTACAGCGTCTCGCTGGAGCAGAAGCGCAACGGCCAGTGGTTGAGGATCGCCAGTGCTTCCTACCGGGTGGCCGAGTACCGTCCGCCGGAGTTTCTGGTGGACGTCGCGGGCGACAGCGGCGCCCGCTTCCCCGGAGACAGCGCCACCGCCCGGGTGGAGGCCCGCTATCTGTTCGGAGCGCCGATGGCCCGTGCCGCCCTCACCTGGGTTGCCCGCCAGACCACAATGGACTTCTGGAGCCTGCAGATCCCCAACACCGACGGGTTCTACTTCGGCGAGAACGGGTGGTGGTGGGAGGAGGAAAACCGCGGTGGTACCCAGGTGATCGGTCAGGGGGTCGACACCCTGGATGCCGCGGGCCACAGCAGTATCCGGGTCGGATTGGTGGCACCGGCCAAGGGGCGACCCGCCAGCGCTACCATCGAAGCCTCGGTAACCGACGTGAACCGGCAGGTGGTGGCGGCCGCGACCTCGTTCGTGGTGCATCCCTCTTCCTTTTATATAGGGGCCAAGCCGCTGGGTCAGAGCTACTTCTGGACCGCGGGCCAGCCCCAGGCCGTGTCCGTGATCGCGGTGCGGCCCCGTGGCGAGCGGCTCGCCGGGGTGAAAGTCGCGGGAACGATCATTCGCCAGGAGTGGCACCGGGTGCACCGGACCCGCAGTGGGTACAGCGAGGTCTACGGCGAGTGGGTCTCCGACACCGTGGCTACCTGCAAGGTGGTCACCCTGTCGGGCCAGACGCCGGCCGAGTGCCGGTTCACGCCCACCTCCGGCGGCAGCTACATCCTTGGTTTCACCGCCGAGGATGAGGCGGGACGGCCGGTCTCCACCAGCGTTTACCGCTGGGCCACCGGCACCGACTGGGTGCCGTGGAGCGACGAGACCCAGTTCAAGATGGACGTCATCCCTGACAAGAGCCGGTACTCCGTAGGCGACACCGCCTCGGTGCTGTTCGCCTCGCCGTTCACCGATGCCGAGGCGTGGATCACGGTGGAACGGGAAGGCCTGATCGAGCAGCGCCGGATGCGGCTCACCTCGGGCTCGACCACGCTCAAGTTCCCGGTGGTGGAGGCCTGGGCGCCCAACGCCTTTGTCTCCGTCGTGGTGGCACGCGGTCGGAGCGCCAAGCCCGGGCCGCTGGACGACCCCGGCCGTCCAACGATCCGGGTGGGCTACACCGAGCTGCGGGTGACCCCCGAGGTGAAACGGCTCAACGTGTCGGTGAAACCGGGGCAGGCCGAGTATCGGCCGGGCGATACCGCCAGGGTGGAGCTCAGGGTGGTGGATCGTGGAGGCAAGCCACAACGGAGCGAGGTGACCCTCTGGGCGGTCGACCAAGGTGTGCTTGCCCTCACGGGGTACCGCACCCCCGATCCGATCGACCTGCTCTACTCACCCCGGGGGCTCGGTCTGCGGCTCTCGAGCAACCTCACCACGGTCGCACCGCAGGTACCGGAAGGGGAAAAGGGTGGCCGGGCGCCGGGCGGCGGAGGGGGAGCAGGGGAGAGCGAGGTCTTCCGCTCGCAGTTCAAGACCACGGCTTTCTTCCTTGGCAGCGTCGTCACCGATTCCGGTGGAGCGGCCGTTGCCACGGCAAAGCTGCCTGACAACCTCACCACCTTCCGGGTGATGGCGGTGGCGGTGACGGCGGGCGATCGCTACGGCAACGGGGAATCGCCGATGCTGGTCACCCGGCCGCTGCTGGCGCGGCCGGCCCTGCCGCGATTCCTCCGCGAGGGAGACAAGTTCTCCGCCGGTGTGGTGGTGAACCAGCGGGCCGGCGGCACACCCAACGTCAAGGTGGAGGCCGCCGCCCAGGGCACCCAACTTGTGGGAGACGCGACCAGCACCGCCAGGCTCGAGGCGGGTCGGGGCAAGGAAATTCGCTTCGACTTCCGCCAGCCGGGGCAGGGACCGCTCGGCTCGGCTGACAGCGCCACCTTCCAGTTCAAGGTGACCGGCGCCGGAGATGCGGACGCGGTGCAGAAGCGGCTCGGGGTGAAGCCGGCGTTCCGCCCGCGGGCGTGGACGGTTGCAGGCGTCCTGGCCGACACGGCTACGGCCGAGCTGGTTCTCCCGGATGGCATCGATCCCGATCGCTCCCGGCTGCAGCTCACGCTCGGGGCGTCCCCGCTGAGCATTATCGAGGGACTGAACTGGCAGTTGAAGGTCTACCCCTACTACTGCACCGAGCAGGCCTCCAGCGCCGCTCAGCCGCTCATCGCACTGTACCGGGCGCAACAGGAACTGAAGGGGGTCACCCTGCTGCAGGGGGATCCCAGGCAGGACATCGAATTGGCGGTGAGCCTGCTGACTCGCCGGCAGCGGCCGGACGGGGGCATCGGTTTCTGGAGCGCGAGCGACTGGACCACGCCATGGCTCAGCGCCTACGCCGGCGTGACCCTGCTCGAGGCGCGGTCCGTGGGCGTCGCGGTCAGCGACTCGGTCCTCGCCCGGCTGGCGGAGTATCTCCGCAACGCGCTCAAGAACCCGATGCCGGTGCGGGCTCCGGTGATCGGCTGGTACCAGGAGGTACAGGCCCGGCTCTCCGACCAGGTTGCGGCGGCCGACTTCCTGAGCCGCCTTGGCCAGCCCGAGCTTCCGGCGGAGAACGAGCTGCTCCGGAACGCGGCCCAGCTCGCCTGGGAGGACCGGGTGCGGCTGGCCGAGATGCTGGCCCGCAGGCGGGCGATGAAGACCGCGCGTACGTTGCTCCAGCCTGCCTGGAACGCCGTGAAGCTGGAGGGCCGCCGGGCGGTGGTACCGGAGGAGGCCCGGAGCTGGCGGCACTACTTCTACTCCCGGGTCCGGCCGACGGCCCGGCTCCTCACTGCCACCCTCGCGGTGGATTCGAGCAACGCGCTGCTCGGTCCGCTGGTGGAGACCTTGGTGCAGCAGGGCCGGGCGGGGCAGTCGCTCGACCCGTGGAATACCCAGGACTACGCCGCGACGGTCTCGGCGCTCGTGGCCTTCGACAAGATTGTGCGCGGCGGTGCCGCCCGCAGCTTCTCGGTGCAGTCGGGGGGGAGGACGCTGTTCACCCGTAAGGGCGGGACCATGCCGGCTCCTGCCCCCGCAGCCCCCGGCCGGCCCGTGGTCAGGCCGGCACTATCGATCGCGGACTCGGCGCTGCCGCTCACAGGTCTCATCACTGACCTCGCCGGTGGCAGGCGCGGGCTCCGGCTCTCTCTGACCACGCCGGGTAGTGGTTCGCCGATCTACTACTACCTCACCGTCTCGGAGGTACCGAAGCAGCGGCCGGTGAATCCAGAGGATCAGGGGATCAAGCTGGAACGGTGGTACGAGAAGTACGACTCCCCGGCCCCAGTGGTCAGTGTCGTCGCCGGGCAACTGGTGCGCGTGCGGCTTCGGATCACGGTCCCGGCCGATCGTCAGTTTGTGGTGGTGGACGATGCGCTCCCCGCGGGCCTGGAGGCGGTGGATCTGAGCCTCCGGACAGCCAGCCTGGCGCCTGGTCCGGGGGTCGACGAGAAGTCTCCCTATCTCAGCCAGCAGGAGGCGGAGGGAGAGGGTGGAGAGGGGGAGCCCAGCGCGGAGGTTGGCTGGTACTATGGCTGCTGGGACAGCGGCTGGTGGTCGCCCTTCGATCACAAGGAGATGGGCGACGCGCGGGTACTCTACTCGGCGACGGTGCTGTGGAAGGGCACGTACACCATGACCTACATCGCGCGGGCCACTACGCCGGGCGTCTTCGTCCGCCCACCGGCCCACGCGGAGGAGATGTACAACCCGGCGGTGTACGGCCGGAGCGATGGCGGGTTGTTCACGGTTACTGAAAAATGAGACTCACGCGGGTCCGTCACCGCTGCGGGCGCAAGCTGGGATCAGAACACTCACCCCGGAGGCACGGAAAGAGGCGGAGGTCACACGGAGGAGACACAATGATTGGACCAGTTCGTCTATTGGGTTGTCCTCCGTGCAACCCCCGTGTTCTCCGTGCTTCCGTGCTGAGATGAGAGGGTGCCTGCGGTGAAATGCGGGAGTGAACAAATGATGAGACGAGGAAATGGCAGGATCTGGAAATGGGGCAGTGTGGGCCTGGTCCTGGGACTCGCGGCTGCGGGCGTCTGGATTGCTCAGCCCATACCGGCCGAACTGCTCGCACCGAGCCGGGCGCAGAGCCTCACGATTGAGGACCGCTACGGCGCCCTGCTCCGGACCACCCGTGCCTCGGACGGCAGCCTGGCGAGCTGGGTTCCCCTGACCGAGATGGACCCCGACCTTCCCCGCGCTTTCGTTGCGGTGGAGGATCGGCGTTTCTATCAGCATCACGGCATCGACCCGCGAGCCGTTGTCCGCGCGGTGCGCGACAATGTGCTGGGCGGCCGGGTGGTCTCCGGAGCCTCCACCATCACCATGCAGCTCGCCCGCCTGCTCCGGCCGCTGGGCCGGGGGTGGGATGACAAGCTGGTCCAGTCGCTCTGGGCCCTCCGGCTGGAAGCGCATCTGCAGAAGAACGAAATCCTGGAGCAGTACCTCAACCGGGTACCGCTTGGGCAGGGCACGGTGGGCGTGAATGCCGCCATGCGGCTCTACTTCGGCGGCTCGCCCGCCGAGGCGAGCCTGGGCCAGGCTGCGCTGCTCGCGGCGCTGGCCCGTGCGCCCTCCAGCCAGAACCCCCTGGTCGATCCCCGCCGTGCCCTGGAACGACGCACCCTGGGTCTTCGTGCCCTCGCGCGGGAGGGGTACGTCAGCGCGGAAGAGAAGGCGCGTGCAGGCCAGGAACCGTTGCTCGGCGCGGGTCGTGGCCAACCGTTCCTGGCGCCACACTTCACCAGCCGGCTCCTGCTCTGGGCGGAAGCGAAGGACCGGCCGCTCGTGGGTCGCTGGCGAACCTCCCTCGATCTCGGATTGCAGGCTGAGCTGGAGGACGAGGTTCGTCACACCGTAGACCAGTTGAAGAACCAGGGTGCCAGGCAGGGGGCCCTGGTAGTGCTGGACAATCCCACGGGTGAGGTGCTCGCGTGGGTGGGGTCGCCCGATTTCTGGGCCGACACCTCGGGCCAGGTCGACATGGTAGTGAGTCCACGCCAGCCCGGCTCGGCCCTCAAGCCCTTCCTGTATGCACTGGCCTTCGATCGGGGCGCGACCGCGGCCACGGTGCTGGCGGATGTCGCCACGACCTACCAGACCGCGAGCGGGCCTTATCATCCCCGAAACTACGACCGGCGCTATCACGGGCCGGTGCGCGCCCGGGAAGCGCTGGCCAGCTCGTACAATGTGCCCGCGGTCGGGCTGGCGGACCGGATCGGCTACTCGACCCTGCTCTACGGCCTGCGCCGGGCAGGGTTCGCATCGCTCTCGCGCCCCGCCGAGCATTACGGCCTTGGTCTGGCGCTGGGGAACGGCGATGTCACCCTGCTCGAATTGGGAAACGGGTATCGCACGCTGGCCAACGGCGGTGTATGGTCCCCCGCGCGCTACTGGGCCAGCGACCAGACCCCTGCCCCGGGTGACTCGGCCCCGCGCCGGGTCGTTTCGAAGGCCGCGGCGGCGCTCGCGCTGGACATCCTGAGCGATCCGGTGGCCCGGATCCCGGGGTTCGGTCTCTCCACCCCGTTCGACTGGCCCTTCCGCGCCGCGGCCAAGACCGGCACCAGCCGGCACTTCACCGACAACTGGGCGGTGGCCACGACGGCGCGGTTCACAGTCGCGGTGTGGGTCGGGAACTTCAGTGGCCAGCCGATGGAAGGGGTGAGCGGCGTCTCCGGCGCGGGCCCGCTGCTCCACCGGGCGGTGCTGGTGACGGCGCGGCGGTACCTTCCCGGTGACCTCATCCGCCCGGCCGAATCCGGCCTCGTCGCAGCCACCGTCTGCCGGGTTTCGGGAGAACTCGCCTCGAAGGAATGCCCCCCGATGACGGAATACTTCGCGCCAGGCACCGTCCCAACCACGGTCTGCCGGTGGCATCAGGACGGCGCAGTGCAATTGCCGGCCGAGTATGCCGAGTGGGCCGGGGCGAATGGTTTCGCGTTCCGCGTTCCGCCTTCCGCGAGCGGAGGGGCAGCGATCGCCCGGCCTGTGCCCTCTCCGCTGCTCAACGCGGAACGTGGAACGCGGAACGCGGAACCTCCCGCCTTGCGGATCACTTCGCCTGAGGCTGGAGACTCCTACCGCATCCCGCCCGGCGTCGAAGGCCGCTATGCGACGATTGGACTCCGGGCTGTTGGGGCGCCGGCTGGCCGAAGCGTGCGCTGGTTCGTGGATGGCCAGCCCGCCCGGGGCGATCGCTGGGGGCTGGTGCCCGGTCGGCATCGGCTGCGGGCGGAAGCGGGGTCCATGGTCGACGAGGTCGAGTTCGTGGTGGAGTAAGGCGAGCCGGTTTACCATTCCCTCCCTCACCCCCTTTTTCCGTCGGGGTCATCGTGTCTCTCCCGCGCCGCCAGCTCGGTTCGAGTGATCTGTTCATAACCACCGTCGGGTTCGGGGCATGGGCGGCGGGCGGCGGCGACTGGTCCTTCGGCTGGGGTCCGCAGGATGACCAGGACTCGCTCGCCGCGATGCGGCGCGCGCTCGAGCTGGGCGTCAACTGGATCGACACGGCGGCTGTGTACGGCCTGGGCCATTCCGAGGAGGTTGTCGGGAAGCTGCTGGCCGAGCTTCCGGCCGGCACCCGGCCGTACATCTTCACCAAGTGCGGTCTGGTGTGGGACGAGGCCAATCGAATGCAGCCGCCCCGCCAGATTCTCGAGCCCGCCTCGATCCGTCGCGAGTGCGAGGCATCGCTGCGCCGCCTCCGGGTCGAACGGATCGACCTGTTCCAGTTCCACTGGCCCGACAACAGCGGTGTTGTAGTGGAGGACTCCTGGGCGGAGATGGGGCGGCTGATCGAGGCAGGGAAAGTGCGCCATGGCGGCGTGTCCAACTTCGACGTCGACCTGCTGGAGCGCTGTGAGCGGGTGCGTCACGTGGAGTCGCTGCAGCCGCCTTTCTCGCTGATCCGGCGTGACGCCGCGGCTGATGTGATTCCCTGGTGCGCAGGCCACCGCACCGGAGTCATCGTCTACAGTCCGATGCAGGCCGGGATTCTCACCGACACTTTCAGCGCCGCGCGGGTGAGCCGCATGGCGCCGGGCGACTGGCGGCGCCAGTCTCCGAATTTCAGTTCTCCGGGCTTGGAGCGGAACCTCGCGCTGCGTGACGGGCTGGTTCCGATAGCGCGCCGCCACGAAACGACGGTCTCGGCGGTCGCGATCGCTTGGGTGCTCGCCTGGACCGGGGTGACCGGCGCAATCGTCGGTGCCAGGACCGCGGGCCAGGTGGACGGCTGGATCGGCGGGGCGGCGCTGGCCTTGAGCAAGCGAGACCTGGACGAGATCTCCGATCTGGTCACACGGGCCGAGGCAGGGAAGGGACCAGTCCGGCCGGCGTGACATTGGGCGCTCCCATGCCCAGCCCGCATTTCAACGCGCAGGCGCAGAAAACGCCCTAGGGGATTCACTCGGGCCCGGGTCACGCTGCCCGCTCCCAAGGGGCGCTCGCTGGCGGAGCGCCGTGAAGGGTCCGAGCGATTGCCGCAAT
>Ga0326726_10006426_pt1 | contig 10585 bp, 9 predicted proteins | sample MHFenrmetagenome_2_FD_207603 | JGI IMG/M metagenome (GOLD analysis project Ga0326726, IMG submission 207603) | Lab enriched peat soil microbial communities from Michigan Hollow, Ithaca, NY, United States - MHF15MN | ecosystem: Environmental > Terrestrial > Soil > Wetlands > Peat | place: USA... | reverse complement strand
TCGCGCAGGAAGTGCTGTCCGAAGCGCTTGCGGGCGCGCATCGGGCGCGTCAGGGAAGAAGCGCGAGCGCCGCGTCGATGGCTGCCATGAGACTTGAGGCGTCGGCGCGACCGGTCCCGGCAAGATCGAGCGCCGTCCCGTGATCGACCGAAGTGCGGATGATCGGCAGACCAAGCGTCACGTTCACGGCATGCCCGAATCCCGCGGCCTTGAGCACGGGCAGGCCCTGGTCGTGAAACATGGCGACGACTGCATCGACACCCTGGAGCGCATGCGCCGTGAACGCCGTGTCCGCCGCCGTTGGGCCGACTACATCGACGCCTTCGCGGCGCAGTGTCTCGAGCGCGGGCGCGATGATGCGCGTCTCCTCATCGCCCAGGTGCCCCCCCTCGCCGGCGTGCGGGTTGAGGCCACAGACGACGATCCGGGGTCGCGCGATTTTCCAGCGTGTCCGCAGCTCGGTGGCGACGATGCGCACGGTCTCAGTAACCGCAGGGCCGGTGATCGCCGCTGGTACGCGCGCAAGCGGCAGATGGGTTGTGACGAGCGCGACGCGCAGGTTCCCGGCCACGAGCATCATCACTGGTCGCGCTACGCTGAGCCGCTGCGCCAGATACTCCGTGTGGCCAGTAAAGGCGACGCCGGATTCGTTGATAACGCTCTTCTGCAGCGGCGCGGTCACCATCGCCTGGAACTCACCCGAGCGGCAGCCGTCGATCGCGCGATCGAGCAGCGCAAGCACATGGCGCGCATTGCGCGCATCGAGCCGGCCCGGAACCACAGCATGCGCCGTCGCCAGATCGATAACCGCGACATTCCCGGCCCGATGGACCCGAACCGGCGCACTGGCGTCGTAGGTGCAAAAGCGCGTGGTGAGCTTCAGGCTGGACGCGCGCGCCTCGAGAACCGCGCGATTACCGGCGATCACCAGCTCGCAGGGCCAGTCGCGCGCGAGGGCCGCAAGACACACGTCCGGGCCAATGCCGGCCGGTTCGCCGCAGGTGAGGACGAGCCGCGCAGTCACCTTACATCTTGAGTTCGATGTACGCCTCGTCCTTGAGGCGGCGCAGCCAGATCTCGGTCTCGTCCTCGACCTTGCTGTCGCGCAGCGCCGCGAACGCCAGCTGTTCCTGCTGCTCCTTCGTGTTGTCGTGCACGCGCCGGCCGAGCACTTGCACGATGTGCCAGCCGTACTGCGTGTGGAACGGCTCACTGATCTCGTTGTCCTGGAGTGCACTGACGACGCGTTCGAAATCGGGCACGAAAGTCCCAGGGCCCGCCCAGCCCAGGTCGCCGCCTTCGCTCGCCGAGCCGGGATCCTCGGACGCCGCCGTTGCGATCGCCGCGAAATCATCGCCGGCGAGAATCTTGGCGCGCAGATCCGTGAGTTTCTGGCGCGTCGCCTGATCATCCTGGAGCTCGTTCGGCTTGAGCAGGATGTGGCGCACGTGCACCTGATTCACCATGACCTGTTCGGTCGCGCCGCGGCGCTCGTTCAACTTCACGATGTGAAATCCGGAAGGGGTCCTGAGCGGCTCGCTCACGGCGCCAGGTTGCATGCCGGTGATGGTATCGGCGAGGAAGGAGGGCAGCTGAGCGGCCTTCTTCCACCCGAGCTGACCGCCATCGAGCGCGGTCTGGCTGTTCGAGTATGCGATCGCGAGCTGCGAGAAGTCTTCGCCCCTCACCGCCCGGTCGTGAATCTCCCGCGCGCGCTGCGTGACCTTGTCGATCTGGTCGGGCGCTGCGCCGAGCGGCAGGGACAGCAGGATATGCGAGACGTTGTACTCGATGTTCTCGCCGCGCTTGGCTTCGCGTGCAAGGTACTGCTCGATTTCACGCGGGGTGACGACGATGTGGCTGATGACGTCGCGCTGGCGCAGGATCGACAGCGCGATCTCCCTGCGCAGCGATTCGCGATACGCGGCGTAGTTGAGGCCTTGTGCTTCGAGCGCCTCGGGCATCTGGCTCAGGGTCACCTTGTTGCGCGTCGCGAGTTCCTGCAGTGCGTCGTTGACCATTTCGTCGGAAACCTTGATGCCGGCGCGACTGGCGCGCTGCCACTGGATTTCCTGCAGCACCAGGCGGTCAAGAATCTGCTGCCGCAGCACGCTGAGCGGCGGCACTTCCTTGTTCTGCTGCTCGATGCGTTGCACGATCGTCTGCACCTGCTCGTCGACCTCGCTCCTGAGCACGACGCCGTCGTTGACGACGGCCGCGATGCGATCGAGGAGCGTGCCGCGTGCGCCGAGCTCGCGAGTCTGTGCATGCGCTGGACCGGCTAGAAGAATGGCAAGCGCCGCGCCGGCGGTTGCGGCGGTGGCTATGGGCAGTCGCAGTTTCATGGTTCTTAGGGGGCCCCGGGGCCGGCCGTACTCGTTTATGGGAGGGCGGAGTATCCGCGAATGGAGCGTTCCAGGAAAGCGTTGGCGGGCACTCCGACACTCGACAAGCCGTTAAGTTCAAGCTGCAAGCCGATCGAGCGGTCGCGCTCGCCATCCTGGTTTCTGACATAGTCGCGGGCGAGGACCCGGATCTTCCAGCAGCAGGAGCGGTACTCAAAACCGCCGAGGCGCTCGATCGAGCTCTTGTCGCGCAACGAATAAACGAAGCGTCCGAACACATGCCAGCCGTGGGCGAGCGGCCAGATAGCCGATACGTCGCTCTGCTCAATAAGGTCGCGGCGAAATCTGTAGCCGATGTTGACGATGCTGTCCCCTGCCGGTCGGTATTGCAATGCGACCTCGCTCTTCGCGGTGTGGGGAGCGTCCGGGCTGCGCTGGTAGCCAACGTTGATATTCCAGTTCTTGTACGCGGCGAGTGCGAGCTGCGCGATGAGATCGGAAGTGTTGGCGCTCACCGGGGTTTCATCCGGCAGCGTGACTCGCGGAGTTGCGAAGTAATAGGTCTGCCCTAAGGTCGCGCTCAGAAACTGCCTGCCGCTGTCGGTCTCGACGAGCCGTGTGGTCATGCCAACGCTCAGCTGGTTGGCGTCGCTCAGGCGATCGGCGCCCACGTAGCGGTTGGTGCGAAACAGCTCGACGAGATTCCGATCCGCAAGATCCGTATCGAATACGGGCAGCTCGGTCTGATCACGAAACGGCACATAGACATAGAGCAGCCGCGGTTCGAAGGTCTGGATCCGCTGCCCGCGCGAGCCCGAGCTGCGTTCGAAGATGAGGCCCGTGTCGAGACTTGCGATCGGCGCGCTGCGTTCGGGATTATCAGGCTCTCCCGGGTTTCTGTCCTTGAGCGAGTAGCGTGTGTAACGCCAGCCGAGCGCGGGCGTGAGATAGATGCCGGGGCGGCTCAATCGCAGGCGGATCTCGGGCGCGACGTCGAGGCGTGCCCCGTGCACGCCCTGATCGCGCATGAAATCGACAACTTCCGCGTCGACGGCGTACGTGAGGCCGAGCCAACCACGCGGCCAGCTACCGCGCGCAACCACCCGCGGCACGCTCGAATAGGGCCTGCCGGCGGGTTCGATCGACTGATCGATCGTCTGGAAGTTCTGCAGTTGCGCGAGCAGCGACCAGTTGGGATCGAGGTACTCGAGCGCCGCGGTGCGCTCGAGATACGTGATGCTGGTGCCGGCCGAATCGTAGGCGAAGTCCTCGAAGTAGTGGCTGTCGCTTGCATCGGCTACGTCGACGCGCGCGCGCCAGCCTTGCGCAAAATCGGCGATGTGGTTCCACTTCGCGAACGCGCGGTCGCGGCCCTCGAGCTTGTCGTTCGGCAGGTACTCGACGGTGACCTGTCCGTGCTGGCTCGCAGTGAGATACCGGAACTCGCTGGCGAGCTGCACACCCCGATAGGAGAGGAGCCTCGGTGTTTCGGTCAGGTCGAAGTTCGGCGCGAGATTGAAGTAGTAGGGGGCCGCAATGTCGATGCCGCTGCGCGTCGAGTGCCCGGCGGTCGGAAACAGGAACCCCGACTTGCGTTCATTGCCGATCGGAAACGAGACAGCGGGCGCGAAGAGGATCGGCACGCCCTTGAAGTCGAGGCGTACGTTGCGGCCGTTGCCGCTGTGCCCGGCCGTGTCCAGATCGATGCGCGAGGCGCTGAGCTTCCAGTCGTTGTTGCCGAGCGGGCAGGTGGTGAACTGGACCTTGCTGAGTTCGGTCCGCGAACTCGACTTGACGGTGATGGTGTCGGCAATGCCGCGCGCCGGGCGCGCCGGCAACTCGAACGACGCCTTGCCGATGGTCGCGCCCTGCGACGGATCGTAGTTGCCTGTCACCCCATGCACGTGCATCGTGCCATCGCGATAGTCGACGTTGCCGCGCATCGCGAAGTCGCCGCTCTCCTTGTGATACTCGACGTGGTCGGCGCTCAATTCGCGCCCGGCCTGACGCAGGATCACGCGGCCTTCGAGCAGCGCATCGCCCGCGCGCGTCATCTGCGCGGCGTCGGCCTCGACGATGATCTGCTCGTCATTCGCGGCGTGCAGGTCGGTCGTCGGGTTCGCCGGATTGCCGCTCGGGGACGCCGTTACCGTAGGGCCGCAGTCTGCGGAGCGTGCGATCCCCGGGAGGGCCACGAGGGAGGCGCAAAGTGCGAGGCGAAAACCGCGCGGACGGGCGAAAAAATCACGCAAGCGGCGCAGAAATTTCTTTATGTGGAGGGCGCTTACAATGGCACAGATTATAATTGCCGGCAAACCCGCAAACCCCTCAAAACGCCTCTGGCCGTGACCCCTTTGCCCACTGAATCCCCGACCCGACCCGATGCGCGTTTTGCCGAGCTCAGTCACTGGGTAGGCGCCGAGCTTGGCCTTGAATCGACCCGCATCGTTCCGGCGTCCGCGGACGCGAGCTTTCGCCGCTATTTTCGCGTCGAGCGGCCGGCGGGGTCGCTCATCGTGATGGATGCACCGCCCGAGCGCGAAAATATCGAACCCTACGTGCGGGCATCGGCCATGCTCGCCGATATCGGCGTGCATGTGCCGCGCGTGCTCGAACAGGATCGCGCGCGCGGATTCCTGCTCCTCACCGATCTCGGTACGCGCCAGTACCTTCCCGAGCTCAAGGCCGGCCTCAACGTTGATGCCCTGTATGCGGACGCGCTTGGCGCGCTGCTGCGCATTCAGGCACTTGGTGGCGAACACGCGCGGGAGCTCCCGCCGTACGATCGCGCGCGGCTCGAACAGGAGATGCTGCTGCTGCCGGACTGGTTCATCGCGCGCCATCTTGGCATCACGATCGATGCGGGGCTGCGCTCCCTGCTGCGCGCCGCATTCGATTTCCTGCTCGAGGAGGTGCTGGCGCAGCCGCGCGTGTTCGTGCATCGCGACTATCACTCGCGCAATCTGATGATCTGCGCCGGCGCGAATCCCGGGATTCTCGATTTTCAGGACGCGGTGTGCGGCGCGGTCGCCTACGACCTCGTGTCCCTGCTCAGGGATCTATACATCGTCTGGCCGTCCGGACGGGTGCGGGACTGGCTGATCGGCTATCGCAGGCGGGCGCTGGCCGCGGGAGTGGCAGCGGGCACGAGCGATGCGGAATTTCTGCGCTGGTTCGATCTCGCCGGCGTGCAGCGACACCTGAAGGTGCTTGGAATCTTCGCGCGGCTCTGGCATCGGGATGGCAAGCCCGTATATCTCGATGATCTGCCCGCGACGCTCGATTACGTGCTCGCGGCAAGCGCGCAATATCCACAGCTCGCGGCGCTCAGGGAGTTTCTCGAACGACACGCGGAACCCCTGCTCGCGGCGGCCAATGCCCGCGCCCGCGCCGGTCAACGCGTCATGAGTCCGCCATGAAGGCCATGATTCTGGCGGCGGGGCGCGGCGAGCGGATGCGTCCGCTCACGGAGCGCACGCCGAAGCCACTCCTCGAAGTCGGCGGCGAGCGCCTCATCGAGCGGCACTTGAAGCGTCTGGCGGCCGCGGGATTCACGAATATCGTCATCAATCTGTCCTGGCTCGGCTCACAGATTCGCTCGTGCGTCGGCAGCGGGCAGCGCTACGGAGTCGAAGTGCGTTACAGCGACGAGGGACCGACGGCGCTTGAAACCGCGGGAGGCATCTTCAAGGCGCTGCCGCTGCTCGGGCGCGGGCCGTTTCTCGTGGTGAACGGAGATATCTGGACGGATCACCCGTTTGAAATCGCACCCCTTGCGGCAGAGGCGCACGCGCATCTCGTGCTGGTTCCCAATCCGCCGCAGCATGCGCGCGGCGATTTCGCACTCGATGGCAAGCACGTGATCGAGGACGGCCCCGATCGGTATACGTTTTCCGGAATTGCCGTCTATCGCCGCGACTTCTTTTCGGGATGTGAGCCGGGGCGATTTCCGTTGCTGCCCCTCTTGCAGCGAACGCTCAGGGACAAGCGGCTGACGGGCGAGCTCTATGGCGGCGCGTGGCACGATCTCGGCACGCCGGAGCGACTCGCGGAGCTGGATTCTGAATTGCAGGCGCAGGCCCGGTCGGGCCGCTAAAATGGCTGCCTCATTGCCGGGCTACCTCCGCATCTCGTGAGCGAATTCAAAGGCATACCAGTCGTTGGGCGCACCGAGCCCGTGAAGAGCGGCGACAAGTACCGCACGCCGCAGGGCTTTAGCGCCATCAAGGACGGCATCAAGTCCTCCAGTGGCGCGCCGGCGATCGCCGCGGGCGGCAAGCCGCGCTGGCTGCGCGCACGCATGGCAGCGGGCGCCGGCTTCGAGTCGGTGCGCTCGATCGTCAAGGAGCATCGCCTCGCGACGGTCTGCGAAGAAGCCAAGTGCCCGAACATCGGCGAGTGCTGGAATGCCGGCACGGCGACCATCATGCTGATGGGGGCTGTGTGCACGCGCGCTTGCCGCTTCTGCGCCGTCGACACCGGCAATCCGCGCAGCTGGCTCGACGCGGAAGAGCCAGCGAACGTCGCGCGCTCGGTCGAGCTCATGCGGCTCAAGTACGTCGTGCTGACGTCCGTCAATCGCGACGATCTTGCGGACGGCGGAGCCGCGCATTACGCCGCATGCGTGCGCGCGATCAGGGAGCGCACGCCGGACGTCGCTGTCGAAGCGTTGACGCCTGATTTCCAGGGCGAGCTCGGCGCTGTCGAGGCGGTCGTCGACTCCGGCGTCGAGGTGTTCGCGCAGAACGTCGAGACGGTGCGTCGCCTGACCCATCCGGTGCGCGACGCGCGTGCGGGCTACGAGCAGACCCTCGCCGTGCTTGCGCACGCAAAGCGGCATCGGCCGACGCTCATCACGAAGACCAGTCTGATGCTCGGCCTTGGGGAGACGAGCGACGAGATCCTCGAAACGATGGACGAGCTGCGAGCGATCCGCGTCGACATCCTCACTCTCGGCCAGTACCTGAGGCCGACGCGCAATCATCTTCCCGTCGAGCGTTTCGTGACGCCGGAGGAATTCGATCGCTATCGCGCTGCGGCGCTGGCGCGCGGTTTCCTGGAGTGCGTGTCGGGACCGCTCGTGCGCTCGAGCTATCGCGCCGAGCAGGCGCTCGCGCGCAACAACGTGGGTCTCGACAATCAGGCCGATTCCGGGGCGAAGACAGCATGGAAATGAGGGCGCTCCGGCGGGTAGCGCCCGCGCCGGTCCTGAGATATCTCGGGGCGCGCCCCTACGAGCCGACGTGGCGCGCGATGCAGCTCTTCACCGACGCGCGCGGCCCCGATACGCTGGATGAGATCTGGTTCCTCGAGCATCCTCCGGTGTTTACGCTCGGGCTGAATGGCAACCGAGCGCATGTGCTCGCCCCCGGAGACATTCCGGTTGTTCAGATCGACCGCGGCGGGCAGGTCACCTACCACGGGCCGGGCCAGCTCGTGGTGTATCCGCTGCTCGACCTCAGGCGGCTCGGGCTCGGCGTACGTGAACTCGTTACCGCGCTCGAGAGCGCGGTAATCCGGACGGCGGCATCCTGGGGCATTGCCGCGGCGTCGCGTCGCGATGCTCCCGGCGTCTACGTCGATGGGCGCAAACTCGCGAGCCTGGGACTGCGCATCCGCCGCGGCTCGAGCTATCACGGACTCGCGTTTAACGTGTCGATGAATCTCGAGCCGTTCCGCCGCATCAATCCCTGCGGCTTCGCCAACCTTGAGGTTACCGATCTCGCGGCGCTGGGCGGGTCGGCCTCGGTGCTCGAGGTCGCAAAGCGGCTCGCACCTGAGCTCCTCCTGGCGCTCGGCTGCGACACGACGGCCGATCTCGATCTATAGGGCGACGAGGATTTCCGGACAGCTCGATAGCTCGTGGTAGAGCGCATCGAGTTGTGCGCGGCTTTCGGCCGTGATGGCGAAGGTGATCGCGAGGAAGTTTCCTTCGCTGCTCGCGCGCGAGGTGACGACGGCTTCCGGTAGCGGGCCAATGTGGCGTTCGACAATGGCGCGCGCTGCGGCCCGGAATTCCACATTGTCGCGACCCATCACCTTGAGCGGATAGGCGCAGGGAAATTCGAGCGTGGGCGGGCTGTTCATGCTGCCCGCATTCAAGGCAGGACGGGGCGTGTTGCAAGCTCGCGCTTGTACGCCTGGAAGAGGTCGTAGACCCGGCGCCACAAGGGACCCGGACGGCCGTTGCCGACCGGCTTGCCGTCGAGGCGCGTGACCGCGACGACCTCGCGCGTTGCCGCTCCCAGCCAGATTTCATCGGCGGTGACGAGGTCCTCGCGCGAGATCTCCCCGGTGCGCTCCGGGATACCTGCGCGCTCCGCGAGCTCGATCACCACATCGCGCGTGGTGCCCGGCAGAATCCGATGGCTCTCCGGCGGGACGCAGATCGTGCCGCCGCGAACGACGTGCACCGTCGTCGATGAGCCTTCCATCAGCCGGCCATCGCGCATGAGAATGGCCTCCATGGCGCCGGCGTCGGTCGCGATCTGCTTGGCGAGCACGTTTGCGAGCAGCGCAGTTGACTTGATGTCGCAGCGGCCCCAGCGCAGGTCCTCGGTCGTCACCGCGCTCACGCCGTCGCGCAGCATCTCGGCGGTGACCCCCGGGAGCGGCGCCGCGAATCCGAAGATCGTCGGCGTGATTCCGGTCGGAATCGTGTGGTTGCGGCCGTATTCTGCGCCGCGCGAGACCTGCAGATAGACGTAGAGATCGCCCCCGCCGTTGCGCGCCGCGAGGCCCGTGGTGATCTCTGCCCATTGCGTGTCGCTCAAGGGCGGCGCCATGCGAATTTCCCTGAGACTTCGATTGAGCCGCGCGCAGTGCGCCGCGAGCCGGAACGGGCGGTCATGGTAGACGGGCAGCACTTCGTAAACGCTGTCCGCATACAGAAAAGCGCGATCGAGCGGCGACACCCGCGCGTCCTTGAGCGGCAGGTACTCGCCATTGAGGTAGCAGATGGGGAAAGGTTCGGCCATCGCTTACCTGGGATCCGCTTTCAGGATGTCGCCGGGATTACTGCCGGGATCTTTGCCTGCGCTTTCGGCGCTTTCGGCGCTGTCATCGCCATTCATCAGCCGGTTCCACCAGTGGCCGGGTTCGACGGCTGTCAGCGGATGCAGCGGGCGTGTCGCCAGCGTCGCGCCGTCGAGCGAAATCCGCAGCTCACCGACCGCGTCGGAGGGCGCAAGAGGCGCCGCCAGGTGCTCGGCGACCTCCGCCGTCGACTGCAGTCGCTCGGATTCCCCACGTCGCACCGTGACAAAGAAATCCTCGGTGACGCCGAGCGCGACGTTCGCCTGCTTGCCCCTGGCAACCTCGGCGCGCAGCACGGACTCGCCGGCTGTATAGAGACGATGTGTCTCGAAGTTGTCGAAGGCGTAGTCGAGCAGGGCATGGGTCGCTCGCACGCGCTCGCGCGCAGTATGCGCCCCGAGCACGACGGCCATGACGCGCATGTCGCCCCGCTTTGCGGATGCGACTATGCAGTAGCCTGCACGGGCGGTGAAACCCGTCTTCATGCCGTCGACGCCGACGAGGTGACCGAGCAGGTGATTGCGATTCCACTGCTTGATGTCATTCCACTCGAACGAGCGCTGCGAGTACCAGCCGTAGTACTCGGGATACTCGCGCAGGATCGTGCTCGCAAGGATTGCCATGTCGCGGGCGCTCGAGACATGTCGCGCGCGCGGCAGACCCGTGGCGTTGGCGAAATGCGTGGCCGACATGCCGAGTCGCGTGGCCGTCGCATTCATGACGTCACAGAACGCGCGCTCGCTGCCTGCGATGCGCTCGGCGAGCGCAATCGCGGCGTCGTTGCCGGACTGCACGATCATTCCCTGAATCAGCACCGACACCGGTACCAGCGAGCGTTCCCGCAGGAACGTCTGCGAACCCGGCGCGCGCCAGGCCTCGTGGCTGATGCGCACTTCGTCGGTGAGCTTGAGTGTGCCCTTGCGCAGTTCCTCGAAGACCACGTACGCCGTCATCAGCTTCGTTAGGCTCGCGGGCTCGCGCGCTTCGGTGGCGTTGCGCTCGGCGATGACGCGGCCGCTGCCGTGGTCGACCACAAAGAACGCGGGCGCCTCGATGCGGCCGAGGGCTGGGGTATCCGCGCCACTCGCAATCGCACAAATCAATGGCGTGACCAGCAACCAGAGCACAAAGCTTACGTGGAGTCTCGCACCGGGAGGGCCGTTCGGGGCCGCCGGACACCCCTCCAGGGGGGCGTCGCGCAAAAG
>Ga0326726_10006425_pt1 | contig 10587 bp, 7 predicted proteins | sample MHFenrmetagenome_2_FD_207603 | JGI IMG/M metagenome (GOLD analysis project Ga0326726, IMG submission 207603) | Lab enriched peat soil microbial communities from Michigan Hollow, Ithaca, NY, United States - MHF15MN | ecosystem: Environmental > Terrestrial > Soil > Wetlands > Peat | place: USA... | reverse complement strand
ACGATCTTCTGCACACGCCGCACACCGTCTTCCATCGAAACCCGATATTCTTCTTGCCGGCTCGGCGACAGCGTCCCCTTCCGTAGGTTGTAGAGGCAGTTGAGGATGCCTCCCAGAGGATTGTTGATTTCGTGGGCCACTCCTGCGGCGAGTCTTCCGACTGAAGCCAGCTTCTCGGAATTCCTGATCCGCTGCTCCAGCCTCTTGGTCTCGGTCATGTCGCGCGCGATGCCCAGCACACCAAAAATCGTTCCCTCGACTCCCTGCAGCGGGGAAACACTGACCATCACAACCCTTGGCTCCCCCGTACGAGTCACCACCTCGACCTCATAGACCTGCTTTGCACCGATATCCAGGGTGTTCTTGAGCCGTTTCCCTCGATGACGTTTGGAAAGAAGGGCGAGATAGGGCCGTCCCAGGAGATCGTCTTTCCGGTAGCCCCATGCTTCGATCTTGCTGTTGACGTAGGTGAACCGTTGTTCTGTATCGAGGGTATAAATGACATCGTTGGCGTTCTCGAGCAAATTTTCAAGGTACTGCTTGGTCTCTTCAATTTCGCGCGTACGCTCTCGTACTTTAAATTCCAACTCTTCCCGGTAGGTCTCCAGCTGTAGTTCGAGCCGCTTCCGGTCGGTAATATCCCGCAACTGCACCATCACCATCAGTTGATCGGCTGCTCCGACCAGGATTAAGTCCATTTCTGCCGGAATTTCCAGTCCTCCTGCATGACGTACCATGATTTCCTGAGTGGATACTTTCCGCTGGTCCGACACGATGTCGTTCAGCCATCCGCGCAACGAATCGTGATAACTGGGCAGAACGACTTCGAGCAGACTGCGGCCAACCACGTCCGCCTCTGCATACCCCAGCGCCTGCTCCTCACGTTTATTGACGGCGACGATCATGCCGTCGGAATTCACCATAAAGACTGAGTCCGCCACCAAGTCGAACAAGGATTTGTACCGCGCCTGCGAAGCCACGAGTTGTTGCGTCCGCTCCGACACGGCCTGTTCGAGCTTCGCCGTGTATTCCTGCACTTGCTGCTCAAGGCGGCGCCGCTCGGTCACATCGCGCACAAAAGCGCGCGAGTGAACCAGCCCGCCCCGTTCTTGATCGATCAGCGCCGTCGCGTGAATCTCCACATCGATCGGGTGACCATCTTTGGCCAGAAACACTGTCTCCATCGTACTGCGCCCCTGCGCCATCAAACGTTCCAAATATTGCAAGACGAGCGGCTCCTGGCCGCGCGGCACGAGATCCCACAGCTTCATCGACAGCATCTCATCGAGGCTGTACTTCAACTTCTCGATCCCTGTCTTGTTCACATGGACAAACCGGCCGTTCCGGTTCAATTGATAGATCATTTCCGGGGAATGCTCGATCAAATCGCGGAATTTTTCTTCTAATCGACGCACATCGACCACACGCTGTTCGATCTGCCCAAACGACCGTTGGAGATTCTCCGCCATCTGGTTGAATGCATCGGCGAGCCCTTCAATCTCATCGCCGGTCTTCAGCTCCAGGCGGCGGTCCAATCGCCCACCTCCGATTTCACGCACCCCATCATGTAACAATTGAATGGGACGAGCGATCCGGCGCGCGACAAACAGCCCTGTCCCCCACAACACGGCCAGCACGAGCAATCCATAGAGCAACACTTTTGCCACAAGTTCGGCGAGCGGCGCATAAGTCTCCTGTGGATCCTGCCGCACCACGGTAATCCACTGATGTCCCCCAAGACTCCCTGCAGACAAACTTTCGCCGAACCGGACCGGAGCGAATCCGATCAACGCGTTTTGGCTCCCATGCAAATCGTCTGCGACGACTGTCCACCCGGCCTTTAGCCCATCGAGGGCACGGATCAACTCGGGCTTCATCGTATGCTCTTCCGGAGCCAGGGCCGGGCAAATCACCGGCACACCATCGGAGCTGAATAACATCGCATGGCCGGTAGCCCCAATGGTGATCTCCGCAATCGCATGAAAAATCGTGTCCCGGCGCAACAGAATGGTCACTGCCCCAATTACCGTTCTCTTGGTATCATCCAGGATGGGTTCCGCCACCACGGCCACATGGGTTCCGAACGCTGGATCGAAGGCGATCTCGCTCACATAGCCCTTGAGACTTCCCCCCTTCACCACCGCTTGCCACCATGGCGTCTTCCCGTAAAAATACTCCACTTGCGGGATAGAACTGAGCACCAGCGCCCCTTGCTGATCGGTCACCAGAATCCCGACATAGTCAGATTTACGGATGTCGTGCCACCGGATGAGATAGTCGGTGGCGAAGCGATTGATGAAGAGGGGAAATTCGCTTTGCCGATCCCGCCGGCGCCACCGCTGTTGCCAATCCTTGATCATGCCCTGGATGCGTTGCGCATCCTTTCCCTCGTACGTGCGGTTGGCTTCGGTGACGGCGGTACGGAGAATGGGGGCCGTGCCAAGTTGCTGAGCCTCATTCATCCCGCGACTGACCTGCATTTCGATACGGCGAGCGGCCTCGACGGCAACTTCCTTGAAGTTGGCGCCGGTGATTTCGCGAAGCGCGCGCCGCTCCTCGACGTAGGTGAGCGCAAGCAGAAGGGTCAGGGGAAGAAGTCCGACCAGCACGATCGCCGTGATGATCTTCCGCTGGAGACTATGAGACCGACTCCAGAGTGTCATGGGTGTGCTCCGAGCAAGATGCAACTACCCGTGATACGCATCTCGCTCTACACGCGGGACTCGCGGGACTTTCAAGAAAAGCGGGCCGAGCGAAACGGGTGAGAGTTCGAGGTCCGAAGTTCGAGGTTTTCAGAACTTCGAACCCCGAACCAAGAACTTCGAACTTCTCGTGCGCGCCTGTCGTGCACGTCTCGCTTGTCTCGCTCACATTTCACGAACGATTATTTCACCGGACGCCTAACTCCCCTTCAACATCCGCCCGGATGCTCCCGGCCAAAACAACAGCAACGGACTTGCGACGAAGATGGACGAATAGGTTCCGAAAATCACGCCCCACAACAGGGCGAGAGAGAAGTCGTGCAGCACCTCTCCGCCCGCAATCGTCAGAGGAATCAACACCAACACAACGGTCAAACTGGTGACGATCGTGCGGCTCAAAACTTGGTTGACTGCATTGTTGATAATCGTTTCTTCAGTCTCCCGCCGGCGCATTCGCAGATTTTCTCTGATGCGGTCGAACACGACGACCGTATCCGTCATCGAATAGCCGGCTAACGTCAGCAGGGCCGTCACAACGAGCAAGGTAATTTCCTTGTCCAGGATATAAAAAGCGCCCAACACCGCCAACACGTCATGAAAGGTCGCCAAGGCCGCGGCAATACCGAAACGAAGCTCGAACCTCGCCGCGACGTAGAGAATGATCCCGGCAAAGGAAATGACGATCGCAATGAGGGCATCCTCTTGAAGTTTACTCCCGATGGTCGGTCCGATTTCCGTGCTGGAATCGACCACGAAATGGTTCGAGGAAAACTCCTTTGTAAAGACCGCCACGACCCGATCGGCGATTTTTTCCTCGATCGTTGTCGACGCCTTCAGGCGGACCAGAAGTTTGTTATCCTGACCGAACTCTTGCAGCTCGGCATTGCCCAGGCCATTCGCCTCCAGAACTTTTCTCGCCTCGTCGATCCGGATCGGTTGGTCGAACTTCAACTGCACCGCAGTCCCGCCGGAGAAATCGATACCGAGGTTCGCCGCCCCCCTGCCGATCTGAATGAGCGCTACAATTCCGAGCACCACCATGATACCGGAAAAGAGAAAGGACCAGCGGCGCTTCCCCATGAAATCGATACTAGTTTTCCCGAGAATTTCTAACATGCCGGCTCCTTCGAACTAGATGCTTAACTGTCCCACTTTGTGTCGTTGATTCAAGAGGTCAAAAATGACCTTGGTGCCGATCAATGCCGTAAACAGATTGATCCCGATTCCGAGACACAAGGTTACGGCAAACCCTTTGATCGGCCCCGTACCGAAGAGGAACAGCGCCACCCCCGTGATCAGGGTGGTCACGTGAGAGTCGACAATCGTCAGCAGCGCCTTGTCATATCCCCCGTCCACCGCCAGACGAACCGCTTTCCCCGATCGCAACTCTTCACGAATACGCTCAAAGATCAGGACGTTCGAGTCGACGCCCATCCCGATCGTGAGCACGATTCCGGCGATCCCCGGCAAGGTCAGCGTGGCGTTCAGCGCAGAAAGGGCTCCGATCAAACACAAGAGGTTGAGCACCAGCGCAAAGTCCGCAATCACGCCGGACAGCCGGTAATACACAATCATGAAGATCACAACCATGGCGCCGGCAAACAGCGTGGCCGCCACACCTTTCTCGATCGAATCTTTCCCTAGCGAGGGTCCGACTGTGAGGTCTTGGATGATCTTGAGGGGAGCCGGTAAGGCGCCGGCCCGGAGCACGATGGCCAAGTCGTTCGCCTCTTGCATGGAAAATGTCCCGGTGATTTGCGCGCGGCCCCCGGTAATACGGTCTTGAATCACCGGCGCCGAGTAGATCGTGTTGTCGAGGACGACAGCCATTCGCTTTTTGATGTTGTCGCCCGTAATCCGATCGAATTCCCGTCCGCCCTTCCCGTCGAACGTGATCGACACGTAGGGATCGTTGAATTGACCGATCGAGACCTTTGCATCGCTCAACACATCGCCGGTCAACATAACCCGCTTTTTGACAAGATAAGGAATGCGGTATTCGCGACCGGTGTCTTTATCGACTCCCCGCTCGAAGAGGATCTGATCGCCTTCCGGCAATTTTCCCTCCACCTGCTTCAGTACATCCGCCTCTTTATCTTTCGGAATACGGGCAGGCAGATCGAACTTCGCCTGGTTGTCCTCATCGAGCATCTTAAATTCGAGCAGCGCCGTCTCTTTAATCAGATCCCTGGCGCGCTTGGGCTCTTTGACACCGGGCAGCTGCACAACGATCTGCTTCAACCCCTGCCGCAGCACGATCGGTTCTGACACGCCAAACTGGTCGATGCGGTTCCGGATTGTTTCCAATGCCTGGTTGATGGCTGAGTCCTTGATCCGCTTGCCCTCGGCCTCCCGCAGATCCCACACCAGCCTATTGGCCGACCCGGCAGACTCCGTCTCGCTGAAGATCGGGTAGTCATCGATCATCTTCTGGATCTGCGCCTTGAGTTCGCCGTTCTGGAACTGAATCGTAATCTGGGTCGGTCCCGTCCGCGCCACGGACTCCACGGGAATTTTCTTATCCAGCAACACATCTTGAAGGGACACGACCGATCGATCGACAGCGATCTCGACCGCACGATCTTCGTCCACTTCCATGACGAGATGAATCCCGCCTTGGAGATCCAAGCCCAAGGTAATGCCTTTGTTCGGCATCACCTGTTTCAGCCACGCAGGCAACCCTTGATAGAACGGCTGATAGGAGGGGATGAAAAAGATCACCGACAACACCACCACCAACGCCAGCAATAGTAACCGCCCACCCACTTTTTTCATGTCGTCTGGTACCCCTTTATCCTGTGCGGCCTACGAATCCTTATCTTTGTCCTTGTCTTTGTCCTTGTCCTCGTCGTCGCCGCCGCGTAGCCGAGCAATCTGATCCCGTTGTATCCGAATCTTTGTCGTATCGGCAATCTGTAAAGTCACCGTTTCCTTCCCAAGATTTGATATGGTACCCCAGATACCGGACGCCGTGACCACCTTATCACCCTTCTTCAGGGCCTCCAGCAACGCCTTCTGCTGTTTCGAGCGTTTTTGCTGCGGCAAAATAACCAAAAAATAGAAAATGACGAAGATGAGTGCGAACGGAACGAGAGACAGGATCGTGCTGGTGGTGGAACCAGAGCCCGAGCCGGCCCCACCTCCACCGAACAACTGAGCCATTACGACCGATTGCATGACCATACACACTCCTTCCCAGTCAAGTTAGTCCCCTGCGGCATGCCGATGCAGATCGACGTCCGCAGCTGAAACATCCGATGCAGCCAGGTTGCGGGACCGGTAAAACTCGTCCCTGAACGACCGTAGCGTTCCCTGTGCGATCGCTGTCCGCACTTGGCCCATCAGGTCGGCAAAATACCAGAGATTGTGAATCGTGTTTAGTCTCGACGACAACATCTCTTTCATCTGAAAGAGATGATGCAGATAGGCGCGCGAATAGCGCGCGCAGACCGGGCATCCGCAGGCAGGATCGATCGGCTGCTCATCCCGGACATACTGCGCCTGCTTGATCACCACTCGCCCGAAACTCGTAAAGAGCGAACCGGTCCGCCCATGGCGCGAAGGCACCACGCAATCGAACAGGTCGATCCCGCGCATGGCACCCTCGATTAAATCCTCCGGCATTCCTACACCCATCAAATACCGCGGCTTCGAAGCTGGCAATTCCGGCACAGTCACATCCAACATGGCGTACATCTCTGCCTTCGATTCTCCTACTGAAAGCCCGCCGATCGCATAGCCTTCGAAGCCAAGCCCGACAAGATCGCGCGCCGAGGTCACACGGAGATCTGTGTCCAAACCGCCCTGCACGATCCCAAAGAGGGCTTGATCCGTACGACGCCGACTGACCTGACAACGCTGCGCCCAGAGGGTGGTCCGTCGCACCGCATCCCGCACGACCTCTCTCTCAGCCGGCAAGGCCACACAGTGATCGAACGCCATCATGATATCGGCACCCAACGCTTCTTCAATCTCAATGGCAGTCTCCGGTGTAACGAAATGTGTGGACCCATCGATATGCGATTGAAAACTCACGCCTTGGTCAGTCACCTTGCACAACTTTGCGAGACTGAAAATCTGAAACCCGCCGCTATCCGTCAAGATAGCTCCCGGCCACCCGGTAAACCGATGCAATCCACCCATCTCAGCTATAATCTTATGTCCAGGCCGCAGATAGAGGTGGTACGCGTTGTTCAGCATGAGACGAAAGCCGAGCTGCTCTAAATCGGCTGGATCGATCCCCTTTACCGGCCCCAAGGTGCCGACTGGCATGAAGGCCGGCGTATCAATCTCGCCATGGGCGGTGCTGAGTCTCCCCAATCGCGCGCTCGTCTCACGATCCACTTGCTGAACTGAAAAGTTCACAATCCCTCTAGTTGCTACATCTGCTCCGGTGCGGAAATCCCAAGCACCCCGAGTCCATTCTTCAAGACCTGCTGGACCCCGCTCATCAACGCCAGTCTCGCCGCAGTCCGTTCCGGAGTCGGTACCTCCTTCTGCAACCCTTCGCTGGGAGCCAATCCATCAGGCGTACCCGCTAGCAGATCGCGGTCTGCAGCGGGAGGCAGAATACGATGCTTATTATAAAACGTGTGGAGCAGCCCGGCTAACTGTTGAAGATAGTAGGTCATCCTGTGAGGCTCATAGGCCGCTGCACTGCCCTGCAGGACCGAGGGATAGGCAGAGAGCTTGCGAATCAGTCCCAATTCATCCGGGTCCGTCAATTGCGTCAAATCCGCCTCGCGCGGCAGTGGACAAGCAATGCCTCGCGCAGCCGCAACGCGCCAGAGACTGGCGATCCTGGCATGGGCATACTGCACATAGTACACGGGATTGTCGGACGACCGTTGCTTGGCCAGTTCCAAATCAAAGTCCAGATGCGAGTTGGAATCGCGCATCAAGAAAAAGAACTTGGCTGCATCGGCCCCGACTTCATCGATGACTTCCCGCATCGTGATGAACTCGCCGGCTCGCTTCGACATTTCCACTTTTTTCCCGCTGCGCAACAAATTCACCATCTGGACCAGCACGACCTGAAGACGATCTTTCGGGTGCCCATAGGCCTGCACAACCGCTTGCATCCGGGGAATGTAGCCATGGTGATCCGCACCCCAGACGTCGATGAGGAGATCGTATCCGCGCTGCAACTTATCCCGGTGGTAGGCGATATCGGATGCCAGGTAGGTGTACTCGCCGTCCTGTTTCCGCACGACACGATCCTTCTCGTCGCCGAATGCCGAAGAGCGAAACCACCAGGCGCCTTCTTGCTCGAACAGGAACTGTTGCGATTTCAATTCATCCAAGACCCGTTGAACGGCTCCTGAGTTCACGAGAGAGGCCTCGCTGAACCAGGACTCGAACTCTATCCCAAAGGACTTCAGATCCTCTCGAATCAGTCTCAGCAATTCCTGATTGGCGAACGTTCGACAGCGCTCCTCGACCTCTGTGGCCGCACGTCCGGCCAGCTCAGGCCCAAGCTGCTGCTTCACCCGCTCGGCCACGGCAGTGATGTAGGCCCCGTGATAGCCCTCCGCCGGAAATTCGACCGGCCTATCTGACAGTTCCTCATAGCGCGCGTAGACGGAGGATCCCAACAATTTCATCTGCCTTCCGGCATCGTTAATATAGTACTCGCTCACAACGTCATACCCGACCGCCTTGAGCATGTTCGCGACCGCTTGCCCCACCGCCGCACCACGCCCATGCCCTACATGCAACGGGCCGGTCGGATTGGCACTCACATACTCCACCAACACTCGACGCTGCATCCCCAGCTCGGCCCGCCCGTAGGCTGGCCCCTCCATCTCGATTTCCCTGAGCACCTCTTGCCAGATGGCAGGCTTGATCGTGAGGTTGAGGAACCCCGGCCTGACAATCTCGACTCGGTCAAAGAGCTGCTCGCGCTGTGAAAGATTGTCGATAATAATTTGGGCAATATCGTGGGGCGCTCGTTGCTCGGACACCGCAAGAGACATGGCGACCGTCGAAGCTAAGTCTCCCCATTCAGGCCGTTTGGGAGTTTCCAGACTCACCTGAGGCCAAGCTTCCGACTTCAGCTGGCCCTTCTTTTTGGCCCCATTGAGCGCTTCGATCAACGCGCTGGTGACCTTTTCCTGAACGACCCCGCTGGACAAGAAAATAACTCCTAAGTCCTTACCAATGAAAGGGAAAATGAACTGGTCAATGTAGCATACGGGATAGTCAGTGACAAGGCAGCCGGACGGGATTCTCTGCCGAACCGCTGGTCTCCTTGAGGTGTGCGAAACATTGTGCCACAAGGTGATCCTGCTGGATCACGAGACAAGGTTTTTCCTGACATCGGCTGACGTCGCTCCATGAACGGCAGAGACAGGGTGCGCCCTGCACCACAGAAACATGGGCGCCATGAGGAGCCCAGCGATCGGGATCAGTCGGCCCAAATAGTGCCACCGTATGCACTCCCATCAGCCCAGCCAGATGAGTGATGCCAGAATCCTGACCGACAAAGAGGCATGCCTGAGCTAATACCCCGGCGACGGTCAGAACATCGATATCCTTCAGGACAATCGGTGGATCCCCACATAGTTGGAGGAGACGCTTGACCGGCTCCTGATCTGCAGGCCCTTCGAGAAGCATAGGGGTCGCCCCGGAAATCTGAACCGCGACAACGACAGACGCGAGTGTCTCCGACGCCACACACTTATGGATACTCCCACTCCCAGGGTGAATGACAACGATAGACTGTCCGGTTGAGCATCCTGCCGCTTCAAGACAGACTCGTCCGAGACGAAAGAGCGGTTCCGTTACCGCCAACAGAATATCTCCTGCATCGTCAGACGGCGCCTCATTGATCGCTTCAAGAAACCGATCACGTTGATGTTGCGCCCGTATCGTAGCCGAAAACGGAGACCTCGCGATAACCTCACGAACACCGACTGCCTTGAGTGTTTTGCTCAACTTGCCATCGAGATCCTCTGTCCAGGCAATGGCAAGGTCGCAATCCTGCAACCAGGCCCGGACCTGACCCGTAACCAAGTCCGCACCGGCGAACAGGTCCGCGCAGTTGTGCCCCTGCACAGATGTCCAGGCGTCAATGATCCGGCATGCGAGGAGCAGCCTTGCAATATGTTCCTCTGCACAGAGCACCAGCCAATGGTTGGGGAAACGGGTCCGCAAGCGGACCATGGCCGGGACCGCCAAGAGCACATCGCCAAGGCCGCCTAAGTGGATTATCACGATCGTTCTGCTCACCGTGGGCATGACCTTTAATCTGATGAAGGTATCCGGGCCAGCAGGGACCGCGCCGCTTCAAGATCCGCCATTGTATTTACGTTGTAAAAAGAACGCCCGGAAGGGTCGATGGTAAGTAAATCCGCCTCGGTGACATAGCGTACTCGGAGTGACGATTGCGACACAATCTCCTGGATCTTGAGCTGTCTTGCCCGGATCATCTGCTCCAAGGCAGGCAAACATGGCTTACTGTACAACGCATGCATCGGATGTAACCGGCCGGCGAGTTTCGCCATGACAATATCGGCGATCGCTGTTCGACTTGTGAACTGAGCAATGACAGGCTGATTGAGAAATGGCATGTCGCAAGCGACTACGAATATATAGGGCGTCGTTGCCTGCATGAGTCCGCTGTAGAGCCCTCCGAGACTGCCGCAATCAGGAACCAGGTCCCGCACCACTCTGGCATCGACGCCAAGCGGAGGGCTGTCCTGCGCAATAACAACCAGTACCTCTCGAAAGATTGACTGAAGCACCCTCAATCCTCGTTCGAGGAGGGTCTGTTCCCCCACGAAGAGATGCCGTTTGTCTTCGCCCATCCTGCGGCTTTTCCCACCGGCAAGAAGAACGCCGGTCACTTCAATATCCATTATTCCTCAATACAGTCGGCTAAAAA
>Ga0326726_10006424_pt1 | contig 10587 bp, 16 predicted proteins | sample MHFenrmetagenome_2_FD_207603 | JGI IMG/M metagenome (GOLD analysis project Ga0326726, IMG submission 207603) | Lab enriched peat soil microbial communities from Michigan Hollow, Ithaca, NY, United States - MHF15MN | ecosystem: Environmental > Terrestrial > Soil > Wetlands > Peat | place: USA... | reverse complement strand
CGGTTCTTGAAAGTCCCGCTGCGTCAAGGGAACGATAGATAAGGAGCCCCGCGCCCAGACTGCCCATACTCGCGAGGAGTCTTCGTCTGCTCAGTTTCATGGCGACCTCCCCTCTGGCTCTAAACTTTCTATCGGTCGCTCGCACGACCGTGTCACCTTAGTTCGCCATCTTGATCGCGGCGAGCTTCTTGACGTTTTCCAGGTCTTTCTTTGTCTTCACTGCGATGCGAACGCCCCTCCCCTCTGCATACCTCGGCGCCTCGTCTATGATCTCCAGCACTGCATTCGGGACGCGACTTTCGTGCGCCGCTCGCGCTGCTCTTTCGCCGAGCGCGAGGGAGGCGAGAAAATGCCCCCTGCACGGCGTCATGTACAGCACGATCCGCTCGTTGTGCTTCAGCCGGAGGCCCCATCCGTAGTTCTTGCCGGAGAAGTTCCAATGCTTCGTGACGGGTTTATATTCGGATGAGATATGAGACCTGAGGTCATCCCATAGAGAGCTCGCGCGTCCCAGCATTTCAGAGAGGGTTTTCTCGTTCGGCATCTTTGCCTTGTCATCGAACGCACTCAGAGCCACTTCGACCTCGCCCCCGTCTTTCACACGCCGTCTAACGTGTCAGCCCATGTGCTTCGCCGGAACCAGTCCCGTGCTTTGAAGGACCGCTATGATGATGAATGCGCAGACGAGAAGAATGAGAGCGCTCACGATCGCCCTCTTCTCGCCGCGCTCCGCGGCAAGACCGGCCATGAAGCAGGCCCCCGTCGTCAGGACGGTCTCACCGACCAGCCAGGCCGCGAGAAGCGTCGACCAGTCCGCGGTGGTTCCGGACCTCAAGCCCAGCACGGAAGCGATGCCCAGGAGCATCCCGAGCTTCAGGCCGAAAACTGTTGCTCTCCTCCACGTCCTCGCGCCAACCAGCTTTGTGAACCACACGTACGCGACGGCCTGCAGGAGAAAGGCGGCGTAGCCCAGGGGCAATCTTCGAAACAGCTCCTCGGGAGACAGTAGAAACGATCCGGGCACGAGCCAGAGCTTGGCAAACAGGCCTGCGTTGAGGAGCAAGTCCAGGGCGATCATGGCGACCCAGCCCGCGAGAACCCTGAGAATGAACTTCCTCGCAGACACATTCTCCTGAAGCGTGGCAATGTTCTCCATTAAACCTTCTCCTTTCGCGGGACAGCGCTCACCCGCGCCGTGGCTCTTGGATGCCTCTTCTGCCTAACGTGTTCTTGAGCGGGGCGGTTTTCCGTGTCCGCTCGAAGAGCGCACGATGTGGTGCCGTATCGATCCTGTTGCCGAACCATCTTCTGCAAAGCGCTCCCGCACTTTCGCCGCAATCTGCCCATACGTCATCTTGTCCGCCGTCTCGACACTCGTGATGCGTTTGCCCAGGCCTTTTCTTTCGAGACGCCTCTTCAGTTCGCCCTTTGCCTCACCGGGGCCGAATATGAGAATGGACTCCGCGCCGATGATGGTCGCAATCACCGCGTCGTAGTAGACGTTGAGATGCCCCGTAAAGGCTCTCTGCCGACTGTCGTCGGGCGGCACTTGCCGGGGTTCGAAGGAGCCCTTAAGGGGGGAATCGCCGGAACGCCGGAGCTGTTTCTCAACGGCCGAGATCGCCAGTCTTACCTCCTCCCCTTTGTCCGTAAGGGTCATGATGATCGCCTTCCTGTGGTCAATCCATAGCCCCACTTTGTTCTTCATCGAATTCTCCTTTGGCTATCGGCCCAACCTAACGTCCCATTTGAAACCCTGGCATCCGCAGCACAATCCACAACGTAGCTCCATGGATCACTACGCCGATCACTATCGCAGACGCGAAAAGCCGCGGCGATATGAGGCGCCGCAGCCGAAATAATAATACGGCGCCAATGGGAACATAGAGGAGAATCCCGGTCCCTACGCCCGGAATATAGGATCGTGTCATCACGCATATCGCGGCGTGCCAGACGCCATTGACAAAAATAACAGTTGCCCCGGCCACGCACGGCCATCTCCAGATCTTCGATTTCCGGGCCGCCCACGCAGCCAGGCACATCATTCCGGCGCCGACCAGGTTGAGGCCGACAAACGCCGCGAGCGACAGCCGGACACCTCCTCCGGCAGCCATCCATTCCATGATGCCGTTCCCCACGAAGGCCTCCTCGGCCGCGTGGCATACGTACGCCGCCGGCAGAAACCAAACCCATTTTCCAATCGATTCGCCCTGGCTGTGGGAGTCGCACGCTGAGTTGGGCGCTACCTTCATCATGTCTCGTCTTTGAATTCGCCCTTTTCTTCGCCCGCCTTCATCTAGCCCATCTTCCCCTTTACCACAATACCGCGGCCGGCGCAAGCGTCAGCCGCGATCGGGTTCGTATCGCTACAGCTGTGGACCGATTGCCTCCGCGGCTTCGGCGGAGGTCCGCACCGGAATGATCTCGAAATCCACGAGGTCCTTCCAGTTCGAAGTCCACGGTTTCAGATCTTCTTCACGTTCGGCCTCCATCACCTGGAAGCACCGCCGAAAGTCGAGATCGATCCAGCTCGAAACGTACCGCACGCTCTCGGGCATCATGCGTCCGCGGTCGCGAAAACGGCGGTAGATCGCCGGAGCTTGCCCCGGTCGGAAATGCTCAATAATCATGAATAGCATCGCGCGCACCTCTCACTTCTTCTCTCTGCCATCACGCAAGGTCCACACGGCGCCCACGAGGCCCATTATCCAGCCGACCGGGTAGGGCAGAAGAACCAGGGCCCACCAGTATGAACGCCCGCTCGGAGGGCCAAAGCCTCCGAGCGCGCTCAATCCCCACAACGCGCCCACGCCAACCGCGACCAGCACGATGGACCAGCGCAGGAGGACTTTGTGTCGGCTCCTGCCGAGTCGGGCCCCGAGCGCAACCAGAGCTGTCCCCGGGAGGATGACAAGCGATCCCTCAAGCGGGTCGAGGGCTCCAATTACCATCGCGACGAGTCCGACAATAACGAGAAGACGCGACCACAGGCCAACTCTGTCCATGAAACTACCAATCCTTTGACTGCGCCCCCAATTGCGCCGGGAATCAAGATGTGTTTCCGGTACCGTACTTGCGCATGATCTGACGAATGGGCTCGTTATCTGCGAACACTTGCCAGACGGCGACGTGCCCGTCAGTCACGACTGCCCGCCAAGCTCCGGGAGTGCTCCAGCGATCCGCAGGGTCCAGATTGCCATCAGGGGAGTAAGTGCCGCGCGCCGTGCCGACGACGATGACAACCTGACCATCGGCGACGGTTTCCTGCACTTCGATAGTGTAGTCGGGGACCATGGAGAAGTAACCAATCCAACCCGAACGCATCGTCTCCCGACCGCGATGCTGCGTCCCGCCGGTGTCCACGAACAGGTGATCGTCGGTCATCAGGCGGCACAGCATCTCGACGTCGCGACGGTTGATCGCGTCTACGAATGCCAGGACAACCTCCGTACTGGTCATGCGGCCTCGCTCGTTATTGATCTCAAAAGTTCTGGTCGGGGCATCATAGTCACGAGCCGTGAACCATAGCGCCCCAGTTCGTGGAGCGAGCCTGTCTTCATTTGGGACCCACCGCGCCGGACGCCGGCCAGCTCGTATCGCCGACTCGCTTGAGGTTCATCTCGAAGATTCGGGTGGGTTCCTGGCCGGGCATGATCCGGTCGCCCACCTCCTGCCACGCGCTGTCCTTGACGACCGCCGTGTAACGGATCGTCATCGACCCTGCGGGAATCTCCCACACGTAGCCATCGGCCGTAAGCGTAAGCACGAAATCACCGACGTAGCCTTGGGCATAGGAATGCAAGGTGTAAGCACGTGTAGCCAGGTTGTAAGAAATTGTGCCGAAGGCGTTGAAGGCGAGCTTGCCGTCCGGCTCGTACCCACGGCCCTCGATAACCTTCACGGACCCCTCCAGGAAAGGTCCAATCCGCTCTGTTTGGGTGATTGTGTGCTTCTCACCGGACGGCAGGATGGTCCAGGCGGTGCCTTTCCAAACCCCGTCCATGAATGCGAGCTTGACCATGGCCTCTCGCTGCGCCGCGATAAGTGTTGACGGGTCCGGTCGTCCTTGCCCGAGAGCAGCCGACCACACCCCGACAGTCATCAGAAACGCAACCGCTACTGCTCTATATCCGATCATTTTGTGTTCCCCTCGTTTCTGCCCACCCGCGCGGGTGTGCCAAGCCCTGGCAGCCTTGCCGTAGTCCCTCAGAATTCCGGTGGTGCATCCATGATCTGGCGCACCTCGATCGGCCCCTCGATGAATGCGACGATCGGCGAAGCGATTCCGCGGTCCCGAGCTCGCCTGATTTCCTGAGGCCCTCGGTGGTCGTCTTCATGAATTCGATCATCGCCCTGATCCAGTCAACCGACCTGCTTTTCATCATGGTGGCCTGATCCCCAAACGTCATGATCATGTACTTCATTGTCACCCCTCTTTCTCGGTGCCTGAGGCGGGTGGTCGCATGCGGGCCGCTAGCCGGCCGATACCACATGCGTGTAGTCAATGAACTCCACCGGCGCGAGGCACTCGGGGTAGAGTACCGCCGCGAACTCTTTAACCTCCCGCGATTCCGAGTGGATCCGATGTGCCTCCGCGTCGCGGAACACGAAGATGTGAACGAAGCGCGTCGGGGCGTTCTTCTCCTGCCAAACCTCGTAGCGGAGTGTACCTGGCTCCTGGGCTCGGACATACGCGACAAACTTGTGGATCGCTGCGAAACAGCGCTCCAATCCTTCGGGGCGAACTTGATACCGCGCAAGTTGCCTAATCTCCTGCCGAGTTTCACTCTTGACCATTCTCCACCTCCCTTTTTGCCGGCGGCACTTCTTCAGGTCATGTGCGGGGCTTCCTGAGCATATGGTTTACATGTATCCTCCGAGGTCATTTCCCGAGATTGGAGAGGTCGAGACGTTTCTCGATCTCATACGATGCCCGTAATGGAAAGAGCTTCTCGAGCATCGCGCCGACCTCCCCGCTCTTGCGTTCTCCCAATTCTTGCGTCAGCGCTTGCTGCAGCGTCGGCGCGGCCTGATATCGACCTGGGTCGGGAGCCAGCCACAGCAGAATGTACTCACCCTGGTTGTTCCCGAACGCGTTCGTGAAGACCCGGCAGGCGAGGGGGTACTTCTGCGCGACGAGGGCTGCTTTGACGTCGTTCCATAAATGCTCGAACTCATCCCAATGCCACCAGTCGACCTGGCGAACTTCCAGGCGTCCCACGGCGGCAGTCAATTCCGTCAGTGAATCGCTGCCCGACCACGTGATATCCGATTCCGTCAACCGGCGCCAGATCTGCGAATAGTGCGGCGGCACCAGCGCGGCATCCCCCAGGTCGTACGTCTTCACGGCCTCCTCTCCGACCACCTTGTTCGTCTGATCGATCATCTCACTGCGCGCATCCAGATCTCCCCACCGACGGAAGGGATACAGGGTGAAATACGTTTGAACCGTGCCGGTCCGGGCGTGCCAGAAGAGCGGCCTCCCGTCCCCCAGGAGGCTCCCATCGCGATGAAGCGTGGCTAGCCAACCCTTCCGCGAACTCTCGAAGAGCTGGGCCTTCTGAGGGTCGACGTTGTCGACATGCACCCAACGACGCGGCGCCTGCCAGTCAAGGTCGAGATGCGATCGTGTGGTTTGCGCCGCGGGGTGGGCGACCAGCAGAGTAACGTATACCGCAGCCGAGCAGATCGTACAGAACTGGTGCTTCATCGTGAAATCTCCTCCCTGGAATGCCTCCGTGCTTCGGACTGCTGATTATGGCAGGGCCCCTGAACCACCCACGTCAGGGAGCCCCACCCTCGGCTCTCTGCGTGCCGGATTCACTCACAGGTGATGCACAGGAGGAACAAACGATCAGACCAAGAAGCGCATACCTCCATTTCATACTCAAAAGCCCATTATGGCCCACGTCACCACCACTCCCCCAAGAATTGCCGCAAGCGATGTGGCGATTCCGGTCCCGCACGAGCGTCCCCCGTTCTCACACTCGACTATGTGACCCAGTCTCGCTAGTTGAGTCGTTTGATTGACTCCAACTCCACTGTTCGCCCCCACATATGAAAAGTGGGAAGATCAGTGATCCTCCCTTCGAATCGCACCCGGAGACTGTCAGCTTGATATTGCTGAGGAAGGTTCGAGGGATCCCAGTGTCTGTTATGATCATCAATAATTCCGTAGAATCCGCCCTCAAACGAGAGAAACACTACGGTTCCGGTGTCCGACACGAAATCCGTTTCCGCGCGATCAAAACAGCCGAGCACGAGCCCTATCACCACAACTCCAGCCAAGAGAATCCGCGTCATCGATCACACCCCCCTCTCGTCATGTGCCCGCATAACGTGGACGGCAACGGCCGCCAGCCGCATGCGGAGTTGAATTGATCCTCGACGGCTAGAAATGCCATCGAAACTCTATTCCGCTCCATACCCCGCCTTCTCTCACACGGGATATTCTCGGGTAGAACTCCACACGCGCATCTGACACTTTAGACTTTTCATGCGACCCGATCGCGATCGAGGCGCCGCCCAGCAGAACGCTCGCGACACCTGCGGAAATCAAGAGACGGCTATACGTCGAATCCTCCGACAACAGCGAAAATCCCGCAAGCATGGAAAGGTCGCCAACGACAATGCCCAATACCCCGCTCGCTACGCTTGGTGTATCATTCAGAATGCGGTGGGCATTGTACACTACCATCCCGACGCTCAAAGGACCGGCTGACAGAGCCAAAAGACCCATCGCCATTGTCTCCCCGCTCGCATCACCTTCACCGAGGCTCGCTGCCCAGGTCGACATCGGGAAACACAAGAGACAACCAACTAAGGCGAGCACGCCGATATATTTCATACAATGTGCTCCCCTGGTCAGCATCAAGCCAGCTCAATGTTTTCGCTCAACGGCGGCCGCCTGGGCACGCGGGCGAGAATTCAACTCTCACGACTCCGCCCAATGATCATCGATAGATTCCGACAAAGGAGCCGGTAGTCCTCGTTGATTTCCAGTCTCTTCAGCTTGGTCGATGTCTCCGCGGGGAGCCGATCAATGGGGGTACGCTGGATGAAGAGGGCGGTCTCCTGCTCGGAGAATTCGGTCCGGTCTTCGAACCACTCCAGCACGTCTCTGTTCTCGGGGCAGACGGTCTGGCACCGCATGCAACCGATCAGGCAGTGGTGCCAGGACGGGTCGATCCAGCTCGGGAAATCACCCTTTGCCTCATTGTGGTAGGTCAGGCAGCGCTCGGCGCGGAGCAGGAAACGGTCGCCAGCGATGGCCCCCGTCGGACAATGTCGCAGGCATTTGACGCATGATTCGCATCGGTCGAGCGCTTTCGGCTCCCGCCACGGATCGGCGTCGTAGGGCAGATCCAGGAAGGCGCCCACGAACTGCAGGAAGCTCCCCATGCCCGGGACATAGCAAATGTTGCTGCGGCCGTACTCCGCAAGTCCGCTGCGCACGGCGAGCGTCTTGAGCGGCAACCGCGACTTCGCCAGGTGGTAGCCCTCGTGCTGGAGCCAGGCCGCGAGAACCGCCAGAACGCTCTCCGTCCGCGGCGTGTAGCTGACGTAGGTTGGTGGCACGATCACCGGCACACGTTCGCCGTGCCAATGGAAGACAATCCGCATCTGAGGTGTGGGTACGGCCACGATGGCGATCGAGCGCGCGCCCGAAAGGCCTGTCGGGGGATCGAAGTAGAAGAAGCCGAGCTGCTCCCGGTAGAGTGTTTCGTCGATGAGCCCGCGCTCGTAGCGACCTCGGATCGCTTCCTGGAGGTCGGCGAGGTGGCAGATGGGGATGATCCGACCCTTCCATCCCCGCTCCTCGATCATGTCGAGAAACCTCTCCAATGGTGGCTTCATCTGACAGTATCTCCTTCGGGGCCGTTACGGGTGATTCAAAAGAAAACAATGCACGGCAAAATTGTTGTCCTTTGAAGGAAGCATGAAAGGCATGATCGCGTGATCGGCCCGGTGGTCGAGAACCACCCCAATGCACCAGTTCTTCGTCAGGATCCCCGCAGGCGGTGTCCAATGAACTGACGTTGTCACCACGTGATGGGGACTTACCGTCACGAGGCGATGGCCGATCAGGGTGGCGGCATCATTAATATTCGCGGGCAGGGGAAACGACACGTTGATGAGGTAGAACTTGACTGCAACATTGTATGCGGTAAGAAAGCCCCGATTCCGGACCCGTGCCTTGATCGTGTTGGTAACACCTGGGGCTGGATTGTCGGGGGTGCCGTCTCCATTGTTGTCGAAGAAGATATCCGGGCTCGATTGCCACTGGGCGCAAAACGGCGTGGAGGGAACCTTCCCGTTGTCTCCCGAACAGTCTTTGATCCAGACATCGATTGGTCGAGGCACTATCGTGCTTGCATACTTCAAGTCCCCGTTGAGTTGGTCATAGTAGCTGATGTGGGGGGCATTACTGTGATCGAGGGCAATCGAACAGTACAGCCCCACGTCGAGCCCGGGGTCAACCGTCTGAACCGACCACTCAGTTCCGGTCTTCTGCGCGCGCCTCAGCCCATGGCCCGGGTCATAATAGCTCACCCAGGGGAGGTTCTGGTCATCCAATGCGAGCGATACAAACTCGCCGGTCGCTGCATCAACCTGCTCGAAATTCCAGGTTCCTTCGCCAGTGGGCTGCGTGGGAGTCACCTGCGTCAGGCAACCCGATCCGAGGCATGTTTTCTTGCCATACTGCACGCTTTCGCTGCCGGTCGTGCTCACTTCCGAGAAAGCCACATGCGGTTGATTCCCGGTGTCCAGGCAGAAAGAGAGATCTTGGATAAGGACGTCCGCGTCTCTGAGGCTTTCCGCATGCCACTCATTCAGGTTACGATCATAAATCCCGAGCTTCAAGGTCTTGCTGGTACAATCAAAGAAAAGAATAAGCGGGTTTGAACCCGTTTGGTCGAGTCGAATAGCAGTGGATCTTCCGCTCAGAGAGATCCCCTCGCAGAGTTCGACCTGACAACACGTCTTTTTCTCCCAGAAACCACCTTCCTTGTAAGCGAGCTTCAAGTATCCGTTTTCATTATAGTAGCTGATGTAAGGATTATTGACCTGATCAATGGCGATGGAGGTATAGAGTCCAACATCCCCTGCCGCGTCAACGGTTTCAACCGTCCAGCTGGATCCATGCTTGACCGCATACTTCAGGTCTTTGTTGGTCGCGTCGTAGTAGCTGATGTGAGGATTGTTGTTCTTATCTACAGCGATTGCGCAAAACCTACCGACACTGGTCGAGTGATCGACCACCTCGGGAGTTACAGATAGATTGTCGCCGCATATTCGAGCGTACCTCAGGACCTGGTGTGTTGCATCGTAGTAGCTGATGTGTGAACAGTTGTTGAGATCGACTGCAATCGAACTGTATTTGCCTACGTCGCCGGCTGAATCCAGTATCACCGTGCGGATCTGTGACTGCCCGAGTCTTGGGCAGAGAAGCAGACCGACAATGGCGACGCTTAGCCTGAGGGCGTAACCCCTCCTCGTGGCGATTGCTCCGAACAGTCCTTTGCACTTCATACTACCTCCTTTGAGCCCAACGTCCCGGCGCTGAGCTGCGCTCACAACTGGTCATCTCACTTGCTCTTCGGTGCATGCCAATTGCGCGGCACAGGTTGAAGCATGCTCACTCGATTGCCTTCCGTATCGGCGAATGAGACGTATTTCCCCACGCCCGGAATATCCGTCGGTTCACCGATGACCGTGCCACCAGCATGACGGACCTTCTCAATCGACTCATTTATGTCGTCCACGGCAATGACGATTGACGGATATGGCACGCGCGCGTCGGGTTCCTTCCGAAAGAAGCCGCCGTTGATCGCACCGGGCCGCTTGGGACCGATTTCATCAGTCTCAGTGGTGGTCGCGAGAACATATTCTCCCATTTCCTCGCCGAGCGCCTGGGTCAGCCAGCCGAAGGCCTGTTGATAGAACTTCGCAACCCGGACCTTATCATCGTACGGCATTTCAAAGTGGACTACGGGATCCATCGCATTCCTCCTGCGCAGGTGAAGTTCGTGAGTATGTCATGGACTCTCTTGCCCGTACAAATCACCGGCCAAGTACTTCAACCCGGTATCGACCGCCACGGTGACCACCGTATGCCTCACGCCTAGTTCGCGCGCAAGCGCAATCGCCCCCACTACGTTCATTCCCGATGAGGTGCCGGTGAAGATTCCTTCTTCCCTGGCCAGGCTCCAAGCCATCCGACGTGCCTCGGCTTCATCGATTCCACGAGCCTCGTCAAAGAAAGACCTGTCCAACAGAGGCGGGACAAAGCCGATACCGATGCCTTCGACGTGATGTGTTCCGTTCTTGGCTTTCGAGATGGTCGGAGCGGCCGCTGGTTCGAGCGCAATAATTCTCGTGGAAGGGTCGAGACGGCGCAAGACGTGGGCCACGCCCATCAGCATGGCCGCCGTGCCGACCGAGGCGCAAAAGACATCGATCGGGCCATCTACTTGTTCCATTAATTCTCGACCGATAGCCTCGTATCCTCTCACAGAGTCGGAATTGTGAATCTGATCGGTAAAGTAGCTGGGTTCTGACTCCGCGATCGCGCGGGCGCGTTGC
>Ga0326726_10006423_pt1 | contig 10588 bp, 9 predicted proteins | sample MHFenrmetagenome_2_FD_207603 | JGI IMG/M metagenome (GOLD analysis project Ga0326726, IMG submission 207603) | Lab enriched peat soil microbial communities from Michigan Hollow, Ithaca, NY, United States - MHF15MN | ecosystem: Environmental > Terrestrial > Soil > Wetlands > Peat | place: USA... | reverse complement strand
GTTGATCGCCTGGATCATGGTCATGATCATCGGCGTCCCTCCGGCAACGACGATTTGAGCTCGGCGAGCTCGGAGGCGAGGTCCGGCGGCATGACGGCGTAGGTATAGGCGAAGATGTCGTCCACGGCGGCCGCCGGCCGGGCTTCGGCTTCGGCGACGGCCTTTTCGACGAAGTCCGCGGCCGTGGCCTGGACCTCCTTTTCGTAGGCGTCGTCCCAGAGCCCCTTGTGCCCGAGGTAAAGCCTGAAGCGGGCCAGCGGGTCTCGCCGCTCCCACTCCTGCACCTCCGCCTTCGTCCGGTAGCGGCTGGCGTCGTCCGAGGTCGTGTGGTCGCCCATCCGGTAGGTGTAGGCTTCGATGAGGGTCGGCCCGCCGCCGCCCCGGGCCGTGGCCAGGGCCTCGCGCGTGGCCGCGAAGACGGCGAGCGCGTCGTTGCCGTCGACCTGGACGCCAGGGAAGCCGTAGGCGAGGGCTTTCTGGGCGAGCGTCGGGGCGGCCGTCTGGCGCGCCCGCGGCACGGAGATGGCGAACTGGTTGTTCAGGCAGATGAAAACATTGGGCGTCCGGAAGACGCCGGCGAAATTGAGGCCCTCGTGGAAATCGCCTTCGGAGGTCGCGCCGTCGCCGAACGTGGTGACGACGGCGGCCCCGAGCTTCCGGACCTTCAAGGCGATCCCCGCTCCGACGGCCTGCGGGATCTGCGATCCCACGGGAATGGAGATGGGGAAGATATTCAGCCCTTCGGGCGCCTTCATGCCGGCCTCATGGCCCATCCAGAAATGGTAGTAATCGGCCAAGGGATAGCCCAGCGTGATGAACGCGCCCAGGTCGCGGAAGTAGGGGAAGAACCAGTCCTCCCGGGTCATGGCCGACGCCAGGCCGACCTGCGCCGCCTCGTGACCCAGGCTCGGCGCGTAGGTGCCGAGCCGGCCTTGGCGCTGGAGCTTGAGAGCCTTGGCGTCGGCGGCCCGGGTCAGGACCATGCGCTCGAACAGGCTCCGGAGGGCGGCGTCGGCCAGCCCGGGGTCGAGATCGGGAGCGGCCCGGCCCTCGTCGTCGAGGATCCGGAGCCTTTCTCCCTTAAGGGGATCGAACCGTTCGATCATCGGCGAACCTCCCCGCTCGGTGGCCGTCCGCCCGGCAGGCGGGCGGGTGCGGCGCGGACCCGGAGGCGGGCGCTAGACCTGCTTCAGCGCCCACTCCTTGAGCTTCTCGTAATCGATCTCGCCGCAGGTGGCGTCCTTGGTTTCCGTGTTGACGAAGGTCGGGACGCGGAGCTGGTTCCCGCACTTGGGAGCGATGGCCTCGCGGAAGCTGCGCATGAGATCGGCGTTCTTTTCGTCGTGCCAGACCTCGAGCTTTTCGAAGCGAACGGGGCTCTCCCCCTCGAGCTTCTCGACGAGGGGCAGCATCTTCTTGCAGTGGGGGCACTCTCGCCCATGGAACATGATCAGACGGGCCATTATTTCCTCCTGACGAAGAGTCCGCACCAGCACTCGCCGTCCTTGACCCCTTTATAGGTCTCGTGGATGATGAAGTTGCAGGGGCAGACGAGCTTCAAGTCCTCTTCCCAGTTTTTGGTGCGCAGGCGGCAGGGGCAGTATTTGAAGCCGTGGTTCTTCTCGTTCTCGAAGACCCCGGTGAGGAGCAGGTCGACCTTGGCGGCGTCGGGATTGACCTCGAACTCGTTGCCGACCGTGAACCTCTCGATGGCCGCGTGGAAGTCCTCCCTGGCCATGGTCGTGTCCGGCCCCCCGCCCAGGAACTTCCGCGCCTCCTCCGCCGAGATCTCGACGTAGGCGTGGAGGACCTTGCAGGTGGGGCAGAGCTCCGGCGGGGCGATCCCGTAATGAATGTCGTTACAGACGAAACATCGCCAATAGCGCTTCTTCATCGGCTCCCTCCGGCTCGAAATTCTCTATCATATTACTAGGAAATCGAGACGGGGTCAAACCTAGAAACTGATGACGAGGGAGGTCGTCAGGAACGTGTCGAGATTTTTCAGGGGGTCGAACACGACGAGGCCGGTCGGGTCGCCGGCGAGGTCGAAAAGGGGCAGGCTCTGGAGCGCGGGAACATGGGTGTAGAACGTCCGCAGGCTGACCTTGAGGGCCAGCGATTTGGAGATCGAGGCCGTCACGGAGTTGAGCCAATCGAACCGCCAGTCGGGAGTGTTCTTCAGATTATCGTCGATGACGAACTGGGTCGAGAGGGACGAGCTCTCGAGGATCTTTTTGTCGCCGATGACGCTGAAGCGGAACCCGGCGAACGATTCCATGCTCTGTCCGACGTACTGCCGCAGGGTATAGGTCAAGCCGGCCGAGGTCTTGACCACGGTCCGGGGCTTTTCCACCCAGGCATAACCGAAGCCGGTGGTGACCATGACCCGGTCGTCGACGCCGGCGAAGCGGTTGCGATCCCAGCTGAGCCCGGCCTGGCCGACGAGCTTCTTGGAGATGCGCCGGTCATACTGGCCGGCCAACAGGTAGTTCTCGGCGACCCGGCGCGTGACCTCGACCTCGGTGATCGTGAAATCGTCCACGGTCCCATGGGCGGTCCGCGTCGTCGTCGTCGCGTTGCTCTTGAGGATATAGCCCCTGAAGAGGAGCGTGTCGTTGGCCCATTTGCGGGTGAACGAGGTGCCGAGGCTGAGCGCCGAGGTCGACGTGTTGCCGCCCGTGACGACGTAGCTGACTTCGGCCGAGGCCACCCAGGGTCCGAGCAGGCCGGGCTTTTTGTCCTGCCCGAGGAGTCCGCCGGGTCCCGAGGCCAGAAGAACCGCCAAGGCGAGGGCCGCGGCGGCGCCCGAAGCCGCGGATCGCGTTCGTGTCTCGGCCATGATGAGATCTCCTTCGACGAATGCCCTGGCTGACTATTAGTATCCGCGGGCAAAAACGCTGTCAAGCGTTTTTCCGTTCCCGGCCGCAGATTTTTACGGGCCGCGGCTAGCCGCGAGCGGCGTCGAAGTAGAGGGCGGCGGCGCCAAGGATGGCGATGTTCTCGGTCTCGGAGACCTCGATCTTCAGCCGGTCCTTGGCGATCGAGTAAGCGTAGGTCTGGAACGTCTTCCAGAGGGAGGCCTGGAAGAACCGGTAGGACTTGCTGACCGACCCGCCGAGGACGATGATCTCGGGATCGACGGCGTAGCAGATGGCCTTGACGGCCTCGCCGACGTGGCGTCCGAACTCGGCGAAGATCTCGAGGGCGCGCGCGTCCCCGTGTCCGGCCCGCTCGGCGACCTCTCCGCCCTTGAGGCCGTGGACGCGCTCGAAGAACTGTCCGCTCGCATAGGCCTCGAGGTCCTGATCGAGGTAGGCGAGCATGCCGAACTCCCCGGCCCCGCAGTTCACGCCCGAATAGAGCCGGCCGTTGGCGATGATGCCGGCCCCGAGCCCGGTCCCGACGATGAGGCCGACGGCGTGGTCGTACGGCTTGAGCTTGCCGAAGTGCTTCTCGCCGGCGGCAAAGCAGTTGGCGTCGTTGTTGACCCAGGCGGGCCGGCGGTAGCGCTCTTCGAGGAAGGCCTTGAGGGGGACCTTCTTCCAGGACGGGATGTTCTGAACGTCGTAGACCGTCCCCGTCTTGAGGTCGATGACGGAGGGCACGCCGGCGCCGATCCCGGCCACGTCCGGCCTCATGATCGCGTCGATGGCGCTCGTGACGTCCTCAAGGACCTCGTTCGTCGTGCCTTGCCCCCGGACGGGGATGGACCGGACGTCGGCGAGGCGCCCCTCGACGACGAGCCCCGCCCGGACATTCGTTCCCCCGAGGTCGACGCCGATGACGGCCGGAGCGCTCACGCCGCCTCCCTTTTCTTCCTCAGCGCGATCGTCTCGTTGACGATGAGCGGCCGGGCCCACAGGCCGATCGACAGAATGTAGCCGAGGGTCAGATACAGGACGAACATCCCCTGGCGCAGGCCGACGAGCCCGCCCAGCAGGCCGATGACCGGCGGCAGGACGGCGCCTCCGATGATGCCCGTGCAGAGGATCCCCGAGAACGAGCCGTGATGGCTGGCGACCGAGTTCAAGGCGAGGGAGAAGATGATCGGCCACATGACGGAGGCGAAGAAGCCGACCAGTGAGAAATAGGACAGGTAGACGTGCATGCGGCCCAGCAGCGGCAGATCGAGGGAGAAGTTGGCCAGGAGCGCCGGCCCGAACAACGACACCGTCAGCGCGACCAAGGCCGCCACCGAAGCTCCGATCAGGACGGCGCGGCTATCGAAGAGCTTGAGCAGCAACAGGCCCAGGATGCCGCCGAGCGTCATGAGCAGCCAGAATAAGGACACGGCGCCGGCACCGACGGTCTGGGGATCCTGTCCGTGGTAAGTCTGGAGGAACCTCGAGATCTCGTATGAGACGCCCTGCTCCGTCCCGACATACGCGAAGATGCCGAGGAAGAACAGGACGACCGTGCGGTTCTTAAACAGGGACCTGTGCGTGGCCCAGGCGCCGGCCCGCTCGTCGTCCTTGCGCACGACGTCGGGGAATCGGACGAAGGCCAGGACAACGGTCATGACCAGGATGACGACCGCGAAGACCCAGTAGACCGAGACCCAAGACAGGCCGGGCCGGACGAGCTTCGACATCAGACCGATGAGAGGCTTGCCCTCGGCCCCGGACTTGCCGATGTTCAGGACGAAATAGGAATAGATGAGGGGGCTCAGGACCGAGGCCCCGCCGAAGATGAGCTGGGCCAGGACGGAGTTGAAGGCATAATGCTCCTCGCCGCCCGAGACGCGGAGCAGCGGATTGATGACGACTTGGAGGGCGGCGAAGCCGGCCCCGATGAGGAAGAGCGACAGCAGGAAGACCGGGTAGCTCGGCAGGAGCGAGATGAGCAGGGCCCCGGCGAAGGCCAGCCCGAAAGCCGCGATCATGACGGGCTTCTCGCGGAAACGCTCGGCGAGCATGCCCGAGGGGATGGACATGACGCCGTAGGCGATGAAGAAGGCGAAGGCCAGGAAACCCGAGAAGGCCAGGCTGAGCCCAAAGCTCTGGCTGACGTCGGGATTGATGGCCCCGATGACATTGGTGACGAGCGAGATGACGAAGAAGGTCAGCATCACCAAGGCGACCATGCCGACCGAGCGGCGGGAGACGGGAGTCGCCGAGGCAGAGGGGGTATTGTCGTTCATGCCGGGCACCGCCTTTCGCCGATTGTTGTATCCCAAATCGCGGCGAAAAAAAAGGGGGGGAGACGACGCTCGCTTGACAAGGGACTGTCCCGCTCTTAGATTGTAGATGGCACGAGGGATGGACCGGCCACCAGCTTCATGCCGGATGGAGGATACGATGATGAGAAGGCTCCTCCTGTCTTTTTCCCTGGTCATGATCTTGGCCGGCGGACCCGGGATCCCCAAGGCCGGTTATTCGGCTCCGGCCGGGCTGGCGGCGATGGAGGCGATCGGGCCCCTGGACGGCCCGCAAGCCAAGCGTCCGGCCAAACAGCCGGGGGATCCTCAGGGAAAAGTCAGGATCCCTGTCCGCGGCGATGTTCGTCCGCGGACAGGCGCCGGGCCGGCCCGCACGACCTGGGTCCGAACCTTCTCCCGGGAGGGAACGTTGACCCTATCGGGCGTCGGAGTGATCTACGGCTTCCGGATGGCCCCGGCGAACGACGGCGGCTTCTTCCTCCTCGGCCACACCTCCGTCAGCATCCCGGCCTCCTACGATAGCTGCATCCTGAAGGTCGATCCGGCGGGGTCGATCGAATGGCAAAGGGTCTTGAGACAAGGAGCCGGGGCCGGGAACACCCAGTTCCTGCGCTCCATCGCCGCGACAAGCGACGGTGGCTGCATCGCCGGGGGGGTGTGCGATTCCGGGGTCATGGCCATGAAATTCGAGGCCGACGGGGACGTCGCATGGCAGCGGTCTTTCGACCGCGAAGATGCCCGCGAGGAATTCGCCGATCTTCGCCAGACGAGCGATGGCGGCTACGTCCTCCTGGCCAGCTCCGGACTCGAGGACACGATGGGGATCGTGAACGATCGCGACATCCTTCTCGTCAAGCTCGATCCGCTCGGCAACCCGGCCTGGCAGAGAACCTACGGAGGTCCGTTCGAGGAAAGCGCCGGAACCCTGGTCGAGTTGTCCGACCGAGGCATCGCCGTCTGCGGCAGGACGCCCGCCCAACCCGACGGGAGCGGGGACAACCTCCTCGTTCTTCGCCTGACCCCTACGGGCGAGATCGTCTGGCAGACCGTTTACCAAGCGGGAGATGCTTACGCGACTTCGATCAATGTCACCCCGGCCGGCGGTCTGATCCTGGCCGGAGGCGTTTACGAAAGCGAAAGCCAGCTTAGATCAGACGCCTGGGCCATGAAGGTCACCGCAGGGGGCGCCGTCGAATGGAAGAAGACCTACCACGGGGACTATCGCGAAAGCTTCCACTCCATCATCGTGATGCTCGACGGGGGGTATGTTGCGGCCGGCTCCACGGACTCTTTCTCCCCCCACCGTGGCGAACGCGCCCTGCTCATGAAGCTCTCTTCCAACGGGGACATCGCGTGGCAGAGGACCTACGGGCGGGACGACGCGCAAGACGGCTATTCGTACGGCACAAGCGTCGTCCCCGCACCCGACGGCGCCCTGTATGTGGCAGGGACGACGAGCTTCGGCGGCATGGGTGGAGTGCGTTTCCTTCTTATGAAGACTTCGACAGACGGGCTCGTTGCCCGGCTGCCTGGATTCGTGACGGATGCCCCCCTCGAGGCCCAGGATTCGGCCGTCGAGACTCTGCCGGCCGCGCTCATCTCTCAAGACGTGCCTGTCGTATCTTCCATCCCCGCGCTGACGCCCCTTGATGTGTCCATCCATGGTGGCTTGCTGTTCGCAGCGCCGCTCAATGCCGTGGTCACGAGGACGTCGTCCCGATCGCTGGCCCTGCTGGGCCGCTCGAACGTGTTGACCTGGGAACCCAACCCGGCCAACGACGACCTTGAGATCGCCAAATACCGGATCTACGCCGTCGGGCCTATTCCCCCGTCGGACGGTGATCTGATCGTCCTCCCGGACGATGCCTTTCATCTCTATGAGGTCGACGGGGGCGTGTACCGGTTCGCTCATTCGCCGATCGAGGCCGGGGGCTACGACTACGTGATATGGGGCGTCGGGGCCGACGGGGGAGAAGGGCTCGCGGTGCGCCCGACTCAGTTGGCCGCCAGGCGGCGGCCATGAACAAGATCGTCCTCGTTTCGGCCGTCATCTTCCTGGCCGTTTCGTCGGGTTTCGCCGCCGACGGGCCCGGGGTCATGTTCCGGGGCGGCGTTTTCTGGCCCTCGGACACCGATTTTCAGACGATCTATGGCGCCGGAGTGACCTGGGGGATCGAGGTCTCCTGGCTTTTCGGGCGTCACATCGAGCCTTGGATCAGCGCCGACCTTTTTAGCAAGCACGGCCACATGATCCCGACTCAGGAGAAGACCAGGATCTGGCTTGTTCCCGTGGCCGCGGGTCTGAGATACGCGGGACGAGTGGGACCGGTGCTTCTTCACGCCGGGGGCGGGGTCGTCTATTATTATTTCCGGGAACGCGCCCCCATCGGAACGGTCACGGATGGAGGCCTGAGCGCCATCGCGGAATGCGGCGGCAGGATCCCGCTTTCGAGGGATTGGGACCTCGGCCTGAGCCTGCGCTATTCCCGCCGCCGGCTACAGCCCCAGGAGCTATCCTTCGACGTCGGCGGCCTGCGGGCGGCGCTGGGGATCGGCTTACGCTTCAAATGATATAGAGTTCCGTCCGGCCGCCTGACACGCGACCTCTCCGCACCCCGGGGCTACCTCGGTTTCTTGTCCCCCGTTTGCTCCTTCTCCCGCTGGAGCTCGATGAGGTCGACCGTTTGGGAGAAATCGCCCAGCAGCCATTTGCAGAAATAATCCGCCCGGTACCAGAACCAGTAATCGCTCATGTCGCCGTAGCCGTGGCGCTGGCCGGGGAAGATGAAGAAATCGAAGCGCTTGTTGGCCTTGATCAGCGCGGCGGCCAGGCGCAGGGTGTTGGCCGGGTGGACGTTGTTGTCGATGTCGCCCGTGGTGATGAGGAGATGCCCCTTGAGGTTCTTGGCGATCTCGGAGTTCTTCTCGATCGAGTACTCGAACTTGACGTTGCCGTCCTTGTCCGTGACCTCTTTGACGCCGTGGTGCTTCTCGCTCCACCAGCGGTTGTAGACGTTGTTCTCGTGATTGCCGGACGATGACACCGCGACCTTGAAGAAGTCGGGGTAGACGAGCATGGCCGCCGTCGACATGAATCCGCCGCCCGAATGCCCGTAGATGCCGACCTTGTCCATGTCGATGTACGGGTGGAGAGTGGCCAGCTCCTCGATGGCCCGCTTCTTGTCGGCCAGGCCGTAGTCGCGGAGGTTGCCGTAGCCGTAGTTGTGGTACCACTTCGACCGGGACGGGTGGCCGCCGCGGTTGCCGACCTCGATGACGACGAAGCCGAGCTGGGCCAGGGCGACGTTGGCGTTGCGGGGCACGAACGTCTTGGAGACGCTCTCAGTCTGGGGGCCCGGGTAGACGTAGGCGATGATCGGATACTTGGCGTTCGCGTCGAAATCGAAGGGCTTGTACATGACGCCGTAGAGGTCGGTGATGCCGTCGTCGGCCTTGACCTTGAACGGCTCGGGGAACTTGAACCCGGCCGCGAGAAGGGCCGTGACGTCCATCGCCTCGAGCTCGAGGACGAGGTTCCCGGCGGCATCGCGGAGCTCGGACTTCGGCGCGGCGTCGACCCGCGAATAATTGTCGACGATCCAGCGGCACGCGTCGTTCATGTCGGCGTTGTGCGAGGCGTCGCCCTTGTCGAGCTGTTTGAGGCCCGTGCCGTCGAGGTTGACCCGGTAGAGATGCGTATAGTAAGGATCCTCGCCGGGCTCCCGGCCGCAGGCCGCGAAGTAGAGGACGCGGGCCTTCTCGTCGACCTTCTCGACGCCCTGGCCGACGAACTCGCCCGACGTGAGCTGGGCCTTGAGCTTGCCCTCGCCGTCATAGAGGTAGTAGTGGCCCCAGCCGTCACGCTCGGACCACCAGATCATCTCCTTGCCGCCGGCGAGGAGCCAGAGGTCCTGGGCCTCGACGTAGGTGTTGAGGCGCTCTTCGATGAGGACCTTGACCTCGCCCGTGGCCGTGTCGGCGACGCAGACGTCGAAGCCGTGGAGATCGCGTGACTGGCGGCCGAAATAAAGCTTGTCCGCCGTGTCCGCGAGCCACTGGGCCGGAGGCGGGAACTCCTTCTCCCGGTCGAGGGCCGTGCGCGGCGCCGTGAAGATGTCGAGGGTCGGGTCCTTGAACTTGTCCGCCTTGACCTTGACCTTGGCCTTCGTGGCCAGGTCGAAGACGAGGATCTCGGGCTGAGGCTGGTTCTCTTCCCCGGGCATCTCGTAGCGGTAGGTCTCGAGGGTCGGCCGGGGATTGGCCAGGGAGTTGATGACCCAGAGGTCGGCGACCTTGCGTTCGTCGCTGCGGATGAGGGCGATTCTCTTCGAGTCCTTGGACCAGACGACCATGCCGGCGGGGGCCCGGAAGTCCTTGCGGTCCTTCTCGTCCTTCTGGTATTCCTTCTTCTCCTCGTCGTTGAGGGAGCGGGCGTAGGAATAGTGCTCCTCGCCGTCGGTCGTCAGCTGGACCTCCTTGATCTCTTTGTCGTCGGCCTTCTTCTTGGCCAGCTCGAACGACGCCGCGTCCATCAGGAACAGGTTCTCGCCGCGGGCGAAGATGATCGTCTTCTCGTCGGGCGAGACCGAGGCCCACTTCGGCCGCTTGGCAGGAACCTTGTAGTCCTCGATCAGGGCGAGCTTGCCCGAAGCCAGGTCGTAGGTGAAGGCCAGGGTCTTCGTCTTCGGCTCCTCCTTGGGCTTCTCGGCCTCCTTGCCCTTGTTCTTCTGGGTGTCCTGCTCTTGCTCTTTCTCCTTCTGCTTGTCCTGCTCCTTGACCTCTTCCTTGGCGATCTCGGAGGCCTTGACGATCTTGCCGTTGACCGAGATGTCGTTGTCCTTCGGCACCTCGATCTCGAACTGGATGGCGGTGTCCTTCTTGATGAACTTGATCGTCTTGATCGGCAGGTGCTGGGCGTCATAGGGGGAAAGGAGGATGCGGGTCAGCCCGGCGGCCATCTTGGCGTTGTCGAAGAGGGGCTTCTTGGATCTCATCACCGGGTCGACGACCGTCCACTTCCGGCCCTGGCTCGTCTCGTAGCTGTACCAGAAGCGCTCGCCGGTCGCGAGCCAGTGCGGCGTCACGGCCGTGTCGAAGACGAGCTTGCCGACCTTGGCCGGCGTCCAGCGCGCGGCCAAGGCGTAGTTGGCTTTTTTCGCCTCGGGTCCGGCGGCGTGGCCTGGGACCGAGGCGAGTGTCACGAAGAGAAGAACGGCTGCGGCCGCGACAACGGCGGCCCGGCGTGTGGCGAAATGAAGAGACATGGGGAGGACCTCCTTGAAGGATGGCTGACGGCCTGCATGCGGGCTCATGGGCAAGGCGTGGATTATAACAAAACATGCCGCCCGAGGGAACGGGCCGGCACTCCGCCGCTAAAAAAGGGCCAGCGAATACTCCCGCAGGCGGGCCTGGCGGCGGCGGGCGTCGGGC
>Ga0326726_10006422_pt1 | contig 10589 bp, 7 predicted proteins | sample MHFenrmetagenome_2_FD_207603 | JGI IMG/M metagenome (GOLD analysis project Ga0326726, IMG submission 207603) | Lab enriched peat soil microbial communities from Michigan Hollow, Ithaca, NY, United States - MHF15MN | ecosystem: Environmental > Terrestrial > Soil > Wetlands > Peat | place: USA... | reverse complement strand
CACACCGGATCTTCATGTTCGATGGAGAGAACATTGTCGTACCCGGCCTCCTGGAGCGTCGAAACCAGCTTCCTCCAGTCAATTGATCCGAGACCGGGAATCCTGTATCGCCACCATGCCGACTTCCATGGGGTAGGATCAATTTGGCGGTCACAGATCCCGTGACGGTACATTCCTTCCGGGAGGATCTCCGTATCCTTGGCGTGAGCATGGAAGATCTTCCTTCCATATTCCTTGGCGGCGCGGAGGTAGTCAATACCCAGCCAGTAGAGATGCGACGGATCAAAGTTCAGTCCGAAATTCTTTCCGGGCACCTCGTTAAAAAGAGCATCCCAGAGTTCGGGAGAGTACGCGAAGTTTCCGGGGAGGCCAACCCTCTGCCATCCATCCATTGGACAGTTTTCGATCATTACCCGGACTCCGCGGTCTCCGGCGTACCGGACAAGTCCCCTGAAAACCTTCCCGATCTCTTTCATATTCTCGGCCGGCGAACGGTCCTGTCGTGCGCCGACAAAAGTGCCGACCAGGCGGACGTCGAGGAGTGCTGCGGCATCGATCACGTGCTTCAGATGATCGTGGTAATGCTTGCGCTTCCGGAGATCCGCGTCGAGGTTATTGTCATAGTACGCCATTGCCGAGATCTCCATTCCAAGTTCCATCAGGAGATCCTTGACCCGGTCAGCATCGCTCCTCGTGAATCTCGCAACGTCTATCTGACGCGCCTGGTAATCACGCGTTGATTTTACGGGCCAGGCTGCGAGCTCAATAGTCCTGAATCCCTGTTTCGACGCCCAGAGCAGCAAATCCTCGAGACTGACCCGGGGCAAACACGCTGTCAGAAAGCCTAGCTTCATGAGGTTCATCCTTCCGGTATCTACCGGCGATGATCAGACAGTTACCCACCTGTGTGATCGGTTGCTTTTGAGAACCGCCTCGATGATGAGGTTCTCCCTGTGGCCATCGGCAAACGTCGGGAAATCGGTTTTAACGATTGCCGGATCCTTCTTCTCCCTGATGAATCTGTACACATTGATGAACAAGTTCTTCAGCCCAACAGTGTAGCCCTCCGGATGGCCGCCCGGATAGTGTGCATACGCACGGACGGGTTCAGCAAGAAGTGACGGGTCCTTTATGACGATTTCGTTGGGCCGCTCACGGTGCCCGACCCAGAGATTATTCGGTTCCTCCTGATCCCATGCAAGCGAGAGTTTGCTGCCGTCAATCTCAAACCACTCCCTGTTCTTCCGGCCGGCGCTCACCTGCGAGACTGTTACGACTCCACGCGCGCCGTTTTCGAATCTCAACATCACAATCCCGATATCTTCCGTACCGACGTGGATCGTACTCTGCTGCTGGGATGTCTTGTGCAGCTTTCCGGTAAATGTTGCGACGCGGGCAGACGGCTTCTGCCGGGTCGGATGCACTGTGGCAAGATCGGCGCAGACCGCCTGGATATCGAGCCCGGTGATGAATTGCATCAGATCACACCAGTGCGAGCCGATATCTGCGACTGCCCTGGACTTGCCGCTGGTTTTTGGTTCAAGGCGCCAGTTATAATCCGTTTCGAGGTACAGCCAGTCCTGGAGGTAATGACCGTGTGCAACGTACACCGAGCCGAGCTCGCCGGATTGCACCATGTGTCTTGCATGCTGAACAAGGGGATAGAATCGATAGTTGAAATCGATCGCATGCACAATCCTGTGTTTCCGCGCCAGGCGGAGAAGTTCAGCGGATTCACGCGATGTCAGGGTAAGCGGTTTTTCCGAGATGACGTGTTTCCCCGCCATGATCGCTGCCCGATTGATGGCGAAATGCAGATTATTCGGGGTGCAATTGTGCACAACCTCGATTTCCCCGTCCGCGACAAGAGCTTCCCAGCGGTCATAGACGCGGTGAATGTTGAAGCCATCGGCAATTTCGCGGGCCCTCTCCGGTTCGCTCGAAGCAATGGCGCGAATCTCCACACCGGGAATGCGGCGCAATGCTTCAATGTGGGCGGGACCGATGAAACCCGTACCGATGACTCCTGCACGGATTGACTTCATACCTGTCTCCTACGTTCGTCCGGCGCGCCGGATCATTCTGCGCACAGCGGGCGTGTCCAGCGGCTGGCGATGATGATACAGGCAGAGCGCGGGAATGACGCCAAGCCGTGCATACGACGATTCCTGCAATGCAAACAGCGGATGAGATGGATGCCGCGTCAGCAGATGTGCCATGAAACGGCTGTATCTTCCGAAAAGATAGGTCGAGATCGGATGCGCCTTTCTCCAGCGTGTTCGCCCCTCTATGCCGTGGACCTCGGTGATGCTGTCGATCCCGTGGATCTGGACCATCGGAAGCACCTCGACCACCTGCTCATGAAGTCCTTCGCCTGCAAAGAGTGTGTTTGGGAATTCCTGTCGCAGCCGGCGGATGTATTCCCTCATGCCGGTCACGAAATTCGGTCCACTGCCGACGTTGAAGGCAAGCAGCGTTTGGTCGAGGAACACGGCGTCAACTCCGTACGCCACGATCAGGTCGCCAATCACGCTCACCATCAAATCTCTCCACTCCTCGGTACCGGGATTCATATACGCGAAGTAGGGCTCGGTAAGCCAGTCACCGTCGATATCCAGCCCCCACCCCTGCCGGCGCCCGAAGACATCCACGACCTGGTACCGCTCAAATTCCCTGTAGAGCCGGTGATTGAACGTCATTGCGATGGCATTGGTGTGCACCATGACGCGATACCCGAGACGATGTGCACTGTCCACAAGGTTCCTGAATTTCTCTTTCCCGCCGAGCTGTGGGCTAGGTGTGTAATCAGGGGCTTGCGAATCGATCCCGTGCCCCGCAAAGCCCGGAAGGTAGACCAACGTGCGGGCAGGATCGTGGATTTTCCTCCATTGCCGGAGGCGTTCATTCATCTGGTCGAATGTGTGAAACGGGCGCGGAGAGTCTTTTCCGATGCCCCACATCTCAAGGATGAAGTCGACATCCTGAGCCCATTTTGGCAAATGCGGATTGCTCCGCAGGGGTGCCGGTCGGAACGTCGCTTCCAGCCACGAACGATACTCGTCCGTCGGAATCTTCCACGATCCCCTGAAGCAATCGAGGTACCAGGTTGCCTCGATGGTGTTGGCGTTCAGCGGTCCGTTTGCCTCCACTCCGTAGGAGAGCATAAAAGTCTTCCCTGTCCGGCGGACACGCATGAACTTGAACACAGGCTTCTCGTCCTTGCTTTTGAGCCAGACACCCCCGCCGGCTGTTAACCCCAGCACAAACTGTGCGTTTAACCAGAAGGGATACTTGTAGGTGAGAGTGACGTCGGGAGGCATCTGCTTGGTCAACGACTGTCCGCCAAGCGCGGGAAGGACAACCTCATCCAGGTCGAGTTCTTCCAGCCTCCACTCCACGACCCATACAGGTTCAGGCGCGGTGAGCTTCAAAAGGTATGCAAGCCCTTCAGGCGTTGAGGTAACGCTCACATCGGCACGGAAGCCGCCACTTTCATCGCGCAGGGTAAAACTCACGCCGTGGGCAGAAGAAGCCTGGGATTCAACCACCGAGAGAAACACGGGGTCCGAAATGGCATTGGGCATTCGCACGAGAAACGATTGGGAGCCGCCCCGGGAAAACTGGAGACCTGTCCCAAGGTTTTTGAGGGATGCCACGGACAGCGGGTTGGCGCCGAACGCCATGCGGATCCTGTCGTTTGAAAGAGTGAGGGAAGCCATGGCCCTTACATGATGATTTCGAAGGGATGCACCGAGGTCTTCTGCACATCTTCGTGGGGCGTGTTTCTCCTGAAGATTACAAAGTACGAAGACTGCTTTTTTCCCTTCGGGAGGCACGCACCATGCCACACCGCAATGTTGATCACAACCGCTTCGCCGGGATCCACCGCAAACGCACATGCTTCGTCTTCGCATGCTCCATCGAGGAGGAGCGGAAGAACGAAAGGACCGTCGATGGGTATCAGAATTTCGGGGGTCCGCATGTGCCGCTCCATACCTGTAATCAACGCCTTCCGCTGTTTGTACACGGTGCAGATGCCGATTTCGGTCTCTCCGTCGATCGCGTAATTCGCAATATCCGACCAGAATCTATAGTCGACCGCCTCCGATGTCGGTTTGATCTTTGGTAAAGTGACCAGGCGCCCGAAGGGCGAGAAATTCTTCTCGCTAATGTGCCGTGTCTTGATCTTCATGCGATCCTCCCCGGGCTATTTGCTGAATTTCAAAATGACAATCTCTCCGCCGGCAAGCGGGAGATTTCCGATCGACACAGTCCCGCGGCTTGCCTTGAATCCGCTGAACGGCCGTATGTGGCCGAGGGCATCATATATGAAACCTTTCCCGATTCCTTTTCCCGGGATGGTCAATCCGACGTTCTCCTTCCGGGCATCTTTCACGTCCCCGGCCGGTTCTTTTCCGGCGCGGCCGTTTACGTGCGTCTTCAGCCATGCGACAACGGCCAGCGTCCCGTCAGCCATTTCGAAACAGTGTACTTCAGAGTCGCTCGCAAGGGCGCGCCGGACCGCGACCGCGTCGTCAATGCACCGGTGTTTCTGGGCAAAGAACTGATTGAAGAATTTCAGTCCAGTTTCGGCGGGCTTCGGACGATGACCAACGAAATCGATCCCGAGGTTCCTGTTGTTCACATCCCCTATGACGCCTTCCTCGGGTGGGAGGTCTTTCACTTCGTACCACGCAACTGCCGCCAACTTATTCGTTGAGAGGAGCAGTGTCAGCGTCCGCCAGAGGGCGACCGGCTGAAAATCGAGCGTATGTTCGTAATCGTAAGTGCAATGGTACTGGTAGGATACATAGCCGTCGGGTTTCCGAAACGTGCTGTACCCGACTTCCGCCATCCAGAGGGATTGGCCATTTCCGTACCGACTGATAATATCCGAAAGGGTGTTCACGTACGAAACCACAGTTTCGAGCGGCGCTCCGTTCCAGGTCTCGTAATAGCTGTGGCAGTTTACGATATCTACATAAGGACTGATGCCGTAATCCCGGAAGAGCGACAAGGTGAACTCAGTATGTCCGGCCAGACCGGCAAGAACAATCTTTGCAGTCGGGTCAGCCCTGCGGACCGCCTGAACTCCAATCTTGGTGAGCCGCGCAAGGTCTCCGGCGTTTCCGGACCAGTATTCCCTTATGTCCGGCTCGTTCCAGAGCTCCCACGTCTTGATGCGGTCCTTGTATCGCTTCACAAGCACTTCGACGAACTTGCCGAACTCGTCGTAATCGACAGGAGTGTGATTCCAGTAATTCGTGCTGTCCCCGGTAGAATTCCACCGTGGAGTATAGCAGATATACGGAATGAGGGTAATGCCGTAGTCATCCACCGCCATCCGCACGTAATCATCCCAGAACCCCCACTCAAACTTCCCCTTCTCAGTCTCGATTCCGTCCCACCCGAAGGAGATGCGTAGTAGATTGATGCCCGTGCGCTTCAATAGCTCCATGTCACCTCTGATCAGCTCCGGCGTCGTAGTTTCTTCCGGATAGTCTTCACACAAACCGATCGGCACATGGTACAGTTCAACACCCTGGGGTCTGATCAACTGGTCGTAAATTGTCTTCTTCGGTTGTGCATGACTCGCTGAAATGCCAATGAGCCCGCACAGCATTATTGTGGAGAATACTCCGGCTCTCATCCGATGACTCCTTTGCATGAGTGTGATTATTCGTCGACTTCGGTGTGCCAGAAGTCCTTCCGCCAGGCAAATACCTCCATTTCTTTGAGCTCCTCCGGAGAAAGGGACACACCGTCTGCCGCACGGACGTTTGCCTCCGCCTGTTCGACCGAACGGATTCCGGGTATTACCGTCGACACAGCGGGGTGGCTCAAACAGAAACTGAGTGCGAACTCCGCCATGCTCATTTGTGCGTGCCGTTTCTCAACGTGTTTTCGAACAGACTCCATTCTCTTCACGACCGCAGGAAGATTCCGACCCCGGAAGTACTGTGCACGCACGTCGCCTTCCGGGAATGTCGTGGATGCAGTGAATTTCCCCGTCAGAGACCCTTCATCGAAGGGAACTCGCACGATCACCGCGGTCCCGAGCCTCTTGCAGACGGGAAAGAGATTCCACCGGGGATACTGTTCGAAGACATTATAGATGACCTGCACCGCATCGACCTTCCCCAGCGCAAGTGCGCCGATGACATTATCCGGGGTGGCGTCCGGAACAGAGACACCGATGGCCCGTATTTTTCCTTCCCCCTTCAATCGCATCATTGCTTCGAACCACTCGTCATACACATTGAATGCCGTCGCCCAGGTGTGGAACTGATAGACATCGATATGGTCTCTCCCGAGGCGACGGAGAGACTTCTCGCATTCCCGGATGATATGGGATGAAGGATACATGCCCGAAGGGGTTGTGTCCTCGGGCGGGGGCCACGTTGATCCGGGCGTGGGGGGCACCTTTGTCGCGACATATACTTCTCCACGGTGCTCTTTCAAAACCTTCCCGATGAGTTCCTCGCTGTGTCCCTTTCCGTACCCCTGAGCGGTATCGATGAAGTTCACGCCGAGTTCTAGCGCCCGGTTGATGGCGCGGATGGATTCTGCGTCATCCTGAGGCCCCCACATGTCGCCGCCTATCGCCCATGCGCCAAAGCCAACGGCGGAAACCTCCCATCCCAGCGAACCGAATCGGCGATACTTCATGCGTCTGGGTATTCCCCTAAAATGTGTGAATGGTTATGACAAACAGCGTTCACCAGGAGTACAGTCTGCTGACCGGCGGACCAGGGATGGTCTCAGTCGAAGGCAACACCAGCAATGAGAATCACATTTGCAAAGGGAGTGGCCTCTCCCGTACGGACAAATGCAATATTTCCATTTGATGCCGTTTGACGCTTGAAATCTTCATGCGGCACCGCAGTGACCGGTGTTCCACCAAGGAGTCGAAGGAGCTCCTGATGGATGCGGGGATTCACATTGGGCATTTCCGACGCGATGACGGCAGACTCCACATGCAGCTCCTCAAGGATTACACTGACTGTCTCGATAAAACGGGGTATGTTTTTGGTCAGTGCAAGGTCGACAACTTCAGCCCCATGGGGGATCGGGAGCCCGCAATCACAAATTGCAATTCTGTCTGTGTGACCCATCATGGCAAGAATACGCGAGAGCTGAGAGTTCAACGTTCCAGTTTTCTTCATTGGTTTGTCCCTGATTGCCGCGGCAATTGAGATTTCAGAAATGTTCGCAATTCCCGTGGACCCGGCATTGAAGACTGCGCGCCCATGCGGGTAACCGAAAACGCTGCAACAGAATTTGCAAAAGGAATCGCCTCATCAAACCTCCTGCCGGAGGCGATGGCGAATGCCAGGGCCCCGTTGAATGCATCTCCTGCAGCTGTTGTATCGACTGCCTTCACTCTCGGGGCAGGGAACCGACGGACTCCATCCGGGCTGACCAGCATGGCGCCTTTCGCCCCAAGTGTCATGATCACAGTTCCGACGCCGGCATTCAGCAGTTTCCTGCCGGCACGTGCCGCCGACTCCGTCGACCGCACACGCACACCCGTCAGAAGCTCAGCCTCCGTCTCATTAGGGGTAATGATGTCCACGGCACGGAACATCGATGCGGGAAGTTTCTTCGCGGGGGCGGGGTTCAGGATGACCAAGGCGCCCGAGCTTTTTGCAAGCGCGGCAGCCCGGGCCACCGTCGGAAGAGGCACTTCAAGCTGGAGGAGGACAATGTTCACCCGTGAAAACACCTGGCGGGCGCGATTAATATCGATGGGGAGCAGTTTCATGTTGCTCCCGGAGACGACGACAATTTCATTCTGTCCGGAGTGGTCAAGGGTGATCAGTCCGATCCCGGTCGATTCATCGCCATCGAACGAAAGATACCTGAGATCGACCCCATTGCGCCGCATGCTCGCCATCAGGGTGTCGCGAAAAATGTCCCGCCCCATTTTCCCGACGAAGAATGTCCTCCCTCCCAGTTTCGCGCACGCTACCGCCTGGTTTGCACCCTTCCCTCCCGGAAACATCCCGAATGATCCGCCAAACACAGTCTCGCCCTCCTTCGGGAACCGTTCAGTCTTTACAACAAGGTCGATATTTGCACTTCCTGCAACGAGAACACCATTTCTCTTCATTCAAGCCTCGGTTTCAGCCTTCGGTCTCTGATGCGAAGAAGTCCCCACGCCCGTTCATTTTCCCGGTGAGAGAATATACCTACGGTGGTGCACGAGCTTTGGCGTGGCGAGTATTCCCGATATCTTTTGCACTCCCTCGAGAACATTAATCAGCGTGTTCGTTACCCGCAGCTCCAGAACGTTCTTGCCGGCCTTCAGGAGTTCACTGATATCAGTCCGGTACGGATACCACGGGACTACCCGCCCTTCACTCCCGTTAACGCTGACCTCCAGAACGTCCTCGCCGCACTCGACTTCAAGCATCATGGCTCCGGTCAAATACTCCTCACGCACATCAAATTCTGTCCGGTACATCGCTGTCCCCGAATAGAACGGGTATCCTAGCTTCGTCCAGTCCCCTGCTTTTATAGCCGCGGTCCGCCGGATGATCGCATACCCTTCATTCTCCTTCCTGAGAGCAAAGTCTCCCAGTATCTTCAGGAGATCGAGGATTCCGTCCGTGCGCCTGTTTACGACAAGCATGACCGCAATGCAATTTCGACCCTCCACTGCCTGCTGCCGTATGGCAACCTCCCGCATCTCCGCATCGATGGCGCTTCGTTTGCCCGGCTCCGAAATCTCCTGTCCGTTGACAAACAACTTGTGCGAAAGGCCGCTGAACCCATCGATGACTATTCGCAGGTCATCAGGGATGAATTCCGCATTAAACCACCTCCGGTACCAGAGCGTGACGGGGTACGTTGACATCTCGCGTTCCTCGCCTAGTTGCATCTCCCAGGCGCCGTTTGAAACGACAGGCCAGGACGCATCGTCGAATTCGGGCCGGTGAAATCCCTTTTCGAGTCCCCCGCCTTCGTCGATGGTCATCCTCCATGATCCGAGGAGCAGGGCGTTTGAAGATTCAAGCTGGAATGTAAATTCCTTTCCCAGAGAGAGCGGGCGAAGGTGTTTTCCTGCGGGTGCCTTCAACGTGATGGATTTCGAGCCCGTGTCGATGGCAGCGCTGATCGTTTTTTCATCGTCTTCAGGGTACCCGCAGACATTGATCCCGTCGAACTCTTCAACGACAAGGTTTGTGGCACGAATGTGCGGGGCAGACGTCTTTTTAGAGATGACGACGATATGCCCTTGTGCAGGCGCAAAGTCGATGGTGATACACAGACGGCCGTTCTTGATCTGATAGACGTGCAAAGGTGCAGTGCGCCCCGTGCCGAGGTCCCAGAGCTCCGGACGTCCTGTCCGTTCGAACGAAATCTCCACGCCACGAGAGGGAGCGGTTGCGGTGTTTGCAAAGAAGTACACATCCACTCCGTCCTTCTGACGGTGGAGGTAAAAGACATTCCCGTCGCTGACCGTCACATCAGGCACAACGCAGCGCCGCAGCACATCACGAAGGGCATTGCGCCCGCCGGCGGCTGCAAGTCCTTTGCCTTTGAAGAAATAGATATTCGATTTTCGTGACACCGTCCTGATCGTGCCGGCCTTGTCGTTGAGAAAATCTTTCACCACGGTGTCAGGGTTAACGCCAAAGAGTTTCGATACTTCCCGGACCGCTCCGTCTTTCTCCTCGTCGAGGAAGCTCAGCGGCAGAAGTGTATCGGCTATGACCTTGCCCCCCTGTCGGGCAAATGTGCGAAGGGCGTGCAGTGTCGATCGCCTGATATGGGTTACCGGCGGCACGATGAACACCGAATACTCCTCGTCCCTGATCCTGATTTCCCCATTCTCGATCCTGGCCTCTGCAAGCACTTCTTCATCGACGAAATCAAAATCGTAGTGCAGCCGGAGCAACGAGTCTGTCAGGAAGTTGTAATCGGCCTCGATCACGTTGCCAATGGCATTCCGCTCCTGAGGCACATAGTTCGTCCAGATGCTGTTGAGCGGGTAGAGGACGAGGACCTTCGCGACGTGGCGCCCGCCCGAGAGAATGTGGCTGAGGCGCGCCATGTACCGAGTGAACTGGTCGTAGTACTTCCACCATGTGTGATGATAGAATTGAGACGGCGGCCAGTCCCTTTTCCGCTCGCCCTCGATGGAGTAATGATAGCCGTGATTGTTGAAAAGATTGACGCCGAGGACATATTCCCAGTTCGCGATCCATCGCATCCGCTGGAGCGTGCAGTCCCAGTAGGTTCCTCCCATGGATTCACACAGGACGCGCGTGCTTCCGAAATGATGCGCGGCGGAGCTGGCGATCTTGAGAGCGACGTGCTGGTCCGGTTCCTGCTCGGTGCCGATTTTCGGATAGAGATGGTCGACGCCGACGACGTGCATCTGCTTCAGGTAACTGAACAGATTTCCCTCGCAGCGGGCGTGCATCCGGATCCACTCTTCGAACAGCAGGTGGCCGGTAAATAGCACGCCATGTTCTTCACACCAATCGTGCAGGCGTTTGTAGTACGTTTGCGTGTATTGCTCCGTCAGCGTTCGCCAGAAGTCATAGCGAATCTGAGCGGTCCGGGGGCCCATGTTGACG
>Ga0326726_10006421_pt1 | contig 10589 bp, 6 predicted proteins | sample MHFenrmetagenome_2_FD_207603 | JGI IMG/M metagenome (GOLD analysis project Ga0326726, IMG submission 207603) | Lab enriched peat soil microbial communities from Michigan Hollow, Ithaca, NY, United States - MHF15MN | ecosystem: Environmental > Terrestrial > Soil > Wetlands > Peat | place: USA... | reverse complement strand
CGTCGTGCAGCGCGTCGAGATCGCCGGTGACCGTCTTGATCATCTTGTCGATCTCGGCCTCGCCAGGCAGATCCGCCGGGGTGCGCCCGAACCGCTGCTCGAGGCGCGACAGGTTCATGCCGTCCTCGGCCTTCACGCCGACGGAGACCGACAGCTGCGCGTTCGTCCACGACTGCTGGACCTGCGAGCCTTCGCTGTTGACGTAGTAGCTCGTGTTGAGCTGGAACACGACGCTGCACGTGCCGCGCGTGGCCTTGCCCTTCGCCGGGGCGAGGGCCTTCGCCGAGCACTTCTTGAGCCGGTCGGTCCACAGCGCCTTGTCGAACTCGAGCTTGGCCTCGGCCTCGACGTAGACCTCGGCCGGCTCCTTCGAGAAGTCGTCGTCGCCGGTCTTCTTGCTGAGCGTCTGCTGGTCCTGCTTGACGTAGCCGAGCGCCGACACCGCCTCGTGATAGCGGCGATCGGTCTCGAGCCACAGCGCGTTCGACAGCGCCTGCTTGTCACTGCCGAACGGCACCAGCCCGCGGCGCGTCAGCGGCGCGTTGAGGCCGTTCGAGTCGTCCGAGATCTGGTGCGTGTTGTCGAGCTTCGGGGTGCCGACGCGGACCTCGACATCGAGGTTGCGGGCGGTGTCGTCGCTATCGACGATGAGCGCGCCACCCTCGGCGTCCATGCTGACGATGCGCTGCTCGACCAGCTGATAGCTGAGGTAGTACGCCGGGTCCGGGGTCTTGGCGAGCGCCGCCATCTCGCGGTCGTTCTCGCCCTTCAAGATGTCGAGGATCGGCGACCGCTTGTCGGGCGCGTTGCCCTCCATGGGCTTGCTCGTCGTGGTGGCGATCTTGGCCGGGATCGACGGCAACTCGAGCTTGACCTCGGTGCCGGGCAGGGGCGGTGGCGTGGGCTTGGTCGGTTGCTTGGTGTTGCCACCCGAGCACGCCACGAGCCCGACGGCAGCGCCGAGCGAGAGGATCCGTCGCATATGCCTCAAAGCGTAGGCTGCGATGGCCACCAAATCAAACGCCACCGGGACGTATCCTGGCTATGATCCGAGTTGGTGCCTCCGTCGGGACGTCCTACCGCGCTGGTGATACACGGCTCTGCCGATGTACTCGATTTGCTGACCCGTTGGTTCGAGGCCAGCAATCTCGACGTCCTCGCGGCAACGAGCGCGTTTCGGGCCCAGGCGGCGCTCGAAGGCGAGCGTCCGATCGACGTCGTGATCGCGCCCTGGGACGTCTCGCATTCCCTCGGTGGCGAGACCTACCGCTGGGTGCTACAGCACCGTCCCGATCTGCGCAATCGGTTCGTGTTCGTCGCCGACGAGGTGCCCCCCGAGTTCGACGCGGTCGTCGGCGGCCGCTGCCTCGCGGTGCCGCTGTCCGCGATCGACGAGCTCGCGCGCGTCGCGACCGCGATCGTCCGCCGCGTCCGCACTCCACCGCTCGGCGTCCCGGTGATCCGGCAGCGTGGCCGGCCGACGCTCCTGCTCGTCGACGACGATCCGCTGCTGCTCGAGGCGATGGCGCACCTCCTGAACGACGCCGGCTATGCCGTGACCCAGACCGAGAGCGGCAACCAGGCCACGGAGGTCCTCGAGCTGCGCGACTTCGACGCGATCGTCGCCGACTGGCACATGCACGACGGCAGTGGCGCCGATCTGTATCGCTGGGTGATGAAGCACAAGCCGCAGCTCGCGCCGCGCGTGGTGTTCCTGTCCGAGGCCGATCAGGACGATTCCGGCCCGGTCGCACCGGGACGGCCGATGTTTCGCAAGGGCCAGGACTCGCAGGCGCTCAGCGACGTGCTGCGCGAGATCGTCGCCCAGGTTCGCGGCTAGGCGATCGTCGAGGTCTCGAGCCCGAGCTTCTTGGCGCGCGCGAGGTGGTCGTGCGCCTTCAGGGCGCCTTCGCGAGCAGCGGCTCGAGCCTGCGCAACGATCGCCATGACACTCGGCATGGTTCGACGGTAACCAGATGCGACCGCCTTGTCTCCAGCCGGGTCGTGCTTACACTGATCTCGTGGGACGCACGTTCACGTTCTGGTGCGCGACTTGCGCGCTGGAGCTCGATGACGGTGTCGACTACACGGCGTGTCCGCGCTGCGACGGTCCGATCGAATGGGTGGATCGCGCGCCTCGCGCGCAGGTGACGGTTCCGAGTCCAGCGCGTGTCAGCCACGTGCTACTCGGCGTCCTCCTCGTGGCCCAGGCCGTGTTCGCGATCGCCGATCCGCACGGCTTCGCGTACCTCCGCCCGCTGCTCGTCATCGCGTGGTTCGCCGCGATCCCCGGCACGCTCCTCGCCGTCGCCTTCGTGCCGGCGCTGGCCGCGCTGCTCGACGAACGCACGCGTGTCATCCACGGTCTCGAGCACGCCACGATCGCGGTGCTCGCCGAACGCGGCATCGCGGTGAGCCACGGTGTCACGCTCCGGGGCATGTTCGATCTCGCGCTCCCCAACGATGGTCGCAGCTGGGAGCGTGCGCCGATGATCCGCAACGCCGCGCTCGCCGCGATCCGGCGCGTCAAGAAGGGGGAGCGTGCTCTCGCGTACACCGATCGCTGCGGCACGAGCTACGCCGTCGGATTCCTGATGATGTGCCTCGCGGTCTCGGCCGCCGGCGCGGTGGCGTTCGCCTATGGCGTCCCGCATGGCTATACGTTCGCCGCGACCGTTGCCGCGCTGCTCGCCGCGCGCGCGGCCGCGCGCCCGCTCGGCCGGCTCGCGCAACGGCTGCTCACGGTGTCGACGCGCAGCGCGTCGGCGACCGTCGGCGCGATCGAGCACGAGGTGTCACCCGACGGCGCGTTCGTCTACTACGCCGTACACGTCGCCGTCGCACCGGCGCCGCCTGGAGCCATGGCCGGCGAGCCGATCTAGTTCGTACCGAGGATGTCGCGCGCGAGCTCTTCGAGCCACACGAGCGCGGCGGTCAGGTCCTCGAGCGCGACTTCGTCGGCGCCGAGCACCGCGACGTAGCCGGGCGCGCCGCCGCGGATGCGGCCGCGCGGGTCGTAGAGCAGCCAGTCGTTCGGCTGGCCCCAGCTCGCGAGCGGTACGCAATCCGAGAGCCCGGCCGAGGCGTACTCGGCGTGAAGGAACTGCTGCGCGCGCACGGCGAGCGGTGAGCTGTGCTCGCGATAGTCGGCGATGCCGAGGAAGTCGCGATCCCACAGCCGCATGCCGTTCGTGATCGTGAGGAGCGCGCGGTAATCGTTCGGCAGCGCGAGCTTCGCGGCGCGCTCGGCATCGAGGATGGCATCGAGGCGCACCGGCGGGCGAAGCTCGACGTGGCCCCCGAGCTCCTTGATCGCGTTGACGAGCGAGTCGAGGGCGCGCCGGACCGGCCCGAGATGAGGATCGAGATCTACCGGGATCGCGGGCAGATCGGCGCGCGCGAGCAGCGCCGCGAGGTCGGGATCGTTGGTGTACGGCGCGAAGTCGGCATCGCGGCGAAACTCGGCGGCCGACGCGCCGGCATCGAGCGCGGCCTCGGTCGCGCGCAGCATCGCGACCTTGTCGCGCGCCACCGCGTGCGCGGCGGCGAGATCGAACAGCAGCTCGCTCGACGCGTCCACGGGAACGTGAGCCTCGAGCCGCGAGATCCGCGCGCGATCGACCCCCACCGCCGCGAGCGCGTTGCGCAAGAACTCCTGGGCGTGAAAGCCGCTGCGAAGCTCGCCCCAGTCGGCCCATCGTTCGAGCACCAGGTCGACCAGCTCCTTCACCTCGGGACCGCCGCGGCTCTCGCGCGCGATCGGCAACAGCATCAGCTGCGCCGAGCCGAGCGCGATCTGGGTCTGCTGCTCGGTCGCGGGACCCTTGATGCTGTCGAGAAAGCGCCGGAGCGCGCCGATCGGATACGGATCGTCGAGGATCTCCACGACCGGCGAGCTCCGCGTCGACCACTCGCGCGCCGTGCGGGCGCGGCGGCGGCCGGTGGTCGAGAACACGTCGTCGATCTCGTGCGGGATCGCGTCGGAGTCGGGCTGGCGATCGTCGTCGACGGTCACGGGCCACGATGCCGCGGGCACCAGCGCGGCGACCTGCTTCCGCGCCGCGGCCTTCGGCGTCGTCTTGGGCGTCGTCTTGGGCGTCGCCCTGGCCTTCGCCGTGGCCTTGGGCTTCGCCCTCGCCTTTGTTTTGGCCTTGGCCTTGGCCGCGGTCTTGGGCTTGGCCTTCGCCTTCGTTTTCGGGCGCACCTTCACCTTGGCTCTGGCCTTCTTCGCCGTTGCCTTCGGCTTCGCTCGTCGTCGGTTCGCCCGCACCATCGCCCGCCAATTATCGTCTACTTCTTGGGCGCGAACATCCCCGCCTGATACTCGACGATCGCGCCGGCGACGGCCGATGCGGCCACCGTGAGCGGTGAAGCGAGGTACAGCTTGCCGGGACCCGAGCGGCCCTTGTAGTTGCGGTTGATCGCCGACACCGTCACCTGATCGCCGCGATCCGAGACCCCCGGACCGCAGCCGATGCACGCGCCGCAACCGGGCTTGATCACCTCGACGCCGGTGCGCTGGAACAGCGCCGTGTACCCGCGCTCGCGCGCGTAGTCCTCGACCTCGCGCGAGCCGAACTGGATGTAGAAGTGCACGCCGTCGGCAACCCTCTTGCCGGCCTGTTCGGCATCGGCCATCACGCGCGCGTACATGTCGACGTCGTCGCGCTTGCCCGCGGTGCACGATCCGCCGTACGCGATGTCGATCTTGACGTGACCGATCTCCGGAACGAGCGCGCCGTTCTTCGGATCGCTGGCGACGCCGCGATCGGGATCGCCGGGTGTGGCGACCATCGGCTTGATCGCCGCGAGATCGATGCGATGCACGCCGCCGGCGTACTCGGCGCCGGCATCCGGGGCGACGACCTTGGTGCGCAACGTCTCGATGCTCGTGCCCGGCCGGCGCTCGGCGATCCAGCGCAGCATCGTGTCGTCGACTTCCATCACCGCGCCGCGTGCAGAGCACTCGGTCGCCATGTTCGCGAGCGTGGCACGCTCGTCGGGTGACATCGCGAACAGCCCGTCGCCGCCGAACTCCATCACGCGGTTGAGCGTCTGCTCGCGCTTCGCGTACGTCGCGAGGATGTGGAGCATCACGTCCTTCGCGGTCGTCCCCGCCGGGAGCTTGCCGGTGAGCTCGAACCGGATCGACTCTGGCACCGCGAGCGGCGTGAAGCCCCAGTAGAGCAGCGCCGCGTACTCGGTCGCGCCGACACCCCACGCGAGCGCGCCGGACGCTCCGCCCATGCACGTGTGCGAGTCGGTCGCCTGCACGAGATCGCCCGGATCGATCAGCTGCTCGCGCGCGATCTGATGACAGATGCCCGGCGACACGCCATCGACGGCGCTGAAGTTGCGCACGCCGGTCTTGTCCGCGAACGCCTTCTGCAGCTCGCGCAGGCGCTCGATCTTCGGCGCGTACTTCGCCATCGACGCCACACCGGTCGCGTAGATCAGGTGATCCTCGAACACGGCGAACTTCGCCGGGTTCTGCAGCTTGTAGGCGCCGTACTCGTCGGTGAGGAACTTGTCGACCTGCGCGGTCGTGAACTCGTGCGAGTAGCCGGCATCGACCTTCACGAGCACGGCATCGTTCGGCTTCACGTGCGTGCCCTGACCGGGCAACAGCTTCGCCGCGATGATCTTCTCGGCGATCGTCATCGGACGTGCCGCGGTGCCGGGCGCCGGCACGGTGATCTCGCGCTTCGCGAGGCGCGCGCAGAACGGCAGCAGGCCACCGCTCTCGATGATCAGCACCGTGATCGCGTCGTGCCCGCGCGTGAATTCGTCGAGCGCGATCCGCTCGCCGGCCTCGAGGCGACGGATCACCTCGTGATCGCCCATGAGCTGGCCGATGTTGATGTTGTTGCGCTCGTGGATCGGCGCGAACGACGATGCGATCGCGAGCCGGCTCCCCGAGAACACCTCGCACTGCGCGGCCTGCTCGCGGCTCGAGCCGACACCCTTCTGCGCGCCCGACACGATCACCTCGAAGCCGCCGTCGGCGAGCGCGTTCGGCGGGATGATGCGATCACCTCCGACGACAAGCCCGGCATACGCGTTCTTCGCGATCTCCTTCGGGTCGTAGTCGAAGCACACCCACGCGGGCGTCATCGCATCGGTGTTGATGTCGTCGAGCAGATCGCTCGGCGACACGTCGGCGATCGTCAGCGTCAGCGTGCCGGCCAGCTGCTGGCGGATCCGATCGGGATCCTTCGTGAGGTACAGGACGCGCTTCCCGGGCGTGAGCGCGAAGCTGCGTTCCGACATCGCGGGAACCGTACCACCCCCTGCGGCAACTGAAAAAGCCGCTAGAAAGGCAACTTGGCCGTCGCGGAGCCCGTGGCCGGTGGGGTGGTCGTGGTCGTGGTCGTGGTGGGCGGCGTGGTGGGTGGCGTGGTGACCGGCGGCTTCACCGTCGCCGACGTGAGCGGCTTGGTCGTCTTCTTGGTGTTGTTGTGGCGCTTGGGGTCTCTGGTCGAGGCGCCGCCGTCGAGCTTCGTGTCTGGCTTGGTCGTGCCGAGCCTGGTCGTGTCGAGCCTGGTGGTGTCGGGCCTGGTGGTGTCGGGTTTGGTCGTGTCGGGCCTGGTGGTGTCGGGCCTGGTGGTGTCGGGCTTGGTCGTGTCGAGCTTGGTCGTGTCGAGCTTGGTCGTGTCGGGCTTGGTCGTGTCGGGCTTGGTCGTGTCGGGCCTGGTGGTGTCGGGCTTGGTCGTGTCGGGCTTGGTCGCCTCGACCGCCCTGTCGGCGTCGCGCTTGCCGCCAACGACGAAGAACACTCCGGCCGCGGCCATCGCGGCGACGACCACGCCGGCTCCGATCCACGGCAGCTTCGACCGCTTCTTCGTCGCGGCCATGGTGTCGGACACCGCGAGCGAGTGCAGCTCGGACCGACTGCGTGCGGGACCCGCGGCGCCCTCGGCGATGGCCGGCGCCCGTGGCACCGGCGTCGCGAGGTTGGAGAACTCGGCGGAGGCCTGCGGGAACGGCCCGAGGCTCGGGTTCGTGGCGCCGGCGTCGAGCGAACCCGGGGCCGGCGTGAGGTAGCGATTCTCGAGCGCGGCCTCGAGCGCCTCGCGATTTTCGGCCGCGGTCTGGTAGCGCTCGTTCGGATCCTTGCGCAGCATCCGATCGATGACCTTGCCGAGTGCCGGTGGGACGCCGGTCATCGGCGGAGCCTCGTCGGTGCCGTGCATCGCGATCAGCTCGTTCGCCGAGTCGGACTCGAACGGCAACTTGCCCGAGCCGCACAGGTAGAGCATCACGCCGAGCGAGTACAGATCCGCGCGGCCATCGCACGCCTGACCGAGCGCGAGCTCGGGCGGCATGTACGCGGGCGTGCCGAGCAGCGCGCCGGCGTTGGTCATCGTCGTGCCCGTCTGGTCGGGCGCGAGGTCCTTCGCGAGCCCGAAGTCGAGCACCTTGACGAGATCGCGGCCCGAGGCCAGCAGCATCACGTTCGCCGGCTTGAGATCGCGATGCACGATGTTGAGCGCGTGCGCGCCCTCGAGCGCGTCGCAGATCTGCATGCCGATCCGCACGACCCGCTCGGGCTTGAGCTGCCTCTCGGCCTTCAGCACGTGATCGAGCGTGCGCCCGGTGACGAGCTCCATCACGAGGTAGAACACGCCGTCTTCGGCCTGGCCGAAGTCGAGCACCGCGACCGCGTTCGGGTGCGACAACCGGCTCGCGAGCTTCGCCTCTCGCATGAACCGCTTCACCAGATCCATGTCGGTGACGAGGTGCGCGCTCACGGTCTTGATCGCGACCTCGCGGTTGAGCCCGTGCTGCGTGCCCCGATACACCGCGCCCATGCCGCCCTGGCCGAGCTTCTGGAGGATCGTGTAGCGACCATCGAAGTCGCGCCCGAGCATCGGGTCGATCGGGATGTTGATCTTGACGAGTCGCGTGCCGTCCGTCGGGCACCGATCGCCAGCCGCGAAGTGCTGCTCGCACGTGGGGCAGTAGAACTGCCCCGGCGGCGAGGAGTCTTCCACCTGCGCAGACACCGACTCGAATCGTAACACGAGGTTTTCAGGAGACACCGTGGAGCCAATGTGCGTGGTGTGGGACACCTGTCCCTCGCGCTCACTCCACTCTGTCCCTTCGCGCCAACCGTCGGGGCGGGTATGACGAGGCATGGCTCGTGCTCCTTACGTCGGCCTTCACGTCGTCCAGCCGGGGCGGCGCGCCAGCGCGGCCGACATCGTCGCGAGCGTCCAGCGCGAGATCTCCAGCGGTGCACTCCCGGCCGGCAGCCGGCTGCCGCCGGTGCGTGCGCTCGAGAAGCAGCTCGGGCTATCGAAGAACACCGCGCAAGCGGCGTACGACGAGCTCGTCGCACGTGGCCTGGTGGAAGCGCGCGAGCGCGAGGGCGTGTTCGTGTTGTCGGTGCAGCGGCCCACGCAGTTCGCGGCGGTGGTATCGGCGCCGCTGCCGCGGTTCGTGGCGCCGCCGCTGCCCCAGCCCGATCTATCGCCACGTGGCACCACCGCGCTGTCGACCGTGTTCATCGATCCCGAGCTCTTGCCGACCGAGCGCATCGCGGACTGCGCGCGCTCGGTGCTGCGCGAGAAGATGCCGGCGCAGTACGACGCGCAGGGCTACCCGCCGCTGCGCGAGGCGATCGCGAAGCGCCTGCAGGCGCGCGGCCTCGACGTCGAGCCCGGCGAGGTGATCATCACCACCGGCTCGCAGCAGTCGCTCGACATCGTCGCGCGCTCGCTCGCCGTCAAGAAGATCGCCGTCGAGTCGCCGGTGTACGGCTACGCGAAGCTCCTGTTCGAGACCCTCGGTCACGAGCTCGTCGGCCTGCACCTCGATCCGTTTGCCGGCATCGATCTCGCCGCGTGGGATCGCGCGCTCGCGAACAGGCCCGCGCTCGCGTACCTCATCCCGAGCTTCCACAACCCGACCGGCTACTCGTACACGAGCGCGGAGCTGCGCGGCGTGCTCGACCTGTGCACGAAGCACGGCGTCGCGATCCTCGAGGACGACTGGGGCTCCGACATGCTCTCCGACGGCGAGTATCGGCCGATGTTGCGCATGCTCGGCGGCAAGGACGTGCTGTACGTCAACTCGTTCACGAAGAAGCTCCTGCCCTCGTTGCGCGTCGGCTTCATCGCCGCCGCGCCGTCGCTCGTGCCCACGCTCGTCGCGATGAAGCGGCTGTCGACGCTCGGCAACGCCTGGCTCACCGAGGCCGTCGTCGCGGAGTTCCTCGATCGCGGCTACTACGACACCCACCTCGCCACGCTGCAGCGCGCCCTCGACGCGCGTTACTCGGCCTGCCTCGAGGCGCTCGACGAGCTGATGCCCGATGGCGTGCGCTGGACTCGTCCGGGCGGCGGACCGACGCTGTGGCTCGAGATCCCGCGTACCGTCGACTACGACGCGCTCGAGGCACATCTCGCGCGGCGCGGCGTCGTGGTCTCGAACGCGAGCGCCGCGTTCGTCGGCGAGCGCCACCTGCACGGGTTCCGGCTCGCCTACGCCTATCTCTCGGAGACCGAGATGCGCAGCGCGCTGACCATCGTCGCGGACGCCCTGCGCGCGCTATGCTCCAGGGCGTGAAGTCCTGGGCCTTGTTCGCAGCCAGCATCGTCGCCGCCTCCGGCGCGTGCAGCTCTGCGCCGGCCGCGACCACCGACTTCTTCGGTCCCACGGTCGAGCCGCCGCGCGGCTTGCTGTGGATCCAGCCCGGGATGAGCGCGGCCGAGGCGAAGCGACTCGTGCCCGGCCTTCACGAGCCCGAGCACAAGGGCGTGCGCGACGAGCTCATCCTCGACTCGGGCGTCGGCGACGTGATGCTGACCGTGCGCCTCGATGCGGGCACCGTCGCCGGTATCGTCGCGATCGTGCAGGGTCACGGCGCGCGAGATTTGTTGACGCGCGCGTGGGGTCCGCCGCAGATCACGAAGGACTCGCTCGGTCAGCCCGAGGTCACGTGGGCGAGCGAATCCACGGGCTGGAAGGTCAAGCTCGACTGCCTCGAGCGCAACTGCCTCGTCGAGTACTCGCCGTACCACGTGCTCACGGCCGAGTTCTTCGGCAGCCACGTCATCCCGCCGGGCGACCTCGCGAAGCTGCGCATCGGGATGAAGGTCGCCGACGCGCGCGCGCTCGCACCCGGCCCGGTCTCGGCGCACGCCGGGGTGCCGACAGCCATCGACGGCGTTCGCGAGTTCGTCGCGATCGACGACAAGCTCGGCACCGTGCGCCAGATCTATCTCAACCTGCCGCCGCACGCCGAGGACCTGATCGCCGAGGCGTGGAGCGAGGGCTGGAAGGCGACCGAGCCGGTCGGCAAGGTCGTGCTGGTGTGGCCCGATCCGACCACGTCGTGGCGCGCCACCCTGCGCGACGCGCTCGGCTACAGCCACGACCTCGCGTACGACAACTTCCTGCCGGCGACGCACCTGTTCGGCGATCAGCCGGATCAGATGGAGGGCCTGCCGGAGCCGATCCTCGGCCGCTCGGTCGACGAGGTGAAGAAGTCCTACAAGGACAACATCGCGCAGCAGGGCAAGGAGCTCGTGCTGCTATTGCCGCCGACCGAGTGGGATCGGTTCAACACGCGCATCGTGCTCGCG
>Ga0326726_10006420_pt1 | contig 10591 bp, 7 predicted proteins | sample MHFenrmetagenome_2_FD_207603 | JGI IMG/M metagenome (GOLD analysis project Ga0326726, IMG submission 207603) | Lab enriched peat soil microbial communities from Michigan Hollow, Ithaca, NY, United States - MHF15MN | ecosystem: Environmental > Terrestrial > Soil > Wetlands > Peat | place: USA... | reverse complement strand
CCGGTGATTGAATCCGCCTTAACCATAAGCATCCCCCCAGGAAATTCCTTTTACCGCCGCAATCTTTTAGGAATGGTAGCTTGTTTGGGATGTCGTGTCAATGAAGGAAGCAGGTTGCGGTTATACTTCGAAAAAAATGTTGCTTGAATAGCTTGTCAACCTAGTCAACAACGTCCCGTGCTTCCTTATCTGCACTTTTCCTTGGGAAAGTCTAATGATAGAAAGATAGCAGCTTCATGCAAGCTGGAAGAATTATCAGGAAAAAGCAGGGTCATTTTGGATCCTGCTAGTCCACTAGGAATATGCCATAATGCTTTTCGATACCAGTAAATTCACGGTTGCATACCGCTATCGATCCATTCCTTGATCTTTTTCAGATTGCCGTCATTCCATGGCCCATCGCAGGGCATTTCCTTGCCCGAAAGCCTCGCGTATATATCTTGTGCATGCTTTTTGACATCCTCATAGGAGGATAGATCAATCCCGTTGGGTTTCATGGACTCGATGTCATAAGAGCGGAATAACGGTCGAATATCAGCGACGAAACTGAGTTTTGCCATTTTTGTCTCCTTCTGCTAAGTAGAATTGGGTCTGACATAACCCATACTTAACCGATGTTTCCCTCGATGGTTTATCCGCAAGAAAAAGCATTTTTACTCCGCGGGGCCTTCGATACAAAAATAGAAATCTGTTAGATCATATTTATCCCAAACATCGCAGGTACCGCAATTGCACCCTGATTTCGTTTTCGGGAAAGTACTTTTTCCTCTGGCGCAGAATAATAGCTGGCCCTTAATCCCAGGATAGGTTGGACATACTCCGCAAAATTTTATGCATATCGTTTCATTTTCGTAATTGTCGTCTACCCTGGGCATGCCCCCCCCTCCCATCGTAATTTCTTGATTCGGCCGTTCTATCCATCATCTACTCCCCTTATTTTTCCAAAACCCTGCTATCGTGCCTGTAAGTCCGCTTTCCACAATGAGGACAGACATCGATTGTCTCCAGTTTATTAAGATATTCGAGAACCGTAGATACAAAGGTGGCATGGCTCCAGGTAAGAGGAGATACCGAAAGGGGTTGATTGGTTAAAGGATGAACCTGTTCGGCAAGGACTCCAGAGGGTAAACATCTACAAGCAACCCATTCGAGAATGGGGATTGCTTCCCGAAGCTCCCGAGGATTCTTCGCCTTGGCAATATACCATTGGGCAAGCCAGAGTGTGCATATAAACCAGGGGTTTCCCGGAACATCTTGCATGTTCTCAGACGCTCGGTGATAGCTGTCTCCTTCGTACCGGGCAATCCCGCCAACCTCTGTTTTTACCCAAAGGCGGTCTTTTATCGCCCTCATCGTGTTAATGACTTTTTCATCATCGGGCGAGAATACACCGAAATAGAAGGGAGCATAAATACTGGCATCAATGGTAAGGTCTGCGGCAAAATCTCCATTTTCCTGAGGAATCAGTGTTCTCAAGAACCTTTGATGCTCCCGGTTATAAAGGTATCGGTCCATTGCCGACCGTACTTCTTCCGCAGCTCTCCCGTAGATCTTTACCCTTCTCGTATCGCCAAACAAACTGGCAAACGATTCTCCGGCTTTAATTCCAGCGTATACGGCAGACACCGTGAAGGTGTGGATCCCCCATTTTTCTTCCCACAAATCGTAAGATGGAAGGGGAAGCATCGTCTTTTTGTCCCGGTAGGAAGCCAGGAAATCTCCACACCGAATAACCAGATTTTCATACATCCTCATGGTAAACTCGACATCTCTAACCTTATCGAAGTGGAACCATAGGGCCCACAGGACTAGACCGGTACCATCCTCCTGGATCGGGAGGCGCTTTTCATCTTTCATTATCCAGGGATGCCACGAACTCCCGAGGGAGGCATCGGGATTATACTTATGGAGGAAATAGCCGACGGACTCTTTCCCCTTCTTGATTATATCGGTGCAAAGATCAAAGAATTTTCTCGTTACCCCCAGATAACCGGCCAAATCAAGAGCATACGCCGTAAGGGCGCCATCCCTCGGCCACATGTAGCTGTAAGTGTCCCTGGCAAAATGCTGGATGTCGGAATCATTGGCCGCAATGATGGCTCCTCCGCCATCTATATTGGTCCTCAATATGATCAGGCTCTTCTTGTAGAGGTCAACGACCTTCTGGGGTAGATCCGCGGGATTAATATCCCTATTGTTGACCCAAGCCCTCCAATAATTTGCTGTACGCCTGATGAAATATTCCGCCCCATGGCCCATTATCATTTTATGTAAACGGCTGGCTTCAGCGTAGTTTTCTCCCGCACAAATCCAATAATAAATGGTCTGCTCCCCGCCCGGCAAAACTTTAACCCAGAAGGATAAAGCGGAATCTACTGACCCCTGCGCAATGGGACTTCCCTCCAGCCATCCATCTTCGGCGTCTTTCCAACAGCCCTCCATCCCATGAAACTCTTTGATTCCCGTGGCATACTGATCGATTCCTTGAAAGCCATTCCGGAGGCCGCTCATCAAAAAATAACGGGTTTCTTTATAGTGGATGATTGCCTTCTCATCGGGGTCATAGTAAGCCGTATCCCCGATGGGGGATTCCAGGATATGATAATCATGATGGAAAAAGAGACGGAATTCTCTGCCTTTGGCTGAAAGGTTCTTCAGAATCACCTTCTTTATGTAGATATTTTCTCTGTAATCAACAAGGTCCTGGCACTGAAGGTTTGCGGCTAATCTTCCATTTGAGGCGGTGACATGAGTGATGAGGGTCTCCCGGTCATATTCCAGATGGAGTCCCCAGTCTTTTTTGACCCAGTCGAACTGCCCATCCACCCAGACCCCGAATCTGAACTTGTGACCCCCGGTGTGATTTTCTTTGCCCACATTTGGATAGTAGATGTCTCTCAGGCAATAATCCTGATCAAAAGTAATTAACAAACTTCCGTTTCCAACAGGTATATCCCGAGGCATGCTGGATTTGTTGCCTCCCCCCCCAATATAAAGTTATCGAAACATTTCAGGTTAGGTAAAATCAATAAGGGGAATCATGTATTTGGGGATTAAAAATACAGTATTTTTAGAATTCTTCTCAAGCGAATATACTGGTTTATAATAGGAGGAACAAGTCAACGGCGGCCAGTTGAAGACAGCGTGCCAATTCAAATACTCCAGAAGTCAGCGCAATTTTAGCAGAAATGCTTTGCATATCGCAACTTTTTGAGCTCAACAATTATTCAGCTAAAATAGCAGTTTTTTTCGACCACTCCCGCCTCACTTTTACTCCGCCCTTTCCAGTGGAAAGCGGCTGTTATGCTAACCTCAGAACACGGGCCGCATTACCGTACAGCACAGCCTCAGCCTCTGCAGGAACAAATTTTATGCCTTCGGGGGCTTTCGTAGGTAGATCACGGATCATATTCACCCATTCGCGCTCTGAATAAAGGAAGCTGAACGTTGGGGCATCGGTTCCGAAGACCATCCTGTTTGGGCCAAAAACATTCATAACTTTTCTGAGAATATAAGCAGCCTTACCGTAGCTCTCATGAGCGGTGGGTTGCCAGGCCGAGCAATCACACATGAGATTAGGTCGCCTTTTTCCAACTTCCATTAGCTCTTTATACCAACGGAAGGCCATATGGGCCGCGATCACATTCATTTCGGGAAAGTCAGCAAGTAATTTGTCTAACCTTTCTGGATGAACGCATTCGCTCTTACTTGGCGGCGGCAGCGGCCCTGTGTGAGTTAATACTGGAAGACCGTAATCTGAAACCTTCTCCCAAAAAGGATAATAAGCCTCATCATCCGGAAACCACCCAGTATCAGGATGGCATTTGACCCCTTTCATACCCCAGTCGTTGACGCAACGGTCTAAAAGCTCGAGGGCATTAGGACGCCTCGGATCAATACTCAGGAAAGCAACAAGGCGATCAGGAAAACGCCGAGCGGCCATAGCGATAGCTTCATTTTGACCTTCTATACCAATTTCCCCCTCCCCATACATAAAACCATTATCCACCGCAAGGATTGCTGCTTTCTCAATACCCCAATTGTCGAGGTTGCGTACCGTCTTCTCCCCGGTAGAATCAAACATTTGAGGGACAAGGTTTCGTCTTGCTTCTTCAAATGTTACGGGCTTATGGGCCGGGGAAAACTCAACACAAAGCTGAGCCATCTCATTCCACATTTTCGGTGAATGAAAAGGAGCATCGAAAAAGTGGTAATGCATATCTATAACCATCGATCTCCTCCTCCTACTAAAGTAGGTAAGTTCATTAATTCAAAGCATAGAAAGAAACCACAAAAACTTGGCTATCCACAGAGGCCGAGAAAAACACAGATGACCATTAGGTTTGATGTTCTCGTAGAAAATCAGAAAAACCGTCATTTCTGAAAGAGCTTTTGTCAATAGGCCTAAGCATGAAAATATGAAAGCGCGACTGTTACCTCTGGGTGATCATTCAAACGGGTCTTTCCCAGTCATTACACTGATTCATGGAGGAATACCATATTCTGAGGGTGCCTTTGGACTGCTAAAAGTGAAGGTAACGTGCCGATGCAATCCGGAGTCCTTTATCCAGGATTCCGATATGCGAAATTTATCTGTAATTTTAAGAAAAGTCAAGAGGAAGGAGAATTAAGCCCCCAAGGTTGATCTGGCTGAGGGTTCTTGAGGTAAGGGGGGGATGGGGTAAAGGGAAAGAGTGGGACATCCTTAAATAATTAAAATATTCGGCCGGGGTCGGACTTGGACATTGGTTTTTCGAATCATAGATTGAAAGGCAAATAAACACCTCAAATACCTATTCAGGTCCAACCCCAGCCGACATCCGCTTCGAGAGAACCTTTCTCCTAATCCATGATGGCCTGGTACACATAGTGCCGCATAAGATACCGGTAATGCATCCGCAGGGCGGGGGCCTGCAACATCAGTACGGCAACGATCTTCTCTTTGGGGTCGATCCAGAAATAGGTGCCATAGGCTCCGGCCCAGGAGTAGTCCCCTACTGAACCGGGGAGCGGGCTCCGGCCAGACTCCATTCGTACGCCAAAACCCAGCCCAAAACCCCCGCCCTCCTCCGGCATGGGAGTCATTCCTGCGAACTGTATGGGGACCAAGGGGCCATACTGGATTCCCGGCGGAAGATGGTTTGAACTCATCAACTCTATGGTTTTGCGCGAAACCAGCCGTATCCCGTCCAGAGTGCCCCCGTTGAGGAACATCTGGCATAAACGGGCATAATCGGGGGCGGTCGATACCATGCCGCCTCCGCCCGACATCCATCTGGGCCGCTTCGTCACTTCGATTGTTGGCGGCCTTTTACCGGTCGCCGGATCAACCTGCTGTTCAGCTATTCGTGCTTGGCGCTTTTCCCCTTCTACCCAAAAACCGGTGTCCGAAACCTTCAGCGGCTTTAAAATTCGCTCTGCAACGAAAGAGTCGAGCTCGACCCCGGAAACAACCTCGACGATCCGCCCCAGCACATCAGTGGACATGGAATATTCCCAGGTCGTGCCCGGATGGTACTGGAGGGGAACTTGAGAGAGCTTGGTTACCATCTCCGCATTAGTATTATTGTAATCAAAGGCCCCGACCGCGTTATATCGGTCTTTCACCAGGGATTTTCCAAAAATACCGTAGGTGAGGCCCGATGTATGGCGCATTAGGTCCTGCACCGTCATCTCCCGCTTGGCCGGTTCGAGCGCCAACTCCATCTTTCCTGTGGCTTCGTCTTTCTTTTCAACGCCCACCTTCAGGTCTTTGAACTGCGGCAGATAGCGGGAGACAGGATAGGCGAGCTGGATTTTCCCTTCCTCCGCGAGCATCATGGCCGCCAGGGAAGTAAAGGGTTTGCTCATGGAGGCCACACGGAAGATCGAGTTGCGGGCCATGGGGATTTTTTTCTCCCGATCCTGAAAGCCAGTGACCTCAAAGTAGGCGACCTTGCCTTTGCGTGCAATTAGAACGACTGTGCCCGGAATGGCTCCCTTATCGACATCGTTCTTCAACCCGGTGGTGAGCCTTTTCAGTCGTTCAGAAGAAAGCCCGACTTCTTCCGGGCTCTTCGCCCGCGGGAGCCCCTGGGCGGCGGCCGTGGCGACAAACGCCAGGATCATCACCACTACTACCAACATCCGTGCAGCAATCTTCATACATACCTCCTTTTTTTGGATTATCTTTATTGATGATCTTGTAAAAAGTCGAAATCCATAGAATTCGTCATTCCGGCGAAACTTGTCCCAGCAAGTTTTAAGCCGGGAGCCGGAATCCAGTTATTTCAAAATGTTCTGGACCCCGGTGCCTGCCCCGGACATGATCCGGGGTTCTCCGGGTGACGCTTCAAGAGACCTTTAGTGAAAAAGGCTCAAAGGCCATTCAAAAGCCCCTTGGAGCCTTCGGATGGGATCCTTCTGGAAAATCCTTTTCATAAACCCTCCAGAAGTTCGAGGTTTGGTCGCTAAATAGATCAGAGCGGTGCAGAGATGGGTGAAGGGTAGAAAAAATTTAGGGTCTTGTCAAGGGCTATGATTGCTTTTCACAATTTTATCCGTGTTCATCCGCGGCCCATCCAAATGATTCCGCATTCCGAATTCCGCACTTCACATTTTTTGCCCCGCCTTTTCTGTTTCCTATTTTTCAATCCGCGATTCGCCATCCAAAATCCGCAATCGATTGCTCCCTTGACTCATCCCGGTTTCTTGGTTATAGTCAAAACATCCTGAGAAATTGAGGAGTTTCCCTTGGTCATGAAAGGAATCCGGGGGTTCAAGGACATTCTCCCCGGGGAAGTGGAAAAGTGGCAGTTCGTGGAAAATGAGGCCCGGCGGGTCTTCGGCCTCTTCGGGTTTTTGGAGCTTCGCATTCCCATCCTGGAAAGGACAGAACTCTTTGCCCGCTCCATCGGCGAGGCTACGGATATCGTGGGAAAGGAGATGTACACCTTTCCGGACCGCGACGGGGATTCTTTGACCCTTCGGCCCGAGGCCACCACCTCCATCATGCGCGCCTACCTGGAGCACGGGCTCAATGTGAAAGAACCCGTGGGGAAGTATTATTTTATCGGCCCCATGTTCCGTTATGAACGGCCGCAGAAGGGACGCTACCGCCAGTTCCACCAGATCGATGCGGAGATCCTGGGAGTCCAGGAACCACAGGCGGATGCGGAGATTCTGGTGATGCTGATGCGTTTTCTGGGAGGGCTGGCGCTCAAGAACCTCAACCTGCAGATCAACTCCCTCGGGGATCCTGCCTGCCGGGGTCCTTATCGGGATGAGATCCAGAAGTTCCTCCGCGGTAAAAGTGAAAGGCTTTGCGAGGACTGCCAGAGGAGGGTGGAGACCAATCCCCTGCGGGTCTTTGACTGCAAGAAGGAAGAATGCCAGGCACAGCTGGCCGACGCGCCAGTGGTGCTGGACTTCCTCTGTCCGGACTGCCGCCGCCACTTTAAACAGGTGAAGGACCTGCTCGATGAACTCCGACTTCCCTACGCCGTCAACCCTCGAATGGTCCGCGGGCTGGACTACTACACCCGTACTGCTTTCGAAGTGGTAGCCGGAAACCTGGGAGCTCAGAACGCCGTCTGCGGCGGGGGAAGGTACGATGGGCTGGCAGAGGAGATCGGAGGGCCTTCGATCCCCGCGATCGGGTTTGCCATCGGGTTTGACCGTCTGGTCATGCTCCTGCCCGAGGAGAAGAATTTTCTGCGATACGCCGATGTTTTTCTCGCCGCTCTGGGGGAAGAAGCTCAACGGAAAAGCTTTGCCCTGGCCCAGGAACTGCGCGATGCCGGAATCTGGGCAGAGATCGATTACGAAGGAAAGAGCCTTAAGAGCCAGATGCGCAAGGCCGATCGGTTAAAGACCCCCTGGGTCGTCATTCTTGGAGAAGAGGAGCTGAAGAAGAACAGAGTCGTTCTCCGAGACATGGCCACAAAAGCTCAAGAAGAAGTGTCATTTGAGGAAATTTTGAGAAAGTTAAAAGGCGATAAACGATGACCAATGGGCAATGACCAATAACCAATAGCGAATAACCTGTTAACCTGATCCTTATGACCTGTGACTTGCAGCCTGTGACAGGGGACTTTTTTTAGATTGGAGATAGGACCTTGGGCGAAACATTGGGGAATCTGAAACGCACTTGTTATTGCGGGGATGCAGGGCCGGAGAGAATCGGCCAGGAAATAACCTTGATGGGCTGGGTGAACCGGAGAAGGGACCTGGGAGGGCTGATTTTCATCGACCTGAGGGACCGGGCCGGAATCGTCCAGGTGGTCTTCAACCCGGAATACAGCAAGGAAGCCCACGCCAAGGCTTCCGCTCTCCGGAATGAATACGTCATAGCCCTAAAGGGCAAATTGGCCGAGCGTCCCAAGGGGACGGAAAACCGGGAGCTCAAGACGGGGACGATCGAAATCCAGGCCAAGCAACTTTTCATTCTGAGCGAGTCCAACCCCGTTCCCTTTCCCATCGACGAAGAGGGTGAGGCGGCGGAGAACCTGCGTCTCAAGTACCGGTACCTGGACCTGCGCCGCTCGAAGATGCAGCGCAACCTCATCCTCCGGGACCGGGCCGCTCAGGCGGTGCGTAACTATTTCCACCAACAGGGGTTCCTGGAGGTCGAGACGCCTTTCCTGACCAAGTCCACCCCCGAGGGCGCCCGGGATTACCTCGTTCCCAGCCGGGTGAACCCGGGCCAGTTCTACGCCCTGCCCCAGTCCCCCCAGCTCTTCAAGCAGCTCCTGATGATCTCCGGCTACGACCGGTATTTCCAGATCGTCAAATGCTTCAGGGACGAGGACCTGCGGGCCGACCGCCAGCCGGAGTTTACCCAGATCGACATCGAGATGTCCTTCATCGACCGGGAAGATATCTACGCCACGATGGAAGGGCTGATGAAGGCTGTCTTCAAGAATACCCTGGGTATCGAACTGAATCCCCCATTCCCCCGGATAACCTACGATGAAGCCATGGGCAAGTATGGGGCGGATAATCCGGATGTGAGGTTCGGCTTGGAGATGACTGACGTCTCCGACATTCTGAAGAAGACTGAATTCAAGGCCTTTGCAGAAGTCCTGCAGCGGGGCGGAATCATCAAAGCGATCCAGGTGGACAAGGACCTCTCCCGCAAAGACCTGGACAACCTCCATGAATTTGCCCGCGGCCTGGGAGCCAAAGGACTGAACTGGGTCCGTGTCAATCCCGAAGGATGGCCCAACGTGAGCGGACCGCTGGCCAAATTCCTCTCCGATGAAGAGAAGGCTGGCCTGGGAAAAAGCATGAATCCTGCTCCGGGGAATATCCTCCTATTCATGGCCGACTCCGCCAAAGCGGTCAACGATGTGCTGGGGAGAGTGAGGCTGCAGCTGGGCAGGCAACTGAACCTGATTCCCCCGGGAGTCTTCAACTTTGTCTGGATCACCGATTTTCCCCTGCTGGAGTACGACGAGGGAGAAAAACGGTGGTCGGCGAAGCACCACCCCTTCACCTCGCCCCTGGATGAAGACCTGCCCCTCCTGTCCACAGAGCCCGGAAGAGCCCGGGCCAAGGCTTATGACTTGGTCCTCAACGGGTCTGAGGTCGGTGGAGGAAGCCTGCGGATCTACCGGCGGGAAGTTCAATCGCAGCTCTTCCAGACTCTGGGCATCGGGCCGGAGGAGGCCAAGGAGAAATTCGGATTCCTACTGGAGGCGCTGGAATTCGGGGCCCCTCCCCATGGAGGAATCGCCTTCGGCTTCGATCGCCTGGTCATGATCCTGTGCGGGGCGGAGAGCATCCGAGATGTCATCGCCTTCCCAAAAACACAAAAAGCCACGGACCTCATGACCGAGGCTCCTTCATCCGTCGACAGCCGCCAACTGGCAGAGCTTTCCCTCAGGGTGATGATCCCAAAATGAAAATTCAGCGTGTGGCAGGGTCAGCGGCGAAAAGCAGGAATCGGGGAACAAAAGTTAAGCCTCTCTCCTGCTCTGACCCATGAAGTGTGATAATCCCTATTTTTTCAATTGGAAGGAAGTTAATTCCCAATTGAAAAGTTCCTTTAACCCCTTCATCCAATCTTTATCATATTGACATTTCACAAAATATTTTACATCTGGCGAATACCAATATTGGTTTATGATTTCATCACCATCTCCCCAACCGGATGTACTGCCAGTTTGTTTTCGTTTATATTCCAACTTGAGAGCCTTAAATTTTCCCGCACGGATCTCAACATCTTCCCATCCCAAGGCCGAGAAATTCTCAGAATAGTCAAAGGAATTTCGCCCCGCAAATGCGCCCATAATTGCTTTCGTTGAATATGCGTCCTTCCATTGTTTCCCGATGCTAAGAGGGAAATCAAAAAGCTTCTTATATGCCCTTTTATATTTTGTTTGTTTGTCCCCCTCCAGAAATTTTACCCTGTTCAGAGAGGGTTTTTGAAAGAAAACTGCGTTATAACCCTGAGATTCGAATATACATTTCCCTTCTGAGAATTTCAGAGTATAGCCGCTCTGGTCCGCTTTGACGACTTCGATACTCCCATCTCCAGTAAAAATCCATTTGTCTCCTAAATTCCAAACTGGGGCTTCAATTTTCTCTTGTGCAAATACTATGGCAGGAA
>Ga0326726_10006419_pt1 | contig 10591 bp, 6 predicted proteins | sample MHFenrmetagenome_2_FD_207603 | JGI IMG/M metagenome (GOLD analysis project Ga0326726, IMG submission 207603) | Lab enriched peat soil microbial communities from Michigan Hollow, Ithaca, NY, United States - MHF15MN | ecosystem: Environmental > Terrestrial > Soil > Wetlands > Peat | place: USA... | reverse complement strand
CACACTGCCATCCAACCCAGGCCGGGGAGGCCGCGTGGTCGGGAGGCCGCGCGGTCCGGACGCCACGACGAGGTAGGAACGCGGATTACGCGGAATACGCGGATCGCGCGGAAACGAATTCTTTGGGTCCGCCGGGCCGAGACGCTCGCCACCTCCGAATCCTCAAGAACAGCATCATCGCAATCCGGTTCAATCCGCTTGATCTTCACCCGACGTCTTCTTACTCGCGGCGCGGCAAGGCAACCGTGCGGGATGTGACGTCACCGATGGCGGTACCTCCGTCGCGTGGATGCATTCTGGTGATTCGGCGACTAGCGCCCCGCGTGTGCCCGGTGTAGCTCGGCGACGTCGATCTTCGTCATCTTGAGCAGCGCCTGCATCACACGGCCCGCTTTGGCGCGATCCGTGTCGCTCATCAGCTCGGACAGCACGCGCGGCACCACTTGCCAGGACAGGCCGAACTTGTCCTTGAGCCACCCACACTGGGACGGCGCTCCCCCGCCCGCGATGAGCGCGTCCCAGTAGTGGTCGACCTCCCGCTGATCGTCGCAGTGGATGAGGAACGACACGGCCTCCGTGAACTTGAACCGCGGTCCGCCGTTGAGGAGGATGAACTCCTGCCCATTCAGCAGGCACGACGCGGTGATCACGACGCCCTTCGGGCCAAGGCCCTCGTCGCCGTAGCGGCTCACCGCGCCGACGCGCGAGTCGGGAAAGACGGAGACATAGAAGTTCATCGCCGCTTCGGCGTTGTCGTCGAACCAGAGAAACGGCGCGATCTTGGTCTGCATGGGTCGTCTCGGTGCAGGTGCGTTGCGTGATGTGCTTTAGGCGGCGAGCGCCTTGGCCAGCTTCTCGAGCTCGCTCGTCCAGCCCTTGACCGCCATCTCCGTCCAGTAGTCGTCGTGCATGCGGTCGATCGTCACGGTGACGCGAACGCCATCCGCGGTCGCGTGCAGCTCGACGGTGTGATTCACCTGGTACGGCTCGACGCCCGGGATGAAGTCGGCGTAGTGGGAGAACGCGAGCCGCTTGGGCGGCGCGACCTCCGTGTACGTGAGACGGTGGTCGATCGCGACCGGCATGTTCGCCCTCTTCATGAAGTCGATCTGTCCAGCGTCCGTCGCGCGCATCGTGTAGTCGAGCGCCCCACCGGCACGCAGGTCGATCGCGCGGACGGCAACGGCGAAGCCTTCCGGGCCCCACCATGCCTCGATGCCGTCCTTCGTGGTCCACATCTCCCACACGTCCTCGATCGAGGCCTGGTACGTTCGCTCGATCGTGACGCGCTCTCGCCGCCCGGCGGGCGCGCCCGCGGTCGCGCTGTTCGTCATTTGCCCTCCTCGTTGCGTGTGGCTTCGCGATCCTTCTTTCGTCGCTCGAGCGCCGCGCCGAGCCGGTCGAGCCGCGCTTCCCAGAGCACGCGATACCGCGAGATCCAGTCGTCGAGCTCCCGAAAACGGTCCGGCTTGAGCGAATAGAGCCGTTTGGTGCCGTCCGGGCGCATCTGCACGAACCCCGCCTCGCTCAGAATGCGCAGGTGTCGCGAAACCCCGGATTGGTGAATGTCGACGCGTTCGACGATGTCGTTCACCGCGCGCTCGCCCGTCCGAAGCGTCTCGACGATGCGGCGGCGCATGGGATCAGCCAGAACCTCGAAGGCATCGATATGCATGGAAGTATATATACGCTATTGCGCATATATGTCAAGAGGTCGTCCCTCGCGATGCCAGGTCTGCCGTCACTCTCCCGAGGCGGTTCGCGGACGCGTCGGCGAGGGTGGGCGTTTCTGCGGCGTCAGCACGACCGTCACCGCCGCCGTGTCGGACGGTGACATGGAGACCGGGAGCGTGAGCGGCTCATAGCCCGCCTTCTGAATCCGGATTTCCTTCGCGCCGGCCGATAGGAACGCGAGCGTGGCGGTGCCCGTCGTGCTCGTGCGCATGAAGCTCCCGCTCGCGACGTCAACGACCTCGGCGCCCGGCACGACCTCGCCAGTCACCTCGTCAAAGACGCCGATCAAGCGGGCCGTGTGCGATGCGACTGGCGCCGCGGCGATCGCGGACGCAGCCGCCGCGAGGAACGAGCCGTTGCCGGGATCGAAGCCAATGCCCGGCTTGAGCGTGACGAAGATCGCGTTCGTCGCGCCCGGCGGCGCACCGTCGATCACGTCGGTGCACGGGTGGTATTCGATCTCCTGGATGTGCTCGGGCTTGACCGACGCGAGCACAGTGGCAATGAGCGGACTGATGAGAGTCGCATCGCCGGTCAACCGCAGCGACGCACCTGGATTCGACGCGATGAGTCGCTGCCGTTGGCCGTTGACCCACACGTTCTGCACCGGCGGACAGTAGCCGAACTGCGCCGCCTTAGCCGCGATGCGTCGCGCCGACGGGGCCCCGGACCGAAAGCCGTACGAGTTAACATGTTGATCGATGCGATCCGGCTCACCGCGACGACCCCAGATCATGTCCGGCCGCAGCTTGGTCACGATGTCCAATGCATCGACGACGGGACGAGGACTCTTCTCGATCGCCTCGGCATCAATGAAGTAGCTCTTGCGACGAACGTCTTGTTCGGCGGCGACTTTCACCGTGTCGAGCGCGTGAACCGTGCGCGTCAGCCGAATGTCGAAGGACGTCGCCAACGAATCGTTGAAGAATCGATCGGCGCGCGCGAAGCCGATCTTGCGCACGACGAGATTATTGTCCGTGCCGATGCGCGGGATCGTGAGCGATTGTTCGCCTTGCGCGTCGGTCGTGCCTCGCGCGAGGACGGTCGTCAAACCGCGAACGATCGAGACCTCGGCACCCGCGACCGGCGCGCCCGAGGAATCGGCGACGCGCACATGAACCGTGACTGAGGGCGACTGCGCGAGCGCCGCCGGGGCGGCGACGAGCGCGATCGCCATCCACTTCCGGAGGGTCCCACCGAGAACGCGAGTCTTCGGCATCGGATGGCATTCCGATTTGTATGCACCTTCAAATACGGTCGGCCGGGACCCTCCGTCAATAGCCTTGGGACGAACAGCCCATTAAGGAACGACCGGCCTGATCGTCTCCGTGATCACGGGAAGCTTCCCTTCCATGGACTTGTTGAACGCCGCGAGCTCGCTATCGACGAGCGACTTGTACGCGGTCTTCGCGGCGTCGAGATCCTTCTCCAAATTGCCGAGCCACTCGAGCGCGGACTGCGTGGGCGCGAAGTCGGATCCGCCGGCGACGTCGCCCGCTCCGTTGCCGACCACGCCATTCAGCCAGATCAGACTCATGTAAATCTTGTACGGCTCGACGTAATACTTGTCGTCGCCGTTGAGATCGGACCGCGACACGAGACGGAGCTCGACGTTCATCATCTTCGCATCGAGCGCCTTGAGCGCGTCGACGATGTCCGCCTTGGTCGCGTTCGCCTTCACCTGATCGGCGATCTGCTTCCGCATCACCTCGAGGCGGTTGACGAGATCGGCCGACGCGGCGAGGCCGTCGCGCACGCGCACTTGTGCCGCGGTCGATGCGGCGAGATCGGCGTCGCTCGTCTTGATCTCCGCGTCCTTGAGCACGACCACCGACTGTGTCAGGGTAGTGCCGTTGACCGTCAGCCGGATCGTGTACTTTCCGGGAACAGCGAGCGGACCGGCGGTCTGCGCCCCCTGGATGCCCCAGTGCGTGATCGGCCGTGTGGGACGGTTGTTGAAGCGCGGCTCGGCGAAGATGTGCGGGTTGTCCGGCGCGGCGGTCCGCAGCGCGACGACCCGCGGCGCGTCATAGTGCATGTCCCACATCACGCGGTTGAGTCCCGCGCGAGTCGGTGACTGTATCGTGCGCACCACCTTGCCCACCGAATCGAGGATCTCGACGCGCGCCGGGCGCTGCGACGCCTGCTTGAGCGAGAAGGTGACGTCGGCGCGGCCGCTCCGGGACTGGCGATATCCGGGGTGCGGTGGATAGAGCACGACGTCGGCGTCGGCGATCTCGCCCGTCGTCTCGAGCGGCGCGATGTCCTTGAGGATGTAGATGCCGCGGCCGTACGTCGACACGACCACGTCATGCCAGAGCTTCGGCACCACGATCCACGAGACGGCGCTCTGCGGCAGCCCTTCCTTGAACTGCTTCCAGTGCGCGCCGTCGTCCAGCGAGAAATAGAAGCCGTGGCCGGTGCCGGCGAACAACATGCCCTTCCGATTCGGATTCTCGGCGACGGCCATGACGTAGTCGAGCGGATGCGTCGCCGGCAAATCTCCGGTGATGTTGGTCCACGTTTGACCAAAATCGGTCGTCTTGTAGATGAACGGTTTGCGGTTGTCCATCATGTGGAAGTCGATCGCGGCGTACGCCGTGCCCGCATCGAAATGCGACGGCTCGATCTTGCGCACGGTGCCCCACGCCGGTAGCCCGGTGATGTTCTTCGTGACGTTCGTCCAATTGTTGCCGCCGTCGCGCGTGTTCCAGACTTGGCCGTCGTTCGTGCCGGCCCAGATGAGACCGCGCTGGATCTCCGACGGCGCGATGGCGAAGACGACTTCGCCGTAGAACTGGCCGAGGTTGTCTTCGACGACCCCGCCCGATGAGAGAATGCGGGTCGAGTCGTTCGTCGACAGATCCGGGCTGATGACGGCCCAGCTCTGGCCACCGTTCGAGGTCTTGAAGACGACCTGGCAGCCGTAGTAGACCGTGTTGTGATCGAACGGATCGATCGCGAGCGGCGGCGTCCAGTGGCAGCGGTACTTGAGCTTGTTCGGCGGCGAGTCGAGGGTGTGGATCCACGGACTCACCGAGTGCGCGCGCTTGACGGTGTGGTCGTAGCGCGTGACTTCGTTGCCGTAGCAGCTCGCCCAGACGATGTTCGGATCGGTGAGATCGGGGAGCGTGAAGCCGGACTCGCAGCCGCCGAGTCCATGATCCCAGGTCGATGTGCCGCCGAAGAGTCCAGCGGCGCCGCGTCCTCCGCCGGTGGAGTCGGCATTGGTGGTATCGGCGCGCGCACCGCGCCCCCCGCCGGCGCCGCGCCCAGCCGCGGCAACGGCCCCTCGCCCACCCGCGGTATCCTGCGCCAGCGCGCCACGCCCGCCGCGCGCCGTCCCGCGGCCGCCGCGACCGGTAGAGTCGGCGCCACCGCGTCCTCCTCGGCCACCACCGCGTCCTCCGCCGGCGCCGGCCTCGGGCGCCGTGCTCGGGCCGCGCATCGTGCCGTTGTCCTGTCGATTCCCATATACCCAATAAGGAATTTGGTTGTCTACTGCCACGTGGTACATCTGCCCGATCGGCAGGGAGATGGTCTGGAAGGTCCGGCCGTGATTCGCCGTCAGCCGGACGCCCGCGTCGTTCGTGAGGCCAAAGTGGTCGGGATTCTTCGGATCGATCCAGATGTCGTGGTTGTCGCCGCCCCACGGGACCTCGGCGAACGTCTTGCCGCCGTCGGTCGAGTGAAAGAAGGCGCTGTTGGCGATGAACACCTCGTCGGCGTTCGCGGTCGACACTTTGATATTGATGTAGTAGCCCGCGCGGCCGATGAGCGGGCGCTGCCAGTTGACGACCTTCCAGGTCACGCCGGCGTCGTCGGAGCGCCAGACGGATCCCTGGTCGGCGGTCTGGATCAACGCATAGACCCGCTTGGAGTTCGTCGGAGCGACGGCGACGTCGATCTTGCCGAGCGGCGGCGTGGGAAGCCCGGGGTCGATGGCCTGCTTCCACGTGTCGCCGCCGTCGCGCGTCACCCACACGCCGTCCTTCGCGTCGTGGGTGCCGCTGTACATCACGTAGGTATGCATGATCACGTGCCACATGCCGGCGAACAGGACCTTCGGATTCTTGACGTCCATCGCCAGCCCCGAACAGCCAAAGTTGCCGCCGAGGCCGAGCACGAGCTTCCACGTCTTGCCCCCGTCGAGCGTCCGGTAGACGCCGTGCTCCTGCTGCTCCCCGGTCGCACGGCCGAGCGCGCAGACGAAGACGACGTCGGGATTCGTCGGATGAATGATGATTCTCTGAATTCGGCCCGTCTCCGGCAGCCCCATGTGGGTCCAGGTCGTGCCCGAGTCGACCGACTTGTAGACGCCGTCGCCCATGAGATCGGCGTCGCGAATCGCCCATGCCTCGCCGGTGCCGATCCAGACGGTCGACGGCTTGGACGGCGCGACGGCGAGCGCGCCGATCGCCTGCACCGGGAGGCTATCGGAGATCGGACGGAACGTCGCGCCGCTGTCGACCGACTTCCAGACACCGCCCGACGCCGCGCCGAGGTACCAGACGCGTGGGTTGCCCGGGACGCCGCTGATCGCGGCGACGCGCCCGCCTTCGGCGGGGCCCATCATCTGAAATCGGAAGGGATCGGGCTGCGGCGCTGGGGGGGAGGTCTGCGCACCGCGCTGTTGCGCGGGCAGGATGTTCGCGGCAGCGAGGATGGCGCTCGCGAATAGACCGAGAGAGCGGTGCATGTGCGGTTGTCTCCGGACGGATGGCAGCGTCAAAAGACTACGCAATGGCCCCGCATCCGGAAAGGTCGCAAACAGCCGATCAGGCGGTCGGCGACGGAGCGGATTCGATCTCGATCGTGAAGCGCGTGCCCCGCCCTACCTCGCTGTCGACCGCGATGGTGCCGTGGTGCGCATCCACGATGCGTTTCACGATGGCCAAGCCGAGGCCGACGCCCTTGGCCTGCCGGTCGGACTTCGCTTGGCGGTACGGATCGAACACCGACGGAAGATCCGCCTCTGGAATTCCCGTTCCGGTGTCGGCGACGGCGATGCGAAGACGCGGGCGTTGTCCGCGTTCCGCGCGCGCGTTCGCCGAGAGCGTGATCGTGCCGCCTCTCGGCGTGAATTTGATCGCGTTGGACAAGAGGTTGGTGAGCGCACGATCGAGCTTCTCCTCGTTCCCCATGATCAGCGGAAGGTGCGGCTCGACGTCGAGCTCGAGACGGATCTCGCCGTAGCGCGCCGCGACGCGCGCGAACTCGAACGCACGCGTGAGCGCGCCGCTCACGTCCAGCGGATGGAGCGGGAAGCTCTTGCCCGTGGCATCGGAGCGATACACGTCCAACATGTCGCTCACCAAGCCGATGATCTTCGTGACGCTCGCCGACGCCGTGCTGGCAAGATCGGGGATCGTCTCCGGCTCGGTCTCGGCGCTCTCGACGATGGAGTCGAGCACCATCTGGACGATGGTGAGCGGTGAGCGGAGGTCGTGCACGAGCATCGCGGTGATCGTCGCCTTGAGAGCGTCGAGCTCGAGCAGGCGCGCGTTCGCGGCACGCATGTCCGCCTGCAGGCGCGTGATCTCGAGCTGATAGGCGATGCGCGCGATGACTTCGGCCGGCTGAAACGGCTTCTGCACGTAGTCGGCGCCGCCGACCTCGAAGGCGAGCACCTTGTCCATCGGCTCATCGAGCGCGCTGATGAAGATGACCGGGATGTTCGCCGACGCATGGTCGGCCTTGAGACGGCGACAGACCTCGTATCCGTCCATGTCGGGCATGGAGATGTCGAGCAGCACGAGATCCGGCGGCTCCATCCGAACGGCGGCGAGCGCATCGTGGCCGTTGAGCGCGACGCGGACGTCGCATTCCGTCGTCGAGAGCATGCCGGTGAGGACGTCGGCGTTGATCGGCGCATCGTCGACGACGAGAATGCTGCCGCGGACCGAGCGCGCCGCGCCCACCGTCGCATCGGCGGCGTCGACCGGCGTCGGCTTGGTGGCGTCGCCGACCCAGCGGTTCTTGCCCTCCCGCCGTGCCTCGTCGAGACGCGCCGCGGCGAGCTCGAGGATCGCGATCGACCGATCGCCCGGGAGCGGTCGCATCACGGCGACACCGATGCTGACCGTCGCGGTCTCGGCGACCGACGAGCTGCTATTATCGATCGACGACTCGGCGACGGTGCGCCGGATGCGCTCCGCCACGGCCTGCGCGCCGGACTCGTCGGCCCGCGGGAGCAGCACGACGAACTGGCCATCGCCGGAGCGCGCGGCGACGTCGCCGCCGCGCAAGCAGGCCCGCCGGATGCACCGCGCGACGGCGCGGGCGCACGCCTCCGCCTCGGTGTTTCCGCGGTCGTGCGCGAGCAGGTCCAGGTCATCGATCTCGACGAGGAGCGCGGCGAGCGAGCGGCGGTCGCGCGCGCTCCGGCGGCACTCGGCGTCGAGCAGCTGCTCCGCGCCATCGCGGTCGGGGAGAAACGCGACGTCGTCGCGCCGTGGTGCGTCGACGACGGCGCGGCTCGACCGCAGCGCCAGGCGCGCTTCGACACGCGCGCCGAGGACCGGTGGATCGATCGGTTTGAACAGGGTGTCGGCGGCGCCGTCGGCGATGGCGCGGGATTCGGCGTTCGGATCATCGCGGCGGACGAGCGCAATCAGGGACGTGCTCTGCGTGGCCGGCGTGCTGGCGAGCCGCTCGGACAGCGCGCGACAGTCGACGTCGCCGAAGCCGGTGTCGAAGATCACGACGTCCGGCACGGCCTCTCGCAGGGCGGCGAGCGTGCGTGTGCCGCTCTCCGTCCAGATGACGTTGCATCGTGGGCTGAGGACGTCGCGGATGGCGTCGACGTCGGCCCGCGACTCGGTGGCGACGAGGACGGTGAGCGACGGATCAGCGGGCATGGGTGGGTCGTGGCGGAGCGCCGGCGTTCATGATGAATGTCTCGAGGCGGTCGGGAGCGCGCACGAGTGTCGTCGCGCGAGCCAATGCCTCGTCGAGTGTAGCGACGAACGCCACGGCGCGATCACGGTCGCCGTCGCGCAGCGCCGTCTCGATCGCGCTTGCCGCCGACTCCACCTCGCGCATCGACAGGTTGCCGGCAACTCCGCGGAGCGTGTGCGCGGTCCGGCGCGCACCATCGAGCTCGCCGCGGTCGACGGCGTGGCGAATGTCGCTGCCCGCAGTCCCGAAGTCGCGGGCGAACTTGTTGAGCAGCCTGGACAAGAGCTTCGGATCTCCGCCGATCCGACGGAGCGCGGACGGCGCGTCGAGGACCGCGTCGGAGGGCGCAGCGTCGCGTGGGACGTCCACCGGCCTGTCCGTCGCGACCCGGCCGCCACGCGCGCCGATGCATCGAAGCACCGCGCCGATCAAATGATCGGGATCGATCGGCTTGGTGACGTGATCGTTCATCCCGACGTCGAGGCAGCGCCGCCGTTCGGCCTCGGACGCATGCGCGGTCATCGCGATGATCGGCAGGTTCGCGGTCGCCGCGTGCGCGCGGAGCTGGCGCGTCGCCTCGTAGCCATCGACCTCCGGCATCTGAAGATCCATGACCACCGCCTCGAATGCCGGTGACGCGATTGTGGCGAGCGCCACGGCGTCACGGCCGTTGAACGCTTGCTGCACGGTGGCGCCGGCGTTCTCGAGAATCTCACGCGCGACCTGCCGATTGATCTCGTTGTCCTCGGCAACGAGAATCCGCACGCCCTCGAGCCGGCGCGGGTCCTTCACCGGTGGACGTGCCGGATCGGAGTGGCGCCGGCGACGCCCCACCCCGACCGCGGTGACGATGGCGTCGAGGAGAGCCGATCGGGTGATCGGCTTCACGAGCAGTGCAGCGACGCCGGCCGCGCGCGCCGGCTCGCGCAACGCCTCGCGGCCGAGCGCGGTGACCATGACGATGGTCGCAACGCCCGGGAGATGCCGCGCGCCGCGAATCTGGGTCGCCGTCTCGATGCCGTCGGCGCCGTGCATCTGCCAATCGAGCAGCACCACGTCGAATGCCTCCGAGTTGCTTTCGTGCGCGGCAACCAGCGTGGCGATGGCGGCTTCACCCGACGTCACGCTCTTCACGTCGAACCGAAACTCGCGGAGATAGTCGCCGAGGATCGCCCGGGCCGTGGGATTGTCGTCGGCGATGAGGACGCGAAGGTCGCCCGGCCAAATCGGGATCTCCTCCGTCGGGACGTCGGACTCCTGCTGTACGCCGAACACCGCCGTAAAACTGAAGGTGCTCCCGACGTCCTTCACGCTCTTCACCTCGATCTCGCCTTGCATCATGCCGACGAGCTGGCGGCTGATCGAGAGGCCAAGACCGGAGCCGCCGTACCGGCGCGTGGTGGACCCGTCGGCCTGAACGAAGGATTCGAAAAGGCGCGACTGCTGCTCGGGCGAGAGCCCGATGCCGGTGTCGCGGACGGAGAAACGGAGCGTCACCTTCCCGTCGCCGACCTGTACGTGGTCGATCGAGACGACGACCTCGCCGCGGTCGGTGAACTTCACCGCGTTGCTGAGCAGGTTGACGAGGACTTGGTTCAAGCGCAGCGGATCGCCGACGAGCGCGGTCGGAACCGCCGGAGCGCGCGAGACAATCAGCTCGATGTTCTTCTCCTCCGCCTTGAGCGACGTCATGCTGATCGCGCTCTCGATCACGTGCTCCAGGTTGAACGGCACCATCTCGAGCGCGAGGCGACCCGCCTCGATCTTTGACAGGTCGAGGACATCGTTGAGCACGCCGAGGAGCCCCACCGCGCCGGTTTCGATCTTCTCGAGGTAGTCGCGCTGCTGCGATGTGAGGTCGGTTCGCAGGGCGAGATGGCTCAGGCCGATGACGGCGTTCATCGGCGTGCGGATCTCGTGCGACATATTGGCGAGGAACTCGCTCTTGGCGCGATTC
>Ga0326726_10006418_pt1 | contig 10592 bp, 11 predicted proteins | sample MHFenrmetagenome_2_FD_207603 | JGI IMG/M metagenome (GOLD analysis project Ga0326726, IMG submission 207603) | Lab enriched peat soil microbial communities from Michigan Hollow, Ithaca, NY, United States - MHF15MN | ecosystem: Environmental > Terrestrial > Soil > Wetlands > Peat | place: USA... | reverse complement strand
CATTGCCCCGAGGGCCGCCGTCTCTTTCCGGAATTGACGGTCCTTGAGAATCTGGAGATGGGAGCTTATCTTTCCAAATCAAAGAGTTTTGTCCGGAAGAGGATCGAACGGCTTTTCGATTCGTTCCCCATCCTGAAGGAGCGGAGGGGTCAGCTGGCCGGGACCCTCAGCGGGGGCGAACAGCAGCAGGTGGCCATCGCCCGCGCGCTGGCCCTGAACCCTAAAATGGTCCTCTTCGACGAACCCTCTCTGGGACTCGCCCCCATCCTCGTGGACCAGGTGGAAAAGATCCTCCTGCAACTGAAGGAAGAGAGGATCACCATCCTCCTCGTGGAGCAGAATGCTGGCATGGCGCTGGATGTCGCCGATTATGCCTACGTCATGGAGACGGGCGGAATCATCCTTCAGGGGGCCTCCGCCGATTTGCGCCAGGACGAAAAAATCGTAAAAGCATATCTGGGAGGGTAAAAGGAGCTCCCCTTACCTGCGAATCAATCATTTCCTTTGGGGAAACCCCGGGCTCTGCCAGGGTCCGCCTCCGGCGGATTGACATTTCCGGGATGCTTCGGGTGAGGCCCGGGGGCAAGGAGCTTCTGGGCAAAAAGCATCGGCCGGGTGGGCCCTCTCCTTGGAGGCTTCGATCGGCTTCCGCAGAATGCGGCGGGCTGATCGGACGACCTGCCGGTCGCCCCTACCCGGGGAGAACACCTTCATTGGGGGGTCGGATGGTTGGCCCGCCCGATCCATGAAATGGAAGCTGCCTTGATTCTTGCCCAGAAGGTCCTTGCCCCCGCGCCTGGCACCCAATCGAAGGCCACCTTTAGGTGGCACCAATTATAATCCGCTTTGAGCGGTTCACTGTTTTTCGTATCTCCGGCTCTGCCGGGAGGTCACGATTTCAGAGGTATGGAGGAGACTCACAGGGAGGGTTTCTGCAAGTAGATTAACCGAGGATCGTGGAAATCCCCTTTCAGGAGAACCGTGGCGATGACCGTCACCTCTGCGCCGGCATACTGAATCAAATCACAGGTCGCTAAGACCGATCCCCCCGTGGCAATAACGTCTTCAATCAGACAAACCCGATGCCCCTTGATCCGGTCTGCGTCCCGCCCGTCTAAAACCAGGGTCTGATCTCCCGTGGTCGTTATGCTCGTGACCGGAACCATCAAGGGTTTGATCATGTATTTTTTTACCGTCTTGCGGACGACGACGAAAAAGGGATGGCCCAGTTGCCGGGCCGTTTCATGGACCAGGGCGATGCCCTTCGCCTCCAGGGCCACCAGCAGGTCAAATTTTCCCAGCAGTCCCTCGGCTTTAAACCTTTCCACCAGCATCTGGGCGCATTTCTCATTGAGCTCCACATCACCAAGCATGACAAAGGAAGCTATGCGTTTGCCGGTCCCCGCCAGGGTGACCATCGGAAGCTCGCGTTCCAAACCGGGATGGAGGCGAAGGAGGAAGGTTTCTTCTTTTTTGTCCGTGCTCATACATTCTGGGGTGACTTTAGAATATGGCCTCTTCATGGTGATTTCTTATCGATCAGAAGAAGCTGCTTCCTAGAACTATTTTTTATGGTTGCTTTATAACACGCCGCTGCAGTCAAGTCAAACACCGGAGGGTCGGGGATTTTGGTGGAATAGAGGCGGGGGGAAGAGTGCCGGGAAAGGCTCAGGAATGATTGACTCTCCTCCCCATGGTTTTCATGATCTCTTCGGCCTCGGACACGATGCAATCGAGGAGTTCCTGGCAGGAGGGGATGTCGTCGATCAGGCCGCAGGCCTGGCTGAAAGCCATGGACCCCCACTCCAGGTCCCCTTCCACGTAGGCTTTGCGGATCCGGCCCACCCCGTACTGCATCATCTCCCATGGATCGACTTTGCTTTTGGCCATTTCCATGATTCTCTTGGCAAAGTCGTTCTTGATGACCCGGCAGCGCACTCCGGTGAGGTTGTCGGTTACGACCGTATCTTCCTCCGATTTCTCGATCAGGTATCTCTTCACATGCTCGGGGACCGGCGCTTCTTTGGTTACGATAAAACGGCTTCCCATGGAGATTCCTTCGGCGCCGAGGGCCAGGGCAGCCGCCAATCCCCGGCCGTTACCGATTCCCCCGGCAGCGACGACGGGGATCTTCAACCGGCTGGCCACCAGAGGAGTCAGGACCATGGTGGCGATATGCCCCGTGTGTCCTCCCCCCTCGGTTCCCTGGACGATGACTGCATCGGCCCCGTCCTGTTCGGCTCGCAAAGCATGCTTCAGGGAGCCCAGGGTGGGAAGAGCGATGATCTCATAAGGTTTCACCCGCTCGATGATTCGCTTGGGATTCCCGCGGCCATAACTGGCCACGGGGACTCTTTCTTCCAGAATCACATCCAGCAGCTGATCCACGATCGGGTTGTCGGGCATGAAATTGACCCCGAAAGGTTTGTCCGTCATGTCTTTGATTTGGCGAATGTTGTCCCGAAGCTGCTCTGGGGTCATGAAGGCGGCGCCCAGGATTCCCAGGCCTCCAGCATTGGAGACCGCCGCAACCAAGGGAGGAAAAGACACCCAGGTCATGGCCCCCTGGATGATCGGATACTTGATTCCCAGCAGCTCTGTGATTCGCGTCTTCATTCCATTTCCTTATAAAAGATACTGGATACTCGATGCTGGATTCTGGATACGACCCGATATCTGATACCCAGTCTCCAGGCACTGGGGTGTGCGTTCAGCACCCGAAAATAACGAAAAGGCCGTGAGGGTTTTCCCCACGGCCTCGTGATTCGTCGGCCGCGGGTTTTGCCCACGGCCTGAATCGTGTTATTTATTTCGTTGGAGAGTCAAGGGCAACGTTCAGGTGGCGGGCCAGGCCTAAGGGCGAGACACAATAGGAGTACACCGAGCACCCAAACCTGAACCCCTGCCTGATCCATGAATTTGATCCTCCCCTGTTATCTTTCATATTAAAACCGGCGTTTCCGGTTTGTCAAGAAATTGTTTTTCGCCAAAAATAAACTTGACTTTCATTCGTTTGTCTTTGAAAAATAAAGTATCCAGTCCAGTAGCCATTCCTTAAAGCTTTCCGCCCCTGACCGTACATAGAAAAGGAGGTCTTCTATGGGTGAGGTTACCCTCCGGAATGTCCTTGCCGAGCGGGGAGTTTCCCGCAGAGATTTTTTGAAGTTCTGTTCTACCATGGCCGCTGCATTGGCTCTTCCATCTTCCATGGTCCCTCGGATTGCGGAAGCTTTGGAGAGGAAGGCGAAGCCCGTCGTCTTATGGCTGGAGTTTTCCGACTGTGCCGGCGACTCAGAGTCCATGCTCCGAGCCACCAAGCCGACCCTCGCCGAGATCGTCCTGGATGTTATTTCTCTGGAGTACCATGAGACCATCATGGCCCCTTCGGGAAAGGCGGCGGAGAAATCCAAGAAGGACGTGGTAAAAAACCAGAGGGGAAAATACATTGCCGTGGTGGAAGGAGCCATCCCCCTGAAGGATGGGGGGATTTACTGCACCATCGGTGGGGAAACGGCTTTGGATATCGCCCGGGAGGTTTGTGGAAACGCGCTGGTTACGCTGGCCGTCGGCTCCTGCGCTTCCTGGGGGGGCGTGGCCAGTGCTTCCCCGAATCCGACGGGGTGCGTGGGAGTGAAGGAAGCGGTTCCGACAGCGACAGTCGTGAACCTTCCGGGGTGCCCGGTCAACGTGGAGAACATCACCGCCACGATTGTTCATTTTTTGACCTTTGGGTCCCTTCCGGCCCTGGACGGTCTGGGACGGCCTCTCTTCGGCTATGGCAAGCGGATCCACGACAATTGCGAGAGGCGGCCCCATTTCGATGCCGGGCAGTATGTGCATCAGTGGGGAGATGAAGGACACCGGCGCGGCTGGTGCCTTTACGAGATGGGATGCAAGGGTCCGGAGGCTTACTATAACTGCCCCACGGTGCGGTGGAACGGGGGGACGAGCTGGCCGGTTCAGGCGGGGCATCCCTGCTTTGCCTGTGCGTCCAACAAAAATTGGGACGTCATGGGTCCCATTTACAGCCGGCTTCCTAACGTTCTGGGGGCGGGATACCAGGCCATGGCGGACAAGATCGGGCTGGGGTTGGCCGCCGCCGCCGGGGCGGGCGTTGTAGCCCATGCGGTGATTCGGGAAATTAAGAGCCGGGTAACCCCGGAAGCCCCGGAAAAGCAAGATAAAAAGGAAAAAGAATAAAGAGTGAGAAAGGAGTCTGGAGAATGCCGAAGATTGCCATTGATCCCATTACTCGAATTGAAGGACATCTCAGGATCGAAGCTCAGGTGGAAGGGGGAAAGGTTACTGATTCCTGGTCCGCAGGTATGATGTGGCGGGGCATTGAGACGATTGTCAAGAACCGGGACCCGAGGGAGGTTTGGGCCTTCCTCTCCCGGATATGAGGGGTCTGAACCACGGTTCACTCCACCAGCTCCGTGCGAGCTGTCGAAAACGCCTTGGGGATCACCATTCCGGACAATGCCCGGATCATCCGTAATCTTATCTCGGGAATCCAGTACGTCCAGGATCACGTGATCCATTTCTATCATCTTCATGCCTTGGATTGGGTGGATGTGGTCAGCGCTTTGAAAGCAGACCCGGCCAAGACGGCCGTCCTGGCCCAATCCCTATCTGACTGGCCGATTTCTTCTTCGCCCTACTTTAAAGCAGTCCAGGGGAAAGTGAAATCCCTGGTGGAGAGCGGGCAACTGGGGATTTTTGCCAATGGTTATTGGGGGCATCCAGCCTACAAGCTTCCCCCGGAGGCGAATCTGATGGCGGTGGCCCATTACCTTGAGGCCCTGAATTGGCAGAGGGATGTCATCCGGATGCATGCCCTTCTGGGGGCCAAGAATCCCCATCCCCAGACCTTCCTGGTGGGAGGCATGTCGATTCCGATTGACCTGAACAGTCAGAATGCCCTAAATGCGGGCAGCCTGGCTTTCCTGCATGAAACCGCCAGGAAGGCCCTGGCCTTTGTGGAGAAAGTCTACATTCCCGATCTTCTGGCGGTGGCTTCCTTTTACAAAGAGTGGGCGGGAATCGGGGGAGGAGTCCGAAACTACCTGTCCTACGGAGAGTTTCAGAAGGATAACCTCAGCAACACGGCCAACTGCTGGCTGCCTGCAGGTTTCATCCGCGACCGGAATCTGGGCAAGGTGGAGGCGGTGGATCACAAGAAGGTGGCCGAGGATGTGGCCCATGCCTGGTACAAGTACAGCGACGGAGACGAAAAAGCCAAGCACCCCTGGGACGGGGAAACAACTCCCAACTACACGGGCCCCAAACCTCCTTACGAATTCCTGGAGACCGACAAGAAATATAGCTGGGTGAAGGGGATCCGGTATGATGGGCTGCCCACGGAAGTAGGCCCTCTTTCCAGGATGCTGGTGGCCTATGCCTCGGGGCACAAGCGGGTCAAAGAGGTGGTCGAAGGAATTCTGAAAAAATTGGGGGTGGGGCCCGAGGCCCTATTCTCGACCCTGGGAAGGACTGCTGCCCGGGGGGTAGAGACCCTGGTAACCGCCGAGATGCTGTCGGTATGGATCGAAGAGCTGACCGGCCGGATCAAGGGGGGAGACCTACGGGTCCATAACGGGGAGAGATGGGACCCCTCCACCTGGCCCAAAGAGGCCAGAGGGTACGGGTTGCACGAGGCTCCCCGGGGTTCTCTCTGCCACTGGGTGGTGATTAAGGACCGGATCGTGGCCAATTACCAGTGCGTGGTCCCGGGGGGATGGAACTCTTCGCCGCGGGATGCCAAGGGCCAGAGAGGGCCCTACGAAGAGGCTCTGCGGGGAACGCCATTGGCGGACCCCGGGCGGCCCCTGGAAATTTTGCGGACAATCCACTCCTTTGACCCTTGCATGGCCTGTGCCATTCACATCGTAGACCCGGAACGAAGGGAGCTCTTCAAGGTAAGAGCCCTGTAGGAGGAGGTCATGTTAAAGAGAGTGTACGTATGGGAATTGCCCGTGCGGCTGACCCATTGGTTGAACTTCCTGACCATCATTGTCCTGTGCTTCACCGGGTACTATATCAGCCGGCCGTTCATCGATGCGCCCAAAGGGGACTTCTTACTTATGTCCACCATGCGGTTCATTCATTTTGTGGCCGCCTATGTATTCACGATCAGCTTCTTCCTTCGGATCTACTGGGCTTTCGTGGGGAATCAGTATGCCCGGTGGGGAGAATTTGTGCCCTTGAGCCGGAAGGTCTGGAGGGAGATCCTGGGGGACATGAAGTTTTACCTTTTCCTGCAGAAAGAACATGCCCATCGGACTGGACATCATGCCCTGGCCAGTTTTACTTACCTGGGCATGTTCTTTTTATTCCATTTGATGATCGTGACCGGGTTTGCCCTGCTTTCCGAGTTTCATTATGGGCTCTTCTGGAAGATCATGGGAGGATGGCTGATTCCCTTCATCTCCTTCCAGACCTTGCGGTTGATCCACCATTTATTGATGTGGCTGTTCATCGCCTTTGCCATTCTCCATGTTTACGCCGGGTGGTTTATAGATAGCATCGAAAAGAATTCGATTATTGACTCCATCTTCGGCGGCTATAAGGTCGTGGATGAATAAAAAGACCTGCGTGATCGGGATGGGGAACATCCTCCTCCAGGACGAGGGGGTCGGCGTCCACGCCGTGGAGGCGCTCAAAAGAAAATATGATTTCCCCGAAGAAGTGCGCCTCCTGGACGGAGGAACCCTGGGACTCGACCTCCTCCACCTGATCGAAGGAATGGATGGAGTTCTTTTCATAGATGCGGTAAACTTAAAAGAGAGCCCGGGTACCATCGCAGTCATCGAGGGGGAGGCCATTCCTTCTCTCCTGGAACCCAAGCTCTCGCTGCATCACGTCGGCCTCGCGGACCTTCTCTTTGCATCCAGTTTTCTGGGGACCCGGCCAGCGGGGATTGCCCTGGTGGGAATCCAGCCCGAGACCATGGAAATCGGGCTCGAATTATCCAAGACGGTCATGGACCGTTTTGAAAAACTGTTGCAGGTTGTTGTCGAAAAACTCCGGGAATGGGGTTTGGAAATCAAGGAAAAGACGGTTCGGGGGCCTGTTTATGTGCCTGGCCATTCCATCTGAAATCGTAGAAATCAGGGACAAGACCGCCACGATTGATGTCGCCGGAGTTCGCCGGGAAGTAAGCCTGCTTCTTCTTCCGGAAGAGGTTTCCGTGGGAGAATTTGTCCTGGTCCATGCCGGTTTCGCCATTCACAAGATCGACAAGGAAGCGGCAGAAGAGACCCTGAAGCTGTTTGAGGAAATCGCCGAAAAAGAAAATGCATAGCGCAGAGCGCATGGAGTATAGCGTTAAGTCTTTCACGCCATGCGCTATGCGTTTTGCGTCTTTTCGTGAAGCAGCGCGTTTATGCACGAAGTTTCTCTGGCCCTGAGCCTCCTGGACATCATCGAGAAGAAGTGCCGAGAGGGGGGGTTCCAAAAGGTCGAATCGGTAAAGGTCCGAGTGGGAAAGGCCTCGAGCGTTCAGCCCGAGGCTTTTTCTTTTGCCTTTGAGGTCGTTAAAAAGAATACACTGGCCCAAAATGCCCGATTCATTATCGATCTGATACCTCTCGGGGGAACCTGCTCTGCCTGCGGGAACCGTTTCGAGGCGGAAGAAGCCTATATCCTGGAATGCCCTTCCTGCGGCTCTACCTCCCTCAAGATCACCCAGGGGTACGAACTGGAACTCGTGGAGATGGAGGTAAACGAGCTCATCCGTCCTGGCTCATGAATTCCCCGCCCCATTTGCGGGAGCAGGGAAAGGCCGGATCGGCTGTCCGCCGCCCCTCGACCGGCCATCCCTCATCAAAATACAGGGAAATTCCCCCCAAAAATAGGCAATGGACCCAATTCTCTTATCCCCCGATGATTCTCTGAGTAAATGGACCCAGCCAACCGGAGAAATTGTGCGAGGGAATCGAGGGTAAGCCGGTGTATGCCGTGGGCGGAAAGTTATTTGAGGATGCCCGCCTCCCGTGGGGATTGATCTTTTTTCCCTCGCGATCACTACTTATTTCCAGCCTCTACTTATCTATCCGGCGCGATCGGAAAAAAGCTTTCTCTGGAGAATTTTCTCGTCCGCCTGCCCGCCCGCTTGCCAAAAAAACTTGGTGATTCACAGCCATAGGCACGGAACACTATAAAATATTTCCTTGACAGGTTCTACCACATTGTGGTATTCCATTTTTTTTTGGCCGGATTTATTTCCCGGTGATTGACCGGTCGGGAGATGGAGAGAGGAATTTTCTCCCGCCAGACTGCCGGAGGGGATAAATCATGGCGAATGGACCCCTACAGTCTCTATTCCCAAGAAATACTGTCTTCACCCCATTCCTTTTGCAATCTCTTGCAGCAGAATAATAAGTAGGGGTTATTTACGGATGTCACTTTTGGGTTTTATCCTCAAGGCTACGGTTCAACAGAGACCGGATTCAATGGCGAAAGGGGAAATAATAATGTTTTTGCTTCCGAACGCGGGACCAGAAAGCTAAACATCATGAAGAGGAGAAGATTTTTAAACCTTTTGCTGGCCCTGCTCGGATTGACTACCGTCGGTTCCATTGTTTACCCCCTTGGAAGATTCCTTGCGCCCCCTGGAGAAAAGGGCAAATCGAAACAGATCAGCCTCAAGAGGTCTGAAATCCCCGCGGGAGAAGCAAAGGATATTCCCTTTGCGGGTATGCCGGCGATGGTTATCAACCTGCCGGGCAGGGGATTCGTCGCCTTCTCCCGCGTCTGTTCCCACCTGGGCTGTCTGGTGGATTATGATAAAGTTCGAAACCGAATCTTTTGCCCTTGTCACGCTGCCGTATTCGATCTCGAAGGAAACGTCGTAACGGGCCCTCCGCCGAAGCCGTTGCAGAAGCTCCCCCTCAGAGTGGAAGGGGAATCCATTGTGATTGGATAACGAGATGTGGGCGAAAATTAAGAATTGGCTGGAAATTCGGATTGGGCTTACGGAACTCATCCGGACACAGCTTACCGAGTACCGGGTGCCAAAGAATATAAATCTTTTTTACACCCTCGGGTTTGTCGCCCTGGTTTTCTTTGTGCTTCAGGTGGTCACCGGCTTCTTCCTCCTTTTTTATTACATTCCCTATTCGGAGACGGCCTTCCGGAGCGTTCAGGAAATCATGAGTACGGTCCCCTATGGGTGGCTTGTCAGGCAGATGCATGTAGTGGGAAGCACCCTCATGTTCGTTTGTGTTTTTCTCCATTTTATCGCGGTTTTTTTCATGGGCGGCTATAAAAAGCCCAGAGAACTTACCTGGGTTGTGGGAACTTTCATGTTCTTTGTCACGGTCGGTTTTTGCCTCAGCGGTTATCTCCTTCCGTGGAGCCAGATGAGCTATTGGGCCACAACGATTGCCACCACCATGCCCACGGCGTTCCCCTACATCGGCGATATGGTGGGCAATTTGATGAAAGGGAGTCCACAGGTCTCCGGCTTGACCCTCAACAGGTTCTTTGCTCTCCACGTCACGCTTTTACCCCTTATTCTAGTAATCCTGATCGGCCTCCATCTTTTCCTGGTAAGACGCATCGGCATCTCCTCTCCGCCTTTTGGGAAAGCGGAGGAAGCGGAAAGGCCATGGACGGAATATCATCATGTGAGTCACCCGGATGGGCATCCCTTCTACCCGGCTTTCGTATTAAAGGAAGTGATCATGCTGATGATTTTCTTTGCCCTGATGTTCTTTATTATCACCTTCCTGCCGACCCTTCTCCTACCTGAGGAGTCCAATATCGCTGCCGATCCCTTTAAGACCCCCGCCCATATAAAACCGGAGTGGTATTTCCTGGCCCCTTACCAGATGCTCAAAATCATCCCCAACAAATTCCTGGGAATCAGCCTGCAAATCATCCTTTCGCTCCTATTTATCTTGTGGCCTTTCCTGGATACCAAAGAAGAGGTGAACATCCTAAAAAGGCCTCGTTTGCTTGCGTTTTTCGTCTTGGGTATATTTCTATGGGTCGTTTTTACGATATGGGGGAAGGTTTCATGAGATACATACTCCCATTATTCATTCTCCTGATTCTTCCCCCCGCCGCCCAGGCGGATTGGAAGGAGCAATTTGAAAAAGAATTTCTAACCCGGCCTTGGGCCGGGGTCCAGGCCCAAAAGAATGTCTGCATAGAATGCCATTCCTCCGAAATGATGAAACCCGAAGACCGCGACATTCCCCGGAAATGGGAAACCAGCTGGCATTCCCAGAATGGAATTTCTTGCCATAACTGCCACGGGGGTGACCCCAACGATGCTGAAAATGCCATGTCCCCGCAAAAAGGCTATGTGGGAACCCCCAAACCTGGCCAGATTCCTGAATTCTGCGGGAAATGCCACGCCGGGATTCTAAAAAATTTCCTGGAGAGCGGCCATGGAAAAGCCCTGAAAACCTCGGGAAAAGGACCTAATTGCGTCACCTGCCACGGGTCCCACACCGTCCAGAAGGCAAGCATCCAGATTATCAATGAACCCCTGTGCACCAAATGCCATTCCTACGGAAGGGTCAAAGAGATGAGACAGGCCCTTTTGTTGACGGAAAACAGGATGAACGAAATCGAGAAAAGCC
>Ga0326726_10006417_pt1 | contig 10594 bp, 8 predicted proteins | sample MHFenrmetagenome_2_FD_207603 | JGI IMG/M metagenome (GOLD analysis project Ga0326726, IMG submission 207603) | Lab enriched peat soil microbial communities from Michigan Hollow, Ithaca, NY, United States - MHF15MN | ecosystem: Environmental > Terrestrial > Soil > Wetlands > Peat | place: USA... | reverse complement strand
TTTTATCAGGTGATTATGAAAGTGCATTGAGCGTCGCGAGACAGCAGGTGGAAAGCGGTGCCCAGATAATTGACATTAATATGGATGAAGGGATGCTCGATGGTGAGGCTGCAATGGTAAAATTTCTGAACCTTATTTCATCGGAACCGGATATATCAAAGGTACCTGTAATGATAGATTCATCAAAATGGTCTATCATAGAAGCAGGACTTAAGTGCATACAGGGTAAGGGAATTGTCAACTCTATCAGCTTAAAAGAGGGCGAAGAGATATTTAAAGAAAGAGCTAAAAAAATAAGAAGATACGGTGCTGCGGTTATTGTAATGGCATTCGATGAAAAGGGACAGGCAGACACATTTGAAAGAAAAATTGCAGTATGTAAACGATGTTATGAAATACTTACAAAAGAGCTCGATTTTCCGCCTCAGGATATAATATTTGACCCGAATATCCTTACTATTGCCACCGGTATTGAAGAGCATAATAATTATGCAATTGATTACATTCGGGCAGTGCAATGGATAAAAGAAAACCTGCCGCTCTCTAAAATCAGCGGAGGTGTGAGCAACCTATCATTCTCATTCCGCGGAAACAATGCTGTGAGGGAAGCAATGCATTCGGCATTCCTTTACCACGCAATCAAAGCCGGGATGGATATGGGAATTGTGAATGCAGGTATGATAGGTCTGTATGATGAGATACCAAAAGACCTGCTTGAGCTTGTTGAAGATGTAATTTTCAATAGGAGAGCCGATGCAACGGAACGTTTAGTTGAATTCGCTGAGTCGGTAAAATCGAAGGGTAAAGTAATTGAAAAAGATGATGCATGGAGGAATGTACCAGTTGAAGAAAGACTCAAACATGCTCTCGTAAAAGGTATTGTTGACTATATCGAAATAGATACAGAAGAAGCACGCAAGAAATATCCAGCTCCAATTGAAGTGATAGAAGGTCCTTTGATGGATGGTATGAACATAGTTGGTGATCTTTTCGGTTCAGGAAAAATGTTCCTGCCGCAGGTAGTAAAAAGTGCCCGGGTAATGAAGAAATCCGTAGCGTATCTAACTCCGTTCATCGAAGCCTCGAAAAAGAATGACGGTGTAGTACAGAGGGCTGCCGGAAAAATCCTACTTGCTACCGTAAAAGGCGATGTACACGACATCGGAAAAAATATAGTTGGTGTAGTATTAGGGTGTAACAATTATGAGATAATAGATCTTGGTGTTATGACACCAAGTGATAAAATTTTACAAAAAGCTAAAGAGTTGGATGTGGATATTATCGGGTTAAGCGGGCTTATTACCCCATCACTGGATGAAATGGTGCACGTAGCAAAGGAAATGGAACGTGAACATTTCGATATTCCGCTTTTGATAGGCGGTGCAACAACATCCAAGGTTCATGCCGCTGTTAAGATAGCACCGAATTACAGCAATCCAACAGTGCATGTGCTTGATGCATCAAGAAGTGTAACTGTTGTTAGTAGCTTATTGAATAAGGATACAAGAAGCAAGTTTATCCATTCTGTAAAACAAGAATACAAAAATCTGAGAGATTTGCACAGCAGCAGGGATCATGGCAGAAAATATCTTTCTATTAACAAAGCACGTGAAAAGAAACAGTGTATCGACTGGAGCAATACTAAAATAACCCCACCGACATTTATTGGTAATAAGGTTTTCACGGATTTTCCATTGGCTGAAATAAGAGATAAAATTGATTGGACTCCTTTCTTCCTGACTTGGGAACTGAAGGGTAGGTATCCGGCAATTTTCAAAGACCCTGCTTTCGGCAAAGAAGCAAAAAAATTATTTGATGATGCAAATTCATTGCTGGATGAATTTATTTCTAAAAAACTATTAACTGCAAAAGCTGTAATTGGACTATTTCCAGCAAATTCAGTCGGTGATGACATCGAGTTATATTCTAATGAGAGCAGAAACGAAATTGCAGCTGTTTTCCATATGTTAAGGCAGCAGTCGGAGAAAACAATCGACCAGCCTTATTTCTGTCTTGCTGATTACATCGCACCAAAAGACTCGGGCAAAAATGATTACCTGGGGGCTTTTGCAGTAACAACCGGTATAGGGATGGATAAACTAGTTAACAAATTTGAAAGCGAACACGACGACTACAACAGCATTTTAACAAAGGCAGTTACAGACAGACTGGTTGAAGCATTTGCAGAAAAACTTCATCAACTTATACGCAGGGAGTACTGGGGTTATGCAAAAGACGAAAATTTAACCAACGACCAGCTTATCAAAGAAGAATATGCAGGGATTAGACCGGCTCCCGGTTACCCTGCGAGTCCGGATCACACAGAAAAACGAATTCTATTCGATCTTCTAAATGCTGAAGAAGATTCAGATATTAAATTAACTGAGAATTATGCAATGTATCCTGCTTCATCCGTGTGCGGTTTGTATTTCTCGCATCCGGAATCCAGATATTTTAATGTAGGTAAATTGCAAAAAGACCAGATCACAGATTATGCGAAACGCAAAGATATGAGTATAGAAGAAATCGAAAAATGGCTTGCTCCAAATCTTGCTTACGAAGATACGGAGGAAGTCACGTTAACTAGTCCTAAATAGTTATGGAACGATACGAGGATTTAAAATCACATATCAAACAATACAGAAGAGTCATCGTCGCCTTTTCAGGAGGAATAGACAGCTATTTTGTATTAAAAGCTTCTATAGATTCTCTCGGCAAAGATAAAGTTCTTGCCGTTACTGCTGATTCACCCTCTCTGAAAGCTAATGAAAAAGAACAAACAAAGTATCTTGCACATAAGATTGACACCCGGCATAAGACTATATTTACGGAAGAAATGCAGAACCCTGATTATTATAATAATCCGGCCAACAGGTGCTTCTTTTGTAAAGACGAATTATATGAGAAACTGAACGAGTTGAAGAACGAACATAATTACGAATATATTCTTGACGGTACTAATTTTGATGACATGTCCGATTACAGACCTGGTTACCAGGCATCTAAGAACCATGGAATAGTATCGCCTCTGGTAGAACTGAAATTTACCAAGAATGAAATTAGGGAGATCTCAAAAAAGCTAGGACTTGAAATTTGGGACAAGCCGTCATCCCCCTGTCTTTCTTCACGTATCCCTTACGGGCAGAAAGTTACACTAGAAAAACTTTCATTAATTGAAAAAGCTGAGGAAGTTTTGAAAGACATTGGATTCAAGGAATATAGAGTGAGACATTTTGAAATCCCACAAAATGGCGATAACAGCATCAAGCTAAAACTCGCAAAAATCGATATAGGAAAAGGTGAGATTCACAAAGTGCTCAACCAGGACTTGATGAGTGAAATTGACTTAAAATTAAAAAGCATCGGCTATAATTTTGTTACACTAGATCTTAGTGGATTAAAATCGGGTTCGATGAATGTAAACCCTAAGCTAAGTCTAGGCTTTAACAAAAATACCTGAAATAATATCGGTTCTTCTCAAACGTTACTCAATTTATCTCTCGTTTATTGAAAAGGAAAGAATACATAGAACTTGGCTACGCCAAGTACGACCTCAGAAGAGAAAAGATAAAAGGTTTTCCTGAAGTAATTCTTGCTCTTGGTAAAGATACAATACACCTTACAGGTATTATTTCTAAAGCTATTAATAAGAGTAAAAAACTGCTGGTCACAAAAGCAGAGTCTAACCAGTTCAAAGCTGTTAAGAAAGAACTGCCAAAGAGCATCAATGTCAAGTATTTTGAAACAGCAAAATTAATATTTATTGGTGATTTTACAAAGGATAAAGTTGGAAAAATTGCAGTCGTCAGTGCAGGTACTGCGGATGTCCCAATTGCGGAAGAGGCAGCATTGTGCTGTGAAGCTTTTGGGAGTAATGTAGAAAGATTGTACGATGTTGGAGTGGCTGGAATTCACCGCTTACTGGATAATGTAAGAGTTTTTAATGATTGCAATGTAGTGATAGTAGTTGCCGGAATGGATGGCGTTTTACCGTCCGTCGTCGGTGGATTGATTTCATGTCCTTTAATAGCTGTCCCGACAAGTATAGGATACGGTTCCTCTTTCAAGGGCTTAGCTGCATTATTAACAATGTTAAACTCATGTGCAGTAGGAATTAGTGTAGTAAACATAGATAATGGTTTCGGTGCAGCATACCAGGCACATCTGATTAATAAAATGGCAAGCGGAAATAAGAAATGACAACAGCTTTATTCGATATATTTACCGGTATTAGCGGAGATATGACCATAGGGGCTTTACTTGATGCCGGAGCTGACTTTATATATCTTAAGAGTGAGATAGATAAGTTAAACATCACAGGATTCGAGTTGAAACTCTCCCGTATTAAGAGAAGTTACATTGATTCTGCAAAGTTCGATGTCGTTGTCAATAATCCTCCTCACATTCATTCACACTTGAAAGATATTGAAAAACTGATAGAAAGTAGTTCATTATCAGATTATGTGAAATCTACATCAATAAGAATATTTGATACAATAGGAACTGCTGAGGCAAAAATACACCAGGTCCCTAAAGAAAATATCCATTTCCACGAAGTCGGTGCAATAGATTCGATCATTGATATTGCTGGTACATGTATTTGTCTTGAGAACCTCGGTGTAAAACAGATCTACTCGACCCCGGTTAAGCTTGGTAAAGGATTGATAAACACACAACACGGAGTTATGCCCGATCCGGCACCTGCAACATTGGAAATACTTAGGGACTATCCAGTGCAATTTACTAATTTTGATTTCGAAGTAACCACCCCTACTGGCGCAGCAATAATAAAAACACTCTCAAAAGGAATATATGACGATGGTTCATTAGGCAATATCACAGTAAAGAATACCGGTTTCGGTTCAGGTACTTATGATATAAAAGAATCGCCTAACTTATTGCGGGTTATACTATGCGAAGTTGAAAAGGGATTTACAGGTATCACAGAGAATTTAATGCAGATAGAGACTAACATCGATGATATGAATCCACAGATATACCCCTACGTAATGGAAAAGCTTTTCGAAGCTGGTGTGTTGGATGTTTTTTATCACGATATTATAATGAAAAAAGGCAGACCCGGTATTTTGCTTTCCGTATTGTTGAGTGAGAGTATGGTTAATAAAGCCCTTGAAATAATTTACAGCGAAACAACAACACTCGGAGTTAGGATCATTCCGATTGGAAGAAACAAACTAAAACGCGAAATCAAAGAAGTGGATTCCTCCTTTGGAAAAGTAAAAGTGAAGTCTGTAGAAGCAATTAATGAATTATCTGTGCATAAAAAATTAATACCTGAATACGAAGAATGTAAAAGGATTGCCAAATCCATTAATAAACCATTACACGAAGTGTATAATCAATTATTAAAAGAGCTTAATAAATGAGAATTAGTATTACATGAATAAAATTATCGCTGTAATTGGAATGACAGGCTGCGGTAAATCGGAGGCAGTGAAATATTTTGTTCAAAATGGTTATAGAAGGGTTTACTTCGGCGGTGTTGTATTGGATGAAATGAAGAAACTGGGATTAGAGATCAATGAAGCCAATGAACGACAAACGCGAGAGTCCCTGAGAAAGCAATTCGGAATGGGTGCTATGGCTGTTAAAAGTCTGGACAAGATAGAAGAATATTACAAATTGGGAAACGTTGTAATCGAAAGCTTGTACTCCTGGGAAGAATTTAAGCTGATTAAAGATAAATATGGTGACAGCTTTAAACTATTAACAGTATTTACAACAAAATCATTAAGATACGAACGGTTGGCAAATAGAAAAGAGAGACCCTTAACCATTCAGGAAGCAATTTCAAGAGATTACAGCGAACTGGAGAACCTGAACAAAGGAGGTCCAATCGCTTTCACTGATTATCTTGTAACTAACGACTTCACTTTAATACATCTTAAAAAACAGCTGGAGAAATATTTATGAAACGGAAAGATTATATATCTTGGGATGAGTATTTCATGGGCATTGCTCTTCTGTCCGCTAAAAGGAGCAAGGATCCAAATACGCAGGTAGGTGCCTGTATCGTCAACCAGTTCAACAAGATAGTTGGCATCGGTTACAATGGCTTCCCTATCGGCTGCGACGATGATTCTCTGCCCTGGGAACGTGAAGCAAAGAACGTCAACGAAACCAAGTATCCTTATGTAGTACACGCTGAAGCAAACGCTATACTCAACTCTACGAAGGACCTTCACGGGTCTAGAGTTTATGTTGCCCTTTTCCCCTGCAATGAATGCACTAAATTAATTATCCAATCCGGTATAAAAGAAATAATATACCTTTCCGATAAATACAGGAGCAGTGACGCTGTTAAAGCTTCAAAAATAATGCTTGAAATGGCTGGCGTTAAAACAACAATGCTAAAACTGAGTGACAAATCTATTACATTAGATTTTAACATTGCATAATAACAACGAGACTTAGGATGAGCAAGAAGAAGGTAACTTTATCAGAAGCAAAAAAAGCTGGCGGCAAGAAATACAGGGATAAAATCAAAAAGGTAATCGAGGAGTATAAAAATCTGCCTGAAGAACAAAAACATCAGGTGCAAATTTATTACGGGTATGGAAAAGGCAAAACAACAGCTGCGATAGGGCTTGCAATACGTGCACTGGGAGTAGGAATGAAAGTTGCCATTGTCCAATTCGATAAAGGGTATGACGGTATTATTGAACATTACGGTGAACGAGACCTACTAAGAAAATTGAAAGAGATGGGTTATTCAATAGAACTCTACCCAACGGGATGTGAAAGAATGAATGAGGATGGTACTTTCCGGTTTAAGAACGCAGATGAAGATTTTGCTGAAGCTAAAAGAGCTCTTAATATTTCGAATAGACTGATTAAACAGGGTAAACAGGATCTGTTAATACTTGATGAAATTCTTGCAGCAGTAGCTTACCACTTGTTAAAAGAAAAAGATGTTTTTGATGTATTGGATTTATTTGGAAAGAATAGGAAGTTTGAGCTTGTGATGACAGGACACAAATTATTCAATGGGTTGGAAGAAAGGGTCGGATTGATTACGGAAATGAGGAAGGTAAAACATTATTTTGATAAGGGTATTCCGGCAAGAGAAGGAATTGAGTATTGAGACATAAATTTGTTATTTTGAGATTTAAATAGAAATAATAGTTCTTTAAATATATTTTCAGGTTATCAATTAATTGAATTAAAAGGGAATCCGGTTCAAACCCGGAGCTGTCCCCGCAACTGTAATAGAGAAGATTAAACCGGCAAGCCACTGTTCTAAAAATTTATGAACGGGAAGGCGGTTTATGAATGGCTCTTGAGTCAGGAGACCTGCCTGAAAACAACATTTTTTATTCTTCGAGGGTAAATGAATAAAGAAAATCCGAGAATAGCTCCTATTTTCTTATATTTACCTGGGAAATTAGGAGTTTTTTAATTGTATCATAAGTAATTATTATAGAAGTTATTAAACAGAAGGAAAATTAATGAGAACTAAACTGTATCTTGTCCTCGCCATTTTGTTCTTAATAGGTTTAATTTATATTGGCTGTTCAAGGGATTCTATTGTTAACACACAGGTAGTTACTGCGCAGGGGGTATTTGTTTTATACGAGGGTTCGTTCTCTGCGGGGAGCGGAGACTATTCGTTCATTGATTTGAGCAATGATAATGTAACAAGTAACGTATTTCAGAATTCAAATTCCGGAGCTGTACTTCCACTGTTTCCGGATGGATTGAATCTATTTGTCAACAAAAATCTTTATATCGTATGCCAGGGAAATTATGGTGGTCATGGAAAGATGTTTAAGATAGATGGAACTACAAATAAATTACTCGACACATCTGCAGGATTTGGAACTAATCCTTATGATTTGGCATATGCTTATAACAACAACAACTCATTCTATATTACAAACATATCCGGGTCAACAGTCACCCAAATTGATACTGCATTAAATGTCACAACTCCTTCAATAGAAGTTGGACCCAACCCTTCGGATTTGATATTTGCCCAGACCAACATGTATGTAGCAAAAACCAGCTACACAACAGAGAATTCCCTGGCAATAATAAACACGTTATCAAACAATGTTACAAAAGCATATTTTGCAGCACCTCCTGTTTCGGTTGCAAATAATACAGGGGGGATATATGTATCTACCTATACTAAAAAAACCTTGTACGTTCTTGATTCTATTTTTATCACTCAAATAGATGACTCCGTAGTAATTCCCTCTAATTATGCCGCAATAGGTGATGTAATTGCCGGTGACCCAAGAAGCTTATTTGTCGTAGGATTGGATGTCGTAAGTATGGTTGACGTCGGTAAAGAAGTTTGGAAATATGACATCTTCAATAAGACTACAACGCGAATCATTCCCAACCAGTCAGGTCAGAGTATATACGGAATTTCTTATGAACCCTATTCCAAACTTATTTACATTGCAGATTCTAAAGGGGGTGTATCGAATGGCGAAGTGAGAGTTTATGACACTGATGGTACATTAAAAAAGACATATGAAATCGGAGGAAAATATCCAAGAAGATTTGCATTTAAGAACCAGCAGCAGTGAGTTTTATTATTCATATTCTCGTTTGGTTCGATTAGAATAAACAAAATTGCATATTCCAATTGTGATAACTGCAAATAATAAACCTGCTATGATATCTATAACGTAATGATATCTCAGATAAATAGTTGCAATAATCATCAAAATGCAATAAGGCAGGTAAAAGTAAAATGAGTGTGACTTAATTTTGTGTGAAAGATAAGCTAGCAAAACAGCTATCACTGCGTGGGCACTCGGCATAGCATCTCGCTGGACATAATCCTGCGGATTAGGTACATCTGCAGGAATGGATTCGCCTACATTCAATATTTCCCTTAACCATCCTGTAACTAACACTCCCGGCAGTTCAGTGTTTATTGATTCGAAGTTGTGGAGATAAAAGCGAGGACCTGCAGCCGGGAATATCATATATACTACATAACACAAAAAGAATCCAACTAATATGATAAACGTTGCATACTTGAACTCCTCGAACCTCCTCCATAAATAAAGCTCAAGCCCGTATGCAATTATTACCAAATAATATAGAAAGTATACTATTTCCAGAATTTCGGTAAGAAGAGGGTTTGCGAACCTGTATATCCATTGGGTAGGATTAACCCCGAATATATCATGATCAATTTTTATCAAAAGTATGTCAATATCTGGAATATGCGAAAGATGAATGATCAAATAAACTTCCTTAAAACACACGAGTATCAACAGAACCGCATACCAGAATCTTATAAGTTTTATAAACGAGAAGCTATTATTTAGCTGCTCATTTTCAAGATCTGTTTTCGATTCATATTTCCGAACGATGAATACAATCAAACATATTAAGATTAAATTCAGTGCTGAAAGTAAATACCAGTAAACGATTATTGCTGAATATATTATCTCAATTAAGGAAAGAATAAAGAGAAATACGATGCCTGTAATATCAGGCGGCGAAAGGTATTTTAGATAATGAGAATAGATATGTTTGTCTTTGATGTTCATTTAATTTAATCTAATCAGAGTCATTTTTAAAGGATAAGCCATTCCTGCAAGGAATGATATAAGACATAAACTTTCAAATGGTAGCAAATTAGGTTACTATAAATTTAAATAATCAAATTTTGCAAAAGCGGGTTCAAACAAAAATGATTTGTAATCTTTTTCGCTTGTTTGAGAGAACCTGGATTTCAAGTAAGCCGTGTATCCTATCATTGCAGCGTTATCGGTTGAATATTCTGCCGAAGGGAAATATACCTCATATCCTTTTGTACTCAAATCGTAAAATTCTTTTCTTAGTCTGGAATTTGCCGACACCCCGCCCGAAACTGCAATTCTTTTGATCTTAAAATTATTTGCAGCTAGCAATGTTTTTTGTAAAAGCGATTTTACGACAGCCTTCTGAAATGAAGCACATACATCACTAATAGGAACTTTACTTTCAAATGCACTATTTCGAAACTCTCCATAGTTGTTTTTTAAAAAATACAAAACTGAAGTTTTGATTCCGCTAAATGAAAAATCATATATATTTTCTTTGACGTTGCCCACAGGGAATTTATGGAAATCTTCATTCCCTTCTCTTGCATGTTTATCTATTAACGGACCACCGGGATATCCAAGGCCAAGCAATTTAGCAACCTTATCGAAAGCTTCCCCGGCTGCATCATCTTGAGTTTGACCTAGGAGCAGGTATTCAAAATAATTCTTGACTAAAATCAGAAGTGTATGACCGCCTGAAACAACAAGTGCAATGAAAGGAAAATCAACATGCTCATTTCCTATAAAACATGAATAGAGATGTGATTCAATATGATTTACTCCGATAAATTTAGTCTTCTTAGCTAATGAAAAAGCTTTGGCATAGTTCAATCCAACCAGTAATGAACCTATCAAACCTGGTCCTTTTGTAGCAGCAACAACGTCTATTTTTTTACTATCAACATCTGCAGATTTAAGTGCTTCATTAGCGATTCGGTCGATGGATTCAATATGTGCTCTGGATGCTAGTTCCGGAACTATACCGCCGTATTTTGAATGAAATAGCTGGGACGAAATAACAT
>Ga0326726_10006416_pt1 | contig 10595 bp, 10 predicted proteins | sample MHFenrmetagenome_2_FD_207603 | JGI IMG/M metagenome (GOLD analysis project Ga0326726, IMG submission 207603) | Lab enriched peat soil microbial communities from Michigan Hollow, Ithaca, NY, United States - MHF15MN | ecosystem: Environmental > Terrestrial > Soil > Wetlands > Peat | place: USA... | reverse complement strand
TTCTTGTTGAAGGCCTCACCGTTCTTGATGTCGTACAGGAACGAGGCATACGGCGCGGCGCTGGCCGGATCGAGCTGCCGCTTCCACGACCATTCGAAGTCGCGCGCGGTGAGCGGCGCGTTGTCGGACCAGCGCGAGTCCTTGCGCAGGCTGAAGGTCCACACCGAGCCATCCTTGTTGCTCTCGACCTTCGCGGCCATCCACGGCTCCGCCACGAAGTCGGGGTTGAAGGACATCAGCCCCGCGAACAACGCGGGCACCCCGCTGCAGTACAGGTCCTTGTTGAAGTCGTGACTGCTCGGATCGTTCTGCCACCAGCCACCCCCGCCGAGGCGGAAGGTCTGCTCCTTGGCCAGCTTCTCGCCCGGGGCGAGGCGCGAGGGCTTGGCGGCGCGAGCCTCGGTCGCGAAGCCCAGGCCGCCGAACGCGGCCATGGCCCCGACCACCTTGAGGAAATCGCGCCGGCCCACGCCGATGGACTGCAGCCGGGTGGCCAAGAGATCGAGCTGCTCGTCAGGAATCCGCATGGGCGATCCTCCTGTGGGTTACTTCAGCTTGGGGTCGAGCGCGTCGCGGACCCCATCGCCGAAGAAGGTGAACGAGAGCATGGTCACCGCGATGGCAATCGACGGGAACACGCACAGGTGCCAGTACGACCGGAGGAACTGCTGGTTCTCGCCCACCATCTGGCCCCACGAGGGGGTGGGCGGATTGATACCGACCCCGATGAACGAGAGCGCGGCCTCGGTGAAGATGGCCTCCGGGATGCCGAAGGTGATCGAGACCACGATCGGGGTCAGGGCGCTCGGCAGCACGTGCCGGCTCATCACGCGCCAGAAGCCGGCCCCGAGGGCGCGGGCGCCCTCCACGAACTCCTTCTCCTTGATCGAGAGGACCTGGGCGCGGGTCTGCCTCGCGATGCCGACCCACCCGGTGAAGCCGAGCGCGATGAAGATGTTGACGAGCCCGGCCCCCAGCATCGACATCACGAGGATGACGAAGAGCAAGCGCGGGAAGGCGTACATCACGTCGACGAAGCGGGTGAGGAGCAGGTCGGTGCGGCCGCCCACGAAGCCCGAGAGGGCGCCGATGGGCACTCCGATGAGCACCACGATGACCTGCGCCCCGAGCCCCACCAGCATGGACACCCGCGCCCCGTAGATCAGCCGGGAAAAGACGTCGCGCCCGAGCTGGTCGGTGCCGAGGGGGTAATCGCGCGAGGGCCCCTCGTAGAGCCGGCCGAAGTTGGGCTTGGTGTAGGACTGCGGCGCCAGGAAGTCGGCGAAGATCGCGATGAGACAGAGCAGGATGACCACGAGCCCGCCCGCCACCGCCAGCTTGTTGCGGAGCAGGCGCCGCCACGCGTCGCGCCAGAGGCTCGAGCCCCGCTCCGCGGCACGCGACGGGGCGAGGGCCGCGCCGCCCGGCGTCGGCAGGCTAGTATCGGATGCGGGGGTCGAGAGTGCCATACAGGAGGTCGACGACCAGATTCATGAGGGCCAGGAAGGCGCCGTAGATGAGGACGACCGCCATGATCATCGGGTAGTCGCGGCCCGTCATCGAGAGCACGAAGAAGCGGCCCATGCCCGGGACCCGGAAGATGGACTCCACGAAGAAGGAGCCGGTCCCGACCGCCGCGAACATGGGCCCGAGCAGGGTGACCACCGGGATGAAGCCGTTCTTGAGCACGTGCTTGAGGATGACCGGCCCTTCCGCGAGGCCCTTGGCCCGGGCGGTCACGATGTAGTCCGAGCGGATCACCTCGAGCATGCTCGAGCGCGTGAAGCGGGCGATGATGCCCATCGGGGCCAGCGCGAGGGTGATGGTGGGCAGCACCCAGTCGCGCGGCGAGTCCCAGCCCCCGGTCGGGAAGATGGGCAGCACGAACGAGAACAGCACGATCAGGAACACGGCGAGCACGAAATTCGGCACGCTCACCCCGAGGGTGGCCACGCTCACCGAGACGTAGTCCCACGAGCGGTTCTGGTAGACCGCGGCGAGGATGCCGAGCGTGATGCCGCCCACCACGGCCAGGGCCAGGGCCATGCTGCCGAGCAGCAGCGAGATCGGGAACGTCTCCACCATGATCTCGGTCACGGTGCGGGTCTTGTACACGAAGGAGGTGCCGAAGTCACCGTGCAACGCCTTCAGCAGGAAGATACCGAATTGGGCGTAGAGAGGCTTCTCGAGGCCGTAGACCTCGGCGAGGTTCTTCTGGGCCTCCGGCGACAGCGGGTTCGCCCCCTCCGCGACGGGATCCAGCGGGCTGCCCGGAGTGGCGTGCATCACCAGGAAGGTGACGAGCGCCATCGCGAGCAGCGTCGGAACCAACCAGAGGAGGCGATAGACGACGTAGCGGAGCAACCACACCCCCCGAAGCAGTGCCCGCCGAAGTCCTCTGACGGGTCAGTAGGGAACTATTGGCAAACCCCCGCGGGAAGTCAAGAAAGAAGTGGTATCCTGCGCCGGAATGGCGATTCCGCTGACCATCCTGCCGGGCCACCACGTCCTCGACACGAAGCCCGGCACGACCATCCTGAAAGCGGCGCACGCCGGCGGGGTCGACATCACCGCCACCTGCGGCGGGCGCGGGCGGTGCACCTCGTGTCGGGTCAAGCTCGTCGCGGGCATCGCCCCGCCGCCGACCATCATGGACGAGCTCCAGCTGGGCGACGCGCTGGTGCGCGAGGGCTACCGCCTCTCGTGTCAGTGGCCGGTGACCGAGCCGGTGACGGTCCAGATCGCGCCCCCGCTCGACGACACCACCTTCCAGATCCTGGGCGGCGAGCGGCCGGCGGGAGCGCCCGAGCCCGTCTCGATCGACGCGGGCGTCCGCAAGCGCGTCGTGACGGTGGCCCTCCCCAAGGACGAGCACCGGCAGACCTCGGACGTGGAGGCCCTGATGGCCGCCGCGGGCGGGACGGTGGAGGACGTGCCGACCACGGTGCTGAAGGGCCTGCCCGCGACCCTCCGCGATCGCGACGGCCTCGTGACCGTCACGACCTTCGGGCGGGACGTCCTGGCCGTCGAGGCGGACGACACCGCGCTCCACAAGTTCGGCCTCGCCATCGACATCGGCACCACCAGCGTGGTCACCACCCTGATGGAGCTCGAATCGGGAGAGCAGCTGGCCGCGGTGTCGAGCCTCAATCCCCAGGCGGTGTTCGGCGGCGACCTGATGTCGCGCATCGCCTTCGCCCAGTTCGACGCGGGCAACCTCCGCAAGCTGCAGACCCGCATCGTCGGCCTCCTCAACCAGCACATCGAGCAGATCACCCGCGAGTCGGGGGTGCTCGCCAAGTGGATCTACAAGGTGGTGATCGTCGGCAACACCTGCATGCACCACCTGCTCCTGGGCATCGACCCGTCGTACGTGGGCCTGGCCCCCTACGCGCCGGTGGTGAGGCGGCCGCTGGTCCTGCCCGCCCGCGACCTCTTCCTGAAGCTGCCGCCCGAGGCGCGGGTGTGCCTCCTGCCCCTGGTGGCGGGCTTCGTGGGTGCGGACGCGGTGGCGGTGGCGCTGGCCACCCGCCTCGACGCGTCCCCCGCCCTCCGCATCGCGGTCGACATCGGCACCAACGGCGAGGTCCTGCTGGGCTCGCGCGAGCGGCTGTGGGCCTGCTCGGCCCCCGCCGGCCCCGCGCTCGAGGGCGCGCAGATCCGCCATGGCATGCGCGCGGCCATCGGGGCCATCGATCGCGTCGAGATCGAGGCGGGCGACCTGCATCTGCACACCATCGGCGACGCGCCCGCGCAGGGGCTCTGCGGCTCGGGCCTGGTGGACGCGATCGCCGCGCTGCTCGACCTCGGCGTGCTCGACTGGACCGGCCTCATCGACGTGGACGCCCACGACCGGCCGCCCGCCCCCATCCGCTCGCGCGTCGAGATGCGCGGGGAGGAGCGGCTCGTGGTCCTGGCGCGCGTGGGCGAGCACGGCGCCGAGCACGAGATCACCCTCACCCAGGACGACGTCCGGCAGGTGCAGCTCTGCAAGGGCGCGATCGCCTCCGGCGTGGCCATGCTGCAGCACGTGGCGGCGGTGCCGGTCGAGCGGGTGGAGGAGCTGATGCTGGCCGGCGGCTTCGGCAACTACCTGTCGGTGCGCAGCGCGCTCCGCATCGGGCTCATCCCGCCCGGCCTGCCCGAGGCCCGCATCCGCTACGTCGGCAATGCGGCGGCGCTCGGCGCCCAGCTCGCGCTGGTCTCCGAGACGGAGCGCGCCCGGGCGGAAGCGATCGCCCGGCGTATCGAGCACGTCTCGCTCGCCGCGCACCCGGACTTCGAGACCATCTTCGTCGACTGCATGAACTTCCCCCGCCATCCCCCTCTCCCCTCGGGGGAGAGGGCGGGGTGAGGCGGCCGCATGGCCTCGCTGCACATTCCCTCCTCCGTCGTCGGCATCACCGCCGGCCCGCGCGAGCACGAGATCGATGCCCGCTGGCTCATGGCCTATGCGGCCGCGCTCGGCGAGGGGGCGCCCGAGTACCTCGACACCACGCGGCCGGGTGGCGTGCTCGCGCATCCGCTGTTCCCGGTTTGCTACGAGTGGCCGCTCGCGCTCGACGTGCGCGCCAAGGCGCTGCCGGACGAGGTCGCGGTGCGGGGCGTGCACGCCACCCACCGCCTCACGCTCCACCGCCCGCTCCGCGCGGGCGAGCGCCTGCGCACCACCGCGACCGTCGCCGCGCTGGAGCGCCGGTCTCCCGGCGCCTACATGGTGCTGCGTCTCGAGACGGTGGACGCCGCGGGTGGACCGGTGAGCACCACCGACTACGGCTCCCTCTACCTGGGCGTCGACTGCGACCCCTCTCCCCTCTCCTCTCAGGGGAGAGGGCAGGGTGAGGGGTGGTCAAAGGGCGAAGGGTCGCCGAGAGCCGAGGAGCCGACCGGCGAGACCTGGTCCGCGGAGGTGCCCATCTCCCGCACTCTCGCCCACGTCTACACCGAGTGCGCACGCATCTGGAACCCGATCCACACCGACCGCGCGGTCGCGCGCGCCGCGGGCCTGCCCGACATCATCCTGCACGGTACCGCCACGCTCGCGCTGGCGATCTCGCAGGCGCTCCGGCACGATGCGCGCGGTCCCGCCGCGCCGGTACGCGCGCTGGGCTGCCGCTTCGGCGCCATGGTGTCCCTGCCCTCCCGGATCGTCGTGCGCGGCCATCGCCCGGAGCGATCGGCCGACGGCCGGGTGATCCGGTTCGAGGCGCTCGGTGAGGGCGGCCGCCCCGCGGTGCGCGACGGCGTGATCGTGCTGGCCGACTGACCGGAGCCCAGCGAGAGGAGCCGATGACCAAGTTCGAGCGAGTACAGGCCGCGCTCAGGCGGCAGGCGACCGATCGCCCCCCCTACGCGTTCTGGCGCCACTTCCCGGACGTGGACCGCAACGCGGCCGCGCTCTCCCAGTCCACCCTGCGCTTTCACGAGCGCTACCAGTCGGACTTCCTGAAGGTCACGCCGAGCGGCGGCTACGCGGTGGAGGACTGGGGTTGCGTGGAGAGCGACGAGGTCCGTCCGGACGGCCACCGGCCCTGCGCGCGCCACGCGGTCAACGCTCCCGAGGACTGGAAGAAGATCCGCCCGGTGCGGATGGAGTCGACCGCGTGGGCCTCGCATCTGGAGACCATCATCCGCTGCGTGGTGGACCGGCGCGCCGACTGCTCGACGATGCCGACCGTGTTCAGCCCGCTGTCCCTCGCCCGCAAGCTCTCCGGGGACCGCCTCAACTACGATCTCAAGGAGAACCCGCAGGCGGTGACCGACGCGCTCGAGGCGATCACCGAGACCATCCTCGCCTTCGCCGAGGCCTGCTTCCGCGAGGGCACCGAGGGCTTCTTCTACTCGATCCAGGCGGCCAGCACCGATTTCCACACCGAGGAGGAGTACCGCCGCTTCGGCGAGCCCTACGACCGGCGTATCTTGGAGGCGGTGCAGGCCCGGTCCAAGCTCACCATCCTGCACGCCCACGGCGACCACCTGATGTTCGACCGGCTCGCCACCCTGCCCGCCCACGCCTGGAACTGGGACGACCGGCGCGCCGGGCCGTCGCTGCGGGAGGCCGCCGCGCGGGTGCCCGGGGCGGTGGTGGGCGGCCTCGACCAGTGGGCCACGCTGCGGGACGGCAGCGCCGAGTACGCGCAGGCGCAGGTACGGGACGCGCTCGACCAGGCCGGCGGCCGCGGCCTCATCGTGGGCGGCGGCTGCGTCCTGCCGAGCGGGGTCTCCGACGCGACCCTGGTGAGCGTGATCCGGTCGATCGGCGGGGCCCCGAAGCTCGGCTTCATCCGGCCACAGTAGCGCATGGCCCTCGTGCGGGCGATGCTCGGCGCGCTGCTCCTGCTCGTCCCCGCCGCCGCGTGGGCTCAAGACGGACCGGACGTGGTGATCCTCTCGCCGTATCGCTCGCTGGCCGGGGCCAACGCGAGGCCCCGCCTGCGACCACACGCGGGCGTCGACCTCGCCGCCCCGGTGGGCACTCCGGTGCTCGCCGCCGCCGACGGGACCGTGTCCCTGCTCATTGACTACGAGCTGGGCTGCGGGAACGGGGTGGTGCTCGCCCATCCCGCGTTCAAGCGCTGGACCGCCTACTGCCACCTGACCCGCGCCCTCGTCACGACTGGGCAGGCCGTCTCGCGCGGGCAGCCCATCGGGCTCTCCGGCACCTCGGGCAACTCGGCCAACGTCCCCCACGTGCACCTCGAGCTGTGCACGGTGGCGTGCGCCTCGCACCGCGACGGGGACTTGCGCGGCACGCAGGATCCGATCCCGCTGATCGCCGGCTGTTTCGAGGCCGGGCGCGCCTACCCCACCGACCGGCTCGCCCTGACCTGGCCGCTCGGCTGCCGCCCCGACACCACGGACGCGCGCCGATGAGACGCGTGCTCGAGCCCGAGCTGATGACCGACCCCGAGCAGGCGCAGGCGTACGCGGCCGCCGACTTCGCGGCGGTGAACCAGGGCTTCGTGGACCGCTTCCGCGCGCTCTTCCCCGAGCTCGGGCGCGGTCACGTCGTGGACCTTGGCTGTGGCCCCGCCGATATCCCGATCCGCCTCTGCCGGGCGCTCCCCGACGTCACGGTGACCGGGGTGGACGGCTCGGAGGCGATGCTGGCCCCGGGCCGTGCGGCGGTGACCGCGGCCGGGCTCGCCGCGCGGATCCGGCTGCTCTGCGCCCGGCTGCCCGGAACCGAGCGCCCACCCGCCGGCTACGACGCGGTCGTCTCCAACAGCCTGCTCCACCACCTGCCGCGGCCCGCGGTGCACTGGGCCGAGGTCGCGCGCCTGGGGTACCCGGGCGCCCCGGTGCTGGTGACGGACCTGCACCGGCCGGAGTCGGTCGGGCGAGCGCGCGAGATCGTGGAGGCCTACTCGGGCGGGGAACCGGAGGTGCTCAAGCGCGACTTCTTCCACTCGCTGTGCGCCGCGTTCACCCTGCCGGAGGTGCGGGAGCAGCTCGCGGAGGCCCGGCTCGAGACGCTGAGGGTGGAGATGATCAGCGACCGTCACTGGGCGGTGTGGGGCCGCCTGCCTGCGGGATAGCGCCTATTTCGCGACGTTGAACCTGAAGTGGCAGATCTCGCCGTCCTGCACCTGGTAGTCCTTGCCTTCCAGACGCAGGCGCCCGCGGTCCCGCGCAGCGGCCATCGAGCCCTCGACGGCCACGAGTTCGTCGTAGCCCACCACCTCGGCACGGATGAAGCCGCGCGCGATGTCGGAATGGATCGCACCCGCCGCGTCCTGCGCGCGGGTGTTGCGCGGGACCGACCAGGCCCGGACCTCGTCCTCGCCCACCGTGAAGAACGAGATGAGGCCGAGCAGCGTGTAGCAGTCCTCCAGCACGCGCCGGATGGCCGGCTCGGTCAGGCCGAGGTCGGCGAGGAACGCGGCCTGCTCCGACCCTTCGAGCTGGGCGACCTCGGACTCGATGACCGCGGAGACCCAGCCGACCCGCGTGCCCGGGCGCGCGGCCACCGCGGCCAGGCCGAAGCTCTCCACCAGGCTCGTTCCGCGCCCGATCTCCTTCTCGGCCAGGTTCAAGCAGTGCAGGATCGGCTTCTGTGAGAGGAAAGTGAACCCGCGAATCGCGCGCGTCTCGTCGTCGGAGAGCCCCATCGCCCGGATCGGGCGCCCCGACTCGAGCTCGGGCTTGATCTTGAGCAGCACCGCCTGCTCGTGCACGTCGGCGTCGGTGCGCTTCTTCTTGATCTGCGCCTCGAGCCGCTCGAGCCGGCGCTCCACCACCTCGAGATCGGCCAGGATCAGCTCGGTCTCCAGGTCGTCGATGTCGCCGGCCGGGTCCGCCGCGGCGCCGCCCGCGTCCGGGAACGCGCGCACCACGTGGAGCAGGGCGTCGGCGTTGCGGAACTCCTTGGCCTCGAGCCCCTGCCGCTCGCCCTTGGCGATGCCGGCCAGATCGACCACCTCGAAGGTGGCGAGCGTGGTCTTCTTCGGCTTGAAGAGCGCGACCAGGCGGTCGACCCGCGCGTCCGGCACGCGCGCGACTCCCGCGTGCATCTCGCCCCGCGCGGTGCCGAAAGACGACGTGGCGACGCTCGCGCCGGTCAGCAGGTTGAAGAGCGAGGTCTTGCCGCTCTTGGGAAGCCCGATCAGTCCGATCTTCATGGAACGCCATGCTACCATAGCCGCCGACATGGCCGTCCCCCGGCGCCGCGCGCGCGCCTCCTAGTGCCGCCGCTCCGTCCGCTCGACTGGCGCGGAGCCTCGACCGCGCTCCTCCTCGCCGCCCTCTGGGGCGGCAACCCGGTGGCGGTGAAGATCGGGCTGGTCGACGTTCCGCCGCTGCGCCTCGCCTTCTTCCGCTTCGTGCTGGGCGGGCTCGCCATCCTGGCCTACGCCTGGTGGAGACACCACCCCGGGGTGTTCGACGTTCGGCCGGGCGAGTGGCGCGTGCTCGTCTCGCTCGGGGTGATCTTTTCCATCCAGATCGGCACGATGAACGTGGGGATCGGGCTCACCACCGCGGCCCACGGGGCGGTGCTCCTCAACTCCTACGCGGTGCACACCGTCGTGCTCGCCCACTTCATGATTCCGGGCGACCGCCTCACTTCGGCCAAGGTGGGCGGGGTCCTGATCGCCTACGCGGGGATCGTGCTCCTCTTCGCGCGTGACTTCTCCTTCCAGAGCACGACCCTGCTGGGCGATCTGGTGGTGGCGGCCAGCGCGGTGCTGCTGGGCGAGCGGGTGGTCTACATGGCGCGCGCGGTGCAGCGCCTCGATCCGATCAAGCTGCTCGTGTTCCAGTCCGCGATCGGCAGCGCGTGCTTCCTGCTCGCGAGCCTCGTCCTCGAGGGCGCCACCCCCACCCGCTACACGTGGGGGCTCGCCACCTCGCTCTTCTACCAGGGCGCGGTGATCGCCGGCTTCAACTTCGTGGTCAACTCGTATCTCTTCCAGGTCTACCGGGCCAGCGCGCTCGCCACCTGCTCGCTCACCACCCCGCTCTTCGGCGTGCTCATCGCGGCCGCGGTGACCGGCGACCGCCTGAACCCGGTGCTGCTCCTCTCGTCGCTGATGGTCGCGGCCGGCATCGGCCTCACCGTCCGCCGCTGACCTCTCCCTCGGCCGCGCTTGACCGTCTCGCGCCCGCGCGGTAGCGTCGGGCCATGCCGAACCAGCCGTCCAAGAGCCTCGAGGTCGTCCCCAACCCGCACCCGGACCGCGACTACGAGGTGAGCCTCGAGATCCCCGAGTTCACGTGCGTCTGCCCGCGCACCGGCCAGCCCGACTTCGCCACCATCCGAGTGCGATACGTACCGGACCGGCACCTGCTCGAGCTCAAGTCGGTCAAGCTCTACATCTGGTCCTATCGCAACGAGGGCGCCTTCCACGAGGACGTGACCAACCGGATCCTGAACGACTTCGTGGCCGCGGCGGCCCCCCGCTGGATCGAGGTGGTGGGCGACTTCACGGTGCGCGGCGGAATCAAGACGGTGGTGCGCGCCACCCAGGGCAAGCGGCCGGAGCTCTAGCCGGCCAGGCTCAGCAGCACCACCCCGGCCAGCATCACCAGCGCGCCCGGGGCGATGTCCCGTACCTTCTGCCTCTCGTGGAACATCAAGGTCCCGATCGCCATCGCGAGCAGGATCTCCACCTGCTTGACCGCCTCCACGTAGGAGGAGAGCGTCATCAGGTAGGCGGTCCCCTGGCTCACGGTGGTGAGCGAGGCGAAGAGGCCGAAGCTCACGAAGGCCTTCCAGTAGCGCGGGATCTCCGCGAAGTGCCGCCGCGAGGTCACCAGCACGATCGGGGTGACCAGCAGGCTCGCGGCCAGGTAGCCGCCGAGCGTCCCGGTATACTGGTCCGAGCACTGCATCGCCCACTTGATCGTGACCACCGACGGGGCGAAGAAGAGGGCGGCCAGGAGCGTGTAGCGCAGGCCGCGGTCGGTGAACAGCACCGCCAGCGGCGCCCACCATGCAATGTGGGCCCGGTTGACGTTGAGCAGGTAGACCCCGCTCATGCTGATCAGGATGCCCAGGATGCCGAGCAGGGTCGGCCGCTCCTTCAGGGTGAAGTAGCCGAGCACGACCAGCACCAGCAGGCTCACCTTCCACAGCGCGGTGACCATCGAGATCT
>Ga0326726_10006415_pt1 | contig 10595 bp, 8 predicted proteins | sample MHFenrmetagenome_2_FD_207603 | JGI IMG/M metagenome (GOLD analysis project Ga0326726, IMG submission 207603) | Lab enriched peat soil microbial communities from Michigan Hollow, Ithaca, NY, United States - MHF15MN | ecosystem: Environmental > Terrestrial > Soil > Wetlands > Peat | place: USA... | reverse complement strand
AAGCAACACGAATCATGCGACGCTCCCCTCGTTTCGGGAAGACCGGCGTGAAGGTGTAGGGGTGTTTGTGAGGCACCTGCTCCCTACGCCGGTACTAACCGGATCAGGTTCGACGGGTTCGCCGGTGCCACCGGCATCTCAGGTCGTTGCAAGACGACCACCCCAAGGTACGCGGCGAATTCTAGGGCTTAAGTTGGCGAATGCAACCCCGGCGCTTGCTAAGCTGACGCGCGTGGACCCACGCCGCCTGCCTGTATTTCGAGTCGACGCGTTTACGCGCCGCCGCTTCAGCGGCAATCCCGCCATAGTCGTCCTTGAAGCCGATGCGCTGTCGACGCCCGAGATGCGCATGCTTGCGAATGAGCTGCACGAAGGCGACACGGCGTTCGTACTGAAACCGGACGGCGCCGATCATGACCTGAGAGTGCGTTTTTTCTCGCCCACACGCGAACTGCCGTTCGTCGGACACGCCACGGTCGCCGCGCACTACGCGCTCGGAATCGAAGGCCCGCCGCGGCGAGCGCGCGTGCGGCAAATGACGGGCGCGGGAATCATCGATGTCGAAGTTCGCGGGGTGACGGACGACCGCACCATCGCCATGACGCTTGCACCGCCGACGCTCGGCAGGACTCTCGATGTGCGCGACAAGGCGCGTGTACTTGACGCCCTTGCTCTCAGTTCATCCGATCTCGATCCGGCGTGTCCATTGCAGATCGCGCTCAAAGGCAGCACCCGTCTCATGGTCGGACTGCAGACGGTAGCGCAGCTCGACAGCTTGCGTCCGGACCTTGCCGCGCTCAGGCGGCTCTCGCCGAACATCGGCGCTGACGGTTATTTCGTTTTCGCGCGGCAGGGTGCGCCCGACGATTGTCTGACCGAAGCGCGCATGTTCTGCCCGGCGATCGGCATCGACGAGGATCCGGTGAGCGGCAACGCGCACGGCATGCTCGGCGTCTATCTGGCGGAACATCGATTGCTGCCTGTGTCCGCGGGAGGCGCTGCATTCACCGGACTTCAGGGCCGCGTGCTCGGCCGGCCCGGCCGCGTCCACGTCGAGGTCTCAATCACCGACGCGCGGGTCAACAGCGTGACGATCAGCGGAGCCGCCGTGCTCGTGTATCGCACGACGGTGGAAATCTGACGCTCGCAATCAGTTGCCGTCGTCCGCCACCAGTGCGACGCGCGTGCCGTCGGGACTAAAGGTCAGGCGCGTGATGTTCTTCAGACCTGACGCCGTGAAATCGGCGAAGGGCAGCCACGCCCCACCGGACTTTGGATTCCAGGCGAAGAGCGCCGCGCCCTGCGCCATCACGATGCGGCCGTCGGGCGTCCAGGCGTAGTCGACGTCGCCGGCGCGCAACGGCCGCACCAGATCGACGATCGCCTTGGTGGCCGGATCGTAGCTGCGGATGTGCGTGTCGCTCTGAACCGAGAGGTCGACGAAGCTCACCAGCTTGCTGTCTGGAATCTGCTGCAGCGATCGACCGACGCGCTCGGCAAATTTTTCGGACCTGCCGGTGACGCTGTCCGCGATATAGAGCGCATTCGGATCGCCGAGCACGTAGAGCACGAGCGTGTGAGCGTCGATCCACACGTGATAGCCAACCGGCTCCAGTGCGTCGAGCACACGCTTGAAGGAGACATTCGTGACAGGCTGCGCGCCCGCACGCGGCAACGGAAACCTCCATAGATGCTGGCGCAGGTCAGGCTCGATGCGCACGACCGAGACGTGGCGCCCGTCGGGCATGAGCGTAGGGGAAAACTCCGATTCCGGTGTCGCGGTAACACGGCTGCGCGCGCCGCTCGCGAGGGTCAGTCGATAGATATCCGTGCCGCCGGTTTCGTTGTCGGCCGTATAAAGGAGCGCCGCTCCACCGGGCAGAAATCGCGGCTGATTGTCGTAGCCCGCGCGCCGCGTCACGTTCGCGGGCGCGCAGGGGCAGCCTGGACCGGCGAGACGTGCGACATAAATATCGACAGTCGGAAACGCGGGCGGCGCCGCGACGCTCGACGTCGCAATGAGAACCAGTAGTGCAGCCGGAATCGAATAGCGGCCGGTAAAAAGTCGGTTCAGCACAAGTCCCCCTCACAATTGAGACGCAACCGGCAGTTTCCTCGGCTCCGCGGATTGCGTGTGACATAAGAGCGGCGCAATGCGGCCGCGCTGCGACAACGCGCACGCTGCACGTTGCTGGAAAACCCTATCGTTGCGGCCGTCGCCGCCTCGAGTTGTTCGCCCTGATGGAGCCCGAGGGCATTTCGCCCGCAATAGTTACATGGGAGTTCGAACATGAATGCTTCCGCACCCCGGCTCGGCATTGCTGCGCTGGCGATTGTCGCTGCCGCCGCTGTGACGTTTGGTCCTGCGCTGCTGCTCAACAGTGAACGCCCTGCCCCGCGTTCGCACGGTGAGGTGAGCATCGCACAGCTGATGGTCGACAAGGACATGCGTATCATCGCTCCCGCTCAGAAGGACGGCGTCATCGCGACCGTTACCGTTCAAGCCAATCGCTGAGCGAGACCAGAACCGCACTAGTGCACCGTGTCGGGCAGCCGGATGCGATCGATGAGGACGAGCGCCGGTATGATCAGCAGCGCCGACACCCAGAACGGTGCGTTGTGCCCGATGTGAGCTGAGCAGAGCGCCGCGAGGCCCGGACCGACGATGCGTCCGAGACTTTGCGCATTCTGCAGCCCCGCGAGTATCGCGCCGCGCTGACGCGGATCGGCAAAGAACGTCGTCAGCGTTGAGCCGCACGTCTGGAACAGACTCAGTCCGAAACCAATCAGAAAATTCGCGGTGCCGATGGCGCCCGGAACCGGCGCTACCGAGAGAATCACCAGGCCGGCCGCCATGATGAGGCCGCCGAGTTGCGCGGTGCGGCGTTCACCAAACGAGCGCGTGAGCCTGCCGACCGCGACGCCTTGTCCGAGCGTCGCACCGACGGCCGCCAAAAGCAGCAGCCACGTCGTGAGCTTCGGACTCATGCCAGCGTAGTGCGTGCCCCAGAGTGGGAATGCAGCCTGCATGGCAGTGCCGACCACAGACATCACCCAGGCGGCCGCCAGCACTTGCGCGAGGCCTGGAACTTTGAGACCCGTCCACAGCGGTGAATGGCCGCCCGGCGATTTCTCCGACAGCGGGCGCCGCAGTTCGGGCCGCAGACTCTCCTTCATGAGAAAGACACTGCCGGCGAGCGCGAGCGAACTCGTGATGGCGCCGGTGATCGCGGGGCCGAGCAGACTGAAGGACGCGATGTCGTTGCCCGCGAACAGACCACCCGCGAATGGGCCCATCGCAAATCCAGCGCCGAATGCGACGCCCATGTAGCCCAGCGTGCGTGCGCGGTTTTCCGGCGTCGACATGTCGGTCGCGTAGGCGAAGGCCGCGCCGAGATTGCCGGCCATGAAGCCGCCGAGCGCGCGCACCGCGAGCAAGCTCGTGACGCTGTCGGCGTTCGCGAGCATCACATAGCCCGCGATGGCGCCGCTCAAGCTCACGACGAAGATGGGTTTGCGGCCGTAGGCATCGCTCAGCCGTCCCCACAGCGGGGCGGCGACGAATTGAAAGATGGAAAAGACGCCAGGGCCGCCCCAGACGACCAGCCAATCGGGAGCACCCGCTCGCATCATGGCGTACGGGAAAGTCGAACCCACGATGCCGAAGCCCAAAAGGTCGACGAATACAATCAGGAGAAGTACGGGCATGGGCTCGAATCAAATTCCACTATGATCATGAATGCGTATTCTGCGGGGAAGTCTGCAAGTGTAGCCTGAGTCGGATACGAACAAGGGGCTAGACACTCATAGTCGGCCGTCATGGGCAAAATTCTCAAGCGTGTCTTCGTCGCTCTTGCCGTGCTCATCGTTGTGGTGGGCATCGTGGTGCTGCGCTTCCTCAACGTCACCGGCGCGTTCGACACCATCCACTACCGGCCCATCGCCAGTTGCAGTGCGCTCGCGCTGCCGGGCGCCGCGGAGGACATCCAGGTCGATCATGCGAGCGGCATCGCGTATCTCTCGGTATTTGACCGGCGGGCGGCGCTGCACGACCGCGGAATTACCGGCACGATTCTCAAGCTCGATCTGAATCAGCCGAATGCCGCTCTGAAACCCGCGACCGCCGGCGATCCGCCCGGCTTTCGTCCGCACGGCGTGAGCCTCTGGACTCATGGAGACGAGCCCAAGCGCCTGTTCGTCGTCAGCCATCCGCTCGATGCATCGGGCCAGGAGCAGCAAACCGTTGAGATCTTCGAGCAGCAGGCGGATCAGCTGTTCCATCACATGAAGACTGTGAGCGACGCGCTCTTCGTACACCCGAACGACCTCGCGGCGGTGGGGCCCGAGCAATTTTACGTGGCGAATGACAGCGGGGCGCACAACAGCTTCACGCGCATGATTGAATTTCTGTTCCAGCCCGGTTGGTCGAGCGTCGTGTACTACGACGGCGCGAAGGGCGCGATCGCAGTCACCGGGCGCGCGATGGCGAATGGCGTCATGGCCTCGGCCGACGGTCTGAAGCTGTATCTGGCGGAAACCGCGGGCCGGCAGGTGCTCATCTTCGATCGGGACACGCAGACCGGCGGGCTCTACTGGAGCGGACTCATCGAGCTGCCAGGAGGCCCGGATAATCTCGATCTCGCCGAAGACGGTTCGCTGTGGGTCGCGGCTCACCCGAATACCTGGGCCTTGATACAGCACGTCCGGAGTGGGAAGCCCGCGCCGACCATGATTTTGCGGCTTGCCTCGCCCGTTGGCGGATTCACGAAGCCCGAGCCTGTCTACGTCAATGACGGCACGCAGATTTCCGTGGGCAGTGTGGGTGCGACCTTCCGGGGACGGCTCCTGATCGGCTCGTTCATGGACAAACAACTGCTGACGTGCCCGCTCATACCCGGCGCCGGGTAATTGCCACCGCCCTCTAGCACTCCACGGCGAGCCGTCCGCGCGCGAGCCGCGCAATCCGCCCGATCGACGGAATGAAATCCTGCGTGTGATGCGTGGCGAGGATGACCTGCACTCCGCCCTGCGCGACGCTTTCGAGGTGAGTGAGCACTTCGCCGCGCGCGGACACATCGAGCCCGGTGCACGGCTCGTCGAGCAACAGCAGCCACGGATCATTGACGAGCGCCCGCGCGATGAGCGCGCGACGCAGCTCGCCATAACTCACGCGTCGCGGGGCGACCGCGGCACGGGCACCGAGATCGAAGCGCTCGAGGCACGCGTGCGCACGACGCACGTCCGCACGGGTCGGCCGCTCGTTAAGTCCAACGCTTGCGTAGATTCCAGAGAGCACGATCTCCTCGATACTGCCGAGGCGCACGAGCTCGCTCTGCAACTCCGGCGAAACCCAGCCGACGCGCCGCTTGAACTCCTCGATGTGCTGACCGGACCGATGGCCGCGCCGCCGGATGACGCCGCCCAGCGCCGGCGGGAAGTCGCCGTAGATCATCTTGAGCAACGTCGATTTACCTTCGCCATTGGCGCCGAGGAGCGCCCACTGCTCACCGGCACGAATGGTCCAGTTCACATCCTTCAGCACCGGCCGGTAATCGCGGTAGATCGACACATGCTGCAGTTCGATGACGGCGGGCGCCGTGCCTGCTTCGAAGCCGCCGCCACTCACGCGCGTGCGCCGCGCACGCGGCTTGTCCGCGGTCAAGGCAGCGGGCGCCCTCCTGAGACGCCGCAAGCGTCCCTTGGCAAGCTGCGCCCAATGCGTAACCCGCTTCGGCACATCCTCAGCGCGATGGGTCGCGATAACCCAGGGAATGCGCGTGCGCGCCAGCGAGTCGAGCGCGGCATGCAGACGTTGGCGGTTCGCGGCGTCGAGGCCATTGAATACTTCATCGAGCAGCAGCAACCGCGGCCGCATGGCGAACGCGCGCGCGATCAGTGTTCGGCGGCGCTCGCCGTACGACAACGTCAGCATGCGGCGGCGCTTGAGCGGCGCCAATCGGAAGCGACGCACGAGTGCGGCAACGCGGCGGCGCTCGGCCGCAGTGAGCTCCATGAGCGGCAGATCGCTGGCATGCACACCGGTCGCGATGACCTCGGCCACAGTGAGGTTCCAGCCGTAGCGTTCGTACTTGTCCTGCCGCTCCGCGCCGACGTAGGCGATCGCGTCCTTGACCTCCATGAGCTCGAGCGGCGTTCGTCCAGACCAATAGCGCTGCACCGAACGGCGCGTCGGAGTTGGCCACACGTCACCCGCCAGAATCTTCAGGAGTTGCGTCTTGCCGGCCCCGTTGCCGCCGACGAGCGCCCAGCGTTCGCCCGGGCGGATGTCCCACGTGATGTCCCGCAGAATCTGCCGGTCATCACGGCGCAGGTCCACATGGCGCAGACGGACCCTGAGTGCGGCGCGCGCGCTGTGCGTCATCGCTCCGATCCGGCCACGGCCCAATGCTCGCCGCTCCGAATCACACGCCCGTCGCGTTCGAGCTTGATGAGATGCGCTTCGAGCGAGAAGCGCGCCCACTCATGCAGCGCCGGCGAGACATCGTCGTAAACAAGGGGCACCAGCGCGCGCAGGGTCACTGATCCGGCCGCCCGCAATCGGGACAGCGTCTTCGACTCGCGCGCGAGGCGATGCGCGATGAGCGCATCGATCGCCTGCACCGGCTGCTGGATGAGATCCCCGTGGCCTGGAGCAATCGCGGTCATCGTCTGCAGCCGCAGGACCGCGAGCGCCGCCAGGTAATCCGCCATATCGCCGTCGGGCGGCAGGATCACGGTCGTCGAGCCGTTGAGAATGTGATCGCCGGTGAAGAGCAGCCCGCTCGCGGCGTGCAGGTAGCAAACATGATTGGAGGCATGGCCCGGCGTCGCAATCGCGCGCAGTGCGGCGCCAGCGCCACCGACCGACTCACCGTCGCGCACGATATGGTCGATGCGTGTCAGCACATCCTGCCGACCGTCATCCGGCGCGGGGCGGCCAACGATCGTTGCGCCCGTCGCGGCCTTCAGGCGCATCGCTGCCGGTGAATGATCGGGATGCGTGTGAGTGAGCACGATCCAGCCAATGCGTCCGGGCGCGGCTGCGATGAGTGCGCCCACGTGCGCTTCAATATCCGGACCCGGATCGAGCACCACGCAATCCGACTCGCCGATGAGGTAACTGTTCGTGCCCGGTCCGGTCATGAGACTCGGATTCGGCGCGGTGAGCCTGAGCACGCCGGGCGCAACGCGCATGGCGGCGCCTGGCGTCGGAATCTGTGGAGCGCGGGAACTCATCGATGCTTGCGCAAGATACTCGCGGATAATTCTGGCCGGTGGCCGGCTGGTCAGCGTGGAAGGCGCGAGAGTATCATCGCCGCGCCCATCACACGCAATGGCGCATGCCCGCCCCCCGGAATACGAATCCTAAGGATGGTCAGGAAAGTGAACAGGAAGCGCCGCCGCAGCGGCCTCTTGCGCGCGGTGCGCAGAATCGCGCGCGCGCGCGATCGCGACTAGGGCAGCTCGCGTGCCGAGCGTCATGACGCCGCGACGTCTGCTGGCACCTGTGCCGCTCGCGACTTTTCTTGGCGAGCATTGGGGTGAGTCCCACCTGTGCGTGCGCGGCCGGGCTGCGAAATACACGCAACTCTTCGGCTGGCGCGACCTCAATCATCTGCTCGCGACACAGAGGCTCGATGCGCCACGCTTGCGGCTCGTGCGCGATGGGCGCGACGTGCGACCTCGCGACCCCGTGGTGCACTTGCGCGCGGCGGGCAATGACCCGAAAGCCGCGCAGCTCAACGTGCGCGCGCTCAATCGCGAGCTGGCGCGCGATGCGACGCTCGTGCTGAATGCAGTGAACGAAATGCATCCGCCGATCGCTGAACTCGCGCGCGGGTTCGCGCGGCTCTTTCTCACCGAACCCAACGTGAATCTCTACGCCTCCTTCGGACGGCAACCGGGTTACGGGCCCCATTGGGATGATCACGATGTGTTCATCCTGCAGCTTGCCGGGCGCAAACGCTGGCTGCTGTATGGACCAGGCCGGCCACATCCGTTGAAGCGCGATGCGCGTCCGAACGAACTGCAGCCGCTCAAGCCCAAGGCGCGGCTTCTGCTCAAGGCCGGCGATCTGCTCTACATTCCGCGGGGTCACTGGCACGACGCGATCGCAGTGGGCGAACCGACTCTGCATCTGACGCTCGGTGTCGCGACGCTCACGGGCATCGACTTTCTGAACTGGCTGGCGGACAACGTGCGTAGTGTCGAAAGCGCCCGCCGGGACATCCCGCTGTTCGACGCCACAGCCCGCGGCGCGTGGCTCGCGCGCGTTACGAGCGCTGCGCGCGCGCGGCTCGGGCCCGAAGGGTTGTTGCAGTACCTCGAGGAGCGACGTGCGGTACTCCAATCAAGCGCTCCGCCCGCCCTCCCCTACAGCGTGCACCCGCAGTTCGTTCCGGCTGCGAACGATGGCGTGCGCTGGACGGGGGCGGCACACGCAGCGCCCGCACGCAGCGCTGCCGGAATCACCGTGCGCACCCTGGATCACGAATATGTTTTCGATCTCGAGGCGGCGCCGCTCATTGAGCGCCTGCTTCAGGGGAAGACGATCCGCTACGGTGCTCTGCGGCGCTCATTCGCCCGCAAGCTCGGGCCGCGACGCTTTCAGCGTTTCATGAGCGAGCTGCTGCGAGAGCATTTCATCACCCTCGTGCCGGCGCGCTGAAGCGGGAATCACTTCGCTTTGGCCTCGTTCGCCGCGTCAGCCTCGAACAACTGCTCGAGCTGGTGCGCCGCTTCGCGCGCGGAGGCGAGCAGTTTTTCCTGATCGTCCTTCAGCGCGTACTGCTGTTTAAGCATCCGCTCGTCGTAGGCGCGGAAAGTCGTCACGGCCTGGCGCGCCTGCGATTTCGTCGAGCCGAGGGCCTCGAGCACGCGTTCGGCCATGTCAAGGCTCGAGAGAAACGTATCGCGGATGAGGTAACGCACATTGAAGTCCATGAGGCGAAAGGCGTGCTGGCGATTGCGCACACGCGCGAAGACCTTGACCTTCGGGTAGGTGCGCGAGACGAAATCCGCGATCTTGACGGAAGCTTCGACGTCGTCGACCGCGAGGATGAGAACTTCAGCCTGCTCGAGATTCGCTGAGCGCAGCAGCTCGGGGCGCGAGGCATCGCCGTAGAAGATCCGGTTGCCGAAGCGGCGCACGAAATCGACCTGCGCCTGACTCACCTCGAGCGCTGTGAACGGCACGCCTTTGGCGCGCAGGATGCGCGCGACGATCTGCCCAACGCGGCCGAAACCCGCGATCACTACGCGATGATTCTCGGACTCGATGCGATCGAATGGCCGCGCCTCGCCGCGTGAGAACCAGGGTTTCAGCCACTTGTCATCGACGATCAGCAGGATCGGGCTCAGGAGCATCGACAAGGTCACCGCAAGCACGAGCGTCTCGGAGATCGCCTGGGAAAGCAGACCTTGAGTGCGCGCGATCGAAAAGAGCACGAACGCGAACTCGCCGCCCGCGAGCATCACCATCGCGACCGAGCGTGCGCGACCGCGCGCGGCCCGCACGACGCGACCGATGCCATAGACGACCAGCGCCTTCATCGTCATCAAGCCCGCAGTAATGGCGAGAAGCTTCAACGGCGCGGACATCATGAGACCCAGATTCACCGACATGCCGACCGCAATGAAGAGGAGCCCGAGCAGCAATCCCTTGAAGGGTTCGAGGTCGGCTTCGAGTTCATGCCGGTACTCGCTGTCGGCGAGCAGGACACCCGCGAGAAATGCGCCAAGCGCCATCGAGAGACCCGCGGCATGCACCAAGAGCGCCGTTGCAATCACGACGAGGAGCGCCGCGGCGGTGAAAACCTCGGGGATACGGGTCTGCGCCACGATCTTGAGGAGCGGCCGGACGATAAATCGTCCGGCAACGATCACGGCCACTATGGCACCAATGCCGAGCGCGACGCCGCGCCAGGACATCGAAGCTCCGCCGCCCGCAATCAACGGCAGGATCGCGAGAACCGGCAATACGGCGATGTCCTGAAACAACAGAATGCCGAACGCGGCTCGTCCATGCGTCGTGTTGAGCTCTTCACGCTCACCAAGTAGCTGCAGCACGAGTGGCGTCGATGACAGACTAAGACCGAAGCCGGCAATCAGCGCGGAAACCGGCGGGAGTCCGAAGGCAAGTCCACAGCCCGCCAGTGCCAGCGTAGTGAAAACGACCTGTGCGCTACCGAGGCCGAACACCACGCGGCGCATCGCCACCAGCCGCGAAGGCTGCAGCTCGAGACCGATGACGAACAGCAGCAGCACGACGCCGAACTCCGCAAACTGCAGGATGTTCTCGACGCGCGTGACGAGCCCGAGGCCCCAGGGACCGATCAGCATGCCGCTCGCGAGGTAGGCGAGCACCGCGCTCAGCTGAAAGAAACGGAAAAGCGGCACGGCGACCACGGTTGCCGCGAGAAACAGGGCGATCTCGCCGATCAGGGTCATGGATGGCTCCGATTCATGGCCGGGGTTTCCGGTATTCTAAGCTCCCATCCAGTAGGGAAGCTCTGCACAGGTTCTGCGAGCCGCGTTGCGCCTCCAATCGCCTGATGCTAGGCGCAGTCCGCAGGCCCTATGTCGATATGGCCAAG
>Ga0326726_10006414_pt1 | contig 10597 bp, 9 predicted proteins | sample MHFenrmetagenome_2_FD_207603 | JGI IMG/M metagenome (GOLD analysis project Ga0326726, IMG submission 207603) | Lab enriched peat soil microbial communities from Michigan Hollow, Ithaca, NY, United States - MHF15MN | ecosystem: Environmental > Terrestrial > Soil > Wetlands > Peat | place: USA... | reverse complement strand
CTTGCAACAGTTGCTTGATCAGCTCGCCCATGACATCCGGGGTTTTCTCGTGTTTTCTGGCCATAGTTTTGCTCCTTTTTGCTTGTCAGGAATCTATGACCGATTACACAGTTTGGTGAACAGACTCCGTCAAAACAGGGATTTTGTTTCTGTCGTCGTAGTCAGTGTTCTCAACGATATAAGGTCCTGGTTGAATATAATCCAACACCTGTTCGAAATTACATTCAGTCCAGTGCTCAGGACAATCAACTTTCATTTACGCTACTAACTCCTCATTCATTTCTTTAATCAAAATCCACCTGAATCCCCCTCGATCCCCCTTTTTCAAAGGGGGAGGGTAAGGGAAGGACTACATTCCCTCCTTCGACAAAGGGGGAGGGTAGAGGATAGGGTCTACATCCCCCCCTTTGAAAAAGGAGAGGGTAGAGGATAGGGACTACATCCCCCCCTTTGAAAAAGGAGAGGGTAGAGGATAGGGACTACATCCCCCCTTAGAAAAAGGGGGGCAGGGGGGATTTCGGACAATGCGCCAACGTTGAAACGCTGCATTTTACATCCCCCCCTTCGCAAAAGGAGGGCCAGAGGGGATTCCCAAACGCTCTCCCACTTTCGCATAAATATCCTCAACTACCGCCTCAGTCTCCAACAGCACTTGCCGGTTGTCATAACGCAGCACAAGCAACCCCAATTCCGCCAATGTCTGATCCCGAACCTGGTCTTTCTCTCGATGTTCGGGTTCATAATGTTGACTGCCGTCCAGTTCAATCACCAACTTTGCTTTTGCACAGTAGAAATCCACAATGTAGTCAAGAATCGGTTTCTGTCTGTTGAACAGCACGCCATGTATCTGCTTTCGACGCAGAAGTGACCATAAATGCTGCTCTGCATCGGTCATTTCGCAGCGCAATCTTCGTGATGGCTCCTTGAGTTTTTTGTTGTACGCTTCCATCATTCGCCCTTTTTCCATCTACTTTCATCCTTTTCCTTTCAATCTTCCTGAATCCCCCTCGCTCCCCCTTTTTCAAAGGGGGAGGGTAGAGGAAGAGGCTACATCCCCCCTTTTTCAAAGGGGGAAGATAGAGGATAGGGGCTACATCCCCCTCTTTGAAAAAGGGGGGCAGGGGGGATTCCCAAAGGCGTCACGCCACTAACTCCTCATTCATTTCTTTAATCAATCTATCCATATCAGCCCCAAAAAGCTGATACATTTTTCCCAAACCGCCCTGACTGTCAAACGGAGCCAAATCCAGATCGTCACGCTCAACATGGAACGAGCTGATGATGTGGTCGCGGATCATCTGGAGCCACTGCATCTGCTCCTCATTGAACTTTTCGCCTGCACCCGCATGGCGCTTGAGCATCCAGTTCTGGAAATTTCTGCGCACCGTGGCGTCATAGCTGGAGAGCATTGTGTCGATCTCGCAGGCGCGGCGGATCACAGCCACCAGCGCGGTCAGCTCGTTGATCGGGTGCTTGCCCTTGTAGTCGTCGAGCTGACTGTAGGCGTTCCAGACCCTGAACGGCGCGAGCGCGGGCCTGTCAGCCTTTAGCTTTTCCATGATGGCTCTGATCATACCGTAGGTAATCTCACGTCTCCGATGCGGCTGATCGTAAAAAATCTCCAGAGCATCGATCTCATCCTTGTGATCCCGGATGTAGGCGGCAAACTCATCGACCAGCTTCCGGGCGTTCTCTTTCGAGTCCTTGCCCCACTCGGCCCGGAGCACCTCATCCAGATTGTCATGGTCGATCTTCTGCTCCTTCTCTCGCCGGATGGAGTCGAGCAGTTCGATCAGCTCGCCGTTGAACACCGTGGCCGCCTGACGCACGAGCTGTTCCTGCGCCTCTTTGCGCTTGTCGTCGCCCGGATCGCAGCCCTCCGGCAGTTGCGCCAGTTCAAGCGCTCTCGATTCGACATTGTCGGCGTCAATCGCGTCGAACAGGCCGTTGATGATGCGCGTCAGCTCCGCGCCCTTCGCCGCTTTTTTGATTCTCTCCTGCTCATCGGCATCGAGCTGGTTGTTCAGGCGAGCAAGGCGGCCCGCCAGCGAGCTGACGGTATCTGTATCGCTGGCGCCCATCATCACGCCCATCGCCAGGTCTTTCAGCGGCACCGAAGGTTTGGTGATGATCGGCTGGCTGGAGGTCTTGAGCGATCTGGTGACGCCGATGGCATCGATAATCACATAGTGAGTCTTGGCGCTCTGGGCCGACGGAGTGACCTTTCTCAGGCCATCAAAGTCAAGCGTCCGGGTGCCCCGGCCTTTCATCTGCTCGAAGTAGTTCTTGCTCCTGACATCGCGCATGAAGAGCAGGCACTCCAGCGGGCGCACATCGGTACCGGTGGAGATCATGTCCACCGTCACGGCGATTCTGGGGTTATAGTCGTTCCTTAACTGGGAGAGTATTGATTTCGGGTCTTCCCCCGGCTCTATCAGATTGCCATTTTTGTCTTTTCTGCCTTGCGACGCCTTGTAGGTCACCTTTTTGCAGAAGGCGTTCCCCTCGCCAAACTCCTCGCGGACGGTCTGGATGATGTCGTCGGCGTGGCTGTCGGTCTTGGCGAAGATCAGCGTTTTGGGCACCTCTTCACGACCGGGAAAGAGTTCCGGCAGGCAGTTTCTGAAGGCTTTGATCACCGTTCTGATCTGGCTCGGATTGACAATATCCCTGTTGAGCTGCGTTGCTGAATAGAGTTCATCCTCGTCCTGCTCCTCCCAGCGTTTTTTGCGGGTCTGCTTCTCGCGCCGCTCGATGAGCTGCTTCGCCCTGAGTTCAGCGCCCTGCTGGGTGATGCGGGTATCGATGTAGTAAATCTCGTTACCGACGTTGACGCCGTCGGCTACGGCCCTCTCATGGGTGTACTCACTGACCACGTTCTGCTTGAAAAAGCCGAAGGTTCGGTTATCCGGAGTGGCGGTGAGGCCGATGAGATAAGCGTCGAAGTAGTCCAGCACCTGCTGCCAGAGGTTGTAGATGGAGCGGTGGCACTCGTCGATGAAGATGAAGTCGAAAAACTCTATCGGAACCTTCGGGTTATAGGCAACGGATACGGGTTGTTTTGGCCGGGTCTGCTGTTCCCACGGGTTGGTTTCCTCAAGAGCCTCATCCAGCTCTTCACCCTTGAGAATCGAGTACATGCGCTGAATAGTGCTGATGCAGACCTGCGCGTCTTTGGGCACGCTGGAGCTTTTCAGCCGCTGCACCGCGTAGAGTTCGGTGAATTTGCGGTTATCGTCACTCGGCGTGAATGCGAGTATCTCCTGCTCGGCCTGTTCACCGAGGTTCCGGGTATCGACCAGAAACAGGATGCGCTTGCCCTTGGCGTGCTTGAGAATCCGGTACATGGCCGTGATGGCCGTGTAGGTTTTGCCTGCGCCGGTGGCCATCTGAATCAGCGCCCGGGGCTTGTCCGCTTTGAACGAGGCATCGAGGTTGCTGATGGCCGTTTCCTGACAGTCACGAAGTCCAAGCTCTTTGGCCTGAAGCTTCTCGGGGTTCAGCGGCGGAACGCGGTTCAGGCGGGTTCTCAGGCTTTCGCTCTCTTCCAGCCACTCTTTGAGCGTTTCAGGACGATGAAAAGTGAAGACCTCCCGTGAACGGGGTTTGGGGTCTCGGCGATCCGTGAAACGGGTGATGACGCCGGTGCTCTCGTAGAGAAACGGCAATGGCTCTTCATTGTTGATCCATTTGAGCCGGGCGCTGGCGTAGCCCTCGGTCTGCTCCTCTACGGTGGTGATATTCTCGGCCTTGCTTTTCCGCTTGGCTTCAATGACGCCAACGGCGCGTCTGTCTACGAACAACACATAATCCGCCGGGCCGTTGCCGGTTGGATACTCCCTCACGGCTTGTCCCTGGCCGTCGTTCGGATCGAAGCGGCTTTTATTCTGGACGCGCCATCCCGAAGCCTTGAGCAAGGCATCGATCGTGTCGCGCGCGATCTGTTCAGGATCTTGATTCGGGGTCATTCAGAGATCGTTTTTGTTGCCGTACCTGTAGGAGTGTTCAGCGGTTCTGCTGCTGGAAGCGCGGAGGAGATTGCCGCGCAGAATCCAGTCAAGCCGCCATTTAGCCGTAATTTACCGCTTGGAAGCATGATCGCCAAGCGCTCAGCCGTTTACACAGTTTAATGAACAGGCTCGAACAACTCGATTTTCGGGTCAAGGGCGGACACGCAGCTCCGCCTCTACAAGATTTTCTCTTCCCCCCATTATCAATTATCCATTATCACACCCGCGCCTTCAAAATCCTGCGCATCGCGGCTTCGTCGAGCGAAACGGCGTTGGTTTTGCTTCTTGTGGCGGGAATGATGGCGTCGAAATCGCGCTCGCTGACGCCGAATTCGCCGAGGCGGGGGAAGGCGTAGCGCTGTTGCCATGATTCGAGGAGTTCGACGAGGCGGTTGCAATCATCGGTGACATTGCCGGTCGTGCTGCCGGTGAGGATGCGGCTGGCGTTGGCGAACTTCTGCAAGCCCGCCTCGCCGCCCTCCGATGCGCGGAGGTGGCGGATGTTCTCTCGCGTCGATTCGGCGAGCAGCGTCGCGCAGAGCGTGCCGTGCGGGATGTCGAACAGGCCGCCGACCGACGAGGCGAAGCCGTGCACGATGCCGAGGCCCGCGTTCGAGAGCGCGATGCCCGACATGAGCGCGGCGTAGGCCATGTCGCCCCGGATGGCAACCGAACCCGCGCCGTCGCCGCAGGTTCGCTCGAATGAGCGGCTGAAATGCACGAGGCCGCTGCATGAAATGGCGTCGGTGTATGGGCTGGCGAGGGGCGAGAGGTAGGCTTCGAGAAGCTGCGTGAAGGCGTCCATGCCCGAGGCGGCGGTCAGCTCCGGAGGCGCGCTCGTCATGAGTTCGGGATCGATGATCGCCTCGTTCGGCACGAATGCCGGATGGCGGAGCGAGCGCTTGTAGCCGCCCGGCCCGACGCGGCTGATGACGGCGTTGCTCGTCGCCTCGGTGCCTGTGCCGGAGGTGGTCGGTACGGCGATGAACGGGACCTTGCGCCCGTCGTGCGGCATGAAGCCGGGCTGCCCCTCAATGAAACGCTCGACGGAATGTTGCTGAAGCAGCATCGCCGAGATCGCTTTCCCCGCATCCACGGCGCTGCCGCCGCCGATAGCCACGACGACGTCGAACGACGTTTCGCGTCCGAGCGCCACCGCCTCGTCGATCAGCTCCGGTGACGGCTCGCGGTCAACGTCGAGGTGCGTGAACTTCATCCCGGCATGGCGAAGTTCGTCAAGAATTCCCGAGGCAACCGGCGAGCGCTGCAATGTCTGCCTGCCCGTGACAAGCAGCATGTTCCGACCATAGGCGGCGACGAGAGCCGGAAGCTTCGCGAGCGTTCCTGCTCCGAAGTGGATGCGCGGCGTCGGCAATACGGAAAACTCCAGTCCTCTCTCAATCGACATAGCGCTACTTCCCTTTTCGCACGAGCGGAATGTTGCAATGCGGGCAGACCATCATCCGGCAATGCACGCCCGGCACATGCGGCTCCTCGTATCCGCACTGCGGGCAGACGCAGAACTCGGGACATTGGGAGTGCCCGGCCAGGCAGCACCCTTCTATCTTTCCTCCCCTGATGCAGATGCTCTTGCCGCCAACCAGCGCTTCGGCCACCTTTTTCCGGGCCGATTTGATGATCCGCCCGAAGGTCTGGCGCGAGACCTTCATCTTTTCGGCAGCATCGGCGTGGTACATCCCTTCGAGGTCAGCAAGGCGCATCGCCTCGATCTCATCGACCGACAGGACGACGTTCTGCAACCGGTCGGGATCGACCCCTTCGGGCAGAAAGCAGGTGATTCTCGGAAGCTCTTCGACAGAACGGCTCTGGAGCGGTCTGCCGGCGCGGGGTTGTTTCATGGGAGCGGCGTCGTTTGAGGCAAGAGGGCTGTCACGTGACGACACGCCATGACAATCTCTCTTGAAAGTATCTGAATCGTGACCCGCTGTGTTGCTGTCAGAGGCACTGCTATAGTGTGTTATGAGCGGTTCGTGTTACCTTTAGAAGGGTTTCAACCCTTCGGACATTCAAAGCTCTTAAATTCACATTGCCCCGGTTTTCAAACCGGGGAACATGAGGAATTCAAGTTCCACCCAATTCCAAATCGTCGGACAAATCACGCACCCACGGTTTCGGTTTTGACCTCGAATACCGGAGGCTCCATGATATGCTTCTTGACGGCGCAGAGGTTGGCCGCGTTGATCACCGCATCCTTGTACTTTTCAGGGAAATCGGGAGGCAGCTCGATGGTGATGGTGATCTTGCTGACGCTTCTTCCGCCGGGTTTTGGCTCGTGGCTCTGGACGACCCTGATCCCCTCGGTCGGGATGTCGCGACTCTGGCAGAAGGAGAGGACGAAAATGCCCGCGCAGGTGCCAATCGAAGCGAGGAAAAGGGTGAACGGTTCGGGCGCGGAACCTTCGCCGCCAGCGTAATCCGGCTGATCGGTCTCGATGGTGAATCCCCTGAACTCGGCATTGACCTTCTTGCCGCCGCCAAACGTCACGATCATATCGCTGCTCATATCTGCTCTGCTGAACCGGTTACGAATTACTATTATTTGCGCGTCTCCATATTAACCATCCGGTGCCTGATAAGCAACGCTCTCAAGGAAAAGGGAGAAGCTGTCATAAAAGCAAAAGCAGGGAGTTTTATGAAGCTGAACTGATGTCTCTTCTTGTCATTCTGAGTCGGGCGAAGAATCCAGAAAAGTCTCGTAACACGCTATTAATCATCGACTTATTGCTGGACTCGGATCACTGGATTCTTCACTTCGTTCAGAATGACAAACAAACAAAGTGCTGAAAAACCGATTGATAATAGCCTTTCGAGACAGCATACGGACACCCATTCACATCAGGCTCACGAACGGAAATCGCAACGAGAGCACGGCCATAAACCAGACGAATGCTTCGGTCAGTTCGCTGCACGCGCCGAGTACGTCGCCGGTGACGCCGCCGATTTTGCGGCGGCTCAGAAGGCCGAGGGCGAGCGTCGAGGCGAGGGCACTCGTCATCAGGAATAGCGCCCGGCCCCAGTCGAAGCCGACGGGATACAGCAACAGAACGAAGGCCGTGATGAGCGCGACGAAGAGATGCGGCCATCCTGCGCCTTCGACGAAGGCGGTTGCCGTGCCGCCCTCAGCCCGTGCGTAGGGCAGCGACGAGGCGAGCAGCACCTGGCTCATGCGGGCGAGCAGCACGCCAGCGGTCAGCGTGCCGAAAGCGCCGTACCGCGTCAGTTCGAGCAGGCAGACAAATTTGAAGAGCATCACGAAAATGAGCGCCAGCGAGCCGAATGAGCCGACGTTGGGGTCTTTCATGATGCGTAGCGCGGCCTCGCGGTTGCGCCCGCCGAAAAAGCCGTCGGCGAGATCGGCGAGGCCGTCGGCGTGCAGCCCGCGCGTGAGCACAATGCCGCCGCCAAGCGCCAAAAGCGCGGCCATTTCGTACCATCCAGCGAGCACCCCGACGCGGGCGAGCAGCGCTTCGAGCGTACCGATGACCAGACCGGCGAGCGGAAACCAGTAGAGCGAGTCGCTGAAGCGCTCGGCATCCCGGCCAGGCACCGGCAGAATCGTCAGTGTGCGGAGCGCCGTCACAAGGCCGCGCACCATCAGGCGAGTCTCCCGACAAAGGCCTGCACGCCTTTGACGAACTCCCGGGGCTTCTCCTCCTGCGGCAGATGGGCGCAGTCGTCAATCACGAGCAGCTCCGCCTTCGGCAGCTCTTTCGCCAAACGTAAACTCTCCCCGGTCTTGACGGTGAGGTCGTGCTCGCCGGTCACGACGAGCGACGGCGTCGAGGCAGACGCGACGCGCTTGTCGAAATGGAGGCGGTGCGTTTCGAGGAACAGCTCCCAGAATCCGCGCGACCAGTCCCCAACCATCAGATCGCTCCTGAACGCGGCAAGCGTTTCGTCCGAGAGGCGCGACTTGTCGTGCCAGAAGCCCCGGATGTTGCCGTCGTAGAGTTTGGTGATGATCATCTTCATCAGCCGCGAAAACACCGGCGTCATCGCCCTCATGAAGGGCTTCATCACGGCTGGCACCTCGCTGTTGGCGTAGCCACTGTAGATCATCGCGCCGACAAGCACGAGCCCCTGCACGCGCTTGGGATGGCGCAGCGCCGTCAGGAGCGCCAGCGTACCGCCGGTGGAGTTGCCCACGATCACCGCGCGATCCATGCCGAGCTTCTCCATCAGCGCCACGACGAGGTCGCTCTGCGCTTCGGGGCTGTACCGCGCCTCGTTGGATCGGGACGGCACGGGGCGCGAGGTCAGGCCGAAGGCCGGACGGTCGAACAAGAGCACGGTTGCGTTTTCTGATAACGGTTTTGCCACGTCGCGCCAAGAGCGGATGCTCAGGAAGCTGCCGTGCAGCAGCACGATGAACGGCGGCTTGCCGCTGCCGAAAAGCTTGTAGTGCACCCGGAAGCCGTTGCAGTCGATAAAGCGGCTGTCGCTGTCGGCCCGCTGGCGCTGTATGTCGAGAAATGAGTCCATGTTTTCAGTCGTTTTTGCCGGAAACTCCCGCCGAACTGAAGGTAGCCATTTCGTTGAAGATTTTCAGCGACGCTTCGATCACTTGCATGGCAAGCGCCGCGCCGGTGCCCTCACCAAGCCGCAGGTCGAGGTCGAGGATGGGCCGCGCGCCGAGCTTCTGCATCACCGCGCGGTGCCCCTGCTCGTTCGAGAGGTGGCTGAAGAAGAGGTAGTCGCCCACCTTGCACGAAAGCTTCATGGCGCAGAGCGCCGCCGAGCTTGAGATGAAGCCGTCCACCACCACCGGCACTCCGACCGACGCCGCGCCGAGGATGAGGCCGCAGATGCCCGCTATCTCCAGGCCGCCAAGCGCGGCCAGCGTTTCGAGCGGCGTCGTGAGGCTCGTGCGATTAACCTCAATCGACTTCTCAATGACCGCTATTTTGTGACTGAGCCGCTCGTCGTCGATGCCCGTGCCGCGTCCGGTAATAGATTCGACCGGCAGGTCGAGCAGCGTCGCGTAGAGCGCCGTCGCAGGCGTGGTGTTGGCGATGCCCATCTCGCCGGTGGCGAGGAGATTGTACCCCTGCGCACGCGCCTCGATGGCGAGTTCCGCGCCCGCCATGATCGCCAGCAAGGTCTCGTCGAGGCTCATCGCCGGGCCGTGCGCCATGTTCGCCGAGCCATGCTTCACCTTGCAGCGGCGCAGCATTGGATGCTCTGCGAAATCGTGATTCACGCCCATATCGACCACTTCGAGATCGGCTCCGGCATTGCGCGACAGCACATTGATGGCCGCCCCACCGCCCAGCATGTTGTAGACCATCTGCGGCGTCACCTCGGCGGGATAGGCCGAAACGCCCTCCGCTGCCACGCCATGATCGCCCGCGAAGCAGAACACCTTCATTTTTGACAGCGACGGCTTCGTCGTGCCTGTCGCGATGCAATATTTCATGGCGATCTCTTCGAGCCGCCCAAGGCTGCCCTGCGGTTTGGTCAAGTCATCGAGATGCGCCTGAATCGCGCCTGTGAGGGACATATCGACAGGCCTGATGGAGGCGAGAAGCTGCTGGAATCGGTCGGTCATATAGGATAACTTTTTATTAATAAAGCAATTAAAACTCTTGACAGTTGGAGGCGTCTCAAAAAGGTGTTTACATTTGATGATCCAAGCCGTCTCGTATGTCATTCTGAACGGAGCAAAGCGAAGTGAAGAATCCAGTCTTCGTGAAACGCCAAGACAAGTGACTATTCCAAAGCACGTTACGAGCATCATCTGGATTCTTCGCCCGTCCCGACGCTGTCAGGACGGACTCAGAATGACAGTGGACAAAACGGATCAACGCTACTGCTTGAGGACAAGCGGTATGCCGCTGCACAGCATGAATGCCTGCGTGGCGCGTTCGGCCACCTTGCGGTTGAGCGTTCCGGCCAGGTCGCGGAACTCGCGGGCCATCGCGTTTTCCGGCACGATGCCCATGCCGACTTCGTTCGAGACGAGAATGATGTCGCAGGGCGGCATCCGAAGAACGCCGAGCAGGGCGTCGATGCGTTCGCTGATCGCCGCTTCGTCGCCGAGATGGTGCATCATGTTGCCGAGCCACACGGTCAGGCAATCGAGCAGCACAACCCCGGTGCCTTCGGGCAGATTCCATAAGGCCCGGTCGATATATAACGGCTCCTCGATGGTGGTGAACAGCCCCTCGCGCTCCGCCTTGTGCTTGGCGATGCGGTCGCTCATCTCGCCATCGAAGGCCTCGGCGGTGGCGAGAAACACCCGCCGCTCGTAAGGTTCCGCAAGCCGGAGCGCATAACTGCTCTTCCCGCTCCGGGCACCGCCGGTCACATAGATTACTTCAGGCATGGGTCGATGGTTCGATTACTATTTTCATATAAAAAGTTGTCTTAGAAGTCATTCAATCATTTTCACAGAGATCAGATTCTTTGTCATCCTGAACGCAGTGAAGGATCCAGTTTTTTCGATCAGAGCAATAACTGACTGATTTAGATCTTATTCGTAAATAATATTCACTTTCCGGAAAGCGATGATTGCGGCTACCATGTAGAGCAAAGCCTCGTATCTCTCGTTGAGTTTTTCAAAACGT
>Ga0326726_10006413_pt1 | contig 10599 bp, 11 predicted proteins | sample MHFenrmetagenome_2_FD_207603 | JGI IMG/M metagenome (GOLD analysis project Ga0326726, IMG submission 207603) | Lab enriched peat soil microbial communities from Michigan Hollow, Ithaca, NY, United States - MHF15MN | ecosystem: Environmental > Terrestrial > Soil > Wetlands > Peat | place: USA... | reverse complement strand
CGATAGTCGCGTCTAGAGAAACGATCGCGGAGCTGGATCGAGTTTTCTACCAGCCTCCTCCTGTCGAGTTGCCGCCAGATTCCCACCTCGCCCTGCCCTTGGTCAGGACTTCGCGGCTCCCCATCGAGGTATTACACAAGTATTACAAACCCACGCCCCGCCGCTTGGTATTTTGAAGGCACAGCAACTTTTTCCGGTTTGAGGATGTTTTTTGAGGATGTTTGAGGATGGAAATTGATGAGCATCAGTACGCGTGATCGGACCTTTCGTGAGTCCATCAGTCCGCTGACCACTTTCTTCATGGCGGCATTCCACGTCGGCGCAATCGCTGCGCTGTTCATGTTCTCCTGGAAGGGTCTGGCATTGGCGGCGGTGTTGTGGTGGGTGACGGGAAGCCTGGGCATCGGCATGGGCTACCACCGCCTGCTCACGCATCGCGGCTACAAGTGCCCGAAGTGGGTGGAGTACTTCCTGACCACCTGCGGCGTGCTGGCGCTGGAAGGCGGACCGATGTTCTGGGTGGCGACGCACCGCATTCATCATCAGAACTCGGACAAGGAAGGCGATCCGCACTCACCGCGTGACGGCGGCTTCTGGGCGCACATGGGCTGGATCATGACCGGACGCGCCATCCATAACAACTCCGCTGCCTCGCTGCCCTACGTACCAGATCTTCGGAAAGACAAGTTTCATGTCTGGATCAGCAAGTGGCACTGGGTTCCGATCGCCGTGCTCGGCGTCGTCATTCTCGCCCTGGGCGGCGTGAGCTGCCTGCTGTGGGGATTCTTCTTTCGCACTGTGATCGGCCTGCACGCGACGTGGCTGGTGAACTCGGCGACGCACATGTGGGGACGCCAGCGATTTCTCACCGGCGACACCTCGCGCAACAGCTTCTGGGTAGCCATGCTGACCTTCGGCGAGGGCTGGCACAACAATCACCACGCCCACGCACAATCGGCGCGCCACGGGCTGGCCTGGTACGAGTTCGATATCACCTGGTATGGAATCTGTGCTCTGCGCCTGCTCGGGCTGGCGTGGGACGTCAAGTTGCCGCGGTTCATGACCGACGTTCCGTCGCAACCCACCGCTCAACTCATTCCAGCCGAAACGCCGGTAATCGAACAAGATCTGCTGCCGGTTACATCCGGCGACTAGGAGAATCGAACCTTCATGAGAACGGTCGCGCGTGACCGCACGTTTACACAGCCGCTGAATTGGACCATCGCAATCTTTCTCGGACTTGTTCATGTTGGCGCCGTTGCCGCATTTTTCTTTTTCACCTGGAAGGCGCTGGCGCTGGCTATCTTTCTTTGGTGGCTTTCGGGAAGTCTCGGCATCGGCATGGGCTATCACCGCCTGCTCACGCATCGCGGCTACAAGTGCCCAAAGTGGGTCGAGTACTTTCTCACTATCTGCGCCAGCCTGAGTCTGCAGGGCGGGCCGATCGGTTGGGTGGCAACGCACCGCCTCCATCATCAGACTTCCGACAAGGAGGGCGATCCCCATTCTCCGCGCGAAGGCGGCTTTTGGGCACACATCGGGTGGGTAGTCACCGGGGAAGCGAATCACAACCGAACCACCGAACTGCTGCCGTACGTCCCGGAACTGCGTAAAGACCGGTTTCACCTCTGGATCAGCAAGTGGCACTGGGTACCGCTGGTTGCACTGGCGGTTGTGGTTTTGCTGGTCGGCGGATGGTTATTCGGATGGTCGGAGGGATGGTCGTGCCTGCTGTGGGGGATTTTCCTGCGCACCGTGGTCGGCGTGCACGCCACGTTTCTGATAAATTCCGCAACCCACATGTGGGGCTCGCAGCGCTTTCCGACCGGCGACGATTCCACCAATAACTTCTGGATTGCCATGATTACCTGGGGTGAAGGTTGGCACAACAACCATCACGCTCATCCGCAATCGGCGCGGCACGGACTTGCCTGGTACGAATTCGACATGAATTGGTACGGCATCGCTGCCCTGCGTATGTTCGGCCTGGCCTGGGACGTCAAACTGCCAAAGCGCAAGCCCCGCGTGGAGCCGCAACCGCCTGCTGCGGTGCAGCCACCAGCAGAGGTCCCCGAGCCCGCCGAACTGGCCCACGCCGCCTCCGGCGATTAGAAACCTGCAGGTTATCCAGCCCTGCGGGTGCCCCACATTTGCCCGGTTTTGGCAAATGTGGGCCTTTCCCTGACCTGGTGGGTCTTCTCCTGACGTCACAGACAAACGCATGCCCGCGCCTTTTTTCTGCTCCCCTTCCATCCACTACAATGTTCCGCGATGATGCGCATCGCCAGCCGCCGCAAGACCATTGCGTTCTTTATTACCCTCGGCGCCTGCCTGATCGGGGTCGCGATCGCGCTCAACGTCAGTTGGATCGTCCTGAAATGGCGTGAAGTCGGGGCCCTCGTACTGGGAGTCATCTTCTTCGCCTTCATCATCGCCGGAGTCGTGTTGAACACTGTCTTCCTGGTCCGCGAGATCCGCCGCAACGAGCAACAGGACAGTTTCCTGAACGCCGTGACCCACGAGTTGAAAACTCCGGTCACCTCTATCCGCCTGTACCTGCAGACCCTGCAGCGGCGGGAATTGGGCGACCATGAGCGGCGGGATTTTTACCGCATCATGCTGGAGGACACCGACCGCCTCTTGGGCACGGTCGAGCAGGTGCTCAAGGCGGGCGAGGCGCGTCACGGGGCCGGCGAGCGCCATCGCGAGCAAGTGGATTTCTGCGCCCTTGTCCGGGACTCGGTCGAACTGGCGATGCTCCGCCATCATCTTTCGTCCGGTGCGCTAAGATTGGGTGCCGCGCCCGCCAACGGCATCGTCGTCATCGGCAACACCGAGGAACTGCGCACCGCGGTGGCCAATCTTCTGGATAACGCGGTGAAGTATACCGGCGACGAAAAGGACATCGTCGTGGATGTGCTTACGCCGGACATCGACACGGCAGTGCTGCGCGTGCGCGACAATGGCGTCGGCATTCCGCGCTCCGAACTGAAGCGGATTTTCAAGCGCTTCTATCGCATCCCGATGCAGGTGACCAGCGCGGTCAGAGGGACCGGCCTTGGGCTGTTCATCGTGCGCTCCATCGCCCGGCGTCACGGTGGAGAGGTGATGGTCGAAAGCGCGGGCGAGGGACGCGGCAGCACGTTCAGCATCCGCCTCCCCAGGGTGTATCGAACATGAGCCGGATACTGATAGTCGAAGACGAGCCACACCTGGCGCAGGGGCTGCGCTTCAATCTGCAAGCCGAAGGGCACGCCGTGGAAGTGGTCGCAAGTGGCGAAGACGCGCTCCAGCTCCTGTTGCAGGACAAGAAGATCTTCGACGCCATCGTGCTCGACATCATGCTCCCCGGCAAGGATGGGTTCACCGTGGCACGCGAGCTGCGCGATGCGGAGCTGTTCGTCCCCCTGTTGATGCTCACCGCCCGCGGCCGCCCCGAAGACGTGCTCAAAGGTTTCGAAGCGGGCGCTGACGATTACCTGCCGAAACCGTTTAACCTAGACATTTTTCTGGCTCGCATGCGAAGCCTGCTGCGGCGCAAACAGTGGCTGCAAGGCGCCCATGACGCCAAAGACAATGACGGCGGCAACGGAAAAACCGGTGAGCCGGATGATGTTTTCACCTTCGCAGACAACGTGGTTGACTTTGGAAAACTGCAGATTACTTCCGGCAAACGGGTGTTCAAGCTGACCATGATGGAAGGCGAATTATTGCGCTATCTGATCCAGAACAGCGGCCGCCCGGTGTCGCGCAAGGCCATGTTGGAGAACGTGTGGAACCTGGACGAAGACACGGAAACGCGCGCCATCGACAATTTTATCGTCCGCCTCCGCCGCTACATCGAAAAAGAACCTGCCCACCCTCGTCATCTAGTCACGGTTCGAGGACTGGGCTACCGATTCGTGCCCGCTCCGGACTGAGCGCGTCCGCTGTAGCATGGTTTCATCTCGATCGTATATGGAGCGCCCGATGACATCCGCAGTTTCGAACCTGGAACCGAAGCCGATCTGGAAGCATTTTGACGCCCTGACAACGATACCTCGGCCTTCCACCAAGGAGGCTGCGGCGCGCGACTACGTCCTGAAGCAAGCGCGCCAGCTTGGCCTGGAGGTCGTGGAGGACCGCGTGGGCAACATCGTGATCCGCAAGCCGGCGCACCCGGGGCGCGAAGGCGCGCCCATGGCGCTTTTGCAGGGCCACCTCGATATGGTCTGTGAGAAGAACGAGGGAACAGCCCACAACTTCGATACCGATCCCATCAAGGTACTGCGCGATGGAGATTGGCTGAAAGCCGACGGAACCACACTGGGTTCCGATAACGGCGTGGGCGTAGCGGCGGCTCTCGCCGTAATGGAAAGCAACGACATTGGCCACGGTCCGCTGGAGTTCGTCTTCACCATCGATGAGGAGACTGGACTGACGGGCGCCGCGGAATTTCCCGCAGGCTTGCTTAAATCCAAATTCTTTCTAAATCTCGATAACGAGGAGACGGGCACGCTCTGTATCGGGTGCTCCGGCGGAGTCAACACCACGGCGCGCCGCAAAGTCACGTTTCGTCCAGCGGGGTCCGGCGCTGCCTGGCGCGTCAAAGTTTCCGGCCTCAAGGGCGGCCACTCCGGAGTCGATATTCATCAGGGCCGCGGTAATGCGCTGCGTGTCCTCGGCCGTGTGCTCCAGGGCTTGCTTGACCGTCTGCCGATTGAAATTGCCGACCTGAAGGGCGGCAGCGCGCGCAACGCGATTCCCCGCGAAGCCTCCGCGGTCATCGTGCTCGACGCCGCCCGCGAAAAAGAGTTGCGGGCGCTGCTCGCCGATTTCCAAGCACAGATTCAATCTGACTTGGGCAGTTTCGATCCCGGGCTGCAGCTCGCGCTAGAGAAAACCGAAAGCGCTGCCCAGGTGATGGAGGCGGCGGATGCGCAGCGGGCAGTCGATTTGCTGGCCAGCCTGCATCACGGTGTGCTGGCGATGAGCCCGGACATTGCCGGCCTGGTCCAGACTTCCACCAACCTGGCGACCGTGGCCGTGACGGACGGAGTGGTGGAAATCGGAACCAGCCAACGCAGCGCGATCAAGAGCAGCATGCTGGCCGCGACCCGCATGGTCGCCACCGTCTGCCGCTTGGCTGGTTTCGAAGTGGAGCAGGGGGCAGGTTATCCCGGCTGGAAGCCCGATCCGCACAGCGAGATCGTGCAGAAGCTTCAGACCGTTCACCAGGAGCTATTCGGTCTACCCGCAAAGCTGATCGCCATGCACGCCGGTTTAGAGTGTGGTGTTATCGGTGAAAAATATCCCGGAATGCAAATGGTGTCGTTTGGCCCACAGATCGTGGACCCGCACAGCCCGAACGAGCGGGTGCAAATCTCGTCGGTGCAGACCTTCTGGACTTTTCTCCGGGCGGTACTGGAACGCCTTTGATCGGGGAGTGCAGCTATGTTCCGATTTCCACCAGAATTCGCTGACCTTGCGCTTCTGCTGCTTCGGCTGATGATCGCGATCGTCTTCTTTTCCAGCGGATGGAGTCACGTCAAGGATCCGGCAGGACGTAGCAAGAGCATCGGCATGAGCCAGGGGTTTACGATCTTCCTGGGTCTCGTCGAAATTGCGGGCAGCCTCGGCCTGGCCTTCGGTGTGCTCGCGCAAGTGGCGGCAGCGGGTCTGATCCTGGTGATGCTGGGCGCTATTCAGAAGAAAGTCTTTGTCTGGCACACGGGCTTTTGGGGCAAAGACGGCTACGGCTGGCACTACGACCTGATCTTCATCGTAATGAATCTTGTGATCATCGCCACCGGCGGCGGACGCTGGGTCTTGATCAGTTGAGCAGCGCGAAGCCCTACCCGGGAGCAGCGCCGGGCGTCTACACTCATCCTATGCCGGCCTACTTCACCGAAGAGCTGTTCACATTTCTAAAGCGGTTGAAGCGCAATAACAACCGCGAGTGGTTTCAACGGCACAAGGAAGAATACGAAGCGCAGGTGCGGCAGCCGGCGCTACGTTTCATTGCCGACTTTGCCGGGCCGCTGTACGACATCACTCCGCACCTGGCGGCCGACCCGCGTAAATCGCTGTTTCGCGTTTATCGCGACACGCGATTTTCCCACGACAAACGTCCTTACAAGACCCACCTGGCAATGAGGTTTTCGCACCTTGGGCGCGACGTGCATTCGCCCGGTTTTTATCTGAACATCGAGCCGGACGACTGTTACGCCGCCGCCGGCTTGTGGCATCCGGAGCCGCCGACGCTGCTGAAGGTGAGAACGGCGATCGTGGCCCGCCCCGAGGAATGGCGGAAAGTGCGGCATCTCTTGAACTGGGCTTTTTCCAACAAGCTCAGCCGCCCGCCGCGCGGATTTCTGCCGAACCACGAGTTTGTCGAGGATCTGAAACTCAAGGACCTGGGCACCTCGATCGAATTCAGCGACCAGCAGGTGCTCAGCCCCAGGTTCATGCAGGTCTTCACCGAGGCGTGCCGCAGGATGTCGCCGCTGGCGAAGTTCCTGAGCGGCGCACTGGGATTGAAGTTCTGAAGCGATGCAGCGGTCCACATCCATCCGCGAGGTGTTGGAGGCGCTGGAGTGGGTGCGGCGCGAGATGATGCAGCGGGGTTCTCCCGACTTTATCCGCCAGCGCGAGCTCGAGGCGCGCGTCGGAAAGCTGTGCACAACGCTGGTGCGCGGCAGAAGCTCCCGCGGGCAGCCAGCCGCAGGCGAGCGCGCGAACCACCTCAAGTCGAAGTAAGAGCGTCACGGCACGTCAAAAACCGTCAAGCCGGAACTCAGGAAGCACGCGCGCCTCTCGGCGCATCAAACCGAGCGAGGTTAGCCTTATGCGACGAGTGTGCCTGATCCCCACCATCGTTGTGTTAGCCGCAACCCTGTTCGCCCAGACCATGGCCTTGCCCCAGCAGCGGCAGAAACTGGGCGGGACTGACCCCACGCAGCGCATCACGCGCGAAGTGCTGCACGAGCTGCTGATGCTGCCGTACTACAGCGTGTTCGACAATCTCGCCTTTCGCGTTGACGGCAACACCGTCACCCTCTACGGCCAGGTGAACAACCCGGCGCTGAAGTCAGACGCCGAGAGTTCGCTAAAGAAAATCGAGGGCGTGGAGAAGGTGGTCAACAACATCGAGGTGCTGCCGCCGTCGCCCGGTGACGACCGCATCCGCCGCGCCGTGTACCGCGCCGTCTACGGCTACGGCAGCCTCAGCAGGTATTCAATGGGCGCCGTTCCTTCCATTCACTTCATCGTGAAGGGCGGCCATGTCACGCTGGTGGGCGTGGTGGACAATGAAGCCGACAAGAACGTGGCCGATATCCGGGCGAAGGGCGTTTCGGGCGTGTTCTCGGTGACCAACCAGTTGCAAGTCGCGGGCGGCGAGAAGAAGTAGGAGCGCATGGCGGTTACCACCACGCAGCCACCGAGTGTGCCGAGGTACACCAATGAATGTTCCCTCTGGTTTTCTTGAATAGGCTCCCTCGGTGATTCTTGGTGTGCTCGGTGCCTCGGTGGTGAGTGCGATTTATGTGGCGCGAGCGCGCTTTTCCTGTGGCAGCAGGCTGGCGTAGATGAATTCGGTGGCCGGAGTCGGCACGCCCGCCGCCTTGCCGAAGCGAACTACACTGCCGATGATCGCCTCCAGCTCCGAAGGACGCCCGTCAGCAACGTCGCGCTGCATGGAGGCGGTTCCCTCTTTCGGGATGTTGTCAATGAAGCTCATGGTGCGCGCTACGATGTCGCCGGCCTGGCGCACTCCGCGTTGGCGGCCGATGGCCGCGACTTCTTCCATCACCTGCTGAAGCAAGGCGCGGGTGGGCGCCGACTCGCGTACTTCTCCGACCGTGGCTCGCGAAACCGCGCCGACGCCACTGACAGCCGCGATAAACACCCACTTATCCCAGAGCGCCGCCTGGATATCGGGAGCGGCCTGAATGTTGACTCCGCCCGCGCGGAAGGCTTCGAGCAGCGCTTTTGCATTGCCTGACAATTCCGAGCCGTCGAGTTCACCGAGCACGACCACCGGCTCCATGCCGCCGATCTTGATGGCGCCCGGTCCGGCAAGGGAGGCGATGATGCGGCACAAGCCGCCGAGCACGTGCTCGCGTCCGACCGCTTGCGCCAGTTGTTCGACGGCCTCGACGCCGTTCTGCAACGGCACGACCCGCGTTTTCGGGCCGATCAACGGGCCCATGGCTTGCGCGGCGTCGGGCACCTGCCAGGCCTTGACACCAACGATGACGGCGTCTACCGGCCCGATATCGGCAGGATTGTTGCTGGCCGCGGCAGGCGTGATAGTAAATTCTTCCTTCGGCGTGACAATGCGCAGTCCGTTGGCGCGAATGGCCTTCAGATGCTCTCCGCGCGCAATCAGGGAAACCGGGTTCCCCGCGCGCGCCAGAACGGCGCCGAAGTATCCTCCGACGCCGCCCACTCCATAAACAGCGATTTTCAAATCACTCATTTGTTCATCCGCTCGATCGCTTCCTCGATGTCCTTGGCGAAATCAGGGTCCATGACGGCTGTCGAGTCTTCGGGCAGCAAGGCGATAACTTCAGAGATAGAACGGCGCGGCGCGCCGCTGGACGGATGACCGCCACAGGCAGCTTCTCGCTCTCAATTATGATTTCCGCACCTGTGCGCACGCGCGCCAGTACCGAAGCGAAGTCGCTGGCGGCTTCTGCTTCCGAGATGTAAATCACGTGATCAGCCACGCCGCGATTATACCTTCTGCGGCTCGTGGTCGCTCATTTGCTCGTCCCCACCGCCGCCACCGGTTGCGGGAACGCGAAGTCCGCCACCATCTTCAACGACTCGGTGCCGCGGACTTCATTATCGAACAAGGGGACGATGGCGCGCACGTTGTCGAAGTCGCGCCAGATTTCCGCCATGTAGTTGTCCTGCATAGCCACCCTGTTTCTGACGAACTCGGGCGAATCCGGCCGCACCTGCGCCTTGTCAATCAGCATGTTGACGATCACGCCGCCGACGGGAATGCCGAAATCGCGGAACCAGTTGATGAAGCGCTTGATCACCGCGATGGGCAGCGCCTCCGGCAAGGTGATGAAGAAAAACGCGGTCAGCGCCGGATCGGTGAGCAGGTCGCGGGCGTGCAGGATGCGCTCACGGAAGCTGAGCAGGTAATCCATGAGCGGGTCGGCTTCCTTCTTCTTGGTGAAGGAGAAGAGATCGCGGAGCGACTGCGCCTCCTCGCGCGACTTCACCATCTTGTTCACCCACAACGAGTACACCTTGCTCATGCCGAGCAGGCGGCGCGCATTGGCCGTGGGCGCGGTGTCGAAGACGTAGGCGTCGTACTCGTTCTTGAACATCAGGTCCACCATGTTCTCGAACATTGCCGATTCTTCGAACGCCGGGTTCATGGTGGCGCTCTCGACAAACATATCCGCCTGGGTGGAGATTTCGGCGAACTTCAGGAACCAGCGGATCTTCTGCTTGATGTCCTGCTTGGAGCGCTCGATGGTCTCCTTGGTATCAATCTCATAGGCCCACAGGTTGGGGACGTTTTTCACCGGCGTGGCCTTGCCATAGACGTCCTGATCCAGCAGGCCGCTGAGCGAATGCACCGGGTTGGTGGAGGCCAGCATGACGCGCTTTCCCTGTGAGGCCAGATGAAGAGCGGTGACACCGGCCATGACGGTCTTGCCCACTCCGCCTTTGCCGCCGAAGAAACTGAACTTCAGCTTCGGATGGTCGGTCATGAAATCGGTGAGTGAATGTTTGATCTCCGGCATAGCTCAGTGCCTCCCATTGCCGTTGCCGTACATCAGGCCGGCGAGCTTCTCGATCATCTTCAGCCCGGTGACGTCGCGCTCCAGTTCAGGCACGCGGCTGATCACCTGGTTGCCGAAGGTCTTATCGATCTCCTCGAGGTAGCGTCCCTGCATCTTGAGGCGGTTCTGCAGATAGGCGGGGATGTCCTGGCCCGCCAACTCCGCCGGCAGCACGCGGTTGACGACGTAGCCGGCGATGGGCACGTCGAATTTGGCGAACAACTGCGCCGCCTTCTGGGTGTCGAGGATGATCATCTCCTCGGGCACGACGACGAAGAAGAACGCCGTCTTCTTCCGGTCGGTGAGGATGCCGGACGACTGGTTGATGCGGTTCTTGATGTACAGCAACTCCTTCAGCACCATATCTTCTTCGGTGGTTTTCTGCCGCTTGATGCGCGCTACCATCTCTTCGTGCTCGCGCATCTCCTCGCGCAGCTTGGTGATGCGGTTGATCCACTCGTCGTAGACCTTGGCCATCGACAGGTAATAGAGGGCGTGGCCGAGCGGCACCAGGTCATAGATGTAGTAGTCGTAGTCGCCGCCGACCACGATGTCCACCACGGCATCGAAAATCGCCGACTCTTCCATGGCCGGCTCCGCCGAGGCCGCCTGGATGTAGTGCTCGATCTCCTCGGGCACCTGTTCCAGGCCGTACATGTCGAGGATCTTCTTGCGGATTTCATTCTGGTAGTTCTTGATGTGGCTGTCGGCGTCGATCTCCTGGGCGTAGAGGTTGTCCATGATCTTGACCGCGCCCTTGCCGAAAATGTCCTTCTGGAAGATGTCGCTGAGCGACGCCTGCGGGTCC
>Ga0326726_10006412_pt1 | contig 10599 bp, 7 predicted proteins | sample MHFenrmetagenome_2_FD_207603 | JGI IMG/M metagenome (GOLD analysis project Ga0326726, IMG submission 207603) | Lab enriched peat soil microbial communities from Michigan Hollow, Ithaca, NY, United States - MHF15MN | ecosystem: Environmental > Terrestrial > Soil > Wetlands > Peat | place: USA... | reverse complement strand
CCCGTTCAGCTCCACCATTCCTTACTACCACACGCAGCCCCGAGCACGGCTGCCTGTCGAGGCGACGGACGGATCGAACTGCCGACCTCCGCCGCCGCGGGAATCGGCGGAATCAGGACTGACCCGCGGTGGCGGTGATCTCGTATCGGAAGCCGTCCGGATCGAGGCAGTCGAGCCGGCCGTCGGCCGTCTCGGCCTGGGGATACATCAGGAAGGCGACCGGCGGGCCGCTCGATCCGGGCAGGGAGACGTCGGTCGCGAAGTTGTACGCCATCCAGTTCATCTCCCACGACCCGAAGAGGCGCGAGCGGGCCTTCTTCACCATCTCGTCGTCCAGGGGCCGATTCCCGGGAGGTTCCTCGAGAACGACCTTGCGCACGTCCGCCGGATCGACGGGGACCCAGCCGTAGCCGCCCAGGTAAACCTCGGCGCGGCAGTGCTGGGCCTTCGTCACGTTGCTCGACGAGGCGCCGAGGCTCTTGTAACCGAGCTCCGATCTGGCCACGCGGATTCCGTACACATCGCGCGCGGGAAGGCCGGCCGCTCGAGCAAGACAGACGTAGAGGGCGTTGAGGTCGGCGCACTTGCCACCCAGGTCCCGGGACTCGAGCATGTAGGCGACGTTTCCGTTCCCGCAGCCTCGCGTCTTCGGATTTCGGAACGTGTTGTCGACGATCCACTCGTAGATCGCCCGCGCCTTTTCGACGTCCGTCTTCGCGCCGCGCGTGATCTCGGCGGCCATCGCTCTTGCCACGCCGTCAGTCGGTATCATCTCGGTCGACCGCAGGCAATGCTGCAGCTCGCCCTCGTCTGCCGCCTTCTCCCTTCCCGGCGCGGAGAGCGCGACCGCGTAGTTGTTCGTCGCGACCCGGCTCGTGAGCGTCAGGACCGGCCGCACCCCCGCCGGAAACCGCGCGCAGACGATTCCGAGGGCATCGGCTTGCCCTTCGACGAGCTCGGCGGCCCCGCCCTCGGCGGTGAACGTATTGGAAAGCGTCCTCTGAAAGGGAGTCACGCGGAGGAGAGCCGACGGCAACCAGATGCGCGTCGGCCCGGAGGGTTTGAGCACCTCCACACGCGTCACCACTTCGAAGGCGCGCCATTCGGGTTCGACGTCGCCCACGGCCAGGGGACGTGCGGTCGCGGGGACGGCGAGGCCCGCGGATACGGCGCCGACGGACTTGAGAAAGTCGCGACGGTTCACGATGCCTCCTCGAGTAAGGTTCCGGGCCGAACCTATACCCGGCGCGGCCCCATTTTCTAGTCTCCGGCGCTTCGGGCCCGCCGCGGAGGGGTCCCCGTCAGGCCGGCCAGCCGTCCCGCGCCGTCCCGGCCGCGAGACCTCCCGCAAGAGCCGGCAGCCTTTCGTTCGTTGACCTGGAGCGCCAGGTCGACAGGGGCCCGGACGGGCCGTCGCGGGCATCCGGCGGCCGGGATCCTTCAGGGGCAGCTGGCGGCCTCGAGCGCCGAGGTGTCCTCCGCAGAGAGCGCCACGGAGGCCGACCGAATGAGGCTCTCGACCTGGGCGACGCTGGTTGCGCTGGCGATCGGGGCCGTCACACCGGGCTGCGCGGTCAGCCAGGCGAGGGAGATCTCGGCCGGCGTCGCGCGATGCCGGGCGGCCACGGTGTCGAGAGCCCCGAGGATGCGCATGCCTCGCTCGTTCAGGTAGCTCTTCACGCCCTTTCCGCGCGGGCTCTGGCCGAGGTGCGCCTCGTGCCGGTACTTTCCCGACAGGAAACCCTTCGCCAGGCTGAAGTACGTGATGACGCCGATGTCCTCGGCGATCGCCACGTCGCGCAGGGCGCCCTCGAATCCGCTGCGGTCGTAAAGGTTGTACTCGGGCTGCAGAACCTCGTACCGCGGCAATCCCTTCTCGGCCGCGACGTCGAGCGCGTCGCGCAACTGCGCGGCATTCAGGTTCGAGGCGCCGATCGCGCGGACTTTCCCGGCGACGAGCAGCTTCTGGTACGCCCGCAGAGTCTCCTCGTAGGAAGTCGCCGGATCGGGCCAGTGCGACAGGTACACGTCGATGTAATCGGTTCGAAGCCGCCGCAGCGAGCGCTCGACGGCCTCGGCGATGTACGCCGCCGAGAGGCCCTTCCTGCCCGGCCCCATCTCCGAACCGACCTTCGTGATCAGGATCGTCCGGCCGCGGCGGCCGCGGCTCTCCATCCATTCGCCGAGGACCTCCTCCGACTCGCCGCCCCGGTTGCCCGGCGCCCATGTGCTGTAGGAATCGGCGGTGTCGATGGACTCGAAACCGGCGTCCGCGAAACGATCGAGGATGGCGAACGAGGTCGCTTTGTCGGCCGTCCAGAGAAAGACGTTTCCGCCGAGGACGAGCGGCGAGATCTCGATTCCCGTCCGCCCGAGCTCCCGCTTGATCACGACGAGCGAGTATATCGACCCGTGCGAGAGTCGCTTAGACTGTCGCCATCGCTCCGTCCATACTCGGGAGGCAGCTTGGCGCCCAGGCCGCGGTTCTCGCCGATGACGTGCTCGCTCGCCGGCGCGGCCGTGCTGGCCGCGGGATGCGTGGCCGCTCTCCTCGCGCAGGCGACCCCGACGCCAGCGCCGCCCCTGGACCGCGCGGCGCTGGCAGCCCGTGTCCGCGCGGAGCTCAAGGATAGCTGGGCGGCCTACGAGCGCTACGCCTGGGGCCACGACGAGCTCGAGCCCGTCAGCCGGACGGCCCGCGACTGGCACTCGAAGCCGCTCCTGATGACGCCGGTCGACGCGCTCGACACGCTTCTCATCGCAGGCCTCGACGCGGAGGCCGCCCGTGCCCGGACGCTCATCGCCGAGCAGCTCTCGTTCGACGCGGACATCGAGGTCAAGAACTTCGAGATCACCATCCGGATTCTGGGCGGCCTCCTGTCCGGCTACCAGATGACGGGCGACACGCGCCTGCTGCGTCTGGCCGAAGACCTCGGGAAGCGCCTCACGCCCGTCTTCGACTCACCGACGGGACTGCCCTACATGTTCGTCAATCTCAAGACCGGCAAGACCCGCGGCGCCGTCTCCAATCCCGCCGAGATCGGCACGCTCGTGCTCGAGTTCGGCACGCTTGCGCGCCTGACGGGCAAGCCGGCCTTCTTCGACAAGCCCAGGAAGGCCCTCGACGCGCTCTACGGCCGCCGCTCGAAGATCGGCCTCGTCGGAGAGGAGATCGACGTCGAGACGGGCAAGTGGGTCAACCGGGCGAGCCACGTCGGCGGGGGCATCGACTCGTACTACGAGTACCTCCTGAAGTGCGAGCGCCTGTTTGGCGACGCAGGGTGCGGGGCGATGTGGCGCGATAGCCTGCAGGCGATCAACACCCACCTCGCCGACGAGGCGCCGTCGGGTCTCTGGTACGGGCAGGTCGACATGGACACGGGGCGGCGCACGGCGTCCGAATTCGGCGCGCTCCAGGCCTTTCTGCCGGGCGTCCTGGCGCTCGGCGGAGACCTCGAGCACGCCCGCAAGCTCCAGGACTCCTGCTTCAAGATGTGGAACCTCGACGGCGTCGAGCCCGAGCTCCTCGATTACCGGGCGATGAAGGTTCTCGACGCACGGTATCCGCTGCGGCCCGAGATCATCGAGTCCGCCTTTTATCTCTACCGCGCGACGGGCGATCCCCGGTACCTCGAGATGGGGCGCGTCTTCTTCGAGTCGCTCCTGCGCCGCTGCAGGACAGGCGCGGGCTACACCGTTCTCAAGAGCGTCGCGACCGGCGAGCAGGGCAACCTCATGCCGAGCTACTTCCTCGCCGAGACGCTCAAGTACCTCTATCTTCTTTTCGCGCCCCCGGAGACGCTCGACCTCGACACGGTCGTCTTCAACACCGAGGCGCACCCGCTGCGCCGCGTGGCGCCGTTGCGCAACCTGCTAGGGGCCATAGAGCGATAGACCGAAGGTCTTGGCCAGGAAAGGAGCCATTTGCCCCCGCGTGTTCGGGTTCGTCGGGCAGAAGCTGTTCCCGCCGCAGCCCGCGGCGATGCCCCGGCTGAAGAGGTCCTCGATCCAGTCGGAGAAGAGCCCGGGGCACGCGACGTCCGCGAAGAGTCCGGGGGTGCAGGACGGCGGCGTGTAGGCCGAGCCGAGCAGCGTCCTGAGCAGGAAGACCGCCATCTGCTGCCGTAGCACCGGGTCGTTCGGGCAGTAGTTGGGACCGCCAGGAGCGCTGCAGCCGGCGACGACTCCCCGGTGGAAGAGCTCCTCGATCCAGGGGGCAAACGGGTCGGAAGCCGGCACGTCGTTGAAGATGCCGACGGCCGGCGGCGGCACGTAGGCGGAGCCCTCCTTCGCTTTCAGGACGAAGACCGCCATCTGTTTGCGCAGCGCGGAGTCGCCGGGACAGTAGTTGGGCGCGGTGGCGCAACCTCCGGTCACCCCCTTGTGGAAGATCGTCTCGACGAACCGATAGAACTGATTGCTCGTGGGGACGTCCGGGAAGCTCTCGCCGACGTGGAGAGTCCACGTGTGGGTCGGGGGCGGCGCATCGGTGCCTGGAGCCGACACCAGGCCGGCCTGCTCGTCGAAGGTCGCATCCCAGTGCTGCAGTGGCCGCGTCCCGGTAATCTGAAGGCTGAAACACGAGGCCCCGTCGTCGTGGCAGTTTCCGACGGCCTGCGGCGCAATCGTGCCGTAGGTCGCAAGCGGGTCGGCAATGGCATAGGACGGACCCGCCGGGCCGGTGAAGTTCTGGGCCCGCCCGATGATGGAGAGGGGCGTCGTTCCCGGGTTCACCCAGGACGTCTCGACCAGAACCGTCTCACCGGACTCGAAGACGCCGTTGAAATTGGACACGACGTCGGGACCGGCGTGCTCGTCGACCCGCACCGGAGCGCTCGCGACCGCCGTGTTGCAGGTGCAGCCCTTCATCGTCATCTGCCAGCCGTTGAGCGTGCCGGCGCCGCCCGGAGCTTGATCCGAGATCGTCAGGGTCCAGAGCCCGGCCGGGTTTTCGCCGATGAAGGCGCCCATGGCTCCCTCGGGCTCGAGCGAAGGCGCCAGGACGTCGTCGGCAAAGACGTAGTCCGTGACCGGCGTCTGGGCGTGATCGTCCCATTCGGTGCCGTCGAAGACGTCGGCGTGCGCGGCCCCGTTGTGAGAGGTCAGCGTCACGACCGTCCCGGCCGGCGACGTCAGCGTCGCAACGAGGTCCCCGGGGCTCGGGTGCTGGATGTTCGTCAGCGCGGTCAGCCCGCACACGGCCGAAAAGAACGGCGCGACGACGGTGGTCGAAACGAGGGGTGTCCCGTCGTCCGGGATCGGGAAGGAGTTCCCGTTGCCGGAGATATCCAGGCTCGAGTTGGGGCTTGCCGACAGGCTCGAGAGCTCGAGAGACCAGCTCTGCAGCGTTCCGGCATTGCCGGCCGCGTGGTCTTTGACCGTCAGGGTCCAGGTGCCGTTGGGATCCTCGCCGGCGAAGGCGGCCATGGCCCCCTCCGGCACCAGAGTCGTCTGGGCAACGCCGTCCGAAAACGTCGCGAGGGTCACGGGGCCGGGCGGATTGAGGTCGCCCGCGTCGTCGTCCCAGACCGTTCCATGAAACACGTCCGCGTTGCTCCCGCCGTTGCCGGTCGAGATCGCAACCGTCGTGCCAGCCGGCGATTTGAGCGTGATGTCGAGATCGCCGCTGGCAGTGTGGGTGATGTCGGTCGTGAGGTTCAGGTCCCAGAGGTACGGCCCGGCGCCCGAGACGGCGATCGTCGAGGCGATGGTCGCCAGGTCCGGAATCGGCGTGGCCGTCGAGTTCGCGAACGTCTGCGTCGCCGCCGTGCACTCGGGCGGCGGTGGCGGCACGACGCCGGGAAGCTCGGTTCCGCGAACGTTCAAGACCATGTCCATGTTCGGCGCGCCGATCGAGGCCAGGTCGGTTGGCGTCAGGAATCCGCAGGCCGGCGCCGTGAGGTAGCCGGGCGCCGTCTGCCCGGAAGAGTTCGATCCGATGAAGAAAGCCGCCACGATGATCGTGCCGTCGGCACTGGCCACGTCCACGACGAGTTGGGAACCTGCGGGAGCCGTTCCCGTCACCGGGATGGTCACGATGGTCAGATCCTGGTCCTCGAGCATTATGGTCGTCGTGCCGAGCGGCGTCAGCGGGCCCCCGGGAAACGACTGGCTCGGCGCCGAGTAGAGCGCCACGGTCAGCGGCTGACTGCCGTCGAGAGAGACCGCGGCCTCGACCCCAACCTCGACTTCGCAGACCGCAAATGCGCCGCCGATGCCGAAGCTCGTCAGCTCGAAGGCTCGCGTGTAATGGTTCTCGAAGGTGAGACCAGTGTCCTGGCTGCACGCGATGGAGTTGCCTCCGACGATGTCCTGGGCGACGGACTCGGTGATCCAGGTGGGGCCGCACGCGACCTCGGGACCTGCCGGAGCTCGGCCGGCTCGCGGATGGGGGTGGGCCGAAGACAGCACCTGCGCGCCCGTCCAGCGGGCGGACAGAGCGAGAAAAGCCACGCCGCAAAGCAACCGCCAGCGTCCTGCGTTCGTAGACACGTCGCCTCCCGGCGCATTTCCATGCGAATTGGATCTGTCCCGTTATTTTACGCTTTTCGGGAGGCGGCCGCAGTGAGGCTAGAGAAACCGGACGAGCGCCTCGGTCGTCTCCTTCGGCTTCTCCTCGAGAATCCAGTGCCCCGCGTCCTTCAGGACGACGACGGTCACGTCGGATGCGACGAGCTTCGTCTGCCTGCCGAGCAGGTCGCCGAGCGACTTCTCGCCGCCGATCGAGAGGACCGGCATCGTCAGCTTCGTCTTCGCGAGAAGCTCGAAGTCGGCGGCCGCTTTCGGAAACGACGCAAAGTAGGCCCATCCGGCCTGCATGCGCCCCGGGCGGGCGTAGGCCGCGGTGTAGGCCTTGCGGTCGGCCTCCGGGATGGAGTGATAGCGGTCGGCGGCGAACTCGTTCCAGTAATAGTCGAAATAGGTCCGCTCGCGCCCGCGCACGAGAGCTTCAGGCGTCGACCCGTGGAAGCGGAAGTGCCAGAGATTCGGGTTGTCGAAAACCGTGTGCCACTCCTCGACGCCCGGCAGGAACGCGTCCATCAGGACGAGCTTTTCGGTTTCCGACGGAAACTGGGCCGCGTAGGCGTACGCGACCATGAGGCCGATGTCGTGCCCGACGACCCGCGCCTTCTGGACGCCGAGCGCTCGGGCAAGCGAATGGATCCGCGCCCCGGCCGCCTTCATGTCGAGGCCTTCGGCTGGAATCGACGAGTCCCCGATCCCCGGCAGGTCCGGCGCGATCACGGTGAACGTCTTCGCGAAGAGGGGAATGACCGGAATCCACATCCGCGAAGTCTCGGCGTAACCGTGCAGCAGGATCAGTGTCGGGCCCTGCCCCGCCGTGAGGTAGTGAATCCTGACGCCGTCCACGTCGAGGCTTCGCGAGGCGACGCCCTTGCCGACGGCGTCGGCGTGAGCGGCGGCGGCCCGCCCCGCGGACAGGCTCAGCAGCAGCAGGATGGCGAGACGCTGCGCAAATCGGGTAGAGCAGTTCATCGAAAGACTCCTTCCGCCGATCCGGCGGACGATTTCATTCACCCCGCGAGAAACGCCAGCAGGTCTGCGTTGACGCGGTCCTTGAGGGTCGTACACATTCCATGCGGAGCGCCCGGGTAGACCTTGAGCGTCGCGCCCCGGACCAGCTTCGACGACAGCATGGCCGATGCTCCGATCGGCACGATCTGGTCGTCGTCGCCGTGCAGGATCAGCGTCGGCACGTCGATCTTTTTGAGGTCCTCGGTCAGGTCCGTTTCGGAGAAGGCCTTGATGCAGAAATAGGACGCCGGAAAACCGGCCATCATCCCCTGCAGCCAGAAGGATTCGCGCACGCCCTCCGAGACCTTCGCGCCGGGCCGGTTGTAGCCGTAGAACGGCAGGCTGAGGTCCTTCCAGAACTGCGACCGGTCCGCGACGACGCTCGACCTCAGCCCGTCGAAGGCCTCGATAGGCATCCCGCCGGGGTTCGACGGGGTCTTCAGCATCAGCGGCGGAATGGCGCCGATGAGCACGGCTTTCGCGACGCGCCTGGTCCCGTGGCGACCGATGTAGCGGGCGACTTCGCCGCCTCCGGTCGAGTGGCCGACGTGCACCGCGTTTTTCAGGTCGAGCGCGGCGACGAGCTCCGCCAGGTCGTCGGAATAGGTGTCCAGGTCGTTTCCCGCCCACGGCTGACTCGAGCGGCCGTGGCCGCGGCGGTCGTGAGCGATGCACCGGTATCCCCGCGACACGAGGAAGAACATCTGGTCCTCGAAGGCGTCGGCGCAGAGCGGCCAGCCGTGACTGAACACAACGGGCTGCCCCGTCCCCCAGTCTTTGTAGTAGATCTGCGTCCCGTCCTTCGTCGTGATCGTGCTCATGGCCGGCATCTCCCTTCTCGCCGCTCGCGGCGCCGTCGAAAACGCCGACCATATACCGTCGGCGTGAAGGCGACGAAATTTCGGACCTGCCGTCGGGAACCCGCCGGCCGGCGTTTTCGTAGGAAGGAGTGACGCAGGAGGACCGGATGCGCGAGATCGGCGCGGGTCGGATACTGGCGGTACTCTCGGGGCTCGTCTTCGCGGCCCACGGCGCTCTTGCCGCGTCCGCGGCGCCTTCGCGCCCGGTCGCCTTCGTCCACGCCGCCGTGGTGCCGATGGACGAGCCGCGGCTGCTGCGTGATCAGACCGTCGTCGTCTCGGGCGGACGGATCGTGGCGCTCGGCGACTCGGCCGCGACACCCGTTCCGAAGGGAGCCGAGGTCGTCGACGCGACGGGGCGTTACGTGATGCCGGGGCTGGCCGACATGCACGTCCACCTCTACACGCCGCAGGAACTGACGCTCTACGTCGTCAACGGGGTGACCACGGTCTTCAACCTGAACGGCCGGCCCGCGCACCTCTCCTGGCGCCGGCGCATCGCCGACGGTCGGCTCCTCGGCCCGACGATCTACTCGGCCGGCCCGACCTTCGACCGCCGACGTACGGCCGAAGAGGCCGTCGCGGAGGTCGATCGCCAGAGCGCAGCCGGCTACGACGCCGTCAAGATCTACAACCAGGTCAGCGCGGCGGAGTACCCGGCCCTCGCCGCCGAAGCGAAGAAGAAGGATCTCGTTCTCGTCGGGCACGTGCCGCGCGAGCCGGGCTTCGAGGCGACGCTCGCCGCCGGGCAATCCATCGCGCACGCGGAGGAGTACGTCTACACGTTCTTCAACGACGACCCCGACCCGAGAAACGAGGTCGTTCACCCGCTCGACACGTCGAAGATCCCGAAGGCCGTCGCGATGAGCCGCGAGGCTGGAATCTCCGTCATCCCGACGCTCGTCGCCTTTCACAACATCGTCCGCCAGGCGACGGCCGTGAAGGCCTACCTCGAGGATCCGCACTTCGTCTACCTGGCGCCGTCCATGCGCGCGGCGCTCGAGCCCGCCAACAACACGTACGCCAATCGCTGGCCGCCCGAGCGGCTGCCCGGTCTCGCGATCAGCTACGAGTTCCAGCGCCAGCTCGTCAAAGCGCTCCACGAGGGCGGCGTCCCCATTCTCGCGGGCACCGACGCCGCGTGGCTGGGCGTGCCGGGCTTCAGCCTCGTCGAGGAGGTGGAGAGCTTCCAGGACCTCGGGTTCACGCCCTACGCCGCTCTTCGCACGGCGACCCTGGACCCCGCCCGCCTGCTCGGCCGCGAGAAAGAGTTCGGCACGGTCGCGGTCGGAAAGCGGGCCGATCTCGTCCTCACGAAGAAGAACCCCCTCGAGGACGTTCGCGCCCTGGAGGGAATCACGGGCGTCGTGGCCAACGGCCGGTGGATCCCCGGGCCCGAGCGCAGGAGCCTGCTCGCCGGACTGCCGGCTTCGTACCGCGCGTCGCTCGCCCGGTACGCGCGCCAGGCGGAAACCGATCCGGCCGCTCTCGACGTCGAGCTTGCCGCGAACGATCCGCTGGGCATCGTCTCCTCGGCCGTGCTGGTGGACCTCGCGTCCTCGCGGAGCCCCGAGCAGTTCGCCGAGCTGCTGCGCCGCCTGCACCGTGAGCGCTCCGATTCTTCGCTGACCGCGGAGGAGACCCTGAACCAGCTCGGCTACGACCTGTACGCCGCCAGGAAGGCCGACGCGGCTCTGGCTGCCTTCCGCCTGAACACCGAGCTCTACCCGTCGTCGGGCAACGCGTACGACAGCCTCGCCGAGACATACCTGCGCCTCGGCAAGGAGGACGTCGCCCTCGAGCTCTACGCGAAGGCCCTCGAGGTCCAGCCCGAATATCCCAACGCGAAGGCGGCGCGGGAGATCATCGCGGCAAAGAAGCCCTGACTCTTCAGCCTCGACCCGCTCCCGAGGCGGCCTTGCCCGACGCCTTTGCCGCGGCGATCCCCTCCCGCACGCGCTCCGGAGTCAGTGGCAGGCGGTAGATCCTGGCGCCGGTCGCGTCGAAAACGGCGTTCGCGATGACCGCGCCCGTCGCGACGATCGCGGGCTCTCCGCCACCCTGCGGCGCGAGCTCGTCGTTCTTCACGATGACCGTCTCGATCCGGGGCATTCGGGAAAAGCGCGGGATCCGGTACGTCTTGAAGTTGCGGTCGAGGATGTCCCCGCCCCGAAATCGGAGCTCCTCGGTAAACGTGTAGCCG
>Ga0326726_10006411_pt1 | contig 10599 bp, 9 predicted proteins | sample MHFenrmetagenome_2_FD_207603 | JGI IMG/M metagenome (GOLD analysis project Ga0326726, IMG submission 207603) | Lab enriched peat soil microbial communities from Michigan Hollow, Ithaca, NY, United States - MHF15MN | ecosystem: Environmental > Terrestrial > Soil > Wetlands > Peat | place: USA... | reverse complement strand
CGCCACCATGGGCGACGTGCTGATGAGCCTCAACTTCACCAACACCTCGGTCTCCGGCGACTACACCGGCTCCATCACGATCACCGCCGTGACCATGTGACGACTCGACCGCGACAGCCGCTCACTCTCGACACCTCCAGGAAACAGCAACCCCGGCACACCGCCGGGGTTCTGCTTTTGTGTTGATATACCCCTCTCACCCCAAGCGATCCTTTTCGATCCGTCCTGCCAATCCCCTGCGCGTCCATTCTCCCGTGCCGTCATGACAGTAAAGTTCCGGAGTACCCGTCGAACACACCTCACGTACTACCCTGCCCAACAGGCGCCCCTTAGATCAGGATTCATCTAACGAAAATTTCTCATAGTGATACTTTGCACGAAAGTGCGTCACAATAACGCCCGGCCCGACTTGAAAACTCAACAAACATCATTAACTTAACAGTTGTGACCGCGTGCATGCCTAATCCACAATACAACGTGCATGAACAAGACCCTTCGGAACATCGCTTTCGGAGCTGCGCTGCTCGTAACGGTCGCCCAGTCACCGGCAAGAGCGGCCACGCAGACCGGTACCGGCACATCGGTCGTGACCATCGTCGTTCCGGACGTCATCATCCTCGATTACTTCACGAGCATCAACATCGGCATTGCGGGACAGTCCGAGAGCAAAGACCATGGCGTATACGCGCAATCCAACATCGGCGGCGGCGACCAGTCCTTCAACGGGACAGGCGCACTGACAACCGGCACACTTGCCGATGCCAGCACTGCCGCGCTCAACGGTTCGGATATCACGCTTAACATGAAGAATGTATGGGCGGTACGCGGATTCTCGACCAGCGGCAAGGCGACGGTCAGCGTCACCGGTCCATCCTCGCTGACAAAAGCCGCCACCTCTTCGGTCATAGGCATCTCGAAACTCCAGGTCATGGTCGACGGCGCCCAGGCATCGTCGGCAAGCAACTCCATCTCTGCTGATCTCGGAGGCATCCAGAAGGCCACTGCCACCAAGGGTGATGTCCTGATGAACCTCAACTTCGCGAACACTTCGCTCTCCGGCAACTACTCCGGGTCGATCACGATCACTGCCGTAACCATGTAATGACCAATCTGTGAAAACCCCACCATCCCAGAATTGCCATATTCAGCCGGACCATGTAAACCCTCTTGGACTCACGGCATGGATCACGCTTGCCGGCATCATCTCCTTTGTCACTCTGGCACTCCAGTTCATCCCTGTCCAACAAGCGTCAGCAGCCACCATTTCTGGTAAAAGCGTCTCGATCACACTCACGGCCGCCGATTTCGGGCTCACGTCGACCCAGCCCCACTCGAGCTACGATGGCAGCACGACCCTCTCCGGCGGAGACATCTCCGGCACATCCATAGCCATGACCGAAGGGACGACCTCCATAACCAGAAAAGACCTTCTGTTCTTTACCTATGCTGACACCAAGTCGAACCGTAATGTTTCGGCGACCTACTCGCTGACTCGCCCGAAGCTTACCGTCTCGGGCTCTACGACATCGTATGTCACCATCAGTAACGTGACGCAGAGCAAAGTCACCTACTCGAGCAGCAGCAAGACCTATTCCGGATATGCAAACATGACTATCGACCTTTCGAACACCTCGAGATCCGGAAGCTACAGCACCACTGGAACGACGATCACCATCAATGTCACCATCATTTAACCTATCCGGTTTCCGCATGAAACGCATTATCCTCCTCTGCCTTCTCTTCACAGCTCCATGGATACAAAAAGCCGATGCCGCCGGGCCGCCTCCCGGTCAGGTCGCCATTTCGCCGAGCATGGTCGAACAGGCCATCGGAGACAAACCCGTCAACGGATCGATCCGAATGCAGAACCTGAAGAAGGAGCCTGTCAGCGTCAAGGTGGACATCTACAACTGGACCCTCGATGAGTTCAACCGCGTGAAACTGATTCCCGGTGATCAGCAGTCGCTCGATCGTTGGATGCTCATCAGCCCGATCGCCTTTACGCTCGAGCCGGGAGGCAGCCAGGTCATCCGTTACTCCATAAGGCCCACCGGCAAACCGGAGCCCGGCGAGCACCGCGCTATGATCTACCTTACGGAGCAAGGCACCGAAAATGAAAAAAAGGAGAGCGGGGCCGTTCAGGTTCGATTCCGCTACGGGATGGCCGTCTACGGTTACAGCGGTTCGAAAAAAGAATCCGCGGAGCTCGAAAGCCTGACTTTCGACAAGGGCTCCATGACCATCAAGGCTGTTGTTCACAACACCGGCAACGTCCATACTCGCCTGACCGGAAATTACGCGATCTGGAAAATCGGGACATTTCCCGGCGTCAAGGCGATGAAGGAGTATTTCGAAAAGGGGGAGAACAAAGCAGCACCGGCCGGACTTATCGCAACAGGCTCGATGCACAGCACGCCGGTCCTGCCGGGACATCGCCGGACCATAGTTGAAAAACTGGAGCTCCCCGGCAACGTCAATGGGTACGTTGTCGCCGTATCAGGCATGATCGGTGGACGTCCGGTCGACAAGGTGTTTCAATAAATACGGCGCAGTCAGCACTCCTCCATGTCAAATCGCCGCCAACCCGTCCTGCGTATCGCCTGCCTGGGCGTGCTTCTCGCCCAGGCCGTACCTTTTCCGTCGCCGCTTCTGGCAAGGGAAACCGATCCGATCGCCCCTGCTCCGGTATCAGTGCCTGCAAAAGGCGGGGTCGAGCCTGTCGCGGCCGGCCTGATCATGAACGGCCAGTCGATCGGGGACCTGGTGATCTACAAAGCGGATAACGACTACTGGATCCCCTATGCAAAGTTCATCGAGCAGACCGGCATCAGGGAGGCCTCCCTGCCAGGGCAGCGGCCCACTTTCTCCACCTCGGTTGGAACGCTTACCTTCGACAAGGGCGAACTGAAGGTTTTCGAAAACGTACCGTGCATCTCCTTTTCATCGCTCGGCAAATCATTCCTGGTCAAGGCGATATTCGATCTGCACCTGTTTGCCGCTTCGCTCGATGTGCCATGGAGCCCCGCCAGGGAACGGAACTCCGCCAATGCCGCACCTGCTCCTGTGCCCGACGTATCAGCCCCGACCGGATCCCTTTCGTTTCTCTCCTTCGATGCCGGCATTCAGAGCGACTTCCACGGGCTTACCTCTAATTCCCTGCAGGTACAGGCCGGTGGACGCATGGTCGGAGGGGTCTGGGATGTTGATGCCGAGGGCGACCCATCCAAGCATATGGACCTGAGGCGCTACCACTGGAGCACATTCACCGATCACGTCGCCATGCGGCTCGGAACCGGATCGAACCTGCTTTCTCCCGAAACCGCGAACAACGATTTCACCGGACTTCAGTTCGGCTGGAACAACAGGGGCATTCTCGATTACCTCGACACCTCCGGACGATCGGCGACCGACATATTCGTCTCGCTCAATCGCAACCAGAACCGGACCATCGAGGGCATCGGACCGGCCGCCGGTGTCGCGGAACTTCGATTCGACGGCAGGATCGTCGCCCGACTTCGAATCAAACTTGACGGGAGGTTCGCGTTTGAGAACGTAAGGATGAGCTCCGATCTGCGCAAAACCGAGGTCTACGTCTACGAACGGTCTCCGGAAGAGAAACCGATCGCAGTCCTCGACTACACCCAGTCGATCCTGAGCGGCAGCCTTCCCGGTGGTGAAATGCTCATGCGGGGCGGAGTCGGACGCTCCGGCAATCCCATGATCGCCAACCAGGATCCTGTCGCAACCTCCGGCACAGGTTTCGCACAGATGCAGTACGGCCTGAACGACCGCATCACCCTTGATGCTGCAGCTCAGTACAACCCCATAACGGCCACAGGCGAATTCTCCACAGGCACGATCGTTTCGCTCGGAGGTAACTGGGCAGCATCGGTGTACGGAACAGAGGCCAACAGGCGCTATGGAAGCGACCTCCGGATCGAAGGCCATGGGAAGGCATGGAGCCTCTCCTATCTGTCGCAATGGAATGAGCACGACTTCGGTTTCAACGGAGCCCAGCAGCAGACCCAGGAGTGGCTGAGGTTTTCAGCACGTCCAGCCAAGTCCGTCGACCTGCTCCTCTACGGCCGGAAATCGAGGGAAAACGGCATTGAAACAAGGAGCTACCTGCTTCCCGGAGCCTACGTCTCGCTGTTCCGGACGTTGAGACTATCAGCCGTGCCGAACGAAATCGGACACTACCGCTACGAGGCGAACCAGACCTTTTCGCCGTCGTCCGACCTGAGGGTGATCCATGAAACCGGCATAGCATCTGTCGAATGGAACAAAAGCCTGAGCAGCTCCCTCAAGGCGAGGGTTTTCGATGAGTACGCGTTCAACTCCAACAGCAACCTTTCCGGCGCCTATCTGGACTGGTATCCCCGGAACAGCCGATTCGATGTGTTCGAATTCGGAGTTTCCCGCTCCGGACAGGAGTCCGGATTTTCAGGCAAATGGATCAGGTATCTCAATACCGGCCTCAAAGTCGCCCTCCAGTACAACTGGAACATGGCCCTGGCTCAGAACCTGGTCACGACAAACGAATACTCCGAGTTCATCATGCCTCCCATGTCCCGTCATTTCTTCGCCTGCACCGTCAGCTGGGATCTGGGCTTTTCAGGCTTTCACCCGTTCCCGATCGACCGCAGCGCCATCACCACGACCCGGGGTGGCATGGCCGGAAGGCTGAAGATCGACGGCGGCACAAAATTATCGTCCTCCGACATCAACGACGTGAACCTCCTGCTCGACGGCAGGCGCCTGGAACAGCGGCAGGTAGACGGATCGTTCTTCGTCGGCAATCTGAGGCCCGGGCTGTATACGGTGGCGGTCGATACCGAAAATCTGCCGATCGAACTTTCCGCAGAAAAGAAAAAGCTGCTCGTAGAGGTCAAAAACGGCGCGGTCACGAACGTGAACATTCCGGTCCACGCCCTGTACGGCATCGCCGGCCGACTGGTCGATCGCAGAGGCAACGGCATCGGCAAGGCGTTGATCGAGCTCATCGATGCACACGCTACGATCGTGGACACGGTCTCGACCAACGAATTCGGAGACTACCGCATCGACGGGCTTCCGACTGGAAACTACCGGGTCCGGGTCGTCTCGGTCGATGGCATGAAGATCGATCATTTGATGCCTGAAGAGGTCAGCATCAAGGGAGATTACCTCACCAGCGTTAATCTCGACGTGGGCGACATCCCGATACCTGAAGGAGCCATCTTCAAACCCGGGGAGGAAACTACCCCTCGGAACGAGTGAGCCTCACACCAGAAATTTCCTGAGGACCCCGATCGAAGAGTCGAGATCGCTCTCCGAGAAGATCTCGAGAGTGAACACCTTCCGTTCGCCGCTCGCGGCACGCAGGGCTTCGACAACCATATCGAGGGACTCCGGCCTCATGAAGGCGAGGGAGTTATGGTCGCGCCCATCCGTTGCGCCATGCATGTGCAGCACGCGAGCTCGGGACAGGTAGCGCTCCAGGTAGTCGCGCGTCGGAAATCCGTAGAATTCGAGATGGCCAACGTCAAGCGTAACCGAAAAACCCGCGTCTTCGACCACGGGCCAGACAAATTCGAAAGGATAGTTGAGGTTTTCCGCACAGAACATCAAGGCCGGCTCACCGCACCCTTCGAGCAGCCTGGCCGAGGAGTCACGAAGACTGTCCGAAAATCTCTGCAGCTCACCTGTCGAGAACCCGTTGATGTCCACTCCCGGACCGGCTTCGAAATGCATGACGAAAGCCGACTTCGGCAGCTTCCGGACCAGATCCACGATCCTGAGGCACTTTCCCACCGACCGCTCCCGCTCGCCCCGTTCAGGATTACCGAGATAGACGTCGAGCGGCAGATGCACGGAATAGGTGAGGCCATGCGCTGCGGCCAGCTCGCCAAGCAATTCGATATCCCCGGGCGAAGGAAGGTTGCTGAACTCGTCGGACTCGAACAGCACCAGCTCGATATCCTCCACCTTCCCGGCGAGGTAGCGTACGTTCGGTATGATCTCGTCAGGCACGATGTACGAGGTGGTGCCGAGCCTGAACGGGTAAGTATCCCTCTTCATGATTGTGGAGTCATGGCGTAAGCCTTGAGCCGGGACATCAGGTCCTGGATGCCTCCCCACTCGACGGCACCGCCGGATTTGAGTGTTTCCGCCATGCGCGCCGCGGCATGATCGGTCGTATAGTCGCGCCGGTGGACGCCGGAAGCGATCCATACTGGTTTTCCCGCCCGCTGGGCTTCCACGGCAAGCTCGAGGTTGACGACGTTGCCCGACCCGAAGGGGACCGGACCGACGATGACTCCATCGGCCTGGGCGACCATCAGCCTCGCCTCCTCAAGGGAGTCGGCGCCGATCGCGGAAAAAGGCTGCTCGAGCACGCAGGTAATGTCGAGCGCACGGGCGGCCTCGGCATCGGAGTCGAGACGGTTGAGCACTCCGGCCGTCACCTCGAACCCCTCGATCAGGAGGCGCCTGAAGAGCTCGATTCCCGTGCCGCCTCCACCTATGACATGCAGACGCTTCTGCACCTGCGGCCGTCGGATGAGCGAGTCGAGCGCTCCCGACACCACGGGATGGCCGCCGTACGGGTCCCGCCTGACGCGCAGCTCGCAGCCGTAGACGCTGCTGAGCAACTCCTCCTGCATCACCTCGTCCGGCGAACCGTTCCTGACGAGTCGACCGCGATCGACGAGCAGCAGCCGGTCGGCGATCTGAGCCGCGAGGTTCAGGTCGTGGCTGACCAGCAGCACCGTGATCTTCTCCTCACGGTTGATCTTCATCAGGATCCTGAGCACCTCCTGGCTGTGGTTGATGTCGAGGTGCGCGATCGACTCGTCGAGCATGATGATGCGCGGCTCCTGCGCCAGAGCCATGGCCAGCGCCGCGCGTTGCTGCTCGCCAGCGCTCAATTCGTTGAACAGGCGGTCCTTCAGGTCGAAGACGTTGGTGTAGATCATGGCCCGTTCGGCGGTGTCGTAATCTCCGGGCCCCGGCACACCCCACCGTCTTCCCTGGCCGCTCCGGCCGATCATGACGATCTCCCCCACCGTGAAGGCCATGGGCGATTCGAGCTTCTGCGGCACCACGCCGATGAGCGAGGCCCGTTCGCGTGGCTTCAGCGACGAGATCCCGCGGCCGAACAGCTCGACTCCTCCCCTGGTCGGTTTTATCAGTCCGGTCGCGGTCCTGAGCATGGTGCTCTTTCCCGATCCGTTCGGCCCGATGACCGAAACGAACTCCCCCTCGGCGATCGAGAAGTCGACCCCGTCGAGCACCGGACGACCTTTGTAGCCGGCCGAAACCGACCTGAAGGCGAGCGCCGGAGCGTTCATATCAGGAAACCCATGCATGAGCCATCTTCCTTCTCAGAATGATGAGGAAAAACGGGCCGCCGCAGAGCGCCGTCACCACGCCGACGGGAATTTCGATCGGCGCCATGACGCTCCGGGCTATGGCATCGCACAGCACCAGGAAGGTGCCCCCGCCGACTGCAGAAGCCGGAATGAGCCAGCGGTGGTCAGGGCCGAACAGCGCCCGCATGACGTGCGGCACGATCAGGCCGACAAAGCCGATCATCCCGCCCATAGAGACCGCGGTGGCCGCCAGTAGCGTCGCCAGGAGCAGGCTAGACAAGGTCACGAATCCGGCGTTGAGCCCCTGGTAGTGAGCCATTTCGCGGCCGAGCGTGAGCACGTTCAGGGCCGGGGCGAGCATCCAGAGCGCGCCTATCGCGGAGCCGATGAACAGCAGCGATATCAGCTGCTCGGAGCTGGAGCCCGGCTGGAGGTTCCCGAGCATCCACCAGACCACCGTATGCATGCCGGCGATGTCGGCCGTCGAAACCAGGAACATGATCACGCTCGAGCAGATGGCGCTGACGATGACCCCGCTCAGGATGAGGCTGTAGACCGACGGCGACGACCCGCCATGGCTGGCGATGCCGTAGACGGCCATCAGGGTGAGCACGGAAAAGATGAACGCCGTCACCGGCAGTCCGGCCGCGCCGAGCAAGCCGCCTCCGACCAGGATGCTCAGTGCCGCCCCCAGGCCGGCGCCGCCGCTGACGCCGAGCACATAGGGTTCGGCGAGTGGATTGCGCAGGATCGCCTGGAAGACCGTGCCCGACGCCGAAAGCGCCGCCCCCACCATGAGCCCCATGAAGAAGCGCCCGAAACGAAGCCAGAGGATCGCCTCTCCGGAAGGGCTCGACATGTCCGGGATCCCGATGCCGGAAGGCCCGAGAAGCAGCGAAACACCGAGCAGCATCGGCACCGCCAGAAGAAAAGCGGCCGCGCTCTTCCGGTTCGGCGACCCCCTGGAGGGAATCGGCCGGCATTTGTCGCCGCCGGCCCGGAGCGCCTTCGTCGGAATCGTCACTCCTCTACCCCTGCCTGGGAGAGAAGCCCCTGCTCATAGCCGTGCTTGACCATTCGCATCTCGGTGACCGTGTCGGCCAGGTCGATCAGCTCCTGCGGAGCGTTGCGTCCGGTCAGGACAATAATCTTGCCTTCCGGCGCCGTCCGGATGGCTTCGACGAGCGGATCGAGCGGAATGAGTCCCTTCGACAGGGCGAAGCACACCTCGTCGAGCAGCACGAAATCGTACTCGTCGGAGCCCAATGCGGCCAGCGCCTCTCCTAACCCGGTCATAGCGGCCTCGCGATGCGACTCCATGAGGGGACTCGAAGGATCGGCAGGCAGGAATCCCTTGCCGTAATGGTCCCAGGTCACGTTGTCGAAGCGGGTGAAAAAGCGCATTTCGCCGACCCCCTCCTGCGCCTTGACGAACTGTACGACCCTGGTGTTCATGCCGTGGCCGAGCGCCCTGGCAAGCATGCCGAACGCGGCCGTGCTCTTGCCTTTGCCGTTGCCCGTGAAGAGAAGAACCCGTTTCTGTGTCATTGATCTTGTCTTAGAGTGAAATTACCCGTTGCAGGAAAAAAGCATTCCGGAACCGGTGGCGGAAATAACCTCCGCGCCGATCTCGACGAGACCGGTGCGTCGAGAGACGTAAAATAAACGCCTCCGCCCCAACCGCCAAAACGGACAAGCGCAGGATCCCCCGGATCGAAGCCCTCCGTCACTTCCGATCTTCTGCGTTGGCGATCCGGAACAGCGCATCGAGGTCCATGTTCGCAGCGAAATGGTCCGCCAGCAACTCATACGGGTCGGGACGCTGCTCCTGCATACCGGATGCGCTCCATGCGGGATCGAGCATGCCGAGGAACCAGCTCTTCGAGCCGGGTTCATCGAAAAGTCCGTGGAAGTAGGTACCCATCACCCGTCCATCGAGGCTCACCGCCCCGTCGAAACCGGGTTCTGATCTCCGGTTCCGTGCCGACACCTCGATCAGGGGGGTGGTGCTGCCGGCTACCGCGCTGCTCTTGCCCATGTGGATCTCGTAGCCGCTCACAGCGATGTCCGTTCCGGCGATCGTGCCGGAACTGTTGCACAGGGCCTTTTCCCGCTCGAGCACCGTCTCGACCGGCAGCATGCCGAGCGCCGGACTCTCGCCAGGTCGCCCCTCGACACCGTGCGGGTCCGCAATCGTCTCGCCGAGCATCTGATAACCCCCGCAGATGCCGAGGATCACGCCGCCATTGGCGCGGAACGCCTCGATATGCTCCCTCCAGCCCATGGAAAACAGCCATTCGAGGTCGCCGCGGACGTTCTTCGAACCGGGAAGCACCAGCGCCCGGTAACCATCGAGCGGCTTGGGATAGTGCATCCAGTGCAGCTCGACCGAAGGCTCCTGTTCGAGCGGCGACAGATCGGTGAAGTTGGATATGTGCGGGAAATAGATGGCGGCGATGCCGAGCCTGTCCGGGGACGGCCCGTGTTTCGGATCGACCATCGAAGCGAGCGGCACCGCGTCCTCGGCATCGATCGAGAAACCGCGGAAGTACGGGATCACGCCGAGCACCGGCACCCCGGTCATCGACTCGATCATCTTCACGCCGTCTTCGAACAGCGACTTGTCACCCCGGAACCGGTTGACGATCACCCCCTTCACCAGCGCCCGGTCCTCCGGGGGAATGACCGCCAGCGTCCCCGCGACCTGGGCGAACACGCCGCCCCGGTCGATGTCCGCCACGAGAATGACCGAAGCACCGGCCCGCTTCGCGGTCCTGAAATTGACAAAATCGCGTGCATAGAGGTTCATCTCGGCGCACGACCCGGCCCCTTCGATCACGATGAGCTCATGACGGGCCATCAGGCGGTCGAGGCTTTCGAAAGCCGCCGCCGCCCATCGGGTGGTGTCGCCGAAATACTCCCGGGCCGTCCTGTCCGTACAGACCCTCCCCTGCAGTACCACCTGGGCTCCGGTATCGGTGTTCGGCTTGAGCAGCACCGGGTTCATGTCGGCATGCGGCGCCACGCGCGCAGCCTGCGCCTGCACGATCTGCGCCCGACCCATCTCGTCGCCCGCCTCCGTCACTCCGGAGTTGTTCGACATGTTCTGCGCCTTGAACGGGGCCACATCCATGCCCGCGTTGCTGAAGATGCGGCAGAGCGCGGTGGCGACAATGCTCTTGCCCACATCCGACGCCGTGCCGAGTACGGCGATATTGTTCATCTGATAATCATTTCGTTAAACCGA
>Ga0326726_10006410_pt1 | contig 10600 bp, 6 predicted proteins | sample MHFenrmetagenome_2_FD_207603 | JGI IMG/M metagenome (GOLD analysis project Ga0326726, IMG submission 207603) | Lab enriched peat soil microbial communities from Michigan Hollow, Ithaca, NY, United States - MHF15MN | ecosystem: Environmental > Terrestrial > Soil > Wetlands > Peat | place: USA... | reverse complement strand
TGAAAGGTACGTTTCATCGAGAGAGTTTTCTATGGCGGACGGAACCCTTAATTAGACTGGATGTAGAGTGGAATTGTCAACGAGTGGAGTACTCCGCGACATCGCGACTCGGCCCCGAAGAAAAGAGGTCTGCGGCTGTGGATAACCCCTCGTGAAGCGAGTAAAATTAGGCTCGCAGTTTTTCTAGAATCTAGCCTAATAAAGTCCATGCAGGTTTTCTGGGCTTCGTGCCTGAGTCGATTAGAAAAAGAGCTTCCCGCTCAGCAGTTTAATACCTGGATCCGGCCGCTCAAACTGGACGCCTCCGCGGCGCCCTCCGGGGAGTTGCGCCTGCTCGCTCCCAATCGCTTTGTCCTGCAGTGGGTCAAAGAGCGATTCATGCCCCGGATCGAGGCTCTAGGCGCGGAATTCTTCTCCTCTCCCATTCGCGTCTCGCTGACGCTGGACGCACTGGGACCCTCCGAGCCGGCGACGGCGGTCGTACCCGCCCCACGCACGGCCGCCCGGATCCCGGCTCCCAAGCCGGCTCACGCGGACCGCTCCAGTCTCATTCCGGAATTCAGCTTCGATGGGTTTATCGCCGGCAAGGCCAACCAGCTCGCCCGCGCCGCAGCGCTTCAGGTCGCCGAGCATCCCGGGACGTCGTACAACCCACTTTTCATCTACGGAGGAGTGGGTCTTGGCAAGACCCACCTGATTCATGCCGTCGGCAATTACGTTCTCCAGCAGCACCCCAGCGCGCGGGTACGCTATCTCCATGCCGCGCAGTACATCTCGGACGTCATTCGTGCCTATCAGCAGAAGTCGTTCGACGAGTTCAAGCGCTACTATCACTCTCTGGACCTGCTTCTCATCGACGACATCCAATTCTTCACGGGCAAGGATCGTACTCAGGAAGAGTTCTTCTACGCCTTCAACGCCCTGATCGAATCGCACAAGCAACTTATCATCACCTGTGACACCTACCCCAAGGACTTGGCGGGAATCGACGAGCGCCTGAAGTCGCGCTTCTCCTGGGGCTTGACCGTTGCCATCGAGCCTCCGGAGCAGGAAATGCGGGTGGCGATCATCCTCAAGAAGGCCGAAGCCGTGTCGCTCAAGCTCTCCGAGGAGGTGGCCTTCTTCATCGCGAAGCACATACGGTCGAACGTGCGCGAGCTGGAGGGAGCGCTGAAGAGCGTGGTCGCGTATTCGCGCTTCAACGGGCGGGACATCACGCTCGATACGGCCAAGGAAGCGCTCAAAGACCTTCTCAGCGCGCAGAATCGCCAGATTACGGTCGACAACATCCAGAAGACCGTCGCAGAGTATTACAAGATCAAGGTCTCGGACATGCACTCGAAGAAGCGCAGCCGCAGCGTGGCCCGTCCCCGGCAACTCGCCATGGCGCTTGCCAAGGATCTGACGCAGATGAGCCTCCCCGACATCGGCGACGCGTTTGGGAACCGCGACCACACCACCGTCCTTCACGCGTGCCGGACCATCGCATCGCTGCGCGAAAAAAATCACGACATCAACCGCGACTACCATGTGCTCGAGCAGGTCCTGAAGGGCTGACGAACCTGGGCAAAAGCCGTGGACGAATTGTGAGTAAGCACACCCGCCGACCGCCGCCGCGATGTTGTTCCGGCTTTCCCCACCGCCGGGCGCGCAGTTACCCACAAGCTTCGTTGCAGCGCTGCGCCGCATGCATGCTGGATCCGGACGAGTTATCCACGTGAAGAGTCGCGGTCATCATCATCATCAAGGAAAATAAAATGAATCTCTTGAAGACCAAACGCGAAGCGCTCCTTGAGCCTCTGCAGGCGGTCGCCGGGATCATCGAGCGGCGCCACACGCTGCCGATTCTTTCCAACGTGTTGCTGTCCAGGACAGATACACACATCGACTTCGTCGCTACCGATATCGAGATAGAGATAACCACGAGCATGACGGTCGAAGGACCGGGCGAAGAAAAGAAGATTACCGTCGGTGCGCGCAAGCTCGTCGACATACTGAGGGCGCTACCGGAGGGCGCGGAAGTTCAGCTGGTGCTTCAGGATCGCCGCCTCCAGGTAAAGTCGGGGAAGAGCCGCTTCAACCTGCAGACCTTAGCCGCGGAGGATTTCCCTAGGCTGGTGCTGGCTGAGGCGTCGGCGACCAGCTTCACCATCCCGCAGAGCCTTCTCCGATCGCTGCTCGGCCTGGTTCAGTACGCGATGGCTCAGCAGGACATCCGCTACTACCTCAATGGACTCCTAATGGTCGTCGAGGACGACCAGCTCAAGCTCGTCGCGACCGACGGGCACCGCCTGGCCTACGCCAGCCGCAAGATTGGCGGCAAGAATCTGTCGCGGCAAGAGGTCATTCTCCCGCGCAAGACGATCATCGAGCTCTCGAAGCTGCTGGACGACAGCGATGATCCGGTGGCGATCGACTTGTCCACCGCCCAAGCACGGTTCAAGTTCGGCGACGTCCTGCTCGTTTCCAAGCTGGTGGACGGGAAGTTCCCGGACTACGCCCGCGTCATACCGCAGAACCAGCCCAAGAAGCTCAAGCTCGACCGGATTGCCTTGCTGCAGGCGCTGCAGCGGGCCGCGATCCTCACCAGCGACAAGTTTCGCGGGGTGCGCTGGGTGCTGAGCGACGGGAGCCTGAAGATTAGCTGCAGCAATACCGAGCAGGAAGAAGCGCAGGAAGAGCTCGACGTTCCCTACAAGGGCGAGTCCCTCGACATCGGATTCAACGTCGGTTATCTGGTCGACGTGCTCAACAATCTCAACGTCGCTGAAGTCGAGTGCGGCCTGGGCGACGCCAATTCCAGCGCGCTCTTCACCCTGCCCGAGCGCAGCGACTTCAAGTATGTCGTGATGCCGATGCGCATCTAAGGAAAGAGAGCAAATGGCTGAAGCGGAGAAGCAAGGGAACCCTCGCGAGCACTACGATTCCGACAGCATCAAGGTCCTGAAGGGCCTCGATGCGGTCCGCAAGCGCCCCGGAATGTACATCGGCGACACCTCGGACGGCACCGGACTGCACCACATGGTGTTTGAAGTGGTGGACAACGCCATCGACGAGGCGCTGGCTGGATTCTGCGACGAGATCACGGTAACGATCCACACCGACAACTCGATCAGCGTCGTCGACAACGGGCGCGGCATCCCCACCGGAGTGCACGAGCAGGACGAGGAGAAGCGCTCGGCGGCAGAGATCGTCATGACCGAGCTTCACGCCGGGGGGAAGTTCGACAACAACGCCTACAAGATCGCCGGCGGCCTGCACGGCGTCGGGGTGTCGGTGGTCAACGCGCTCTCCGACTGGCTCCGCCTGACCATTCGCCGCGAGGGCAAGAGCCATTTCATGGAGTTCCGCCGCGGCGTGGCGGTGGCGCCGCTCAAGGTGACCGGCAAGACGGAAAGGCGCGGCACCGAGGTGCATTTTCTGGCCAGCACCGACACTTTCGGAGTCATCGAATACCACTTCGACATCCTGGCGCGACGGCTGCGCGAGCTCTCCTTCCTCAACAACGGCGTGAAGATCCAGCTGGTCGACCAGCGCTCGGGGAAAGAGGAGAACTTCGCGCACACCGGGGGTGTGAAGGGATTCGTCGAGTACATCAACCGGAGCAAGAACGTCCTGCACGGCACGCCCTTCCACGCGGTGGCCCAGAAAGAGGGCATCACCGTCGAAGTGGCGATGCAATGGAACGATTCCTACCAGGAGCAGGTGCTGTGCTTCACCAACAACATCCCGCAGCGCGACGGCGGCACCCACCTGACGGGGCTGCGGGCTGCGATGACGCGAAGCTTGAATCAATACATCGAATCAAACGAGGTCGCCAAGAAAGCCAAGGTCGAGACCACGGGCGACGACATGCGCGAAGGGCTGTCGTGCGTGCTCTCGGTCAAGGTTCCGGAGCCGAAGTTCTCATCGCAAACCAAGGACAAGCTCGTGTCCTCGGAAGTCGGGCCCGTGGTGCAGGAGCTGGTCGGCGAGAAATTGAAGAATTTCCTGCTCGAGCGGCCCAACGACGCCCGCATCATCTGCAGCAAGATCGTCGATGCCGCGCGCGCCAGGGAAGCGGCACGCAAGGCGCGCGAAATGACACGGCGCAAGGGCGTGCTGGATTCGTTCGGCCTGTCCGCCAAGCTTGCCGATTGCCAGGAGAAGGACCCTGCCTTGTGCGAGCTCTACATCGTAGAAGGGGACTCGGCCGGAGGCTCGGCCAAACAGGGCCGCGACCGCAAGTTCCAGGCGATTCTGCCGCTGAAGGGCAAGATCCTGAACGTGGAAAAGGCGCGCTTTGAAAAACTCATTTCCTCGCAGGAAATCGTAACGCTGATCCAGACACTTGGGACCGGCATAGGTACGGAAGAATTTGACGCGGCGAAGCTGCGATACCACCGCATAATCGTTATGACGGACGCGGACGTCGACGGGGCCCACATCCGGACCCTTCTGTTGACCTTTTTCTATCGGCAGATGCGAGAGCTGCTAGAGAAAGGATATGTCTATATTGCACAGCCGCCGCTGTACAAGGTGAAGCTCGGAAAGCAGGAGCGCTACTTCAAGGATGAGCACGAGCGTGCTCAGTACATGCTGACCCAGGCGCTGGTAGGCGCATCGCTTGTGCCGAAGGTTGGTGGGCGAATCGACGGAAAATCGCTCGAGCAGCTGGCAATAGGCTATCTGTCCCGCGAAGCCATTGTCACCCGCCTCTCCAAGACCATCGATGAGGAAGCCCTCGCCGCTCTCAAGCGAGGAGTGAAGGTGGACCTGTCCAGCGCACAATCAGCGGGGGCGAGCGCGCTCCGCCTCAAGGAAGCGATGGCGGCAAACGGCAACGGGGTTAACGTTCGAGCTCGCTATGACGAGAAACACGAGCAACATCAGCTCGTCATTCAACGCAATCACCACGGCAACACTCGGACAAGCGTACTGGATCAGGATTTTCTTCAGTCCGGTGACTATGAGCATCTCGATCGCTTGTCCCAAGTGCTCAACAGCGCAGTTGGTCCCGGGGCGATGGTGATGCGTGACGACAAGCAGCAGCCGGTCGCCGATTTTTCGGAGGCGATGAAGTGGCTCCAGGGAGAAGTTGAGCGTAGCGCGCTGACCCAGCGCTACAAAGGTTTGGGAGAAATGAATCCCGACCAGCTTTGGGAGACGACCATGGACCCGCAGTCGCGTCGTCTCTTGAAGGTCCAGATCGAGGATGGCATCGCCGCCGACGAGATCTTCACCAAGCTCATGGGCGACGACGTGGAGCCGCGGCGCGTATTCATCGAGCAGAACGCACTGGTCGCCCGGCTGGACGTCTGAATCCGGACTAGGCGGCTTTTCTCGTTTTCGGCCGTGCGCGGCCCGTGGGCCGTTTCGCGCGCGGCTTTGTCTCGGTCGTCTTCTTCTTGGGTGTTGTGACTGCTCCGGGGGGTGTCGCTTCCTTCTTGGGACGCGGAGAGGCAGCCTTCCCTGCGCGAGGGGCGAACTCGAACCCCACCTTGCCGTCCGCGCCCCGCACCAGGAACGCGGAGAACGGCCGTCCCTTCCTGGAAATGAATCGATGGAGAAGGTCGGTCCTGCCGGTGGCGAGCAGCTTCTGGATTTCCTCGCGCTCGATCGGCCTCTGCAGGATGACGCGGCCGGAGCGGAAGTCGCAGCGACGATCCGCGTTGACGCTGTTCTCGCAGACGTAGGCCATGGGCTGCTCGAATACGCGGCCCCCGCATTTGGGGCAAGGGCCCAGCGGCGTCAAGCCCGTGAAATCCACCTTTGCGGCGTCGTCGCCGTCTGCCGGTCTTCCGAAGTCGAATTCGGCGCGAAATTCCGGAGTGAGCCGCACTACCGCCGCGAAGGGCTTCCCGGCGCGGCTGCGGAATCCGGTCAACGGTCCCACCGAACGCTTGGTGATCAACGTTTCAATCTCTTCCGGGGCGAACTCGCGGCTGGAGACGACCTTCCAGATCGAGAAGTCGCACTTCTGGCACTTGAACTTGCGGTAGGTCTCATTCACCTGGCCGCCGCACTTGGGGCAGGGCGTCTTGAGGGTGAGGAATGCCGTGTCGGGAATATCGCCACGCTTGATGCGCGAGACCATCTCGCGGGTGAGATCGACGATGTGGTCCATGAATGCGCTGCGCGGCAGCGCCCCGTGCTCCATCTGCTTGAGGCGGAATTCCCAGTTACCGGTGAGCTCGGGCGAACACAGCTCGGTCACGCCGAAGTGACGCAGCGCGAAGAGCAGCGAGGATGCTTTCGGCGTCGGGTGCAAGTCGCGTCCCACGCGATGAACATAGTCCTCGTAGATCAATCCCTCGATGATCTGCGCGCGCGTCGCCGGGGTTCCCAGGCCCTTCTCGCTCATCGCTTCGCGCAACTCCTCGTCCTCGACGAGCTTTCCCGCCCCTTCCATCGCCGACAGGAGCGTAGCCTCGGTGAAACGCGCGGGCGGCTTGGTCTGGTTGGCGCGAACGTCGACCTCGCTAGTTCGTACCTTTTCGCCGTTCTTGATCGCGACCAGGCTAGGAGACTCTGACGTTTCGGCATCCTTGCCGTAGACCTGGAGCCATCCGGCCTCGGTCATGACCCGGCCTTCGGTCTTGAAGGCTTCGCCTTCGACCCGCGTGATTCGCGTGGTGACCAGATACTCCGCTGCCGGAAAGAACACGGCGAGGAAGCGCTTGACGACCATGTCGTAGAGCTTCCCCTCCGCCTCGGAGAGATGCCGCGGCTGCTGCATGGTCGGGATGATCGCGAAGTGGTCGGAGATCTTCTTGTTGTCGAAAATGCGCTTGTTCGGCTTGACCCAGCCTTGCTTGAGAATGCGGGCGGCGTGCGGTGCATATCCCGGCGCCTTTTGCGAAACGAAGGTGTCCAAGGTCTTCTTCACTGTGCCGAGGTAATCCTCTGGCAGGGCGCGCGAATCGGTGCGCGGATAGGTCAGTGCCTTGTGCTTCTCGTACAGCGCCTGTGCGAGAGAGAGCGTGGTCCTGGCGGAAAACCCGAACCGACCGTTTGCCTCCCGCTGGAGGCTGGTCAGGTCGTAGAGCGTGGGCGAGAGCTGCGACGCGGGCTTGGCTTCTTCGGTGGCGATGCCCGGCTTTCCGAGGCACCTTTCGCGGATCGCGTCGGCCCGTTCCTTGTTCCAGAGCCTTTCAGCTCTCGCCTCGCCGTCGTCCTTGGGCTTCTGGAAGTTCTCGTCGAACCAGCGGCCGGCGTAGTCTCCGGCCGCGGCCGCAAACGTGCCATGGATTTCCCAATAGTCGCGCGGCTTGAAGTCGCGTATGCGTTCCTCGCGCTCGACCAGGATCGCAAGTGTCGGCGTCTGCACGCGGCCGACCGTGGTCTTGTAGAAGCCGCCCTCCTTCGAGTTGAACGCCGTCATGGCGCGCGTTCCGTTGATCCCGACCAGCCAGTCCGATTCGGATCTACACAGGGCCGCGTCGGCCAAAGGAAGCAGCTCGCGATCCTTGCGCAGCTGCTCGAAGCCTTCCTTGATCGAGGTCTGCGTCATCGATTGCAGCCAAAGCCGCTCGATGGACTTCTTGCTTTCCGCGTGCCGGACGATGTACCGGAAAATCAGTTCCCCTTCCCGGCCCGCGTCGCAGGCATTGATGATGCCGGTGACGTCCTTGCGGCGGAGCAGTTTGATGAGGAGCTTGAGGCGCTCCTCCGTGCGTTCGATGGGCCGCAGGTCGAAGTGCGGCGGGATCACCGGCAGGTTGGCAAAGGACCACTTGCCTCGCTTCACCTCGACGCCTTCTGGCGGGACGAGCTCGAGCAGGTGACCGATCGCCGAGGAGAGCACGTAATCGCGGCTTTCGTAGTAGTCGCCATGACGCGTGAAGCCTCCCAGAGTGCGGGCGATATCGTTCGCCACGGAAGGCTTTTCAGCGATGATGAGTTTTTTGGGCACGAAGAAGCAAAGCCGCAAAAAGACCGGACGATTGCAGTCCGGCCCGTGCTACGCGAAGCGCAGAATGATAAGTGTAATTGGAAACCGAGGCAAGAAAGCCACCCTCGCCGAACGCGGGAGGCCGCCGCGCGCCCGCATGCTCAGTGCACTTGCCGCCTCTCTCCGTCGGGAATCAGTTCGTCGAGAACCAGCGCGTCGACATTGCCGCGGCGCGTCCACAGCACCATCAGAACGATGACCTTGAGCTTGTCCGGTCCGACGACCTCGCTCGGCAGATTCATGGCCCGCTCGATGATGAGCTCGCGCAGCAGCGGAGTAAGAATCTTGGCGCTTTCGAGAAATGCGATGAATCCGCGACTTTCCAGGGGTAGCTTGGCGCACTCGTCGGCGGTGTATCCGCGGAAAGAGGATCGCGCGTCCAGCGATTCCGAGATGCCTTCATCCTGGCGCAGCGTAAGGCTGTTGAGCCAATCCAGCGCGTCGTGAATGTCGTCGTTCTCGAAGCCCGCTGCGTGCAGCTTTCGCTCCAGTGTGTCGTAGTCCGGATAGGCTTGCGCCTGGTAGTAGTTCTCGAAAAGGTAGACGAGTATGTCGAACATGTATCCTCAGCGGATGCGTTGGTATAAGCCTCCGGGGAGGCCTGCTATCTTTCCGTCGAGCTCCAACTTGAGCAAGGCGGCCGACACGGCTTCTGCGGGCAGACCGCTGCGGACAGTCAGCTCGTCGATGTCACAGGGATCGAAACCCATCTTCTCGAGCAGATCATGGCCTTCGCCGGGCTGCGGCGCAATCTCCGCGCTGCGCGCCGGGATACCGAGCTCGTCGAGCACGTCCTGCGCGCTTTCGACCAGCTTGGCTCCCTGCTTTATCAATGCGTGACAGCCCTTCGAGAGCGGAGAATGAATCGACCCCGGAATCGCGAACACCTCACGGCCCTGGTCCGCCGCGAGGCGCGCGCTGATCAGCGATCCTGAATCCACAGCGGCCTCGACGACGAGGCAGCCCCTGGCGAGACCGGAGATAAGGCGATTGCGGCGCGGAAAATTTCCGGCATGAGGCTCGGTACCGAGCGGAAATTCGGACACCAAAGCGCCTCGCGACAAGATGTCGTCCGCAAGCGGCGCGTTGCGGCGCGGATAGATGACGTCGATCCCCGTGCCGAGCACGGCGATCGTCGAGCCGGATCCCTCCAGGCCTCCGCGGTGCGCCTCGCTGTCCACGCCGATCGCCAAGCCGCTCACGATCGCGAGGCCTGCGTCGCTGAGCGCGCGCGCGAAGGCATGCGCGTTCCTCAACCCCTGGGGCGTGGCGTTTCGGCTTCCCACGATGGCCAGGGCCGGGGAAGAGAGCAGCCTTGCGTCGCCTGCTACATAAAGCAAAGCGGGAGGGTCGGGGATTTCAAGGAGCTGCTTGGGGTACGCCGTGTCGGCGAGAGTTAGCACCGCGTGCCCGGGCTTCCCGGCCCAGCGAACCGCCTTCTCGATTTCAGGGCCGCGATTCCTTTCGAGGATGCTCGCCGCCAGCGTCTCGGGAACAACGCGGCACAACTGCGAACGCGTTGCATCCAGAACATGCGCCGGGAGACCGAAAGCGGAGAGAAGAGAACGGAATCTGCTGCCCCCGAGTCCGGGCACCAGACTGAGCTCGATCCAGGCGGCCAGATCGCCCGAATCGTTCATTTGCGAAAGTCCTCGGAAGATTCCGCCTGTTATCAGGGGTTCTGAACGATGTCTCCGCCCTGAACCGGCCTTGAGCTCTCCATCACGAGAGCATAGGAGACCGAATTGAACGTACGGAAGATATACACCAGGCCGTAGCGTTCCGGGGGCAACTGAATAGCCGGTGAGCGATCCCGCGATTTGAGGTAGTCCTGCTGATCGTATATGACGACGTTGCGATAGATCGCGAGCACGTTCCCGGGCTCCAGGCCATGCCGCCTGCCCCGGTTGATCGAGATGATCGAATCGCGCCCGCCGCTGCTGGTGAAGAGAGCGTCGTACAAAGCGATGATCCGCCCGCTGACCTTGGCCTCCGGCGCGTGGGGCACGTACTGGGGAATGACCGTCGGCGGCGCCGGAAGGAGCCTGTCACCCGCGGAGATTTCCTTCTTGGAATTCACGATCTGCACCGTAGCCGGCTCGCCCTGCCGCGTTACTCTCGCGGTTCCGAGGAACACGGCTTCGTAGCCCAGTGTCAGGCTGCTTTCGGGGTCGACCAGAGGTTGCCCCGTGCGATAAATCTGCCAGACCGGGTCCGTCGCCTTGCCGAACCCGCTGACATACGCCACGTTGCCCTGTCCCACGTTCACGCGGTCTTCTTCCGTGGCGATAATCCTGGGCGCTCGGTCCAGGCCGCCCTCCTCGATCAGCAACGGCTGCGTGAGAAACGGTTCGATGGCCTTCGGCGGAATCGCGGGAATGGCTCCGGCAGCCAGCGGGCTGGTGTAGACGCGGGGAAGGAGCTTGACCGATTCCGATTCCTCAGGAGCTTTCCCTGCGCCGCCCCCGGCTTCGCCGAGGCGCAACTGCGGAGGCGAGACGCTGCGGTCGAGCACCAGCACGTCGCCCGGAGAGATTTCGTGTGGATTGCGGATCTGCTCCTGGTTCATGCGCCAGATCTCCGGCCAGCGCCATTGGTCCTTGAGAAACTTCGTGGCGATGCTCCAGAGCGTGTCCCCTCTTTGGACGACGTAACGGTCGGGCGCCG
>Ga0326726_10006409_pt1 | contig 10602 bp, 10 predicted proteins | sample MHFenrmetagenome_2_FD_207603 | JGI IMG/M metagenome (GOLD analysis project Ga0326726, IMG submission 207603) | Lab enriched peat soil microbial communities from Michigan Hollow, Ithaca, NY, United States - MHF15MN | ecosystem: Environmental > Terrestrial > Soil > Wetlands > Peat | place: USA... | reverse complement strand
TGGAAGAGATTGCCTCCATCACCCTTAACCAGATGAGGAATGAGTTTCGGTCTTCCCGAGGCAAAAATTACTGGAAAAAACCAAAGACCTGTGCCCTCTTCGAGCATGAATATGGGATAGAAGTTACCGCCCCACAATGGAAAGAAATGGCCCAGAATGTCGAAACCTGCCTGAGAAACTTCTACGCTTCGGCCATTTATGGCAGCCTGAAATCCCACGGCAAAGAAGGCTGGCTCGAAGTGGAGGAATTTTCGTCTTTTCACCTCGACAGCATCAAGATCAACGTCGTTATTGACTGCGCCGTAAAGGAAGAGAATTCCACTATCATATATGACTGGAAGACAGGCAAGGCTCTTTCCGAAGATCTATCCACCCAGCTTGGGTGTTATGCCCTCTATGCGATTGGAAAATGGCATCTCCCTCTGGATTCTCTACAGGTCGTCGAGTATAACCTCTTTTCAAATAAGGCCAACCCTTTTACGGTGACCATGGCGGAGGTGGAAGGGATTAAAGGCTACATCAAGGGAAGTGTCAAGGATATGCAGTCCCTTCTAAAGGATCCCGAAAATAATATTCCTTTGGAGGAGGAGCAATTCAGCAAAGTGGAGGATGAAGGGGTAAGTCTCAGATGCAATTTTAGGAAAGTCTGCAGAATTTAGATTAGTTGAATTATGGACTTTTCAAAGGATTCTAAAAATGGGTAAAGAAGAAAAAATTAAATGGTATTTGAGGCCAATTGGTGTAATTCTGCTCTTATTTTTTGTATTGGGACCTTTTGGTTTACCATTACTCTATAAAAGTCCAAAATTTAGCAAAACTTTAAAAATAGTTTTAACTATTGCTGTAATGATCTATACATTATATCTGATCATCGCATCGGTGGAAATGGGGAGAAACCTCTACATAAAGATGGAAGAATTACAAGGCATGTTGAAATAAAAAGGATATTGCCTCTAATTTCCACCAATTTTCGGATATCGAAAAATAGGGGATTTTGATAATCTACTTTCCAGAAGAATTGAGAAGAGGAGGTTAGTATTGTGCCAGAAGGACAGGTAAAGTGGTTCAACGAGAAGAAAGGCTAGGGTTTCATCCAGCAGGATGGCGGAAAGGACCTTTTTATCCATTACACAGCGATTCAGGGAGATGGATTTAAGGCCCGGAATGAAGGCCAGAGGGTCCGGTTCGAAACCGAAGAGACACCAAAAGGCCCGAAGGCCAAGAACGTCCAAATAATTTAGAGAGAGGCAGTGGGTCTCCTTACCCCAAAGCTATCTTTCCGGGCCGGGTGAAAGCCAGGATTTGACCTTGCAAATCAATACCAAGGTCAGCTTAACACTTTCTCCCTGAAGTCGTCATTTTGAAATCTTCCTTCAGAATGCAACATTTTAAACGGAAATCAGCAATATAAGAGAATTTACGGGGGGATTTCCCCCTTGACAATCCATACACTTAATAATATTCTCTATCTGTCGTTTCCCAGGTGGTCCTCATCGATCTAACAACCGAACCCCTAACTTTCTGGGGGCGGGGGGAAACATGAGAAGGAGTTACCGGAAGGTGGCGATATAAAACCTCCAAGGGACTCTTTTATCCTTTCGGGAGCTTTATAATTTATCTCTCAGTAGGGCCTGTCAGGTGATCAGCTGATCTTAAACCAGCGTTGTTTGGGTTCTAATACGGACTCTTATAATCAATAGGCAGGGAGTGTATGGTTAAGCCAGACCTGCTAACAAAAAGACAGGAAGAATATTTTGAGAAATATCTTATATGGGAGTTTTTTGATTTTTCTTGTGAAGGATTTTTTGTTGATGTTGGCGCTTTTCATTCTAAAGAATTCTCTCAAACATGGCTGTTAGAAAAAGTGGGGTGGAAAGGCATTCTTATTGAGCCTTTGCCTGAGAATGCTGACGAACTGCGTAAAAATCGCCCATTATCTGTGGTTTATCAAACAGCAATAAGTTGTCGAGAAAAAGCGGGAGTGGCTACATTTTATGTGAATAGTGGTTATTCCACACTTGTTCCGAATATTACAGATAATAGGAGGAAATATATAAACCAAATCACAGTGTCGGTTACAACATTAAATGAAGTGTTAGACAAGGAAGGAAACCCTAAAATTGACTTTCTATCAATAGATGTAGAAGGGGGCGATTTAGATTGTTTAAGGGGTCTTAACCTTGAGCAAAATCACCCAAGATTGATATTGACGGAAGACGGTGTTCTGAGTCTGGACCTGCATAACTATTTATTATCTGAAGGATACCGATTATTGAGGCGAACACAGGGGAATAATTGGTATGTCCCAAAAGGTTGTGTAAGATACCCTTTATTATTGGAAAAACTTAAATTGTTTAGAAAAATGTATCTGGGAACACCTTTAAGAGCATGGCAATTCAAGCGAGAAAAGGCTAGATTGGAAAAAATGAAATGAATCGCTAAAAAGGTTGGAGCCGACTTGCTACACTCCCCGCTTAACTTTTCGTTATGCTCTCTCTCAACCAGTAATCTTTATCTGATTCGGCTTGAGTGAACTGCAGATTAGGTAGGTGTAAGCGGTAAATTCGAGGGGCGGGCGGAAATTTCGGAGCAAAGTAAGAGCTTCTTCCTGAAGGAATGATTGACAAGTCCCCTTAGCAGGTGTAGATTATCTTTTAAAACAAATGATTTATGTAGCCCTGTGGGATTTTGATTTAGGAGAATACATTCTAAGTCAATTTGGTTTTGGGCTGATGATGGATTAGGCGGCGCACAACCAATCCGAAATAGGCCAATATGGACAGAATCGTAGGAGAAGGAGAAGAATTGTGGAAGAAAGGTCGAGGATACCCTTTGATTACAAGACAGCGAAGCCACGAACCATTGGAATATTCATTTTACTCTTGATCGTCCTCTTTGTTCTTTGGGGCACCTTTGTCATCATCCCAGCTGGCCACAGGGGGGTTTGCCTCTGGTGGGGAAGTGTAGAGAAGAGAATCATGGGGGAGGGGCTTAACTTCATAGTGCCGATTGCCGAAAGAGTCATCAAGGTGGATGTCAAGGTTCAACCTCATCCGTTCAAGGAGATCGATGCCTCTTCTAAAGAATACCAGATGGTGAAAATGACGGGAATGATGAACTTCCATATTGATCCGGCTTATGTGAATGACCTTTACCAGAAAGTGGGGCTCGATTTTGCCGATAAGGTAATCGATCCGGCCTTTAATGACTTCGTCAAGGAGGTTGTGCCAACTTACCCGATCGGGGAGATTCTTCCCAAAAGGGAGGAGATCCGGAAGCGGGCGATGATCAAATTGGGAGAGAACCTGGCGAGATATCACATCATTGTCGATGACATCTACTTTGCCAACATCCGCTTCTCTCCTGGATATGAAGGGGCTGTGGAGGCCAAGCAGGTGGCCCAGCAACAGGTGGAGACGCAGAAACAGGTTTTGGCCCAGCGGGAGATCGAGGCCCAGCAAAAGGTGGCGACAGCCAAAGGCGAGGCCGAGTCGATATTGGTGGTGGCTCAGGGGCAGGCCAAAGCCAATGATGCCCTATCACGTTCCATCACCCCGATCCTGGTTCAGTATAAGAGTATCGAGAAGTGGAACGGTATTCTGCCACAGGTCTCCGGAGGGGCCATTCCTTTTGTTGACTTGAGAAAGATGGGTGGCTTGCCGGGCGGAACCGAAGAGACCAAAAAATAAGTTAAGAATGTAGAGTTGGGAGTTCGCTGAAATGGGCATCCGAGATCAATGGCCATGCATTTCAGCATTATTAATTATGCACAATTCAGCCCGTAATCGTTGACTGCCAGAGCCGTCTGGGAGTGAATATTGGTAGGTGCTAGCTTCATTCACGACTCTTCCTTACCTCGCGGTAGATTATCCCCTTGAAATTGCGTAGAACAGATCCTGGAAACACCTAAAAGGGGGAGCCATAGTGTACCCTGTCTGTCTAGAGATTTTTTCACTTGCTTCCCAATTCCCTTTTCTAATATACTCCCACTATCAAGCTTTATATCGCATCCAACAGGAGGCCCAAAATGGCTAAAAAACCCATGACCAAATCCCAAATCGTGTCCTATTTCGCAGGAAAATTTGGGCTAACGAAAAAGACCGCCTCTGGAATCATCGACGAGGTAGCAGCGTTGGCTATCTCCGAAACCAAGAAAGCTGGTTCTTTTACCCTTCCTGGGATAGGAAAACTGGTCTTGATGAAGAGAAAAGCTCGTATGGGGCGTAATCCGGCTACCGGCGCAACGCTTAAAATTCCCGCCAAGACCGTGGTCAAGATGAGGATAGCAAAAGCCGCTAAAGAGGCGATTGTTCCAGGAAAGAAATAGGATACCAGAGCAAGTCTTTTTCCCAATAAAGGGCGGTTTTAGCCGACCGAGGTTTGTCGCTTTTTTAAAGATCTTTGTTGCGATGGGCGATCATTTTTGACTCGACGCCATGGAAGGGCTGTAAACTGTCTCCATGAAAGTTCCCCCATCATCCCTCTAGTAATTTTTTTTTAAAGGAGTAAAATTTTTGGTGGACCACTGCCTTCGGCCTAAAGTCAGGGTGGCCAACCTAAGGGAAAATGATCATGGACCTCGAAAAACAAATACGCGATCTTCAGAAAGAACTGGCCGCGATAAAGAAGGAACAAGCCGTCCTTCGCCTCCAGCCCTGCCGCGGAGATTCAGAAATTAGGAAGAAAGAATCAAATTTCGATGAGCTGGATAAGCGGGCGACAATAATAGGAAAAACCATCCGGGACCTGACAAGAAAACGCCAGCTGCTGATTTCCGAATCCACTACAAAAGGAAGCTACGATTCTCACTGTTCCGATGAATCTTCGTAGCGTTATTTGGGCTCCTGAAAAAATCCGAGTTCTCCCACAAGACGGCATCAACGCTCCTCGCAACACTCATCTTACCGTCCCTTTCGAAACCCAAGAAGACAGGCTCCTTTACCCTTCCTGGGATCGGGAAACTCGTCCTATCGAAGCGTAGATGGCGTTTATGACGCAATCTGTCCAGTGATCGAACCAGACATCAAGAGAGCGGCTCAGAAAGTGATTAAGAGGTGGGGAAAGAAGGAGGATGGGGGGAGGAAGGAGGGACTATCTCGACGCTCGCATCGCTCTCCCCGGAAATCCCTAAGGGCCATGAGCGATCCCTACGGCCGATCCTCCCGGTTCTACAATCCCATCGTCGAACCCTGGCTTCGATCCATAAAAAACCAAATCGTGGAGGAATGCGTCCGCCTTAACCTCTCTCGGGTGCTGGACGTGGGTTGCGGCACGGGGACACTGGTGGGAATGCTGCGGAAGGAGGGGATTCGGGCTGTAGGCCTGGACCCATCCCCGGGAATGCTTCAGGTATCTCGCGGGAATTCTCAGGGATCATTCACCCTGGTTCGCGGCCGGGGGGAGCGCCTTCCCTTTTCTTCGGGGTCTTTTCAGGGGGTGGTTTTTTCGATGGTCATCCATGAAAACCTGCCTTGCCGAAGAAGGGAGCTCCTGGAAGACGCCCTGCGGGTTTTGGACCCCCGGGGGACCCTCTTCATCCTTGACTACAACAAACCCTCAACGGCTACAGGGCAGGCCGCGAGGATGATCGAATACCTGGTTGAATGGGTTGTAGGTGGGGAGCACTTTGGCAACTACCGGCAATTCATGGAGGAGGGGGCCCTATCCGGTTTCCTGGCCCATATTCCTAAGGAAAGAATTCACTGGCAATCCGCGTTTCACGGCTCCATGTCAATCGTCCGTTATCATCCGGAAGGTTTCTCCCTTGGCGGGAAAGACTGTGTCACAACGTCATTGTGAGAGAGGGGAACGACCGAAGCAATCTCATAAAATTTCGAAATCAACGAGATTGCCACGCTCTCCCGCCATGGCGGGATCGCAGTGGCGGGAGCGGAGAGGATTGAGGAAGAGAATAATAACTGTCTCGGGACCCGCACTTCGGAAGTTGGAGGTTCAAGCCTTCCTTGCCTTAACTAGGTTCAAGCAATCCCGAAGAGCACTCATAAATTGGCTTTCAAGGGCCGTGGACAGGTCCGTCGGCTCATACTGAAGGTCTTTCTCCGCTTTTTTCCAGCTCAGGTCCCAGACCTCATTCAAGAAGGCCGGGCCTCTCCACTGTTCGGAAGGAATGAACTGAAGGTTTGACTTCGAGCCCGCCAGGGCAATCACCCTGGCGGCGATTTCCTCCCAGGTCAAGAAAAAACTGCCCAAGTTGTAAATCTGACCCGAAGCGACGGGATTGGCCATCGCCATCTTTACCGCCTTTCCCAGGTCTCCCATGCTTAAGAAAGCCCCCCCGGCGACTCGAACCATCTCCACCGGTTGATTTTTCAAAGTCTTCCCGATCAATTCCCGCAAGTGCCGGCCCCCGATGCTTGCTCCAAAGGCCCACCAGAACCGGAAAATGGTTATCGGGAGGCCCCGCTCCCGGTGATAAACCCGGCATAGCTCTTCGGACACGTATTTGCCCAGGGCATAGATCGGCTTCCGGGCCTCCACAATCAAACAGGGGTGGTTCTCGGTCACCGGGTGCTGCACGGCCCGCCCATAAACGGTGGCCGTGCTCGCATAGATGAAGCTTTTGACTCCCGCGGCAGATGCGGCCTCCAGGAGGTTCCCATGGCCCCGAATGTCTTCGCCAAATACCACCTGGGGATCATCGGAAAAGCTCCAGGCCAGCTGGATGACCGTCTGGCATCCCTCGACCGCATTCTGAACGCATTCTCGATCGGTCAGGTCCCCTTGCACATAGTGAATGGGTCCTTCGATCTCTCCCCTTCCCGGCGCCCGGTCGAGAATCCTGATTTCATCTCCTTGCAGGGAAAAATCCTTGGCCAGATGCCGTCCGACTTCTCCGGCACCTCCGGCAATCAGGGTACGCATAGCCTTTTCCCTATCCCGCTTATTTAGCCAATTTGTCCTTTCTCCACTTGGATATCGTAGGCCAGAGGAATAAGAAGAGGGCCAGTATGGTCAATGGCAGGGCAATCGGCGGCCGGAAGAAGATCAGCGGATTCCCGCGACCCATGATAAGGGCTTGCCGGGCGGCTGACTCGGCCATATTTCCCAGAACCAAGGCCAGCACCATGGGGGCAATGGGGTAGTCGAGTTTCTTGAAGAGGAACCCCACAACGCCGAAAAGAATCATGTAGTGGATGTCGATCATCCGGTTATTTACCGCGTAGGCCCCTATGGCACACACGTATATGATCGCCGGCAGCAATATGCCGAAGCGAATCTTGAGGATCGACGCAAAGAGCGGGGCAAAGGCCAGGACCATAATTAGGCCTAGGAAGTTCCCCACCCAGCAACTCCCGATAATTCCCCAGACAAAAGCGGTGTGCTCTTTGAAAAGCATGGGTCCGGGCTGGAGGCCAAAGATCATCAATCCGCCCATGATGACCGCCATGGTGGGGGAACCTGGAATCCCGAGGGTAATCATGGGGAGGGTCGCGGAGGTTCCTGCACCATGGCCGGCTGCCTCCGGGGCGATGATGCCGGGAGAAGCCCCTTCGCCGAATTTTTCTTTATTTCCCAGGGCTCCTTTGGCAAAGCCATAGGCCATAAAAGAGGCCGGAGTCGCCCCTCCTGGTTGAATCCCCAGCCAGCATCCGATCAGGGATCCCAGAAGGAGGATCTTGCGGTAATGGATCAAATCACCCACGGCTTCCCGAACGTCTTTCAAGGTCACCTTGGCTTTAACCCCCTCCATCTTAAGACCTTCCTCTACGGTGAGAAAAATCTCTCCAATGCCGAACAGGCCGATGACCGCCACAATGAAGTTAAATCCTCCCATGAGAGGCACGGTGCCGAAGGTCATGCGGAGTTTCCCGCTGACGATGTCCGTCCCGACCGACGCCAGAATGAATCCAAGGAAGATGGCGATCGCCGACTTTAAAGCCGATTTTCCCCCCAGTCGGGTCATGGCGCTGAAGGTGAGAATCATGACCGCGGCGGTCTCCGGAGGTCCAAACTTCAATGCGAACTCGGCAATGATCGGAGCAAAAAAGGTGAGCAAAATAATGCCCACCACCGCTCCCACCCCATGGGACAGGGAAGACAGGACCAGGGCTTTTCCGGCCCTTCCCTTTTTGGCCATGGGATACCCGTCAAAGGTGACGGCCACCGCCCAAGGCTCGCCCGGGATGTTGAACAGGATGGAGCAGATGCTCCCGCCATAGAGCGCCCCCCAGTAGACGCAGCATAGCAAAATGAGAGCCGCCTCAGGGGGCATGACAAAAGTAATTGGAATGAGGATGGCACACCCATTGGCTCCCCCCAGTCCGGGCAACACCCCCACGATGATCCCCAAGAGAAGTCCGATGACGGCCACCAGGAGGTTAAAGGGCTCCAGGGAAACACCCAAACCCATTATGAAGTTACTCAAAATGTCCAATTTCTCTCCTCCTCTCCATCCGATGAATTAGAAAGGTATAAGGTATTTTCCCCAAAGGCCTTCAGGCATGGGAATCAAAAATAATTTATCAAAAACGATGAAGGTCGCCAAAGGTACCATCACCCCCACAAGGATCACCGTGGTCCAATGAATCTCTCCCACCACCCGCATGTAGAACATGAGAAACAGGACCGTTGCCAGGTGGAGCCCGATGAGTTCAGTCAAAAGAACCATTCCCATTGACGGAATGAGCACCCAAAGGATCGGCGCTAATCCCCCCTCGGCGATAAGACGCTTTCCCGTGCCGGGGGCCTCTTTTTTGTAAGTCTTGAAAGCCCTCAGAAAGACAAAGACACTGCAGATGACGACGCCCAAGCCCATGTAGAACGGGAAAAAGCCTGGTTCGGGGCCACTCATTCCCCATCCGGAACCCAGCATTGCCGTATCCACCAGGACGATGATTCCAATTGCCATGATCACCAAGGCGACAATCGTATCGGCTTTTACCATCTGGCCTCCTCTTGTCCATTCATGAAAGACGAAGGCTGGCCCAGGGAGCGGGGAAATCTTCCGCCTCCTTGGGTCAGCCTTGCTTCGCCATCATTTAATCAGCCCCCCGCTTTTCAGGAGGTCTCTGTGTTTTCCTTCTTGCTCCCCCACCCATTTCACAAAATCAGGGCCGGTAAGGAAGGCTGCCTTGAGACCATTATCGGTGATGTATTTTTTCCATTCCGGAGTTTCCGTTACTTTCTTTAAAAGTCCCACATAGAAATCCTGCTGCTCCTTTTTGATCCCCGGAGCGGCAAAGATGCCCCGCAGCATGAGGTAACTCAAATCCACTCCGGTCGCCTCTTTCATGGTGGGAATCTTATCCCATTCGGGTAGGGCGATTCGCTCCTGGTCAATGGTCGCCAAGGCCCTTAGCCTTCCGGCTTTCCAGTGGCTTACGGCCTCTGCAGGATTGTTGACGCTGGAATCGGTATGTTTCCCTACCAGCTCGACGGCCACATCTCCGCCCCCCTTAAAGGGGACATAGGTGAACTTTATGCCAAAGGCCTGCTCCATCATGATGGTGATAATCTGGTCTTCCTGGGCCGAACCGGTTCCCCCCATCATGAATTTCCCCGGCTCCTTTTTGACGGCGTCGAGGTATTCTTTAGCGGTTTTATAAGGAGCTTCGCCGTTTACCCAGAGGACAAAATAGTCCAGGGCCAGACGGGCAAGGGGGGTAAGGTCTTTCCAGTTGAAAGGAACCCCGGTAGCCAGAGGGGTGGTAAAGAGATTTGACAAGGTGATAATTACCACATTCGGATCACCTTTCTTTCCCTTGACATACATAAATCCCTCTGCTCCGGCACCGCCGGACTTGTTGATGACGATGAAAGGTTTGGGAGAAAGCTTGTACTTGGCAATGATCGGAGAGATGAACCGGGCCATCACGTCGGCCCCTCCTCCGGTACCGGCGGGGACTACGAACTCGACTGGTTTGTTGGGTTGCCAGGCGTTGGCGGTTCCCATAGAAAACCCCAGCAGCATGAAGGAACAGGCTAAAACCACGATATTTTTCCATCGCAAAAACTTTTTTTCCATGGATTTACCTCCCCTGCAATAGGATAGGATTGTTCTGCGAAAGGATAATGCCCAATGGTTTGGTTCTGATTCTCACCTCCTCTCGGTCTCTTTAGTTAGGCGTAAGCGCTTAGCGGGCCAACAAAAATTAGAATGTTGCTAAGAGCCAAAAACTCCATCCCACAAAGCTGTTTAAGGAGCGATCATGAATCGCCCCTACGCGGATGCGGGCAAGAGGTCATCTTTTTCCGCGCGCAGCCGCGAGAGGAGCCTAGATTCTTATACTTTTCAGCCTGAGAATTCTCCTCTCAGATTTTAGAAAATTCCCTCCCCGCTAGAAAGACTGTGTCCCCACATCATTGCGAGGGAGCGGAACGACCGAAGCAATCTCATAAGAATTTGAAATCAATGGGATTGCCACGCTCTCCCGCCATGGCGGGAGAGCTCGCAATGACAAAAAAGGCTGCAACACAGTCTCAGAGGCGGAGGAAATTCAGCTAACGGAATTTCCTGTCTCTTTGATTAGGCTCTTGCCTTCGGGGTCGGAATCGCCGCTTCGACCGCGATCGCCTTGACCCGCTGGATCTTCTCGTCGACGAAGGCCTGCATCCTGGCGATATGCTCCGGTTTGAGGTGCG
>Ga0326726_10006408_pt1 | contig 10602 bp, 10 predicted proteins | sample MHFenrmetagenome_2_FD_207603 | JGI IMG/M metagenome (GOLD analysis project Ga0326726, IMG submission 207603) | Lab enriched peat soil microbial communities from Michigan Hollow, Ithaca, NY, United States - MHF15MN | ecosystem: Environmental > Terrestrial > Soil > Wetlands > Peat | place: USA... | reverse complement strand
TTTCCTTCGCGATGGTGAGGTCGCACACCACCTGCAGCACGTTGCCGCCGCCTACGGCGTAGCCGTTGACCGAGGCGATCACCGGCTTTTGCAGGCGGTCGATGGCCTCGTACATCTCCAGCGTCGGCAGCACGCCCGCGTACAGCAGCGTGTCCTCCATGCCTTCCTTCCTGCCGCCGATGCAGAAGAACTTGTCGCCCGCGCCGGTGATGACGAGCACGCGCGTGCGCGTCTCGCGCCGCACCGCGTTGATGCAATCGCGGATCTCGTGGCACATCTGCGGCGTGAACATGTTGCCGTCGTCGGGACGGTTGAGGGTGAGCCAGCCGATGGGCCCGTCCTCCTGGTAGAGAATGGTTTCGAAGCTCACGGGAGCGACCTCTGCGGGATGCGTCGAACGATGATAGTCGCTCGGGCCGCGGATTTGTATGCCCGGTTCGCCTCGGGCAAGCGAGCGCCTGACTCGCTTGACCGTCGGCGCGGTCTTGCTGCAACATCGCCGGCACCAAAAGGAGGAGTTCATGACCACAATCAAGAAAGCTGTTGCGGCCGCTGCCGTCGCTGCGCTGGTGCCCGCATTTGCGGCCGCGCAGGGCGCGGCTGCGCAGGGCGAGGCACCGCTCAAGATCGGCGTGGTTTCGTTCCTGTCCGGGGCGGCTGCGGGGCCGTTCGGCGTCCCGGCGCGCAATGCCGCGGAAATCACGATCGAGATGCTGAACGGCGAGAAGGTGCCCGCGCCCTATGCCACCAAAGGGTTCGGCGGCGCGCCGTTGCAGATGCAGCTGGTCGACGAGGCGGGCAGCACCACCACCCAGGTGACTGAGTTCCGCAACATGGTGCAGCGCGACAACGTCGACATCGTGATCGGCTACATCTCGAGCGGCAACTGCCTCGCGATCGCGCCGGTGGCCGAGGAGCTGAAGAAGCTCACGGTGTTCTTCGACTGCGGCACGCCGCGTATCTTCGAGGACCGGAGCTACAAGTACGTGTTCCGCACGTCGTCGACCGCGACCATGGACAGCGTGGGCGCGGCGTTCTACGTGCGCGACACGATAAAGGGCAAGGTCAAGTCCATCGCGGGCGTGAACCAGAACTACGCCTGGGGCCAGGACTCGTGGTCGGACTTCGAGGCGTCGATGAAGCAGTTGGCGCCGGGGGTGAAGGTCGCGACCTCGCAGATGCCCAAGCTCTTCGCCGGGCAGTTCAATGCCGAGATCTCGACGATCCTCGGCGCGAAGGCGGACGTCGTGCACTCCAGCTTCTGGAACGGCGACCTCGAGGCGTTCATCCTGCAGGCCGGCCCGCGCGGCCTGTTCAAGCGCGGCACCGTGATTCTCACCACGGGCGAGACCGCCATGTACAAGCTCGCCGACCATATTCCGGACGGCGTGGTGCTTGGCGCGCGCGGACCGTACGGCCCCTACGCCCCGGATAACGCGCTGAACAAGTGGTTCTCGAAGACCTTCGCCGACCGCTACAACGTGCCGCCGAACTACGCCGCCTACCAGATGACGCAGGCGATCCTCGGCACCAAGGCGGCGTGGGAGAAGGCGCAAGCCGCCAACGGCGGCAAGCGTCCGAGCATCGACCAGGTGATCGCCGCCTTCGAGCGCCTCACCTTCGAGAGCCCGGCGGGCAAGGTCGAGATGGCGATCGGCGCCGGGCACCAGGCGATCACCGAGACCGCCTACGGCGTCGCCAAGAAAGTGAAGGGCAAGATGACGGTCGCGAACGTCAAGCGCTACCCGGCGACGATGGTCAACCCGCCCGATGGCGTCAAGTCCGCCGACTGGATCGCGAACGGGTTCAAGAAGTAAGAGCACGCGGCTTGACTGACCAACGGCTGCCCGCGGGGCAGCCGTTGTTTTGTTTGGAGTGAGCGTGGAACAGTTTCTCGCCGTTCTGATCGACGGCATCATCTATTCGGCCTGGCTGTTCGTCGCGGCGATCGGACTGACGCTGATCTACGGCGTCATGAAGATCGTCAACGTCACGCACGGCAGCTTCTACGCGCTCGGCGCCTATGCGGCGGCCTCGATCACCGGCGCGCTGCTGGCGAAGGGCATGCCGCCGTCGCTCTCCTACGTGGTGCTGCTCGGCTCGGCGCTGCTGGTGACGCTGGTCGTCGCGCCGCTCATCGAGCGCGGCATCCTGCGCTTCATGTACGTGAAGGACGAGGTGGTGATCCTGCTCATCACCTACGCCCTGTTCCTGATCCTGGAAGACGCCATCAAGCTGGTATGGGGCGTGAGCCCGTATTTCATCGCCGAGCCCTATGGCCTGCTCGGCAGCTTCGACGTGTTCGACCTCACCTACCCGTACTACAACCTGATCCTGGTCGGGGTGGCGATCGTCTGCGGCGTGGGACTCGCCTGGATGCTCGGCCGCACGCGCACCGGCAAGCTCCTGGTTGCGGTGATCCACGACACCGAGGTGAGCCGCGCCATGGGCATCAACGTGGAGCGCATGTATCTGTTCACCTTCACCTTCGGCTCGCTGCTGGCGGCGATCGGCGGTGCCTTCACCGCGCCGACGGTGTCGGTGGTGCCGGGGCTGGGCGTCGAGGTGATCGTGCTGTCGTTCGCGGTGGTCGTCATCGGCGGCCTGGGGAGCCTTCCCGGCGCGGCACTGGGCGCGGTGATCGTCGGCCTGGTGCGCTCGGCCACCATCCACTTCCTGCCGCAGGTGGAGCTCTTCGTGATCTACCTGGTGATGGCGATGGTGCTCGCGTTCCGCCCGCGCGGCCTCTTCAGCATCGCCGAAGCGCGCAAGATATGAGCGCCGAACGCACGCCGCGCACGCTCGCCCTCACCCTGGTCGCGATCCTCGCGGCCGGGCTATTCGCGCCGCAGTGGACGCTGTTCCTGCTGACCATCGCGCTCGCCAAGGGGCTGGTGGTGCTCGGGCTGATGTTGCTGCTGCGCTGCGGCCTCGTGTCCTTCGGCCAGGCGCTGTACTACTGCATCGGCGCCTATGCCGCCGGCATGCTCGGGCGATCGACCGGGGTGAGCGACCTCCTGACGCTGATGCTCGCCGGCATGGTGGCCGCGGCCCTGGTCGCCGTGGTGCTCGGCTTCCTGCTCGCCCGCTACCGCAGCATCTTCTTCGGCCTGCTGAGCCTCGCGATCTCGATGATTCTGTACGGGCTCCTGGTGAAGACCGAGGCGCTCGGCTCGAGCGACGGCTTCAACGTGCTGCCCTCTACGCTCTTTGGCGTGCGCCCCGCGGATGACTGGGTGCGCTACGCGGTGCTCGCGCTCGCCGCCGTGGTGACCTTCGTCGCCGCGCTCGCGGTGCACCGCTACCTCGGCACGCCGCTCGGCAGGCTCGCGCCGGCGATCAAGGACAACGAAATTCGCGTCGAGTACATGGGGGCCTCGGCGCGCTACGCGATCCACGTGAAATACGTCATCGCTGCGGCGCTCGCGGGCCTGGGCGGCGCGCTCGCCGCCACCACTGTCGGCCACATCGACCCGGAGATGGCCTACTGGACCACCTCGGGCGAGTTCATCTTCATCACCATCCTCGCCGGCACCGGCAGCGTGCTGGCACCGTTCCTCGGCGCGCTCATCTTCGGGATCATCCACACGGTGGCGTTCGATCTCTCGCCCAACACCTGGCAGATGGTGCTCGGCGCGGCGCTCCTGGTGGTGATCGTGTTCCTGCCGAACGGCGTGTGGTCGCTGTTCCGGCGGCGCGGGGCGTCCTGAGATGGCCGCGATCCTGCATGCGCAGGGCCTGTACAAGAGCTTCGGCGCGGTCACCGCGGCAAGCGACATCAACGCCGCCATCGAGAAGGATTCGGTGCTCGGGCTGATCGGCACCAACGGCGCGGGCAAGACCACGTTCATCAACATGATCACGGGCTACTTGAAGCCCGACCGCGGCCGCATCCACTATGAGGGCCGTGACATCACGGAGCTCGCGCCGCGCGACATCACGCGCATCGGCATCTGCCGCTCGTTCCAGATCCCGCAGCTCTACGCCTCGCTCACCGCGTTCGAGAACATGATGATCGGCATCGGCGTGGTGCTGCAGAACGCGGGCCGCGGCGGCTTCTTCGCGCGCGGCCGGCCGCACGTGCCGGGCTACGGGCTGCCCGCGGAAGACGTCGCCGAGCGGCTCCTCGAGCGCTTCGGCCTGGCCGAATACCGCGACAAGAACGCGCAGGTACTGCCCGGCGGGGTGCGCAAGCTCCTCGATATCGCCCTCACCATGGTGGCCAAGCCCAAGATCCTGCTGCTCGACGAGCCCACCAGCGGCGTGTCGGCGGAGGAGAAGTTCGCCATCATGGACATGATCATGAAGGCGGTGCGCGCCGAGGGCACCACGGTGCTGTTCGTCGAGCACGACATGGAGGTGGTGAGCCGCTTCGCCGAGCGCGTGCTCGCGTTTTACGACGGGCGCATCATCGCCGACGCGCCGCCTGCGCAGGCGCTCAACGACCCCGAGGTCAAGCGCTTCGTGGTGGGCGGCGCGCTGCAGCGCCTGGACGAAGCGCAATCGAGGCCGCGTGCTTAGGCTCGACAAGGTCGACGTCTCGATCCAGTCGGTGCAGATCCTGCGCCGCGTGTCGCTCGAGCTGCCCACCGGTACCATGGCGGGCCTGATCGGGCGCAACGGCGCCGGCAAGACCACGCTCATGAAGACCATCATGGGGATCCTCAAGGTCTCCAGCGGCGCCATCCGGTTCGACGGCGCCGACCTGCTCGCGTCGCCGACCTGGAAGCGCACGCGCATGGGCATCGGCTACATGCCCGAGGACCGGCGCCTGATTCCCGACCTGACGGTGGAGGAGAACCTGCTGCTGCCGTCGTGGGCGGCGAAGCGGACCGACGGCGCGCAGCGACTGGAGAAGGTCTACGGCCTGATCCCGGAGATCCGCGGCTTCGCGCCGCGCAAGGGCACGCAGCTCTCGGGCGGCCAGCAGAAGATGGTGGCGATCGGCCGCGCGCTGATGTGCGGCGAGAAGCTGCTGCTGCTGGATGAGCCCTTCGAGGGCGTGGCGCCGGCGCTCGCGCACCGGCTGGTCGAGGTGGTCGGCAGCCTCAAGCTCGAGGGCATGACGGTGATCCTGTCGGAGTCCGACCTGCAGCATTCGGAGCGCATGGTCGATCGCATCCTGGTCATCGACCGCGGCACCGTCAGCGTGAGGAGCTGAATCCCGGCGCAGCGGGATTACAGCACGGCCAGGCTCGCGTTCTTCAGGTCGGTGACGAGCATGTGGCCCGGCGTGTGGGTGATGCACAGCGGCGGGCGCGCGTTGCGCACCACCGACTGCGGCGTCACCCCGCAGGCCCAGAAGAGCGGCAGCTCGTCCGCGCGCACCTCCGTAGGGTCGCCCGCCCAGGGCTTGCCGATGTCGTCGATGCCGATCAGGTCTGGCCTGCCGAGGTGCACTGGCGCGCCGTGCACGCTCGGAAAGCGCGAGGTGATCTGGATCGCGCGGATGGCGTCGGCCGGCGTGAACGGGCGCATCGATACCACCATCTTGCCGCGAAAGCGCCCGGCCGGAGCGGTGTCGATGCTGGTGAGGTACATCGGCACGTTCTTGCCTTGCTCGACGTAGCGCAGCGGCAATCCGGCCTCGACCAGCGCTTCCTCGAAGGAAAACGAGCAGCCGAGGACGAAAGCCACCAGGTCGTCGCGCCACAGGCTGCGGATATCGGTCACGTCCTCCACGTACTCGCCGTCGCGGAACACGCGGTAGCTGGGCACGTCGGTGCGGATGTCGAGGTCCTCGGCGAGCGAGGGGAGCCGCGGATCGCCCGGATCGCTGGCGCCGAGCAGCGGGCAGGGTTTGGGATTTCTCTGGCAGTAAACGAAGAACTCGTCGGCGTAGTCGCGCGGCAGGATGCAGACGTTGCCCTGGACGCGGCCGGGCGCCAGGCCGGCGGTGTGGCCCGCATGCGCGCCCGAACGCACCGCGCGGCGCACCGCGCGCGGATCGCTGCGGTCGAAAGGCGTGGTGGCGGCGGCGCGTGCGATGGCCATGGCGCGATGTTGCGTCCGCCGGGGCATAGCGTCAACGGGGGCAAACTGCGCCGCACCGTGGATGCGGCAGTGAATAGCGGCAGGCGCGCTCAGTAGAGCGCGCTGGAGAGCTTCCTGCGGTATTCGGAGACGAGCTCCGGCTGGTCGCCGGCGAGGTTGAAGAGCGAGAGCATTTGCTTGCGTGCTTCGCCTTCCTTCCAGTCCTTCGCGCGGCGCACGATTTCCACGAGCTCGTCCATCGCTTCGCGGTAGCGCTTGCCTCCGGCGTATAGCCCTGCGAGCGCAAGGCGCGCCTCATGGTCCGCGGGGTTCGCGGCGAGCTTCGACTTCAATTCGTCCACGCCGGGCCCGCTCGTTCCTGCGCGCGCGTACGCAATGCCTTGCTTCAGCGCATCGATGCGCGCTTCATAGTCCGGGTCGAACTTCACCTTCGCCAGCTCGGCCTCCGCCTCATCCAGCTGGCCCGCCTTGAAGAGCGCTTCCGCGCGCGCGAGCGCGAGCTCGGAGGCGGAGGGCAGGAGTTTGTCGAAGAAGGCGCGCACCTGGCCTTCGGGCACTGCGCCCAGGAACTGCGACACCGCCTTGCCGTCCTTGAAGGCGATGACGTTCGGGATCGAGCGGATGCCGAAGGCCTGCGAGAGCTCCTGGTTCTCGTCGGAGTTGATCTTCACGAGCTTCACGCGGCCGGCGTAATCCTTCGCCACCTTCTCCAGGATCGGCGTGAGCGAGCGGCAGGGCCCGCACCAGGGCGCCCAGAAATCGGCGACGACGGGGGTAGTTTTCGAGGCTTCCAGCACCTCGCGCTCGAAAGTAGGGGTAGTGACGTCCATTTTGCGAATGTGAGGCTAGGCGAGTCGCAATTCAACCCTTGCGCCGGCGTGGCCCACCTTTGCGCCTGCTCGGTCAGCCCTCGCGCCTGCGCGCCCAGGCGCCTGGTCGCTAAAGAACGAGCCCGCTCTCGTCGTCGATCAAGTGCATGTGCCGCAGGTCCGCGACCAACCTGAGCCGCGCGCCGGGCCGCGCGCCGCAGCCTGGATTTACTCTGGCGCAGATTTCAACGCCGCCAATGGTGAAGAAGACGAGCGTTTCCATGCCTAACGGCTCCACGACCTCAGGCACGGCCTCAAAGGGGTGCTGCCCAAGTTCCACATGCGGCCGCAGCTCGAAGATGTCCTCCGGGCGAATGCCAAACAGCAGCCGCTTGCTGCCAAGCCGCGGACGATAACGCTGGCTGCGCTCCTGGGGAACCGGAAACGCGATCCCGGCACCCAGATTCAGGCGCAATTCGCCTGCCGCCTCTTCCAGCCCGCACGGGATGAAGTTCATCGCCGGCGAGCCGATGAAACCGGCAACGAACTTGGTGGCGGGGGAGTGGTAAAGATCGTTCGGCGCGCCGACTTGCTCGATGCGGCCCGCATTCATCACCACGACGCGGTCGGCGAGGGTCATGGCCTCGACCTGGTCGTGCGTCACGTAGACAGTAGTCGTGCGCACCTTCTGGTGCACCTTCTTGATCTCGGTGCGCATCTGCACCCGCAGCTTGGCATCGAGATTCGAGAGCGGCTCGTCGAACAGGAACACCTTCGGATCGCGCACGATGGCGCGGCCCATCGCCACGCGCTGGCGCTGCCCGCCGGAGAGCTGCTTGGGCTTGCGTTGGAGCAGCTCGGTGATGCTCAGGATGCGCGCGGCATTCTCCACGCGGCGTGCGATCTCCTCCTTGGGCACCTTCTTCAGCCGCAGGCCGAACGACATGTTCTCGTACACCGTCATGTGCGGATACAGCGCGTAGTTCTGGAACACCATCGCGATGTCGCGGTCCTTCGGCGGCACGTCGTTCACCACGTGATCGCCGATCACGATGTCGCCCTCGGTGATGTCCTCCAGCCCCGCGATCATGCGCAGCGTGGTGGTCTTGCCGCAGCCCGACGGGCCCACCAGCACCACGAACTCCTTGTCGGGGATGTCCAGGTCGATGCCGCGCACCGCGGGCGTCGCGTCGTAGTGCTTGACCAGATTGCGCAGTTTCACATGGGCCATCCGGTGTCTACCCCTTGGTTGCGCCCGCCGTCAGGCCGGCAATGTAATAGTCCATCAGGAACGCATAGATGATCAGCGGCGGCGCGGCGCCGAGCAGGCACGCGGCCATGATCTGGCCCCAGTTGTAGACGTCGCCCTTGATCAGGGTGCTCACGATGCCGGCGGGGAGCACCATCTGGTCCGCGGAAGTCGTGAACGCCATGGGATAGAGGAAATCCGCCCACGACACGGTGAACGCGAAGATGGTCGCGGCAATGATGCCGGGCAGCGCCACGGGGATGAAGATCTTGGTGAGCATCTGAATGTAGCCCGCACCGTCGATCAGCGCCGCCTCGTCGAGCTCCTTCGGGATGCTGGCGAAGTAGCCGATCATGATCCAGGTGCAGAACGGCACCGTGAGGGTCGGATAGATGAAGATCAGCACCCACCAGTGGTTGATCAGCGAGATGCCGAAGGTGTCGTTGACATAAGCGAAGATCTTGAACAGCGGAATGAACAACAGCGTCTCGGGTATCAGGTAGGTCAGGAACACGCCCGTGGCGAGCGTCGCCGAGCCCCAGAATTTCATGCGCGCGAGGGCGAACGCGGCCGGCACGCTGATCAGCATGGTGATCACGACCACGGCGACCGACACCGCCGCCGAATTGCGGAAGAAGATCATGTACTGCTCGGAGGTGAGCAGCGAGACGTAGTTGTCGAGCGAAGGGTCGTAGACCCACCAGGGATTGGTGATCGCCCCGACTTCGGCGCTGCTCTTGAGCGAGGTGATGAACATGTACAACGGCGGGGTGAGGAAGAACACCACGAACAGGCACAGGAAAAAGTAGGACCAGAACAGCGCGCGGCGGCGGTCGCCGCGGATGCTGCCAGCCCGCGCCGCGCCGGCCTGCGCCGGATTCGCCCCGACGACCGAGGACACCGATCAGGCCTCGTTCCCGCGCCGGTTGATGTCGCGCAAGATGAACACCGCGGCAATCGCCAGGATCGGGAACATGAACAGCGACACGCTCGCGCCGAGCGCGATGTCGCCGCCTTCGATGCCGAGCTTGAAAGCCCAGGAGGCGAACACGTGCGTCTGGTCGATGGGTCCTCCCGAGGTCAGGATGCGCACGATGTCGAAATTGGCGAACGTCACGATCAGCGAGAACAGCACCGTGATGGCGATGATGTTGCGCATCATCGGCAGCGTCACGTACCAGATCTTCTGCCACCAGTTCGCGCCATCAATGGCGGCCGCCTCGTAGAGTTGCTCGGGCACCGACTTGAGCGCCGCGAGATACATGATGAGGAAGAATGGCGCCCCGTACCACACGTTCACCAGGATCACCGAGAAGCGTGCCCAGTACGGATCGCCGAGCCAAGTCACCGACGGAATGCCGACCCGCTCGAACACCCAGTTGAAGGCGCTGTAGGAGGGGTCGAACAGCCAGAACCAGCCCAGCGTGCTCATGGCCGGGGGGATGACCCAGGGAATGAGCAGCATGCCGCGCCACTTGCGCTGCCCCTTGGCCGGCACGTTGTGCACGAAATGGGCAACGCAGAAACCGATGAGCGCCTTGAACAACACCGCCGTGATCGCAAAGATGCACGACTGCTTCACTACCATCCAGAACGTCTCGCGATTGAACAGGAAGGTGAAGTTCGACAGGCCGACGAAATGCTCGAGCGACTTGTTCAGCGTCGCGAGGTGGATCGAGTACAGGGCCGGGTAGATGACCAGCGCCGAGATCAGCACGATGAGCGGCAGCGCCATCACGAACGCGATGGTGGACCTGCGGCGCGCAAGGCGCCGCAAGCCGCCGCGGCGCGCGGCGGCCTGCGGAATCCCCGGGATGACTGCAGCCATCGCTGTCCGGCTAGGCGCGGGCGAAGCCTTCCAGCTCGGTAGCGGCCCAGCCGATCACTTTTGCGATCGGCTCGCCGCCCTGCGTGCACTTGGCGATCATCTTGGTCATGATCGACTGGACGTACATCTGCTGCGCGACGCCAGCGGGCGCCGGCGCGCAGGCCATCCACACCACTTGGCCCTTGCGCGGCGGGTAGTGATATACGGTGCCCTTGGGCGGCGCGACCTGCTCCCAGATCTTGAAGTCGCGCATGCTCTCGAACGACGGCACGTCGTAGCCGATGCTCGCGTCGACCAGCTTCTCCACGTTTTCCCGCTGCAGGAGATGGGCGAGCAGGCTCTTGGCCGCCGCCTTGTTCTTGGAGAATCCCCACAGCGCCCAGAGGAACGGCAGGTACGGCGCATAGCGGCCCTTGGGTCCCTTGGGCATCTCGATGGTGTACAGATGCTCGGCGACCTTGGGATTGTCGCGCTTGGCGACCGCGTAGGCGGAGGGCGGATTCATGATCATGGAGCCCTGGCCGGAAATGAGGTACTTGTTGTTGGAGGCATCGTCCCAGGCGAAGACGTCCTTCGGCATCGCCTTCGCCAGGCGTTGCGAGTACTCGAGCACTTGCTTCACCGCATCCGACTTGACCGTGATGTTTCCCTTGGCGTCCACCAGGTCGGCACCGAAAGAGGCGAACATCGCCCCCACCCAGTCGACCGAGTCCGTGGTCTCA
>Ga0326726_10006407_pt1 | contig 10602 bp, 9 predicted proteins | sample MHFenrmetagenome_2_FD_207603 | JGI IMG/M metagenome (GOLD analysis project Ga0326726, IMG submission 207603) | Lab enriched peat soil microbial communities from Michigan Hollow, Ithaca, NY, United States - MHF15MN | ecosystem: Environmental > Terrestrial > Soil > Wetlands > Peat | place: USA... | reverse complement strand
AGGAAGCTTGTGGATCGTTTTTAACTTGAATGGTTGTGAATGCATGTCTTCTTTTTTCTTCGAAGCATAGAGGATGATTGGAAGTCCGATCGCACAGAACGTGATAACCCCTGAGATCAGATGATACACCATGAATGGTAATCCTGCGGAAAACACCATGAGCAACGAGGGGACGTCATGGGGGTACAACAGGTACCACCATCCCATGTTTGTCCAGATGTCATAGAGCAGAACAAATCCAACCCCAAGTCCCGCTATCAGACCAACACTTTTCAAACGGAACTGTCCGAAACCGTTCCAGAGTCGGTCTCTGTTGAGCAGGTTGATAAGACCGATGAGAGCGAACCCGGAGTAGGTAAATAACACAATTCTGTTCATTTGATCCCCGACAAAAATTGGATTTCCAATGAGAAGGTCGCTACCGATCATGCTGATGAGAGGAACGATGAGCGCGAGTGGTGATCTGATGAGCATGACCGCCAGGAACGTTACTACCATGATGACTTCAAAGTTCGGGAATGGTTGAACTCCCATTCCGAAAAGGACGTATCGTCCGATTGTCCCAAAAAGGATTAATCCTATGATTGTTATCATCTGCTGTAGATTTATCTTATTTTTCATATTCATCATAACATACTCCCTTTTTGCATGAAATACAAAGCAGCGTATAAGAGTTTTGTTTTCTTACAGAACCTCGCCTTTTGCCGCTCGACAGGCTGCAATGAGTTTTTCTTTGATTTTCTCGTTACATTCGACCTCTACCGTGATTATAGAACCATAGGTGATGTGGAGAACTTTGGTTTTTCCATAGAGCTGGGAGATGAACCGTTGTGAGTGTTCTTCCAAGGGGAGCTGGAAGGTGATTTTCACCATATGTGGTAAGGAATCGTAGACGGTCTGGAGCAGTTCTTCGATGTTTTTCTGTTCTTTTACGGATATTGCAACGATGGTATGATCTTTGATGATGCCTGTATCTTCGAGATATTCTTGAAGGTTTTTCAAGGATGCTGTGTCGATTACATCGATTTTATTTAAGGCAATAATGATTGGTGCTCCCACACCGATATTGCGTAATTCGTTTATTGACACGCGAAGTTTTTTTTCCACAACTTCTTTTGTTTCGCTCCCATCCACGACCAAGATGACGACATCAGCTAGTTCGATTTCCTCAAGAGTGGAATGGAATGCATCGATGATGCAGGCTGGAAGGTTTTCGATGAACCCGACCGTGTCGGTGAGCAGGATGGGGATTTGTTTTTCTTTGTTTTTTGTCGAAATACTGCGTGTTGTGGTTGAGAGGGTCGAGAACAGTTGTTCTTCGACTTTTACTTTTTCTCCAGACAGTAGGTTCATTAGGCTACTTTTTCCTGCGTTTGTATAACCCGCTAAGGAGACTGAGTAAAAACCGCTCTCGGATCTGGTCTGTCGTTGTAGATCTCTGTTTTCCCTGATTTTTTGGAGGTCTTCTTTTATTTTTTTTGTCTGTCGTTTGATCATCTCATAGTAGTCGTCAACCTGGTATTCTCCCCCTGCCATAAACCCAGGGTGTTCTCCTGCTTTTGTTCGATGGATTAATTCTCGCACGTAGGGTCGTTCATATTGGAGTTGGGCGAGTTTTACTTGAAGGAGTGCTTCTCGTCGTTCTGCGTGTTCTTCGAAGATGGCAAGGATGAGTCTGATACGGTCATAGACGTTGGTTTCTAGTTTTTTTTCTAATGCGAACCATTGTGATGGTTTGAGTTCGCCGTTCACAATGATGAGATCGATTGTTTCTTCGGTATCATTGAAGTAGTCGTTTATTTCATCTACTTTTCCGCTTCCGATGTAGTAGTTGACATCAGGAGTTGTTCGCTGTTGTATGAATGTTTTAAGGATGGTGTACCCGAGGGTCTCAGCGAGCTGGATGATCTCTGATATAGAGTCGTCAAGGGAAATGAGGATCGCTTTTTTTTGTTTTGTGGTCATGATTTTCTTGGATGAATAACAGACCGTTCTACTTTAATTTTTGGCACCTGTGACGATGGGAGCTGATATTAATCTTTTATAAGCTCACTCTGTGAAATTGTCATTTTCTGACACAAAATTTAAATATATGCTATGCTATAACATAGCATTGATGATACTATGGAGATAATAGCCTGCCCACTCTGCGGAAGCAAAAATACCCATTCGATGATCCCAACAGCAACACGACTCCCGTACTTTGCACGGGGCTACACCTGCGACGACTGCCAGTTCAAAGGAGTACCCTTAATATTTTCCTCAGAACAAATATACAAAAAATTCTTACTTCTCCTCAAAAGAATATAACCCTACAAAAAACATGTATCTTTCAAAATCTAAAAGCGAGGCAAGATACCTAATCTTGTAACAAATGTAATGAAAAATCACAGAAAATTTTATATACGGATGTAACTTTTCTTTAATTCGAGAAAAGGAGGAAGGGTCTTATTCTTCATTTAATCCCCTTAATGTTTTTCCCTTCCCCCAAACTTTTAAATTTTTTTTCAATGATAAAGAAAATAATTAATTCAAATATAATAAATCTATTTGATTTTTAAATGACTCTTGCATTGTGTTCATTCTCGTTATATAGCATTATAGAACCGTATTCAAGAAGACCAAAATAATGATTAAGCGAAAATCATCACATTTAATTTTTTAAAAATCATTACTTACTTGTAAGTGCTTAAAATAAAATAATTATCTTTTATGAACATTTTTATATATTTTATTCACTGGAAAACATTTAAATAATGATTGACCATTGGAAAACATACGAATGGGGGTAAACAAATGAGAGAAAAAGGAATAGTAAGATATTTTATTATTGGAATAATAATGCTATGTATCGGAGCTAGTATGCTACCTGTCGGAGTAGCAACACAACAAGAAAATAATAGTTACAAACAGGTATCTAAAGTGACATGGATTGTTGATGATGAGGGCGATGGAGACTTCACATCGATTCAGGCTGCAATCGATAACGCCTCAGCTGGTGATACTATTAATGTATATAGTGGAACTTATGCAGAAAGTTTGTTAATTGAGAAATCCATAGATTTGGAAGGGAAAGATACTGAATATGCCACGGGTTCTGATACAGGAAAACCAGTTATATATGGTATCGGTGCTGATAACGTAATATCCATCTATACTGAAAACCAAGACGCACCAGTGAAAATTTCTGGTTTTATTATCACACACAGTGGAAGTAGACATGCAGGTGTCTATATGGAGTATTCAAAATCCGTTGTCGTTTCTTATAATACCATTACACAAAACCATCACGGAGTCGAGATGTACTATTCTGAAACCGATCAAATTCAAGAAAATACAATCATCGATAATGAATGGGCACTCCTCATAGAATTTTCCACTTATAACACCATTTCAATGAATCATATCGTAAATAATACTCATGGGATACAAATGAGTGTATCAAATTCCAATTCGATTACACAAAATGAAATTCGAAATACTCAGATTGATTATGGCGTAATGCTCATACGATCCTACATTAATCAGATAACCTTCAACAATTTCATTGATAACGACAAACAAGCAACGTTTTTGAATTGTCTGAACTATTGGCATGATAACTATTGGAGCAACAAGGTAGGAATATCACCGATTTATGTCATATTTGGGATATTCCAGGCGAATATTTTCCCTGCATTAAAAATCCCATGGCCACAATTTGACCTTAGAGCGGCAACGACCCCAAATTCCCTACCATAAATCAAGGGAATTACTCCTCTGACTTTTTTTTTTTTTCATTATTGATGAGTATCCACCATGAATAGTAATTTCTCAAAATGATTTGAAAAGAAAATGAAAATGGTAAAGAAATTATAAAAAAAATCTAAAGTAATTATCTTTGCTATATGATTCGCGGAGATGCATTCTTATTTTTTCTTACTAAACCCATTTCGAAACCACCGTAATGTAATAAAGAAACGTTGTACAGCTGTAATATTCCCGACAACCGCAAAATACACCAACACCAGCTCAATAATCGTGATATCCCAAGGGAACTGAAACGAAAAACCAATCCAGAGATGCTGAATAATCGGAAAGAAAATGAGCAACACCAATCGATCCGCCCGCCCTAACAACCCAGAGTACTCACGTTTATGACCAACAGCCTGAGCTTGCGTCCCCATATAACTCGTCAACAACACACCAACGATCGCTAACAAACCAATAGGAGGACGACACCAGGAACTCAACGCAAGAGCACCAACCATGAAGACATCCGCGTACCGATCAAGCACATGATCAAGGAAATCACCACGAGCCGATGCCTTATGAGTCAGCTTCGCAACCTTCCCGTCAATAGCATCAAACAACCCGTTCAGAAAAACAAAAAAAACAGCAAACAATAAAAAGAAATTCTGATGCTCAGATGCCGGATTTGAAAAATAAAAAAACACTCCAGCAAAAACAGAAAAAAGAAGCGCACACCACGTCAGAAGATCAGGATTTATCACAGTAAACCGTTTTGCAATCAACGAAAGCAAAGGATCGACACTCTCTCGTGTTCTATCTAAAACCATATCTGCTCCTAATTACGATCCGTGGTAAGGATCTCTTCGGACCAATCAATCTGACCAATACTATATGTCTTTGTTGGTTGAAATTTTTTCTTCACAATCCTGACGATGACTGCTGCGATTTCTTCAATGGATTTTTTCGTAGTATCAATCTCAAAAATATCTTCAGAACGATGACGTTCAGCCGCTTCACAAAGGATGACATCAATGGTTTCCGCATCAACGTTTTCCCTGATTTTTTTCTCGTTCCATTTTTTTTTCTGAAGCCTTTTTTCAAGTTCTTTTGGATGACAACGCAGAAGAATCACTTTGTCCATTGTAGTGAGCAGATGTGCGATATGTCCATCAAAAAAAACAAGTGCATCTGTCGTGTAGTTTTTCTGAATCGCCTTGTCTAACTTCTCCATATCAATAAGCTGTGAGTTTCTTTTCTTATCAACCCCGGCAATACAATGGTTCTCTTGTGCAAAAGTATGCAATTGAACAACAGTATACCCTTGGTTCATCAGAACCGTCGCAACAGAGGTTTTTCCGGTTCCAGGGGTGCCAGAAAGTGCCACCCGCATATTAAATCAACTTAGAATAATCATATCCCCGGAATCCTTCCTTGTAACAATAGTGGAGTCCCTGGAAATCCTTGCGGAATTCTTTGACATCGTCTCTGATTTTCTTCGGGTTTTCTTTCTTCAAGAGTGCTCTGGCATAAAAGACTGCGACATCATCCATTTCTTTTTCCTTCATCCCAATCCGAGTCAGCTCTGGTGTGCCCAACCGAAGTCCTGAGGGATTCAACGGATCGACATCACCAGGGATCATATTCATGTTTGTGACAATCCCAGCATCCTCAAGTATCTTCGAGGCTTCTTTGCCTTTTCCCGGTCCAATCTCCACAAGAACCTGATGGGATTTCGTAAAACCAAGTTTCTCCCCAAAGACCTTGAATCCTTGCTCATAGAGTGCCTGTGCGAGTCGTTTCGCGTTTTTAATGGTTTGATCTGCGTACGCTTCCCCAAACTCAAGATGTTCAGCAAACGCTATGCCTTTCGCAGCCACATGATGTAAATGATAGGAAGAGGTAACACCAGGGAACACCCCAAATCCGAGTTTACGTAAGAACGCTTTATCATCCTCCGTGTCTGCTTTGTGATTTGAAAGAATCATCCCACCCTGCGGACCAGGCAATGTCTTATGGGTGCTTCCATTCATCACATCAGCACCTTCTCGCAGCGGATCCTGGAAACGTTTCCCTGCAATCAACCCAAGCACGTGAGCCGCATCATACACGACATACGCACCAACCTCATGGGCTGCCTCAGCGATCGCCTTCAAGGGAGTCGGAAATAAAAACACCGACTGACCACATAACGCGAGCTTTGGCTTCACCTGCCGAATGAGTTTAACTGCCCCATCGACATCAATGACCATCTCCTCATTACTAAACGGGAATGAAACAAGATTGATCCCTCTGACTCCCGCGGCACCATATTTCCCAAACGAGATATGGGCACCGTTCGCGGTATCAAGCACCGTTGCAGTCTCCCCTGGTTTGATTAGCGCTTTCAACACCGCCATATTGGCAACCGTCCCGGAGGTCGGTCGCACATCAGCATAACTGCAAGAAAATAATGTTTTAGCAAGCTCCATTGTTTTTTCTTCCACAAGGTCAAAGAATTTACACCCCGCATAATACCTGTTCCCAGGGGTACCTTCTGCGTATCTCCCATGGAAATCAGTAATCAACATCTCCCGGCATAACGGAGACAGGACATTCTCACTAGCGATCATGGGAAGAGAATTTGCGAAAAACTCATTGTTTTTCATCGCTTGTTTTCTGATATATTCGACCTCATCATACCATTTCATAGCATCAACCAAAGCTGTATCTTTGACTTCGATAAAAAGGTAATGGGAAGCCCCTTCCGAGAGTACCAGAGTCTATTTTTTCTTTTCTTCACGCATTTTAAACAAAGACGGCAGATGAATCGTATAAGACCCATCTTTTTGGATCACGATTGGTTCTTTCTCCAGGAGCCCTTTGAGGTCAATGTTGTATTTTCCAGGCTGTTCCACCCCAATCGTCTCTGGTATATCAGAATGATCTGCCTCTGCTTTGATTCTGTCGATAATCGCCTTCCGCTGATCATCGCTGATCGGCTCACTGAGGTTTCTCTCTATTTCTGGTTTCTTTTGTTCGATCTGAGTCTCTATCATCTTCCGTAGATCTCTTGGTTTGAGCGTTATCCAAGCCTCAGTGCCTTTGAGTGTGTCCTTCTGCTTTTCAACCGCAAGCTCCATGATTCTCGTGGTAAGATCCTGGCCGATCTCCTTACTCATCACGTCCCGTTCCATTTCATTTAACGGCTGTTTCGTGAAGAAAAACCGGTTCCCTCCACACCCGGGGCATCCTTTCAAGAGCTGCGATGACCCTTCTTCGAACACATGACCACATTTCAGACATTGATGTGGCATTAACTGACTCCCTTCCCAGGTATAATCGTCGTCTCAATCATGTCATTATCTTTATGAACCATCCTGAGGAGATGCGCTGGCCCGATCACCGTCATCCGTGGCTTTTTTGCGACACCAAACACCCGTTGGAAGAACCCAACTTTTTCATTTTCGTATCCACCGATCTCAATACCGATGAAGGTATCATGGTTGATTTCTTTCATGGTATGTTCAATCAACTGTGCCTGTTCTGTCGGAGTCAATCCATGTTCTAAGACAAGAATTCTTCCTTCCTTGACCTCATTGAGGATATACTTCAGTTTATCCGAAGAGGAAAAGTGCTCAAGCTTCTGATGGGAAATAAGATTAAATGTAATCCCGCTGTCTTTTTTCACCATGGTTCTTACCTCCTCTGCTTACGTCTTTTTTTCCCGAACTCTTTGACCATCATCGAATAGAGATTCTCCGTATTATATCCAGTCAGAGCGCTAATAGGGATCACCGGGTGCTGGGGAAACGCAGATTTAAGCGTCGCGGGACTTGCGTTTTCTGCATCAATCTTATTGGCTGCAATGAGAATAGGCAGGTTGCGTGCCTCAAGGTTTCCAATGATGGTGACATTGACCTGTGTGAACGGATCCTGTGTCGCATCCATGACCAAGACGACACCATCGATATCATCAAGCCATCGGATCGCCTCGATTACGCCCTCGGTCGCCTCCTTAGCTCGTACCCGTGAATCATCCTTCGTCATCCCGTACATGTTCATGAATTCCTTGAAATCAATTTTCGTTGCAATGCCCGGTGTATCGACAAGATCCATCGTTAGCGAGGATCCGCCGTTATCAATCCTGACGTTGTTTTTCCATTTTGCTCGTCGTGTCTCATGAGGGACCTCAGAGACACTCCCCATGATGTCCCCCGTCCAGTCCCGTAGAATTCGATTCGCCAGCGTGGTTTTCCCGACATTTGGCGGACCGTAGATTCCGATCTTCGCATGGTTCTTCCCAAAAATCTTAAACATCATTTTTGAAAATCTACTTTCTCTAAATCTCTCGAGTAATCCCATCCCTTTCTGTCTCCAAGTTGTTTTTCTAAATTTGAAGAATAGTATACAAATAATACTTTATTAGTTTAGCGGCTCACGATTCTTTTGCAGAAAACACAATAAAATAATAACCCTTAAATAGCATCAACATTATTCGCATGATGGAGTATTAATTATGTGTATTATGGGACGGCATGATTTATGACTGAAGAAAAAGTAGGTGGTATAGGCGTGAAAGGAGTAAAAGACTCATTTATGGAACAATTGCAGGAAGCGTCAACGGAACTTGGTTCTGTCAAAAGTTCGTTTTCTAAAGGCATGGAGGATCTCGCAAAAATCCAAAGTATGCTCAGTTTCGAAGGATTAAACAAAATGGATTCGATGATGCGGTCGTTTGAGGATCGTCTCGCGGAATCAGAGCGACGTCGGGAAGAAGCAACGGAAGGAGCCCGTCGTTACAGCATGGAGCTTGAGAAAGAAAAAGAACGATTGATAAAACTCTGGGATGCATATAAAAACCAGGAAGAATCCTTATCTGCACAAGAGAAGCGAGTCGTAGAACTCGAAGAACGACTACGAGATACCGAACAGATGCACATGCAATTCGAGCGAGATGCGACCGTACGGATTCAGACTCTGACACAGAAGCTAGATGAACGAGCGGACGCAGTCCAACAAATGGATGATCTGAAAGAACAAGTGATGAGATTTGATACCATACGGACACAAATGGAAACAAATGTTGATCAAATGCGCGTTGAGCTTACTACAAAAGACGAGGTCATCAGAGGATTAGAACGACAAGTTGAGGAATTGCGAGGGTTTGAACAGTTCGCTGAGTTCAAACCGAAATTTGAAGCAGTTTCAACCGAATATGAGAAAGAAAAAGAACGACTCACAAAGCTCTTCCGATTATATGAGGAAACCGAATCAGAGAACAAACAACTCAAAGAGGACCTCCGAGGTTGGCAAAGTTGGTTTGACACAAACGAGGAGCTCTTTTCAAAACTGTTTACCTCGGTTGAACATCTCAAACACCAGCACATGGCGGTTCCAACCTCAGGAACAACTGAAGCAGTGGAAATCGAAATCCCTCCTTCTCTCGAAGAACAACCAGCGGTTATTGAGAAACCGAAGCGAAGACTTCATTTCAGAAAATAAAAAACCCAACATTTTTTTTCTTTTTTTTATTCTATCTTAATTGAACTTATCCCAGATTCATCTTCAGATATCACCATTGTATGTTCTGTGAAATGTTTGATGTCTTCGACATGGGTAATAAGGAAGATTTGTTTGAATTTTAAGGCAAAACCATTCAACGTTTTAATGATGTTCTGCTTCCGTATCTGATCCTGCGAGCCAAAAATTTCATCTAAAATCACGAATTGAAAGACGCTTCCTGCCCGTTCAGTGATGATCTCCGAAATCGCAAGCCGGATGCAGAGGTTCGCCAAATCCTCTTCTCCCCCAGAGAACCGTTCGATGGTATAGGGGACACCCTGGTCGTACACCAAGAGATTATAATCTTCATCGAGTTCGATTTGAGAGTATTTCCCATCAGTCAGCTCATCAAAAAGTTCTGACGCATGAGCGGAAAGCATTGGGCGAATCTGAGAGATGAGATACGTCCGGAACGACTCCATAACCTCAGAAAGCATGTTACGGTGTTGGGCTTCCGACCGTTCGTTTTCAAGTTTTTTTTCCAGTCTTTGTTGTTCTTCAATGTTTTTTTCATAGGTTTTAATCTGCTGGTCGATAAGTTTTTTTTCTCCTTCTTGTTCCTTTAACTCTACGGCTATTTTTTGTTGTTTTTCTTTTATTTCATCAAGTTTTGATAAAGATTCTTGATAGAGTGTATATGCTTCAGTGACACGGATTCGGATCAGTCTATAGTGTTTTTCATCGAAATCAACGACACCGATAGTTCTCAGATCTTTCTTTTTCCGTTCCAGCTCTTGGTTTTCTCGCTCGATTTCCTGAGTGGTATGCTGAAGGGTGCTTTGGAGTTTTTCTCTTTCAAGGTCTCGACTACGCAGGAACATATTTTTTTTCTGCAACGCTTGTTTTTCTCGAGACGATCGATCGAACTCTAGTTGTAATTTTTTTTCTTCCTCAATCAATCGTTGGGCTTCATTATTTTTTTTCGCGATATCTTCTGTAAACGCGGTGATAAGTTTTTTTTGTTGGTCACCTAATACCCGCTCGCAGGTCGGGCATTTCGCCTGCGGTCCCATTTTTTCTATTACGTGTTTTTTTGCAGTTAATTCTTTCATATCCTCTATGAGCCGTACAGAGAGTATCGAGTTCTGCTCTTTTTTCTGTATCAGTGTTTGAATAGAGCTTGTGTTTTTCTCCTGTTGCTGATCAAAGTCTTGAAGTTCTTTATCAAGACTCTTAAAAAGAAGGAGGTTCTCATTAATTTTTTCAAGGGTTCCTTTCCGTTCGTGTATTGTTTTTTCCATTCGCTTTATATCGTTTTCCAAGCGTTGTTTCTTTTCGAATTTACTTTTATTCTCTTCAAGTTGCCCTGAGGTTGAAGTCAATTTTTCG